>OBXO01000005.1_pt1 | contig 345927 bp, 286 predicted proteins | sample 1501431 | NCBI WGS metagenome assembly OBXO01 (sample SAMEA2580163, study PRJEB22360) | human gut metagenome | biome: human gut; feature: human-associated habitat; material: faeces | place: Denmark | collected 2008/2010
ATTATTTCTATCATGAGGAAATCCGTGGGACAGAGAATACCGGAAAAAGAAATCGTTAACTTCAAGTTTGTAGAATTCAAAAATTTAATATGAAATGTGAGATAGAGCGTATGGAAATTAACTATACGTTCTATTTTTTTCCTTTTTTGAAAAGTGATTAAAAAACTATTGACATTTTGTTACTGGTGTCCACACAAAGCACTTCCTATATTAGAAAAAATAGTGTATACTTAACAAGTACATACGTTCGAAAAAGGAGTGCAATATGAGCAAAAAGAAATTTAAAATCATATTATGTGGATGTATAACGGCCCTTTGTCTTCTTTTGACATCCTGTGGATCACTGCAGATATCACAAGGATCAGGCAATCAGGACACTGACCGTGTAAATCAAACGACAACAGAAACGACATTCGCATCGACAGGGAACATAGAATCTGTAGATACACTGGAAGAAGTACCGGAGTATACAGGACAGCCCTACGTGGAGATCAATGATAATGAGCCAACATTTACAGAAGATGAGCTGACGGCAGATTCTTACGAAGAATACAGCCCGTTAGATGAACTGGGAAGATGCCAGACAGCGGAAGCCTGTGTTGGAGAAGATCTGATGCCGACGCAGAAGAGAGAAAGCATCAGTAGTGTGAAGCCAACAGGCTGGGTGAATAAGGAATATGACGGAATTGACGGTGGATATCTGTACAACCGCTGTCATCTGATTGGTTTCCAGTTGACAGGTGAGAATGCGAATGAACGTAACCTGATTACAGGAACACGCTATATGAATGTAGATGGTATGCTTCCATTCGAGGATGAGGTGGCAGACTATGTTAAAGAAACGGATAATCATGTGATGTATCGTGTCACTCCAATCTATAGTGGTGATGACCTGGTGGCTTCCGGAGTCCAGATGGAGGCGAAGTCTGTGGAAGATGGTGGCACAGGGGTAACATTTAACGTATACGTATATAATGTACAGCCATATGTTGTGATCAATTATGAGACAGGAGAGAGTTATCAGACGGAAGAACTCGCAACGCCGGAAGGTGAGTGGGCTCCAGGAACAGAAGCTGAAGTGACTGAAAAAAATGTATCCAATTCATCAAAAACATCAAATTCAACCAAAAAAGAAACTTATATATTGAATAGGAATACAAAAAAGTTTCATAAATCAACTTGTTCTGGTGTGAAGGACATCAAAGCAGAGAACAAAGAAGGGTATACAGGAAGTAGGTCGGATTTGATTAAAGAAGGATATGAGCCTTGTGGCAGATGCAAGCCGTAAGAGTTATGAGATTAGAAATGGTTGCTGGTCGCACGAAGTGAGAACAGCAACCGCTAATGTGTAAGCACATGTGGTCTCAGACCTTTTTGCTATAGAGATTATTATAGAAAATATAATATCAACATATAACAGATAGTTCCACCTGCAATGGATAGAAACATATTTTTCTTCCATAGATGAAGTACTGCTGTGACAAGAATGGAGATTCCTTCCGGAATTCCATGAGTTCCGTGCAGTACTTCTACATTTTTCAGACAATAGATAACTAACATTCCGAAAACAGCAGAAGGAAGAAATTTACCAAGATACTGGATATATTCCGGTGTCTTTTTATTTTCTTTAAAAATAAAGAAAGGAAGATAGCGCGTTGCCATTGTTCCAAGTATGCACATTCCGATTGTAATTATCTGTTGTGCCAAAGTCATGCTACTCATTTGGTCGGCTCCTCCTTTTCTTTAAGTTTGTCGCATTGTTCCAGCCACTTTCGAAGTACTGTCAGTAGAAGTACAATCAGTATCATTGTCGGAATCATAAAGGAATCCGCTCCGAAGAGGATCAGACATACAAGCGAAACCAGGATTCCAATCATAGAAGAAACATGGATTTTTTCTTTCATCCACTGATCCAGGAAAATTACAACGAACATAGCTGTCATGACAAAACTGATTCCTGATGTGTCGAATTTAAGAAGAGAACCAATGATTCCACCAATCGTTGCGGAAGCAACCCAATAGAACTGGTTCAATAATGTAACAAAAAAATAGAACCATCCGCGGTCTACATCTTCGGGAATCTCAGAGGTGTAATTGACGGAGAAGGTCTCATCACACATTCCGAAAATTAGATAATACTTCTTCCATCCAAGTCCTTTGAATTTATCTAACATGGAAAGTCCATAGAAAAGATGTCTGGCCTGGATCATCACAGCCATGATCAGTACCTGAACAGGTGCAAATGGACTAAGCAGCATCTCAACACAGACAAACTCCAGTGATCCGCCGAAAATCAACATACTCATGAAAAATGGGTAGATAAAAGAAAAACCAGATGCATTCATATATATTCCATAAGCCATTCCAAGAAAAATGAACCCAGTCATAATAGGGATTGTTCGTGGAAAGGCTGCCTTTAGTGCTCTACGTTTCATAATTTTATTATAGTACCTCCTGATATAGTTCAGAATTATAGCATGATAGGCTTGATTTATGTTAATGTCTTTCGGATTGTACAATTTTTTTGAAAAAAGTGTTTACAAACCACATAAAACTATCTATAATACAAATAGAAACCACAAGAAAACAATAGTAAAGAAGAAATAAACCACACAAAACAACATTGCGGTAAATGAGTAAAAACAGGAGGAGTAAAATAATATGAAGATTTTAGATGCGAAGTTTGTACAGGATTTTATTAAAATGGCAAATGACGGATTCCTTCAGGGATGGCATGAGAGAAATGGTGGTAATTTAAGTTATCGTCTGAAACCAGAAGAGGTTGAGCTGATCAGACCACGTCTGAATGAATCAGGAGAATGGACAGAGATCGGAACAGAAGTTCCGGGACTTGCAGGAGAATTCTTCCTTGTAACAGGAAGTGGAAAGTATTTCAGAAATATTATCGTTGATCCTGAAGTATGTCTTGCAATTATCGAGATTGATTATACAGGAACAAAATACAGAATCCGTTGGGGTCTGGTAGAAGGTGGAAGACCGACAAGTGAGCTTCCAACCCATCTGATGAACCATGAAGTGAAGAAGAGAATCACAAACGGAAAACATCGTGTAATCTACCATGCACATACAACAAATACAATCGCACTGACATTCGTTCTTCCTTTGGATGATCAGGTATTTACAAGAGAACTTTGGGAGTCAGCAACAGAGTGTCCGGTCGTATTCCCGGACGGAGTTGGAGTTGTAGGCTGGATGGTTCCGGGCGGAAGAGCAATCGCAGAGAAGACAGCTGAACTGATGGAGAAATACGATGTTGCTATCTGGGCACATCATGGAATGTTCTGTTCAGGAGAAGACTTCGATCTTACATTCGGTCTTATGCATACAGTAGAGAAGTCAGCAGAGATCCTTGTGAAAATTCTTTCTATGACACCAAGAAAGATTCAGACAATCACACCGGAGAACTTCCGCGAACTGGCACATGACTTTAATGTAACACTTCCAGAAGAGTTCCTGTATGAGAAAAAGAAATAATTAAATTTCTAAGAAAATAATAAAACGTATCAAATCGACCGGATATTCGATAGTGATAATTGAAATCCAGTCAGTTTGATACGTTTTTTTATAACCATTTCTTAAAAGTGCGTGCTATAATAAAACAGGTCGGAAATTCTATAGACGATCAGAAAAGCGAAAGGAATGGATAAAGTAGATCAATGTTATATACAATCCCGGATTATTATCATGAATTTACCTGTGTTGCAGGAAAATGTGAGGACACTTGTTGTGCTGGATGGCAGATCGTTGCAGATGAAGCTTCATTAGAGAAATATAAAAATGAGACAGGTACATTTGTAGAGCGTTTGAAAGAATCTGTCAACTGGGAAGAAGGAACATTCAAGCAGGATAAAGAAAGAAGATGTGCTTTCCTGAATCAATCAAACCTCTGTGATATGTATACCGCACTGGGAGAAGAGAGCCTGTGCAGAACCTGTAAATTGTATCCAAGACATATCGAAGAATTTGAAGATGTGCGGGAGGTTACACTTTCTGTATCCTGTCCGGAAGTGGCGAGAATCCTGATGAATAAAAAAGAACCGGTACATTTTCTTACTTATGAAACAGATGAGGAAGAAGATTATGAAGATTTTGATCCGTTTTTATATTCGAAACTGTTAGATGCAAGAGATGTGATGATTGAGATTTTACAGGACAGAGAGAAAAAGCTGAATCTGCGAGCAGCTCTTATTCTGGCGATTGCACGTAATCTGCAGGAATGTATTGACGAAGAAGATATATTCTCGATGGATGATGTATTTGATTACTATCAGGCTGAAGAAGGCGTGCGGGAAGTGAAAAATGCTCTTGCAGAAGTGGATTACTATACATATAGTAGGAAGATGTTTCAAAATCAGTATCAGATGGAACATTTAAGAGCGGATTGGGAATCTTATCTTCAAGAAGCAGAGAAACTATTATATAGAAATGTAAATGAAAAAATAGACAAAAAACGGTATGTTGAGATGATACAAGAATTTCATGCCTGGATGGCGAAAGAAATGCCGGAATATGAAATACAATATGAACAGCTCCTTGTATATTTCATCAGTACCTATTTTTGCGGTGCAGTATACGATGGAGAAGCGTTTGCGAAAGCACAGATGGCTGTTGTCAGCACTCTGTTGATCCATGAACTTCTGATGGCACAGTGGATGAAGCAAGAAAAAGTGCTAGATATAAATGATGTGATAGATACGGTATATCGTTATTCAAGAGAACTGGAACATTCTGATTCGAACCTTAATTTAATACAAGAATTGCTACAAGAAAGTAACGAATAGATGGGAGAAATTCTTGACAGTGTTTTTTTAACATGTTATGCTATAGTCGATTTTGAGAGACGAAGATGCAGAGTAACAGACAGAGTCTTTTCAAAGCAATTGTTTCGGACCACCCAGTGAGGTTAAGGCCATACGGACAGCCGGGTCCACTGCCGATTATGGTAACTTTGGTTGCCTTATTGATTGAGTGAAAAGCTCTAATTTTATAAGTAGGTTTCTTTGATAGCCTTATGCGCCAGACGCGCAGACTTGTGAAACGGTCAATAAGAGTAGTAAAAGTATAATTGCTATATAGACTCTGACACGCATGATCCAGAAGTTTTATTTAAAAATCTAAGAGAAGATATTGCCTTTTCTGTTACAGCTGAGAATAAAACAGACGAATACATACCGAACGCAGGTTTGTGGCTTAGCGCCCTTATCTGCGTTTTTTCTGTATTAAGAAAGTGTTTTGACAAAGGAACCTGGAAAGAGAGGAAATATGAAAGGGAGTCGTTTTAAATTAAACCAGAATCATGCACCGATCCATGAGGCTCTGGAGACTTTCCGGCGAATGAGAGTTGTGCCATTTGATGTCCCTGGTCATAAACGGGGAAGAGGAAATCCGGAGCTGACAGAATTTCTCGGACAAAAATGTGTAGGCGTCGATGTCAATAGTATGAAACCACTGGACAATCTCTGCCATCCGGTATCTGTAATACGGGAAGCAGAAGAACTGGCAGCAGATGCCTTTGGAGCAGCACATGCATTTTTAATGGTAGGGGGCACGACAAGTTCTGTACAGACAATGGTTCTGACTGCCTGCAAACGTGGAGATGAGATCATATTGCCACGTAATGTTCACAGGAGTGTGTTGAATGCACTTGTTTTATGTGGTGCGATCCCTGTTTATGTAAATCCGGAGGTAGACCAGCGGCTTGGAATTTCCCTGGGAATGCAGAGAGAACAGGTGGCAAAAGCGATAAAAGAGCATCCAAAGGCTGTCGCAGTGTTAGTAAATAATCCGACTTACTATGGAATATGCAGTGATCTGCGAGCAATTGTCAAGATGGCACATGAGGCAGGAATGATGTGTCTGGTAGACGAAGCGCATGGAACACATTTTTATTTCGGTGGCGGGCTTCCTGTTTCAGCTATGGAGGCAGGTGCAGACATGGCGTCTGTATCCATGCACAAAAGCGGAGGCAGTCTTACACAGTCGAGTCTGCTTCTTACAGGTCCGGACGTACATGCCGGGTATGTGCGGCAGATCATCAATCTGACACAGACAACATCAGGAAGCTATCTTCTGATGTCGAGTCTTGACATTTCAAGAAGGAATCTTGCACAGCGTGGCCGTCAGATTTTCCATCAGGTGGCAGATATGGCAGAATATGCCAGAGAAGAAATCAATGCAATCGGTGGTTATTATGCATTTGGAAAAGAACTGGTAAATGGAAATTCTGTTTTTGATTTTGATATTACAAAATTAAGTGTACATACGTTAGATATCGGACTTGCTGGGATTGAAGTTTATGATATTCTGCGTGATGAATACGACATTCAGATTGAATTTGGAGATATCGGAAATATTCTTGCCTACCTTTCGATCGGAGACCGCGCACAGGAAGTAGAACGGCTTGTGAGTGCACTTGCAGAGATCCGCAGACGTTTTCAGACAGACGGAACAGGACTTTTGAGTCAGGAATATATTGATCCTCAGGTAGTGACCAGCCCACAGGATGCTTTTTATGCAGATAAGTGCAGTCTGCCACTCAGGGAAACAGAAGGTATGGTCTGTAGTGAATTTGTGATGTGTTATCCGCCTGGAATTCCGATCCTTGCGCCTGGGGAACGCATTACAGCAGAAATTCTGGATTATATCGAGTATGCAAAAGCGAAGGGTTGTAATATGACCGGACCGGAAGATCCGGATATTTTGAAACTGAATGTTCTGACAGGGAGGTAATAACAATGGAAATGTGGTTTTCAGAATTCCATACACCGGATGTGAAACACAGTATCCGGGTAAACCGTCAGCTCTTTTCCAGACAGAGTGATTATCAGAGAATTGATATTTTTGAGACACCGGAATTTGGCCGTGTTCTGACTCTGGACGGAAATGTAATGCTGACGGAGCGTGACGAATTTATTTATGACGAGATGATCACGCATGTGCCGATGGCGATCCATAAAGAAGCAAAAGAGATTATGGTGATTGGAGCCGGAGATGGCGGTGTCGTTCGTGAACTGACCAGATACGACAGGGTCAGGCACATTGATCTGGTAGAAATGGATCCGATGGTTGTCGAGGCATGTCGTGCATACCTTCCGGAAAATGCATGCAGACTGGATGACAGAAGAGTACATCTTCATTACGAAAATGCACTCCGTTTTATCCGAAGATGCGAGGCGAAATATGATCTCATTATCGTGGATTCCTCGGATCCGTTTGGCCCATCGGAAGGATTGTTTACCCGCGAATTCTATGGAAATTGTTACAATGCGCTGAAAGAGGATGGAATTATGGTCAATCAGCAGGGAAGTCCATTCTACGCAGAAGATGCACATGCAATGCAGCGAAGTCATAAAAGAATTGCCAGTACATTTCAGATCAGTCGTGTTTATCAGGCGCATATCCCAACCTTTGCCGCAGGTTACTGGTTGTTTGGATTTGCCAGCAAAAAATATCATCCCGTAGATGATCTGGACGCAGAAGCATGGAATGCATTAAATCTTCGTACACGTTACTATACAACAAGACTCCATAAAGGAGCATTTTACCTTCCGGCATTTCTGGAAGATATGCTGAAAGAAGTGGAGGAATAATTCATGATTTTACCGAATATAGAAACTTTTATCGGATGCGAAAGCAGCTTTGAGGAAGCATCGATTGTCCTTTATGGTGCGCCATTTGATTCGACGACAAGTTTTCGTCCGGGCGCAAGATTCGGTCCGGCAGCTATGCGTCATGAGAGTTTCGGACTTGAAACTTACAGTCCATATCAGGACAGAGACCTTATGGATATCAGTGTATTTGACAGTGGGGATCTGGAACTTTGCTTTGGAAGCAGTGAAATGGCGCTTTCGGATATTCAAAAGAGAGCAGAAGAAATATTGAAATCAGATAAATTTCCATTGCTTCTGGGAGGAGAACATCTTGTGACGCTGGCAGCAGTACGCGCTGTAGCTGCGAAATATCCGAATCTACATATCATCCATTTTGATGCACATGCAGATTTAAGGGATGATTATCTGGGAGCCAGATTGAGTCATGCATGCGTTCTGCGAAGATGCCATGATCTTCTGGGAGACGGACGTATTCATCAGTTCTGTATCCGAAGCGGAGAGAGAGAAGAATTTAGATTTGCCGCGCAGCATACAGATTTCCATCCACTTTCTTTTGACGGACTGGAAGAGACTGTAAGAGAACTGAAAGAGAAAAATGTACCAATTTATTTTACAATAGATCTGGATTGTCTGGATCCGGCAGTATTTCCGGGAACAGGGACTCCGGAGGCGGGGGGAGTAACTTTCTTAGAGCTTCTTGAAGCCATCCGTACAGTCGCACAGGCAAATGTAGTAGGAGCGGATGTGAATGAACTTGCCCCTATGCTGGATGCAAGTGGTGTCTCAACTGCAACAGCATGTAAGGTTCTTCGTGAACTGCTTCTTGCAATTGCAAAATAAACCGGCAACTTATAAGAGAGAAATTATAAATATACAACTGTTGAAGAAAACAGTTACATGTCAAGAAAAGGAGAAGAGTTATGAGCAGAGTACTTGTAATCGGCTGCGGAGGAGTGGCCAGTGTAGCAATTCAGAAATGTTGTCAGGCAGATGAGGTCTTCACAGAACTTTGTATCGCAAGCCGTACAAAGGAAAAATGTGATGCACTTGCAGAAAAGCTGAAAGGAAAGACAAAAACAGTTCTTACGACAGCCAAGGTTGATGCAGACGATGTGGATCAGCTGATCGAACTGATCAATGATTACAAACCGGATCTGGTAATGAACATTGCGCTTCCATATCAGGATCTGACGATTATGGATGCGTGTCTGGCATGTGGTGTAAATTATATGGATACAGCAAACTACGAGCCGGAAGATACGGATGATCCGAAGTGGCGTGCAATTTACGAAAAACGCTGTAAAGAAGAAGGATTTTCAGCATATTTTGATTATTCCTGGCAGTGGGCATACCGCAAAAAATTTGAAGATGCAGGTCTTACAGCACTGCTTGGATGCGGATTTGACCCGGGTGTTACACAGGCATATTGTGCATACGCATTAAAACATGAATTTGATCAGATTGATACCATTGACATTCTGGACTGCAATGGCGGTGATCATGGCTATGCATTTGCGACAAACTTTAATCCGGAAATCAATCTTCGTGAAGTAAGTGCACCGGGAAGTTACTGGGAAAATGGACATTGGGTAGAAATCCCGCCGATGGATATTAAGAGAGAATACAACTTTGATCAGGTCGGAGACAAGGACATGTATCTGCTTCACCATGAGGAAATAGAGTCTCTTGCAAAAACAATTCCAGGTGTGAAACGTATTCGTTTCTTTATGACTTTTGGACAAAGCTATCTGGATCATATGCGTTGTCTTGAGGATGTAGGAATGCTTTCTACAACACCGATCCAGTACAATGGACAGGAAATCGTTCCGATCCAGTTCCTGAAAGAACTTCTTCCGGATCCGGCAAGTCTTGGTCCACGCACAAAAGGAAAAACAAATATCGGCTGTATTTTTACCGGTGTAAAAGATGGAAAAGAGAAGACTTACTATATCTATAACGTATGCGATCATCAGGAATGCTACCATGAGGTTGGAAGCCAGGCAATCAGTTATACAACAGGTGTTCCGGCAATGTGCGGAGCATTGATGATGCTGACTGGAAAATGGATCAGACCAGGTGTATATACCGTAGAGGAATTTGATCCGGATCCGTTCCTGGATGCACTTGACCGTTATGGTCTGCCACGCAGTGAAAATCATGATCCGAAGTTGGTAGACTGATGGAAAGATTAGATAAAAGAGCACCATTTACAGCCACCGGCGGAATTATTCCGCCGGAATTTCAGAACATCAAAACACCTTGTTATATACTGGATGAAAAAGCACTTATAGAAAACGCAAAACTGCTCGGTGAAGTAGCAGAACGGACAGGATGTAAGATGCTTCTGGCACAGAAAGCATTCAGTAATTATGATTGTTATCCTTTTTTTGAACCGTATCTGGCGGGTACAGAGGCCAGTGGATTGTATGAGGCAAGACTAGGGGCAGAGGAAATGGCGGGAAAAGAAGTTCATGTATTCTGTGCAGGTTACCGGGCGGATGAATTCGAGGAACTTCTTCAGTATGCCGATCATATTGTATTTAATTCTACATCCCAGCTTCTTCGCTTTGGAAGAATGGCGAAAGAGGCAGGAAAAAGCGTGGGACTCAGGATCAATCCGGAATGCTCTACCCAGGAGGGACATGAGATTTATGACCCTTGTGCACCAGGAAGCCGCATGGGTACAACAAGAGTACAGTGGGATGAAGCAATTGTGAAGAATCCGGAGTTGATGGAACTTTTGGATGGGGTTCATTTCCATACCCTCTGTGAGCAGGACTCGGATGATCTGGAGACAACCCTTGCTTCTGTAAAGAAACAGTTCGGTGATTTGATTGCCAAAGTGAAATGGATCAATTTTGGCGGTGGTCATCATATTACAAGACCAGGATATGATATTGAGCGACTAGAGCGATGCATTCAAATGGCACAGGAAGAATGGAAGGTAGAGGTTTATCTGGAACCGGGAGAAGCTTGGGCATTGAATGCAGGATTTCTTCTGACCAGTGTGCTGGATGTTCTGAAAAATGGAGACACACAGATCGCGATCATAGATGCCAGCGCCGCCTGCCATATGCCGGATGTACTGGAAATGCCTTATCGTCCACCGCTTCTTGGAGCATCGGATGAGACAACAGATAGCGGGATTACAGTCCGGTTAGGAGGTCCAACCTGCCTGTCAGGGGATAGCATTGGAGACTATAAATTCAGCAAACTACCGGAATACGGAGAACTTCTTCTGTTTGGAGATATGGCGATTTATACGACTTGCAAAAATAATACATTTAACGGGATGCCATTACCGGATATCTGGATCAGACATGCTGACAGAACCATGCAGCAGTTAACCGCATTTGATTATACAGATTTTAAAGAAAGATTAGGAAGCCGTGAATAGTGGCTTCCTAATACATTTATCTAACACATTTCTTGTTTCACATCAACGTCCATACCCAATATACAACTCCAAGCGCCCAACTTGTCACAATTCCATACAGGATCACAGGCCCGGCAATCGTGAAGATCTTACAACCAATACCAAAAACCTGCCCCTCCTTCTTATATTCAATCGCAGGTGCAGCAACAGAGTTGGCAAAGCCGGTAATCGGAACAAGTGCACCTGCACCGCCCCATTTGGCAAGCAGTGGATAAATTCCGGCACCGGTGAGAAGGATACTCAGGAGAATGAGCAGAATAGAAGTCCAGCTGCTGCAGTCATCCTGGGAAAGTTTTTTTAATTCACAGAAATGATAAATACATTGTCCGATCAGGCAGATCGTTCCACCAAGGAAGAACGCCTTCATCATGTTGAACCACACATTGTGCTGTGGTGTTTTCTTTTTGACATAGGCTTCATATTGTTTCTGTTGTTTTAATTGTTCTATTTTGTCCATAAATGAAATCCCTTCTTTTTTTGTTTTCAAATTCTACACATAGTTTTTCACAAAATGAAAATAATATCCTTAAAAATAAATAATGAAACATCAGAAATGAGGAAATGATATGAATGATACGGGAAACAAAAACCGGGCAGTTGAATCAGAATGTGGTCCTTTTCATCTGTCCCAGCTTCGTGGAGCACAGAGCATTGTATTCACAAAAGCACCTTATCTTCTAAGCGCAGCATCAGTTGCCGGAAGCAAAGAAGCGCAGGGGCCGCTTGGAAAATGCTTTGATCTGACAAATGAGGATGACCTGTTTGGAGCAGAGACCTGGGAGGAAGCCGAAAGCAATATGCAGAAGGAAGCCTGCGTACTGGCACTGGGAAAGTCGCATGTAGATCCGAAGTCTGTGCGTTATCTCTTTGGTGGAGATCTTCTCAGACAAGGGATTGCAACTTCTATGGGCGTTGAAGATCTGCAGATTCCCATATTCGGCCTGTATGGCGCATGTTCCACATCAGGAGAAGCACTGGCATTAGCAGCAATGAGTGTGGCAGCAGGATACGGAGATTACATGCTGGCAGTAACATCCAGCCATTTCGGAAGTGCAGAAAAAGAATTTCGATTTCCGTTAGGATATGCGAACCAGAGACCACTTTCCGCACACTGGACCGTGACAGCCAGCGGGGCTTTCCTTGTAGGAAGCCGTCTGAATAAAATACATTCCGATAAGCAACGTCAAAGAAAATCCCAGTTCCGGCATATTCGGATCACCGGCGTTACGATAGGGAAGATCGTGGACTTTGGCTTGAAGGATTCGCAGAACATGGGGGCATGTATGGCTCCGGCTGCAACCGATACCATTTACCGCAATTTTCAGGATCTTGGACGAACCCAGGAGGATTACGATCAGATCATAACAGGTGATCTTGGATATATTGGTCAGTCCATACTTTTTGACCTAATGAAAAGCAGAGGATATGATATCAGAAAAAAGCATATGGATTGTGGAATGACAATCTTTGACCAGGAGACACAGGATACACATGCCGGAGGAAGCGGCTGTGGATGCGCGGCATCAACACTGGCTTCATATATTCTGCCAAAGCTTGAGAATGGAGAATGGAGAAAGATACTCTTCGTGCCGACCGGTGCATTGATGTCAACAGTCAGCTTCAATGAAGGAGCAAGTGTGCCTGGAATTGCGCATGCAATTATGATCGAACATTGTTGAAAAGCCCTATTATAATAGGAAGAAGTAAAAAATGTGCTAAGTGTGTGTTAAAAAAAGAAAAGGAATAGAAAAATGGATTATATAAAAGCATTTTTAATCGGAGGTCTCATCTGCGCTGCAGTGCAGATTCTCCTGGACAGAACAAAGCTGATGCCGGGACGTGTTATGGTATTACTCGTCTGCACAGGCGCAGTGCTTGGATTTATTGGGGTATACGAACCATTTGTAAAATTTGCAGGAGCAGGCGCAAGCGTTCCACTTCTGGGATTCGGAAATGTCCTGTGGAAAGGTGTGAAGGAAGCTGTTGATAAAAATGGATTCCTCGGAATCTTCCTGGGAGGGTTCAAGGCAAGTGCTGCCGGAATCAGCGCAGCACTTATCTTTGGATATTTGGCTTCACTGATTTTTGAACCCAAAATGAAAAAATAAACAAATTTTAACCAGAAAAATACAGAGCTTATCAAAATGCATAAAAAAAGTACTTGACAGTATAAAAAAAATAAAATATTCTATTCACGGTGGAAAGTGAAAAAGAAATGATGTAAGGGGGCACAATAGAGTTCGATTATAGTGTCTCTTTTATTTTTTAAAGGATTGACGAAAAATGATTGATGTACATAGCCATATCTTGCCGGGGGTTGATGATGGGGCGGCTTCTATGAAGGAAAGTCTTCAGATGCTCTCCATAGCAAGAAGACAGGGGATTACAGATGTATTTGCTACTTCACATTATTCCAGGGCATTTCCAAATAAAAATCCGGAGAAGCTGAGACAACTCCGGGATGAACTGATGCGTCGTGCCAATCGCCCGGTGAAAGGTCCTGATGGAAAGGTGAAACATAGACAACCAATTCAGATTTGGACAGGACAGGAGATTTTCTACTCGAATAGTGTGATCCGTCTGCTTGAAGAAGACAAATTGCTTACATTGGCAGACAGCAATTACGTGTTGATCGAGTTTATGCCAGCGGTACCTTATTCCGAGATCTGTACTGCAGTACAGAATTTGTCAAGGACGAGATATGTCCCAGTGATCGCACATGCAGAAAGGTATCGATGTCTCAGAAAAGGGAAAAGATTAGAAGAACTGATCGGGTTAGACGCATTGATTCAGATGAACTACAGATCTGTTGGTGGCAGCTGGCATGATGTAACAGCACGTTGGTGCAGAGATAATCTGAAGAAAGGCAATGTCCATCTGATGGGAACGGATATGCACAATACCGGGAACCGGATGCCGGATACAAAAGAGGCAATGTGTTGGATGCGGACACATTTGGACAGAAAATATCTTAAGAAGATAACAAAAGATAATGCGCTTCGCATTACAGAAAACAAACTAATAAGATAAAGGGGAGCAACGATGGGAAAAACACATGATGATGACGAGGTAGAGATTGACCTCAGAGAACTGTTCTATGCATTGAAGAAGCACATTCTGATCATTTTTGCAGCACTACTGGCCGGAGCAGTGATTGCCGGTGCGGCTACAAAGATCTTTATCACACCAGTTTACAGTGCAACTTCTACAATGCTGGTTCTGACAAAGGAGACAACACTTTCCTCACTGGCAGATCTTCAGATTGGCAGCCAGTTAACAAAAGACTACAATATTCTGATCACAAGCCGTACGGTATTGCAGGATGTTGTAGATGAGCTGAACCTTGATATGGATTACAAAGCTTTGAAAGGATGTATCACAGTAGATAATCCAACGGACACACGAATCCTTTCAATCACAGCAACAAGTACAGACCCGGAGATGGCAAAAAAGATTGCTGATACACTGGCGAAGACATCATCTGACTTTATCGGAGATAAGATGGAAGTGACACCGCCAAAGATTATTGAAGAAGGTGAAGTTCCAACAGTCAAGACAAGTCCAAATACAAAGAAGAATGTGATGGTTGGAGCATTAGCAGGCTTTGTACTTTCAGCAGGTGTTATCATTCTACTCACATTGATGGATGATACGATCAAATCAGAGGATGATATTGAGAAATATCTCGGTCTGACAACACTGGCAACGATCCCAGATAGAAAAGACTTTATCACAGGAAAAGGGCCACGTAATTCCAGAAAATCAGCAAAGAAAAAGAAGAGTAAAAGGAGGAAAAAATAAATGGCAATTCAGAGAGTTCTGATGACAGATTCCAGAAAAGAAGACGTCTTCTATGAAGAGGCTATTAAGACCCTCCGTACGAATATGCAGTTCAGCGGTGTGGAAACGAAGAGTATTGTTATCACAAGCTGTTATCCGAATGAGGGAAAGAGTGATGTGACTTTTCAGCTTGCAGTAGAGATTGGCAAGATGGGAAAGAAAGTTCTGATTATAGATGCGGATATCCGTAAATCAAACTATGTTAAGCGTTTTCAGGTTGAACAGAAAGTTGATGGACTTTCACAGTATCTGAGTGGACAGGTGAATAAAGAAAAGATTCTATATTCCACGAATTATTCTAATGTAGATTTTATCTTTGCCGGTCCGTATGCGCCGAACCCATCCGAGCTTCTGGAGCAGGAGCTTTTCAGTAAATTGATCGAGGAGACAAGAAAAGGATATGACTATGTCTTGATCGATACACCTCCGATGCTCAGTATGAGTGATGCATCAATTGTCGCAAAGCAGTGTGACGGAGCAATTCTTGTTATTCAGAATGAAGCAGTCAGCAGAAAAGATGCATTGAGAGCGAAAGATCAATTAAAGAAGAGTGGATGTAAGCTGCTTGGTGCTGTACTGAATAAGGTCGATATGAAGAAGGAAAAGTACTATAATAGATATAATTCTTATTATTACTACGGAAGTAAAGAGTAGGAATCAATAGACAATGTTTGGAAAGAAAAATAAGAATCAGAAGAAACAATGGATCATAGGATTCTGTGGATTGTTGGTGATCGGCGTAGCTGGAGGAATGCTGGCTGCGAAGATGACAACACCGGTTTCAGATACTAAGAAGACTGACAAAGATACGGCAGGGCAGAATTCAGTAGAGGAGGATTCTCTTACGGATACAATTACCTGGAAAGGCGAGAAGTATCGGTATAACGATCATCTGAGTAATTTCCTTTTTCTCGGAATTGATACAAGAGAGAAAATAGAGACAAATGTAGGTCATGCAGATGCAGGACAATCAGATGCGCTGTATCTTCTGTCCTGGGACAGAAAAGAGAATACAATTACTACAATTTCAATCCCCAGAGATACGATCACAGAAGTTGAAGCATATGGACCGGGCGGTGAGAGCCTTGGAAAAAGTCAGGATCATATCAGTCTGGCGTATGCATATGGTGACGGAAGTTACAAGAGTGGAGAATTAGCGAAAGAAGCAGTGTCTACTCTCTTTTATGGATTGAATATCCAGGGATATTGTGCAATCAATCTGGATGCATTGTCCATTTTGAGTGACAGTGTCGGTGGTGTTACAGTCACTGTACCTAACGATAGCTTGGAAGAAAAGTATCCCGAGTTTAAGAATGGCAGTCAGGTAACACTGGACGGAACAAATACAGAGATATTTGTACGTTATAGAGACATCAATGTTCATCAGAGTGCCATTGCAAGAATGGAACGTCAGCAGGTATTTATCAAAGCATTCGAAGAAGCTGCGAAGAAAAAAATCGCGGAAGATTCCGGTTATACAGTGAAGATGTATTCGGACTTAGAGCCATATATGGTGACAAATATCAGCAAAGATCAACTGTTGAAGATCACTCACAGTATGACAGAAGGGAAAGAAGATACAGACTGGACAGTACCGGGAGAAGCTGTTGAAGGAGAAGACCATGATGAATATCATGTCGATGACAATGCACTGTATGAAAAGATGATTGAAACATTCTATAAGAAAGTTTCTGATCCGAATTAATCAGTGCAGAATACAGGAAGAGGAACAGAAGAATTCAGCAATCATAAAATGCTGTGGTGAAAGAGGTGCAGTACTTGTGAAGAAAAATATTTACAAGATAATCGCAATTATAGCCGGAGTGGCTGCAGTTGCATGTGCGGCTGTAGGTGGCTACAAGTATTATCAGGAGAAGCATGCCGGTGATAATTACGAAGAAGTGCGGGAGACGGTAAAGAAAGAGACCGAACCTGCACCGGTAGAAGAGAAGGCACCTGTTGAAATCCCAATTGATTTTGCGGCACTGCAGGAACAGAATCCGGAAGTATATGCATGGATTCAGATTCAAGACACAAACATTGATTATCCAATCCTTCAAAGAGAAGGAGATAACGGATATTACCTGGACCATACGATCGACGGAGAGAAGAAGACAGAAGGTTCCATATTTACCGAAGATTATAACAGCAAAGATTTTGAAGATCCGAATACAGTGATTTACGGGCATGACATGAAAAATGGCTCTATGTTTCAGAACCTTTTGAGTTATCAGGATAAAGACTTTTTTGATAACCATAAAGATGTTATAATATATACGCCGGACGCAATTCGGCATTACCAGGTTTTCGCAGCATATCTGTATGATGACAGGCACCTTATGCAGAGTTTTGATTTTAATATAAAGTCTGTTTACCAGGCTTATCTCGACAGCATTTTTGCTATCCGTGATATGAGTGCCAAGATTGACACGTCACAGAATGTGTCAGTTGATGACAAGATCATCACACTATCAACATGCTATGGCAATCAGTCAGACAAGCGTTTTCTCGTGCAGGCTGTATTGGTTTCTATAGAAAAATAATTTTAAGAAAGGAAGAGTGGGAAACATGAAGAAAAGAATTTTTGGAACTATCCTTGCTGCAGCTCTGATCGTTACTCAGGCGGTTGCCGCATTTGCAGCACCTTTAGCTCCGAGTAAGACAGCATTACCAAGCGTAACTGGTTCAAGTGCATCTAGTTATATTATTACAGCTGCATCTTCAGAGTCTTTTTCTGATGTGAAGAACGAAGAGGTCATTAATGATCTTCTTGCAGTGAACAACGGAACAAAGTCATTGACGGATGTCGTTGGTAAAACGACTCCAGAACTGACAGATCAGTTAGCTGGGAAAGAAATGGTTTCTCCATTTTTTGATTTGAAACCAGTGAACGGTGGAATCAAGAATGAAGAAGGAAAGTATGTAGTTACAATTTCTGTACCATCCCTTACAAAAGCAATGACTGATGTTCAGATTCTCCACTACAGTACAGTAAGAAATCTGTTTGAATTAATCACACCTACAAGTGTAGATTATGAGGGTAAGACAATTACAGCTGTATTTGAAGATCTTTCACCTGTAGCAATTATTGCTAAGGTTGATGCTTCTAAAGCTGCTGATTCTACAGTCGGAACATCCCCGAAGACAGGTGTACCGTCTACATGGATGGTATTCTTCGGAGCAGCTGTAATACTTGCAGGAGTTTCTGTAGTAGCTTACAGAAAAGAGAGATAATTTGATTATCTCTGATTTTGAACATATGTGGTAGAAGATGATTTCACTGCATATGTTCAAATGATTTATTAGTAGTTGTAGTGATTTTATAGTTGATGGAATGAGTTCAGTAAAATATCAGAGGAAAAGGATGTGCGTGAATGTACAGAAAAAGTGGTGACAGCTGGCTGAAGCATTTGGACTTTATTGTTCTGGATCTTGTAGCATTACAGTTAGCTTATATAAGTAGTTATGCATTACGCATGGGAGCAGGAAATCTATATAAGAACAGTTTATATCTGAATATTGGAATTATTATTGCGTTAACAGATATTTGTACAGCTTTCTTTACAGAGCCTTACCGTGGTATCATGAGAAGAGGATATTTTGTAGAGTTTAAGAATGTGTTAAAGCATGTATTTTTTGTGAGTGCGCTTGTGATTATGTATTTGTTCATGAGCAAACAGGGCGATAAGACATCACGTCTTATGATCACGTCATTTATTCCATTATCAGTTGTTTTTGTTTATGCAGTACGAATCATATGGAAGCGATATTTATTAAAGCATGGTCGTCTGCTTTATGTGAAAATGAATATGCTGCTTGTTACAACAAGTAGTGAAATTGAGTATATGTTGAAACGCGTGGAACAGAACGCGTTTAATGAATTTGAAATTGTCGGTATTGTATTTGCAGATCGTGAACCGAAAGAGAATGAATCTTTTGCAGGAATTCCGGTTGTAAGTAAGATTGATACATTAACTGATTATATACAGACAAGATGGATAGATTCCATTCTTGTTGGAATTAAGAAGAAAACATTGATACCAGAAGAGTTATTTGAAACTTGTTCAAATATGGGAATAACAGTCCACGAATGTCTGGATCTGAGAAGTGGATGGTCAAAGAATCAGTTTATCAACCGTATGGGAGGATATACAGTTCTTACTTCAAGTATTAGAATCATCACCGCGCGACAGGCAGGGATGAAGAGATTAATTGACATCTGTGGTGGAATCGTAGGGATGATACTGACGTGTATCATCACAATATTCCTGGCTCCGGCAATCTATATTGCTTCACCGGGACCAATCTTCTTTTCACAGATGAGAGTTGGAAAAAATGGTAAAAGATTCAAGATTTACAAATTCAGAAGCATGTATATGGATGCAGAGGAACGTAAGAAAGAACTGATGAAACAGAACGAGATGAAGGGTCTTATGTTCAAGATGGAGAATGACCCAAGAATCATCGGAAGCGGAGCGGATGGAAGCAAGCACGGACTTGGCTGGTTTATCCGTAAAACATCTTTGGATGAATTTCCGCAGTTCTGGAATGTACTTAAAGGAGATATGAGTCTCGTAGGAACTCGTCCACCAACAGTAGATGAGTGGAAACAGTATGAGCCATATCACCGCGGAAGACTTGCCGTGAAACCGGGACTGACCGGAATGTGGCAGGTGAGCGGAAGAAGTGATATCACTGACTTTGAGGAAGTTGTAAAACTTGATATGGAATATGTCAAGAACTGGGATATCGGAATGGATATTAAGATTCTGTTCAAGACCGTCGGAGTCGTGCTTAAGGGCAGCGGATCCAAGTGATGGATTGGATGGAAGAGATGAAGTAGAATGAATGATGATCTGCAGTGGAACCGGGCGGGAAAACTGCAGGTGTTATCGCTATTGAACGTATAGCTAGATGAAGAAAAAGAGAGGAAAGACGAGAGACTTTGGAATGAATCAAGTTGGATGTTTTTTCTTTTTGGGATCATTAAACGTATAGCTATATAGAGAAAATTGTTTATAGATAATATTCGAGAGGAATATAGAGGAATGTTAAAAAAGAAAAATCTTCTGATCTACGCTCATTACTATATTCCAGATACTGCGTCAACGGGGCAGATCCTCCGTGAACTGGCGGAGGGTATGCTGGATAAATTCGACATAACAGTCATCTGCGTGGTGCCGAGTTACTTAGGGACGATTGAGGATAAATATAAGACACGGAAATATTACGAAGAAGAAATCAATGGTGTAAAGGTTCTGCGAATCCGAGTACCGGAGTTCAGCAAGACCAATAAAAAGAGCCGTGTAAAGAATATTGTTTCTTATTTCTTTGGAGCAATGGGTGCAACTTTTAAGGTTGGCAAGATGGACTATATTTTTTCTATCTCACAACCGCCTATTCTTGGAGGACTGCTGGGTGTTTGGGGCAAGTGGGTGAAGCATGCCAAGTATATCTATAACATTCAGGATTTCAACCCGGAGCAGGTGTTGGCTGTTGGTTATACCAAGAGCAAACTGGTGACAGATGCCATGATGTGGTTCGACAAGTTCAGTTGCAAGCGTAGTGACTTGATAATCACGGTTGGTCGTGATCTGGTGGAGACGGTGGAGAACCGCTTCAAGGGTAAGAAAGTTCCAAAGACTGTCATGATCAACAACTGGATCGATGAGAATGAAATCTATCCGCTGAATGAGAGAAATGAAAGAGTTGTTGCTTTCAAGAAGAAGTACGGTTTGGATGGTAAGTTCGTCATTATGTATTCAGGCAATATTGGACTGTACTATGACCTAGAGAATCTGATGAAGGTTGTGGAGAGAATCAAGCCGGGTACTAAGACTGCGGATGGCAGAGAGGTTGTGTTTGCTTTTGTTGGTGCCGGTTCTGTGCTGGATAAGCTAGTGCTGTATGTGAAAGAGCGTCACATGGACAATGTGGCATTCATTCCATATCAGGATAAGGCTGACCTGATTTATAGCCTGAACGCTGGTGATGTTCACTGGTGTGTGAATGCGAAAGGCATTAAAGGCGTAAGTTGCCCGTCGAAATATTACGGTCTGGCCTCTGCGGCAAGGCCAGTAATTGGGGTTTTGGAATCTGGCTCTGAGATCCGTTGCATTATCGAGGATACCAAAGGCGGCCTGTGCTGTGAGCCGGGTGAGTATGACAAGGTGGAAGAAAATCTCCGTTGGTTTATTGACAATGCAGGAAGTGAAGAGCTGAAGGCCATGGGAGCCAGAGGCCGCGAGAATCTGGAGAAGAATCTTACCAGAAATGTATCGGTGAGAAAGTACGCAGAAGAAATTCTGAAACTGTAAAGGAGGCAAGGGGTATGAACAGTAACTGGTTTAAGCTGGTTATGAAGATGACGAAAGTTGAATATGGAAAGAACCTCTTGCTGGAGGGTGTGCCAATCATCTTCAACAAAAGTGGTGCCAAGCTAAAGATTGGCGAGAACGTTACAATCAAGAGTAGCTTCCTTAGTAATCTGGTTGGTCTTTATAGCCGGACGATTATTGTCACTCGTGCTCCGGGAGCAGAGATTGAGATTGGCGATAACGTGGGAATAAGTGGAGCAACAATTTACGCTCGAAAGAAGATCACGATTGGCGAGAATACCTGCATCGGCGGCAACTGCAAGATTCTGGACAATGATTTCCATCCGATTGAGGTAGAGGCGAGAAACAAGCTCCTGCAAGATGAAAACGGCGGCGATAGTGATCTGGTGCCGAGCCGAGAGATTAAGATTGGTAAGAACTGTTTCATCGGGTGTAACAGCATCATATTGAAAGGCACAGTGCTGGGCGATGGCTGTGTTGTTGGTGCCGGTGCAGTGGTTGCTGGAAAATTTGAGGATAACTGTGTGATTGCTGGAAACCCGGCGAGAGTTATTAAAAGGTTGTGAGGAAAATGACAGATTTAACAGTAGTTATACTAACAAAAAATGAAGAAAAGAATCTCAGAAAGTGTGTGGAGTCTTTTCGTGGAGTTGCTAAGAGATTCGTTATTGTAGATAGTTTCAGTACAGACGGAACAGAAGCTTTATGTAAAGAACTAAATGCAGAACTTCAGAAAATTGGATCTAGTTTGGATTTTTACCAGAACAAGTGGATTTCTTATGCAGATCAGTTGAATTGGGGGCTCCAAAACACTGGTATCGATACAGAGTGGTCTATGCGTATGGATGCTGATGAAGAAATCATGGAAGATTTGGCAGCGGAAATTGATGAGAAACTTCCGAATGTCAAGGAACCTGTGAATGGTATTATCCTTCGGCGCAGGGTTTATTTCATGGGCCGCTGGATCAAGCATGGTGGTCGCTATCCAGAATTGTTACTTCGTATTTTCCGTACAGGTAAGGCTTCCTGCGAGATGAAAATCATGGATGAACACATGATTCTGTCCGAGGGGACAACTGTTGAGTTTAAGAATGATCTGATTGACAACAATCAGAAGGATTTGGAATGGTGGACAGCAAAACACAACTGGTACAGTAACCGAGAAGTTTTAGATCACCAGATGACACTTGAAAATGCGATGGATGAAAGCCTGGAACAGGATGGTACATCATCTGGACAGGCTAAGATGAAGAGAGTGGTAAAAAACAGCGGCTATTATAAACTGCCGAAGTTTTTCCGTGCGCATCTGTATTTCATTTATCGGTACTATATCAAACTAGGCTTCTTAGATGGACCAGAAGGAAAGATATTTCACTTCCTGCAGGCGTATTGGTATCGCTTCTTGGTAGATGCCAAGATTTATGAATGTGAAAAAAAGGGTACTAAGATGAAGCCGCAGGGAGATTTGAAAGCATAAGAGGAGATATTAACTGATGAAAGTAAAGATATTGGCATTTGCGGATTTTCCATCGCCATATAGAGTAGAAGTATTTAAGGGACTTGCAAAAGAGTACGATATGCTTGTCGTTTTTGATAAGATGTCAGATCAAAATAGAAATGCGGCGTGGTTTTGTAAAAACACGGGTCTTAATTCAATATCTTTGCTTGAAGAAGCTGGTCGGATGCAATTTGAAAAGGAACTAAAGCAAATAAAAAAGTACGATTTGGTTTTGGCATACGACTACCACATAAAGAATGCAATTAGATTGGAGATTGACTGTATCAAAAATAAAGTTCCATACATAATGAATTTGGACGGAGCATTTATTCGCAAGAATTTTATAAAGAATATCATAAAGAGATATTTAGTTACACATGCAGCTGGATATTTTGCAAGTGGTAACCATGCAGCGGAGTATTTTAAATACTTTGGCGCAGATGAAAATAAAATCTATTACCATCCATTCACATCACTTCATGCGGATGAAGTATTGAAAGAACCGCTTTCTGAAACTGAAAAGACTAGGTATAAAAAGAAACTTGGAGTAGACAAGTCCAAGATGGTATTGACAATTGGGCAATTTATTCATCGAAAAGGGTTTGATGTGCTTCTTGAAGCGTGGAATAAGGAACTGGATGAAAGCTGTTCTCTTGTCATAGTAGGCGGTGGTGAAGAAGAAAATCAGTATCGACAGTATATTGCAGATCATAATTTAGAAAATGTTCAGTTGGTCGGGTTTAAGCAAAAAGAAGAAATATTTGAATATTATAAAGCAGCAGATCTTTTTGTCCTTCCAACACGTGAAGATATTTGGGGACTTGTTATAAATGAGGCTATGGCTTGTGGATTGCCGGTTATTTCAACTAATATGTGCTTAGGTGCTGTAGAGCTGATCGAAAATGGGATTAATGGATATATTGTTCCAGTGAACAATAGCAATGAATTGACAGAGGCAATGAAAAAACTATTGTGTGTTGACAGTAGCGTAATTGGAATAGTAAACCTGCAGAAAATTACCAATTATACATATGAAAATGTTATTAAATCTCATATTCAGGCAATCAACGAACTTGTAAAAAATGAAATTATTAAAGGAATGAGCAGGGATGAATTAAAATGAAAAAAATAAAAATTAAGTTTTCTGGAATGACAGGATCATTTGATCAAAACAACAATTTTATTACAAATATTCTCAAAAAACATTATGAAATAGAATTTTCGGATGAACCGGACTATTTGATTTATTCTGTTAATTCGATGGATTACTTAAAGTATAACTGTGTGCGTATTTATTACACACCTGAAAATCTGACACCGGATTTTAATATTTGTGATTATGCAATTGGATTTGACTATTTAGACTTTGGCGATCGATATATTCGATATCCAATTTATTTAGTAGATAGTTTTGTTGCATATGACAATGATGACTATTATAACGATGTAGACCTTGCTTTACACAAACACGAAATAAGTGCGGAAGAAGCTGAATTGCAAAAAAAAGAATTCTGTAGTTTTGTATATTCCAATGCATTGGGGGCACAATGTCGGCAGGAAATATATAAAGCATTATCGAAATATAAAAAAGTGAATTCAGGCGGTCGATTTTTGAATAATGTAGGTGGACCTATAACGGATAAATTGGAATTTCAAAGAAAGCACAAGTTTGTGATTGCCTTTGAAAATACTTCTTCTGTTGGATATACAACGGAAAAAATCGTGCACGCATTTTCTGCTGGGGCTGTACCGATTTATTGGGGCAACCCAGAAATTTGCAGAGAGTTCTGTGAAGGTGCTTATATTAATTGCCACAAGTATGGACTGACAGAACAGGGAGAACCTGATGCAGTAGCTGCAATTGTGGAGAAAGTCAAGAAAATTGATAATGATAAAAAAGCATACTTGAAAATGCTCCATACCCCTGCATTCACAGCTGAAAATGATATTGGAAAGAAAAAAGAGCAACTTGAAGAATTTCTGGTGAACATTTTCGCACAACCACTCGAGAAAGCGTATAGAAGAAATCGTTTTTATTGGGGGGAACGGTATGAGAGAAAGCAAAGAATTGGTATGCAGTATTATACAGCACTACGAAAATTAATTCCAATTAGAGACTTCATTATGAATAGGGTAAAAAAATAATGAATCAACAGATGAGGAAGAATAATAATCGAGCAGAGTTTAGAAAATCGTTAGGATTAGTTCTTGTATTTGTAGGAATACAGTTTAATACAGCTATTAAAAATGTGATATTAGGTATGGATATTTCAATAGTAATAATGCTACTATCGGCATTATTACTATTTGATATAAAAGGTATTGCTAAAATAAGAATGTCAAATAAAACAATTGTTCTATTTATGCTGCAAATTTTCTTGCTGCTTGTTTCGTTAGTAAGTAATCAAGGTACCACACAGCTGATTACATTTCATTTGTATTTGCTGGCAATCATATATGCGCTGTCAACGAATAAAGAGTATATTCAATTTACTTATTTTGGAAAAATACTTTTTTGGGTGTCAGGGTTTATAGCGATACTTATTTTGTTTCAAGCAACAAATGGATTTACACGATTAAATCTTACGTTTGACAATACCGGAAAACTGTGGTTGAGCCAGGGCGGAGACCCGATTACAATGTCGCGAGCATTGGAATTTAATTTTATAGCATGTTTGTTTTATAAAGAAAAAAATAAATTTGAAAAAATTATTACTTGGATATTTGTGGCATCAGATATTATTGGTGTGTTTTCATTTGGAAATAGATCTGTTATAGTTTGCTCTGTTGTGGTGTTCCTTATTTGGTACATAAGATATTTTAATCGAAAAATAGATGTGAAAAAGCTGTTAATTACTGTTATGGTGATTATAGCTATTGTTTATGTAGGAAGTAGCGTAACATATTTTTTAGATAAAATTAATGCAGTATATAGTTCAATGAAAAATGGTCTAGGAACATTATTCAACTTTGGTACGGTATCATTAGATCCGTCAGCCCAAACGAGGGTTACGATTTTAAGCGATATGAAAAATGAGTTTGATGCGGACTTTATAAAAAACTTCTTGATGGGAATGGGCTATAACTACACTTATGTTGATAGACCGATATATCAGATTTACTTCGATTTTGGATTTGTCGGACTGATATTTTATGCATATTTTTTGCTTCTTATCCCAATAAAAACAATTATAGGGCAATTGAAAAATGATAAGGAATATAATGAGGCATGGATTTTAGTAGTGTATAGCATGGTGCAAACGTTAGGAGATCAATTTTTAACGGGATTGCCATATTATTACTATTTGTGGACTCCAACAATATTTGTTTTGTTTTCCTTGACAAATTATAAGTATAAAAATAATGGTATAGGATAAGTAGAGATTATGAATAAGAAAAATGCTTTTGTTATCACGGTTATAATACCAGCATATAACTGTGATAAATTTATAGAAAGATGTATCAGCAATCTGTTGCGAGAATCATTGAATCAGATTGAGATATTAGTAATTAATGATGGATCATCGGATAAAACGCTTGAAAAACTAGAAAAGTATTCTGAAAAAATTAAAATCATTTCTAAGCCTAATGGTGGGGTGTCAAGTGCAAGAAATGTAGGAATCAAAAATGCAAGTGGACGGTATATCACATTTTTAGATGCGGACGATGAAATTCCAAGTGGGGTATTATCGAAATATATTGAGATTATTAACAATAATTCAGATATGGAATTGCTACAAGGTTGCTTTGATGATTTTGATGATATCAAAGATGTATATACTATATCTTCTTCAGTGATGAGGAGGATATGTTTGGGATATCCGCAATCCTTAAATCAATTTTTTGATATCAAATATGAAGTAAAAGCAGGTGTTCATGGTTGTTATGGCAAATTGTTTGAGTTGGATATTGTGAAAGAACACAATTTAAAGTTTAATGAGTCTTTTGGCCTTGGAGAAGATTTATTGTTTTATTTTGATTATTTAGATTTGGTGAAAGAAGTTTATATACTCGAAAGAAAAACATATACAATAAATTGTGAAGTGAATTCAGCAACTAGGGGAGTAAATAAGAAAATGCCATTGTATGCTTTGGAATTTTCTAAGTGTCTTTTGAGTAAGGTTAAACGTCAAGATGATTTGTATCCAGAAGCTTGTTATCAGATTAATATGCATGTAAACAAAGCATTTTCAAGCTATTTCGGCAATCCATTAAATAAAGATAAAAACAAGTTAAAACAATTTAAGGATTATTTGAAAAATCCATGTATATACAATACATATTGTTTTTTGGAAAAAAATGAAAAATCAATATTGCATAAAGTTAAATACTGGCTATTAATGAAGAAGTTTGTTGGTGTATATTTTATATTTGAAAAAATATATAGTAGCTTTATATGCAGGAGAGGACGATGAAACAGAAAAAGAAATTAGGAATAAATGCATTGATGAATATGTCAAAAAGTATAATGGCAATGTTATTTCCTTTGATAACATTTCCATATGCATCTAGAGTCCTTTCCGTTGATAATATTGGAAAAGTAAATTATGCAAGTTCAATAGTAAGTTATTTTGCTCTTTTTGCCATGCTAGGAATACCAGTATATGCAACAAGAGAAGGTGCTGGAATTCGTGAAGATAAAATAAAGCTTGAAAATTTTATTTCAGAAGTGTTTACATTAAATGTTTTTGCAGCTATTGTAGCGTCATTAATACTTATAACAGTGACATTTACAGTGGATAGTTTTAATGACTATAAAATATTATTAATGATTTATGCTCTTCAGATTCCATTGAGTGTTATAGGAACAGATTGGATAAATTCGATTTTTGAGGATTACTTATATATAACAGTGCGAACTATTCTGTTTCAATTGATTGGATTGATCTTGATTTTTTCCTTTGTAAGGAGTCAAGGTGATTACTATAAATATGCACTATGCTTAGTAATAACTTCTTATGGAGCTGAAATTTTGAATTCATTTTATACGCATAGATATTGCAGAAAAAAGATTGTCTTCAGTTCAAAAATGGTTAAACATATTAAACCTATTTGCATTCTTTTTGCAACAAACTTGGCTGCGTTGATATATACGAGTGCTGACACAACAATGCTAGGAATGATGACTACGGACTATAATGTAGGGATATATACAACGGCTGCCAAAGTATATGGAATCTTTAAACAACTTGCTTTTGCAGTAGTTATTGTGTGTTTACCACGATTTTCTTTCATTGTAGCAAATGAATCTAGACAAAAATATGAAAAATTGTCAAACATATTATATAAGATTGTTTTTACGCTTGCAGTACCATTAGCTATGGGAATATTTTTTTTGAGTAGAGATATAGTTGAGATTTTGGCAGGAAAGGAATTTGTAGATGCAGTGTATCCATTAAAGTTGTTGAGCGTCGCAATTTTATTTGCGATATTAGCTTATTTTGTAATGCAATTAATATTATTGCCTAACAAGAAGGATTCGGTGATTTTAAAAGCTACGGTCGTTTCTGGAATCTTTAATATTGTAGCTAATTATTTTTTGATTAAGCAATACATAGAGAATGCGGCTGCTTTTACAACTGTTATATCCGAATTAATGGTTTTTATTATAACATGGTTTTCCGGACGTAAGATAATTAAGCTTGAATTGGGAATGAAGAATATAATATCCGTAATTGTGTCAAGTGTATTGATGGGAGGTGTTTTGTACTGGATAGAAAGTATGGAAATGGGTGCTGTCATTACACTGCTAGTAGGATTTTTTGTGGGTGCTACATTGTATTTGACAATACTAATTGTTATGAAAAATGAAATTGTAACGGATGGAATTACACTTGCTAAGAGTTATATTAAGTTAAAACGGATAGGCTCAATAAAAAAGGAATAGGGAGTTTCCTGTATAATAAAAAGTGTAGACGTTGAAAATTGAAAATACTTCAGAGTACAATAAGACTACTGACAGGAAGGTTAGTAAAAATCTTATTATACGGAGAAGTATCTACAATGAAGTCTAACACACTAAACGCAAAAATTGAAGCTATTACAGAAAAAACTTTGGTACTCGGAATTGATGTCGGAAGTGAGATACCGGTGGTCTGCCCCTATAAAGCAAAAATGAATAATGTATAAAAGTTTTATTAAACGTACGATGAGATGTGTTTGGACAAAGCATTGTAAGTACAGTGAAGAAGTAGAAGAAGTGTTGGAATAGTCTTTAGATATTCCGGCACTTCTTCTACTTGTGGATTGATGCGGAGATACGCTACTGGTTGCACGTAGTAAGAACAGTAACATAACACCTGTGAACACTAGAGCATTAAAAAATTTCAGCTTGCAATAATAGAATTCTCATGCTAATCTAATACCACGTAGTCATCATTCTGATGAACTGCAAAAAGATCTATGAACCAAATCGGTAATTATTCAATAAGCTCAGATTTCCGAGCAGATAATCCGATGACAAAAGATGAATATTGTTTGAAGATTATGTGATGGAGTGAGTTTCGCGTTATTGTTTCTCAAATATCTGATTTTAAGGGATAGTTACTTCCATAGAAAACTATCTTGTGTTAAGATAAATATAACTTTAGAATCCTCTACTTCAGGTAATCATTCATTGCACAGAAGAGAGGAGAATTCTATGAGAAAAACCAGGAAAAGTGTATCAACCAGGAAAGCAACATCACAGTGCCAAACAGCGAAAGAGAAGCAGGAAGATTTTATCATGCTTCCAACGGTAGATTTCTGTTTCAAGGAATTAATGCAGAATGATAACATCCGTAAGAACATCATTGCAGCATTATTAAATGTTCCGTCCAGTGAGATAGAGAATACAGAACTCATGCCTACGATTCTTAGAAAAGAATCGAAAGATGATAAGTATGGAATCTTAGATGTCCGGGTGAAACTGAAGGACGGAGAACAAATCGATTTTGAGATGCAGGTAGAAGCCTTTGATTGTTGGGCAAACCGTTCTGTGTATTATCTGAGCAAGATGTATGCAGGTGAAATTAAAGAAGGTGAGGGATACGATTGCTTGAAGAAGTGTATCCATGTGAGTATTCTTGCATATGATCATTTCCCGGATGATAAAGAATGCTATCGGAGAATTGCATTTTGTGATACGAAGACAGGAAAATTGTATACAGATCTTATGGAGATGCATATCTTAGAATTGTCAAAACTTCCACCAGAAGAGAAGAATGAGACAAGCCTGTTGCAGTGGATGCGCTTTCTTGGAGGAAAAACCAGAAAGGATTTTGAAGAGATGGCAAAGAAAAATTCTGAATTGGAAGAAGCATATGATGTGTTGGATAAATTAAGCGCAGATGAAAAGAAGAGGTTAGAATACGAGACAAGACAACGAGCAATCAGGGATTACAATATAGGAATGTTAACCGCAGAAAGACGAGGAATTGAAGCTGGCCGTAAGATTGGAATGGAAGAAGGAGAAAACAGAATCAACCAATTAATTCTCGAATTATCAAAGCTTGGACGTACAGAAGATATCGTAAAAGCAGCAGCGGATAAGAAATATCAGAGAAAATTATTGGAAGAGTTTGGTTTACAGTAGGTTACCGGTGGTCTGCCCCCATAAAGCAAAGATATGTTCTGTAACACGAAGATAGGAAAAGAGTATACAGATCTTATGGAGATGCATATCTTAGAATTGTCAAAACTTCCGCCGGAAGAGAAAAATGAGACAAGCCTGTTGCAGTGGATGCGCTTTCTTGGAGGAAAAACCAGAAAGGATTTTGAAGAGATGGCAAAGAAAAATTCTGAATTGGAAGAAGCATATGATGTGTTGGATAAATTAAGCGCAGATGAAAAGAAGAGGTTAGAATACGAGACAAGACAACGAGCAATCAGAGATTACAATATAGGAATGTTAACCGCAGAAAGACGAGGAATCGAAGCTGGCCGCAAGATTGGAATGGAGGAAGGAAGAGAAGAGGGACGAACAGAAGGAGTAAACAGAATTAACCAGTTAAATATTGAATTGTCAAAGCTTGGGCGTACAGAAGATATATTGAAAGCGGTAGTTAAGAATCATAAGAGGCAAGAGAATTATTATTTTCTCTTGCCTCTTGCCATCCGTGCAGGATACCATTTTTCAAACCATGCTGTGAAAAGTCCCATCAATATAGGAATCAGATTATTCACAAGGATAAGTACATTTCCAAACCCGGCTTTCTTAAACAGAAAGGTCCAGATTGCTGTCAGTACATATAGCGTGCCCCATGCCGCGGCAAGAATATAATTTGTCTTCATAAAGAGAGGGTTCTGATGCGCATTTTCACCCCCATAATTATATTTTACATATGCAGCACATAAAGGTTCTTTTGTCAGGCATGAAAGCAGCCAGAAGAGTCCAAATACAAGATATCCGAGGTTTGTTGGAAGAACTCCGTTTCCGGTTATATTTGCCGCTGCAGAAAGTATAGCAACAGCTGCCATAGAGAGCTGATCCCAGATGACAAATTTATGTTTTCTCATAATAAACGGTACTGTTGCGACCACAAGTAGTGTTATCATAGCTCCGACTTCCGGATGAATAGAAACAGCAATCCAGAACGTAATCCATGGTATCAGCATTGTCGTCATGGAAGGGTTTTTCTGTTCAATTGTATTTTGAGGCGTTTTCTCTGTTTTTTTGACCACAGATGCGCTTCCGAAGATTTTATCCCAATCAATCATCAAGGAAAAGTCGCCGGATACCGTATACATCTTTTTCCCCAATGCTTCTGCGCCACCGATTTCTCCACGGGAAATAGCTGACCATACAGTAAAAGGCGTATCTATGCGAGTAGTTGGAGAAAGACGTCCATCAGTAAATACTTTGCTTCCTGTCTTGCTAAGCTGAATCTGGTAGGTGTGATCCAAATCAGTAAAGTGAATCTCAAGCACGCGGTCTTTTCCATCGTAGGCATCTTTATTATAAAGAGCGGCCATTTGCCGGGTAAATACAAGATCATCCGGTTCTTTTTCTCCGGTTGTTTTACTGATGCCCCAGCTGGCATCTGCCATTTTTTCAAACACATCTCTGGAATATAAAAGCGTGTGGAGTATTGCATCTGTTTTTTCAGAGATTGTTCCGGTCATTGCATATTCTGAGCCGGCACATTTTACAGTGGAAAGATATTCATCTGTTCTTGCAGACAATTCTTTTACACGGAATAATTCTCCCTGACCACAAAAGATGGTCGTATAATTTCCTTTGCCGAGAAAATGATCAAACATCCGCAATACACTGTCATAGTTTCCAACAGCAGAATAAAAGCCACAGGTGGAAATCAGAATATGCCTTTTACCTTCCATATCATATCTGGAGTCATGACTTCCGCTTCCGTATCCGTTCTGTTTTGAACTCATAAAAGGAAGGCTCATAGGAAGCTGACGGTCGATCAAATTCTTTAAGATACCTGGGACATTAAAATAGTACAGTGGAAAAGACCACAGAATAAGATCAGCATCAATCAATTTTCCAATAACCTTTTGCATATCATCCTTGATACAGCATATGCCAGGCGTTTTCTGCCAGCACGCAAAGCATCCTTTACACGCAGCTATATTCATTGAAGCTACATGGAGTTCATCGATGGAGATGCTTTCTTCGTCATCCGTACATCCATTTTTAAATCCTTCAATGAAACTGTATGCAAGCTTTAACGAATTACTTCTTTTACCTTTAGGACTCCCATTGATCAGAAGTATCTTCATGCTTTCATCCCTCCGCATTCATACATAAGATGTTGGGGTCAAAAGGTATTTTGACCCCTATGATACACGGATTGCTTCGCATTTCATGCTCTCGCAATCCTAAAACACCTCAAATCCGCTCATTTTTCTACGAAAAATGGCTACTTTTCGGTGTTTTGCGGGTCAATAAGTCATGCTTTTTCATGCAAGCAAGAAACGCATGACCTTTTGACCCTTGTATCATACATAATAATAAAGTATAAGAGGTGCTTACAAAATCCGCAACCTGAATTTCGCAAAATTGTTGTAAAGTATTATGGAAAAGTGATATTATGAAACTAATATTTGGAAGGTTATGTGATGAACATAGAAAGATGCAAAGTAGTAGTTGAGGAAAGATGAAACAACAGAAATTATTAAGTCTGATCCGTCAGGCGATACAAGATTACAACATGATAGAAGACGGTGACAGGATCGCAGTAGGTGTTTCCGGCGGCAAGGATTCCCTGACTCTGCTTTATTCGATGAAACTGCTGCAGGAATTTTATCCGAAGAGGTTCGAATTATCTGCGATTACCTGCAATGTAGGATTTGAAGGGATGGATTTTACGGGCGTAGCAGAGTTTTGTAAGCACCTGGAGATTCCTTATGAGCAGGTCGATACAGAGATTGCCCGGATCGTATTTCAGGAGAATAAGGATACAAGACCGTGTTCTTTGTGTGCAAAGCTTCGGAAGGGTGCGATGTATCAACGGCTGGGAGAGCTTGGAATCAATAAGATGGCATATGCACATAATAAGGATGATTTTATAGAGACAGCATTGATGTCATTGATCTATGAAGGCCGGTTCTATGCATTCCCACCAGTGACAGAATTGCCGGAAGCGGGAGTGACGGTGATCCGTCCGATGATGTATGTTCCGGAGCGAGGTGTAGCGCACTTTGTTGCAGACCAGGGAATCCGTGTGGTTAAGAATACCTGTCCGGTAGACGGTTCAACAAAAAGAGCGTATGCAAAACAGTTGATGGAGCAGATCAACAGGGAGACGCCAGGGGCGAAGGACAGAATCATGCATGCAATCGTGAACGGAAGGTTCCCTGACTGGCCACTGTAGTGATGGGAAAGTGATTAAGAAAATGCATTTTTTACTTCCCTATTTCGCCTATCTGTGTTACACTAACGAATGAGTTATTTAACTTTTTTGTAACAATTACGAAAGTGATAGGCTCATTGAAAAGGGAAAACAACATGGAAATGCATATAACTATTTGTAGAGAGGGATGCAGATAGTTACTGTTCACTCCCGTGTCAATCACTTCGCTGATTGACACGGAGGATGCATGTTTTGGCTTGAATGCATCTCGCCCCATCGCCAAAGGCGATTTAAAATGGCGAGATGCGTTGCTGGTCGCACATCGTGTGAACAGTAACTGCAGATAGTTAATAGGAGGAATTATTTATGTGTGGAATCGTAGGATTTACAGGAAATCATCAGGCAGCTCCGATTCTGTTGGACGGATTGTCCAAGCTGGAATACAGAGGATATGATTCAGCAGGTCTTGCAGTGCGTGACGGAGAGCATCTTGCACAGGTTGTTAAGGCGAAGGGACGTCTGAGTAATCTTTCAGAGAAGACAGACAGTGGTAAGGCACTCAAGGGAACTTGTGGTATCGGTCATACACGCTGGGCGACTCATGGGGAGCCAAGTCAGATCAATGCACATCCGCATGTATCCGGAAACTGTGAGAGAAGTGGATCCGGTACAGTTGAGTCTGAGGTTGTCGGAGTACATAACGGTATTATCGAAAACTATACAGAGTTGAAAGAGAAGCTGTTAAAGCATGGTTATACATTCTACAGTGATACAGATACAGAAGTAGTGATCAAACTGGTTGACTACTATTATAAGAAATATAACTTAGGACCGATCGATGCGATTGCCAAGACTATGGTTCGTGTACGTGGTTCTTATGCACTTGAGCTGATGTTCAAGGATTATCCGGGAGAGATCTGGGTTGCCAGAAAAGACAGCCCGATGATCATCGGTATTGCAGATGGCGAGACTTATGTTGCATCTGATGTACCGGCAATCCTGAAATACACAAGAAATGTATACTATATCGGAAACCTTGAGTTTGCAAAGCTTGTTCCGGGAGAGGCTCATTTCTATGATCTCAATGGTGATGAGATCGAGAAAGAGACAACAGAGATCAAATGGGATGCAGAGGCAGCAGAGAAGGCCGGTTTTGAGCATTTCATGATGAAAGAGATCTATGAGCAGCCGAAAGCAATTCGTGATACTCTGAATTCTGTTGTGAAAGACGGAGTAATCGACTTTACGGATATTGATATTACAGAGGAAGAGATTAAGAAATACAGCCAGATTTACATTGTTGCGTGCGGTTCTGCATGGCATGTAGGAGTTGAGGCTCAGTATGTGATCGAGGAGCTGGCTCAGATTCCGGTTCGAGTAGAGCTTGCATCTGAGTTCCGTTACCGTGAGATGCCGCTTGTGAAGGATGGTCTGGTTATCGTGATCAGCCAGTCCGGAGAGACCGCAGATACATTGGCAGCTATGCGTATGGCGAAAGATAAAGGACTTGCTACACTTGCAGTTGTAAATGTAATCGGAAGCAGTATTGCCCGTGAGGCAGATAAGGTGTTCTATACACTGGCAGGACCGGAGATTTCGGTTGCTACAACAAAGGGATACAGCGCACAGCTTGTAGCTCTTGATTGTATTGCAGTTCAGTTTGCAAAAGTGAAAGGACTGATCACAGACGAGCAGTACAGCTATTACATTTCCGAGCTTCAGACAATTCCGGAGAAGATTGAGAAGATTCTTCAGGATAAGGAGAGAATCCAGTGGTTCGCAGCCAAATATGCGAATGCACATGATGTCTTCTTTGTAGGCCGTGGAGTGGACTATGCAGTGTGTCTGGAAGGAAGTCTGAAATTGAAAGAGATTTCTTATATTCATTCTGAGGCTTATGCGGCAGGTGAGTTAAAGCATGGAACAATCAGTCTGATCGAGGACAATATTCTCGTAATCGGAGTTCTGACACAGAGCAAGCTGTATGAGAAGACAGTCAGCAATATGATGGAATGTAAGAGCCGTGGCGCATATCTGATGGGTGTGACAAACTATGGCAATTATGAGATGGAAGACAAGGTAGACTTTACAGTCTATGTTCCGAAAGTGGATGAGCACTTTATGGGAAGCCTCGCAGTGATTCCGCTGCAGCTGCTCGGATATTATGTAAGTGTTGCAAAGGGACTTGATGTAGATAAGCCGAGAAACCTTGCAAAGAGTGTAACAGTAGAATAAGAATATGATGAATCAGGCAGGTCGGGAAAATGAATCCGTCCTGCCTGATTTTGGCAAGAGCCAGAAACAGCACCGCATCTTCCCACTGTTCTGGCTCTTGTTTTATATAGGAATTATTATCTAGGCATATCCCACTTTGTATGATCTGTATGAAGCAGCATATGTGATTTGTGTGACAATGGTTTCTCAAGGAAATCGTTGTACAATTTCATAACATCCTGATTCTCATGGGAGAAACGGATCTTGGCGTTCTTGTCAAGGAAGTAGAGGTTTGCACCGCGTGTGTGTGCAAGCTCTTCGCCGTCGTGGATCGGCTGACCGCCTCCGCCGACGCATCCTCCAGGACAGGCCATAACTTCCACAAAGTCGTAGTGTACTTCACCGTGTTCAATTGCTTCAAGCAGTTTGCGTACATTTCCAAGACCACTGACAACAGCAGCGCGGATTGTAGCATCACCGATCTGGACTTCAGCTTCTACAACACCCGTCTCAAAGGATGGACTGCGGACGATCTTAAATGCATCCGGATCCGGGTTACGTCCTGTTACAAGATAGTGTGCGGAACGAAGTGCAGCTTCCATAACACCGCCGGTAGCACCGAAGATAACACCGGCACCGGACCACTCTTTCATAAGTGGATCACATTCGCGGTCTTTCAGGCTCTTTGGATCAATATGCGCAGCACGGATCATTCTTGTCAGCTCTCTTGTAGTGAGAACTGTGTCAATGTCATGTCCGGCATACTCGCCGTAGAAAAGTTCCATGTTGCGTTCACCTTTTTTCGCTACGCAAGGCATGACAGATACGGTGTAAATGTCTTCCGGAGCGACACCGATGGACTGTGCAAAATAAGTCTTCATAACAGCACCGAACATCTGCTGTGGTGACTTGGCTGTGGACAGCTGTGGTACCAGATGCGGGTACTGTGATTTGATGAAACGGATCCAGCCAGGGCAGCAGGAAGTGAACATCGGACGCAGCTTTAATTCTCCTTTGGTGAAGCGCTGCAGGAATTCATTTCCTTCTTCCATGATCGTAAGGTCAGCAGAGAAAGAAGTATCGAAGACGTAGTCTACGCCGATCTTTTTCAAGGCGTCCATGATCTTTCCGATTGTTGCTTCTTCTCTGGACAGGCCGAGAGCTTCTCCCCACGCGGCACGGACTGCCGGAGCAACCTGTGCAACCACCACTTTCTTCTTGTCAGCAATCGCACTCCATACATCCTCTGTATCATCACGTTCACGAAGTGCGCCGACAGGACAATGAGTGATACACTGTCCGCAGAGAGAACAGGAGACTTCATTGATCTTTTTATTTCCGTTTACATTGATCGTTGTTCTTGAACCTGTACTTGTAACATCCCAGATGTTCAGTCCCTGGATCTTGTCACAAATCTGGATACAGCGCATACATTTGATACATTTGCGTGAATCACGGATGAGTGGGAATGTCTTGTCCCAAGGTGTATCTTCAAAGCGTTCTTTGAACGGAAGATCAATCAGGTTCAGATCATTTGCAACCTGTTGAAGTGTACAGTTCCCGCTTCTGACACAGGTTGCACATTTGCAGTCATGCTGGGAAAGGATAAGCTGTACAGTCTGTCTTCTTGCAATGCGTACCTTCGGGCTGTTCGTGTAGATCACCATGCCTTCGGTTACAACGTTATTACAGGATGTGACCAGACGATCTTTCCCTTCAATTTCAACAACACAGACACGGCAGGCCGCAATCTCGTTGATATCTTTTAAATAACATAATTTCGGAATCGGAGTTCCAAGTTTTGCCGCAGCTTCCATGATAGTAGTTCCGGAAGGTACGGATATTTTCTGATTATCAATTGTAATATTTACCATTTTTCTTTCCGACCTCCTTTAAAGATACCATAACCGAAGTGGTCGCAGCGCAGGCATCTGTGGGATTCCTGTTTTGCTTCGGCTTCTGTCATACAGTTTTCAACACCTTCAAAATCACAGACACGGCTACATGCTTCGCGTTCTGTCAGTTCAACTCTTCCGCAAGGTTCGCGGTCGCTTAAGCGAGGTTCCGGAATCTCAACATCACAGCTGATGATATGGTGGAAACCAAGATATTCATCGATATTGGCAGCAACAACCTTTGCAGCGGCAATTGCCTTGATTACGGAAGCAGGACCGGATGCACAGTCTCCACCGGCGAATACGCCAGGGATATTGTCGAAACCGCCATAACGCTCTGTCATGATCTTACCGCGGGAAACCGGAACACCGGCTTCTGCGAAATGTTCGGATTCGATATCCTGACCGATTGCAACGATGAGTGTCTGGCAAGGGATAAGGAAATCTTCTTCACCTGTCGGACAGACACTTGCACGACCGTCCTTGATCTTGCTGATCATCTGTGGTGTGACGTAGATACCTGAAACGTGTCCGTTCTCATCAGTCTTGATTCTGGATGGCGCTTTCAGTGTGAGTACTTCAATTCCCTCTGCAACTGCACCTTCGATCTCAGCCGGAAGAGCAGTCATATCTGCAGTACGGCGTCTGTAAACGATACTTACTTTTTTAGCACCGAGACGTTTTGCTGTGCGGACGGCGTCCATGGAAACGTTACCGCCACCGATGACAGCAACTTCCTGTCCGGTAAGATCAGGGCTCTTGTCTTCTCCAACATCACGAAGGAAGGACACAGCAGAGATCACGCCTTCTGCATGTTCGCCTTCGATACCAAGCTTCTTATCAGTGCTTGCACCGATGGAAATAAGAACAGCATCATATTCCTGGCGGAGACTCTGAATTGTGATATCTTTACCAATACGTTTTCCAAATTCTACCTGAACTCCTGTCTCAAGGATTGCCTGAATGTCTTCGTCAAGACGATCTTTCGGAAGTCTGTAGTTCGGGATTCCATAGCGGAGCATTCCGCCGAGCTTTGGAAGCATCTCGAATACGGTTGTCTGATGTCCCATCAACTGCAGGTAGTAAGCAGCACTGAGTCCACCAGGTCCACCGCCTACGACAGCGATACGCTTTCCGGTGGAAGGTGCGCATTCCGGTGGCGGAACCTTGCCTGCATAATCAGCGGCCATACGTTTCAGTCCACGGATATTGATGGCATCATCTACGATATTTCTACGGCAGCGGGCCTCACAAGGATGCTCACAAATAAAACCGCAGGTTGTCGGGAACGGATTATCCTTACGGATCAGACGGATTGCGTCAGCGTAACGGCCCTCTCCGGTCAGTGCGATATATCCAGGGATATCAACATGTGCAGGACAGAGAGAAACGCAAGGTACAGGCTGTGTATAGTGGCAGGTACAGCGTCCCTGACGGACATGTTCTTCATAATCTTCGCGACAGTCTCTTAAGCTCTTATGTACCATGGCACCGGCTTCATATCCGATCGGACAGTCAGATCCTTCGCGGATGGATTCAGACAATGTGTCAATCAGATCAAGTGTCTCCATTGTAGCAGTACCGTTCATAACATCTGTCAGAAGGTTCTTCAACTGCCACAGCCCAACGCGGCACGGGGTACATTTTCCACAGGATTGTGTCTGACACATCTCGATGAATGCACGAGTCATGTCAACCGGACATAATCCCGGAGGGCTGGATTCAATTCTGCGTTCCAGATCTTTGTACAGCTCTTCAACGACGAGCTGGCCTTTGTCTGGACCTGGGATTTCAAGTCTACTCATTTTAAACCTCTCCTTTTACCATAACGTTCATTACTGACTGATTCTAAAATAGGAAATGTATTTGAAAAAACCTATCTTCAAACCAGTAAAGTTCCATTTAGTAATATTCTATAAATAAATCTAAAAATTATCAAGAAAAGTTTAAAAAATGACGAGCTTGTTATTTATTATACAAACAACAAGCTCATCAAAAATAAACAAAAAATATTGAGAAACAGTTAAAAAATTTAATTTATATAGCGGTAGCAACGAAAATGATAACAGAGCGTTCACCTAAAAATATTTTAGATTCTACCGTAGGCATTGAATTTTTGTGAAAAAACTGACATTTAGGATCGCCGGTGTTGACCGCAACTTTCCATTTGTAATGTTCAGGAAGTTCCGGCAGAGTGAGTGTGACCGGAAACCATCCGGAATTTACAGCCAGATAAACAAGGTCTTCTTTTTGGGTTGCTTCATTATAGCCTGCGAATCGTACACAGACAACATGGCTGTCACCGGAGAAATTTATCTCATCCGGAGTGAGCCCATGCGTGCTCATTGCCGGAACACCAAGATAGCTTGGCTCGAGATCCTTACGGATGACAGGGTGATCTTTGCGGAACCGGATCATATATTGAAAGAAATCGAACAGATCCTTATTTTTCTTGAGGAGACTCCAGTCCAGCCAGGAGATCAGGTTATCCTGGCAATAAGGGTTATTATTTCCATAACGTGTGTCTGCGAATTCATCACCGGAGAGGAACATTGGAGTTCCGCGGCTGCAAAGCAGAATGGCACAGGCATTTTTCATCAGTCGTTTACGAAGTGCCAGAATGGCAGGATCATCTGTTTCGCCTTCTACGCCACAGTTCCAGCTGTTATTGTCGTCAGCTCCGTCAGTGTTCCCCCAACCGTTGGCTTCATTATGCTTCTGGTTATAACTGTACAGATCATAAAGCGTGAATCCATCATGACAGGTGAGAAAGTTGATGGAAGCATTTCCACCTCGGTAAGCAGGATCGTACAGATCAGGAGAACCTGTGATTCTTGCTGCAGCAGTCTGGGCAAGGAAGTCATCTCCTTTTAAAAAGCGGCGCATATCATCACGGTAGCGCCCATTCCATTCAGCCCAGCGCTTCCAGGAAGGGAAAGAACCGACCTGATAAAGTCCACCGGCATCCCATGCTTCAGCGATCAGTTTTACATTTCCAAGGATCGAGTCGAATGCAAGGCTTCGCAGAAGCGGTGGTTGGCTTAGAGGGGTTCCGTCATCATTTCGTCCAAGAATGGAAGCAAGATCAAAACGGAATCCGTCTACACGGTATTCGATGACCCAGTAACGCAGACACTCCAAAATCATGTCTCGTACAACAGGGTGATTGCAGTTCAGTGTATTTCCACATCCGCTGAAATTATAATAATGTCCGTCCGGAGTCAACATATAGTAAATGTTGTTGTCAAAGCCTTTGAAAGAAAAGCAAGGACCGAATTCATTTCCCTCAGCAGTGTGGTTGAAGACGACATCGAGGATCACTTCTATGCCATTGTCATGGAGATCTTTGATCAGTGTCTTGAGTTCCAGTCCTTCGCGGTTATATTCCATAGAAGAACAGTAGCTTGTATTTGGTGCAAAGAAACTGACCGGATTATATCCCCAGAAATCAATAAGTTCATTTTCATCAATCAATCGTACATCACGCATCTCATCAAATTCGAAGATTGGCATTAGTTCAACAGCATTGACTCCAAGTTCTTTCAAATAAGGAATCTTTTCGCGCAGGCCTTCGAATGTACCGTGGTGCTTAACACCGGAACTTTCATCCATGGTAAATCCGCGGACATGTAGCTCGTAGATGATCAAGTCTTCCATAGGAATAGAATGGTGACGCTGGTCACCCCAGTCAAAGTTGGATTGTACCACGCGGGCACGATAACCATGCTGGGCGTTATTTACATGCCCCCACTGGCTCTGTCCGGTGACGGCGCGTGCATAAGGATCCAGCAGGATTTTGTTTTTATCAAAACGGAGTCCTTTCTTTTCATCATAAGGACCATCCAATCGATAGGCGTACTCAAATTCTTCGATATCCAGATCAAAGACGATCATGGAATAGCAGAATCCGATCTTGTAACTTTCCGGAAATGGAATCACGGCGTAAGGTTCTTCGGCTTTGCGGTGAAACAGCAGAAGCTCGCAGGAGGTAGCTCCGTGTGTATGAATCGTAAAGTTGACACCACCCGGGATAGCGACTGCACCAAATTCACGGAAAAAGCCGGGACGGATCTGGAATCCATTGACGGTATCGATTGGCTTGAGCTGTTCGGATATTACTGGCATATAGGAAAACTCCTTTCTAATTGTATTCAAGTTAGAATGAATTAAGAATTAACATAACAATTAACATAAGTATAACACTTAGAAAAATAAAAGCATAGGTTCAGCCTATCATTCTTCAAGGAAATGTGCTACAATAATGTCATTGCGTTGCTGATCGTACATAGTGTGAGCAGTAACTCACTGTGTCAGAAAATGTCTGACGAAATGCGTAGCATTTTGGAGGTTGGCTCTGAACGGTTACATTATTTGTAGAAAAGAGGTTATGGTATTATGGCAGAAGAGCAGAAAACAGCAGGATGTTCAGAGGAATCCTGCGCCAGCTGTGCCAGTGCAGGAACGTGCACAAGTAAGAAAGTTGATATGCATGAACCGATGAACATGTATTCATCTATTAAAAAAGTGATCGGCGTTGTCAGTGGAAAGGGCGGCGTTGGTAAGTCACTCGTGACAGCATCCCTTGCAAGAATGATGAGAGCAAAAGGATATAATGTTGGTATCATGGATGCAGATATTACAGGTCCATCTATCCCAAAGATGTACGGACTTCATGAGATGGCAGTAGGAACTGAGCAGGGAATTCTTCCATGTGAAGCAGCAGACGGAACAAAGATCATGTCTGTCAATCTTCTTTTGGAAGACGAGGAAGCACCGGTTATCTGGAGGGGACCAGTGATCGCAGGTGTTGTAAAGCAGTTCTGGACAGATGTTATGTGGGGAGATCTTGATTATCTTTTCGTTGATATGCCACCTGGAACAGGTGATGTTCCGTTGACAGTATTCCAGTCTCTTCCGGTTGATGGCGTTGTGATCGTTACATCTCCGCAGGATCTTGTACAGATGATCGTGAAGAAGGCATATGGAATGGCGAAGCAGATGAATATTCCGGTTCTTGGAATTGTTGAGAACTACAGCTATGTGAAGTGTCCGGATTGTGGCAAAGAGATTAAAGTATTTGGAGAAAGCCACATTGATGAGATTGCAGAAGATCTTAATGTTCCGGTTCTCGGAAAGATGCCACTTGACCCGGCAATCGCGCAGATGGTTGAGGAAGAGAAGTTTTCTGAGGCAGAGAATCCATATCTGGAAGGATTCGAACTGTAAAGCAAGTTGAGTGTATGTAATGGGAGTCATGGAAGACAAGGTTGGGGGATCTTGTCTTTCGTGGCTTTTTTACGCGAGCAACGAGCAAAGTCCGTGCTCCTAAAAGAATAACAGAAAAGCACAAATTATAAATCACACAGGAGGAATTAACACATGATAGGCGAAAGAATAGAATTATGGCACAAAGAAGAATATCATTACCCTGCGGCGCATGGTTTTATCCCGATTATGGTCAGCTATATTCATGAGGATGAGCTGATGCATCCGGCGATGCTGGTTGTTCCGGGAGGCGGTTACAGACTTGTATCGCCTTCGGAAGCACATCTGGTTGCTATGGAATTTTATCAGGCCGGTTATAATGTGTTCGTCCTTGAATATACAGTGAATCCACTGGATGAAGCACCATTAAAGCTTCAGCCGCTGAAAGATATTTCCAGAGCAATGCGAATGATCCGTTTTCGTGCAGAACAGCTGCATATTTTATCGGATCAGATCGTGGTTTGTGGATTTTCAGCCGGAGGACATCTGTGTGCGAGTCTGTGTGTGCATGGAGCGGATATCGAGGATCCGGATGAAAAATATCAGAAGTTTTCAAACAAACCGGATGCCGCTGTGCTGTCTTATCCGGTAATTACTTCAGGAAAATATGCTCACAGAGATTCTTTTGTAGCTCTTTTAGGGAAGAATCCAACAAAGAAAGAGTTAGAATATATGTCAATTGAAAAGTATGTAACAAAAGAAATACCACCATGTTTTATCTGGCAGACAGCAACGGATGGAACCGTTCCGGTGCAGAATAGCTATCTTTTAGCCCAGAAATGTCTGGAAGAAGGAGTTCCATTTGCGCACCATGTATTTTCAGAAGGTGTACATGGAATGTCTGTTGCAACAGAGGATTGGCTGGAACGCAGAGGAAGACAGCCTTATACACAGGAGCAGCTTCGTATGCTTGCAGAAGCGATTCTTGCGGGAGAAACTTCATTTTCAAAGGAAAAGGGAGAAGAACTTCTTGTGCAAAATGGGATTGGAAGAACACAGCCACCGAAATGGACAGCAGAGCAGAAAGAAGAAATCCGAAAGACTCTGAAAGAAGTACAGATCTGGCCCAAACTGGCAGAGGAATGGCTGGAGAAAATAATTGATTACAAAGGAGAAACACGATGAGAATTCTATTGATCCGTCACGGAGATCCGGATTATGTAAATGACACATTAACAGAAAAAGGAAGACGTGAAGCGGCACTGCTTGCAAAACGTGCAGTATCTATGAATATGGGGGAATGCTATAAGTCTCCACTTGGAAGAGCGAAGGATACGGCGACTCCATGTCTTGAGGTAACTGGAAAAACAGCAGAAATATTGGATTGGCTGCAAGAGTTCCCGGCGCAGGTTGATTTGAATAAAAATCCGGAACTTGAAAAAGCATATCCCGATGTGAAAAAAGAAGGTGAGCATTTCCTGCCTAGAATTGCATGGGATATGGTTCCGGGGTATTGGACAGAACATGAAGCTTATATGGATAAAAATGCATGGCGTGAAACAGAAGTGGCGAAAAATTCTGATCTTGCAGAAGTATACGATCATGTGATTGAAGAATTTGATCGCTTTCTCGCAGAGCACGGATATGTAAGAGAAGGGGCGCATTATTGTGTGGAGAAAGAAAGTGATGAGACAGTGACATTTTTCTGCCATTTCGGAATCAGCTGCGTGCTGTTGTCCCATTTATGGAATGTATCACCATTCGTGCTTTGGCATTGCCTTGCGCTTGCACCGACTTCTGTGACAGAAGTAGTAACAGAAGAGAGAGAACAGGGAACGGCATATTTCCGTGGATTGAAAGTAGGAGATATCTCACATCTCTATGCAGGTGGAGAAGAACCGTCCTTCGCAGCAAGATTCTGTGAGACATATAGCAACAAGGAGCAGAGACATTAAAATCAAATGTCTCTGCTCCTTGCTTTATGGATTTTGGTATTATTAAACCACTTTCTGATAAGCAATTCGTTCTGTTCCATCCTCAACATATACGATTCCGCAATATTTGAATCCATTCTTATCTAACAGATGCTGCATTACGATATTGTCCCGGTGTGTATCAATACGGATATTGCCGCATTGTTCCAAAGCCCAGTTCAGGCAGAAGGACGCTGCACCTTTTACATTTCCGGTGGAAGTGATGCGGTGGACGACTCCGTAACGGGAGTCGTTGATCCAGTCCCCATCGTAGATGCGCATGTAAGTCGGATCAGCCCCTTCTTTATAATAGAAAGTAGCAACTATCTGGTCCTTTTCTGTGCAGACATAACTGTTCCCCTCAGTGATGTCATCCAGAATCAACTGTGGAGAAGGATAAGTGTTTCCCCACTGAGAAGCATTTCCGTGAGTTGCCATGAATGTCCGTGCATGCTCATACATCTTAAGAAGTACTTCAAGCTCTTCTGGTTTTGTCTTTCTGATTTCCATAATATTCCTCTTTCATAAACTAAATATAGATACTTTAATGTACTATTATATCAAAAAACAGAACGTAACTCCATTGACAAAAATATAGAGAAAAAAGAAAGTGAAAACGTTATCATAGAGGAAAAGTACCTAGAGGTTTTTTAGAAAGAAAATCAGGCCGTTTATTTGCATATGAATCCGACTGTACACATGGGAAAAATGTTCTTTTTACAGTACATTTTTACTGTACTAAAGTTCGTACAATTCCCCGTAAAATGGGCGTTTTTTCGTATATTTTGTACTAAATCGAATACAAAGCGATTTCCGATATTTATTCTCGATTTTACGCTTGTCATTTATTTAACACGGTGTTATACTATGCCCGTAAAACAATTACAAAACTATTTTAGGAAAGAATATAGGAGGATTTTTCAATGGCTAATTTTGAGCAGTGGGCTGGCTTCAAGGGAAGAAAATGGACACACTCTGTAGACGTGCGTGATTTCATCCAGGAGAACTACACACCATATGAAGGTGATGAGTCATTCCTTGAGGGACCAACAGAAGCAACAGACAAATTATGGGGAAGACTGCAGGAGCTTCAGAAAGAAGAAAGAGCTAAGGGCGGAGTTCTTGACATGGAGACAGAGGTTGTTTCCGGTCTGACAGCATATGGCCCGGGATATATCGATGAGAGCATGAAAGACCTTGAGCAGATTGTTGGTTTGCAGACAGACAAGCCGCTGAAGAGAGCATTCATGCCTTATGGTGGAATCAAGATGGCAGAGCAGGCTTGTACAACATACGGATACCAGCCAAGCGAGAAACTGCATGAGATCTTCACAAAATATCATAAAACACACAACCAGGGAGTATTCGACATCTACACACCAGAGATGAAGAAAGCTCGTCATAACAAGATTATTACAGGACTTCCGGATACATACGGACGTGGACGTATCGTAGGTGACTACCGTCGTGTTGCACTGTATGGTATCGACTTCCTGATCGAGAGAAAACAGTATGACTTCGAGCGTTATGCAAGACACGGCATGAAGGGTGAGGATTTCCGTCTTCGTGAAGAGCTTGCAGATCAGATCAAAGCTCTGAAAGAAATGAAAGAAATGGCTGCAGCTTACGGATTTGATATTTCACAGCCGGCTAAGGATGCTCATGAAGCAGCTCAGTGGCTGTACTTCGGATATCTTGCAGCAATCAAGACTCAGAATGGTGCAGCTATGTCTGTAGGACGTATCTCTACATTCCTTGATATCTATATCGAGAGAGACCTGAAGGCTGGAAAGATCACAGAGAAGGAAGCTCAGGAGATCATCGACCACATGGTAATGAAATTCCGTATGGTTAAGTTCGCAAGAATCCCATCTTACAACCAGCTGTTCTCAGGAGACCCGACATGGGCAACACTTGAGGTTGGTGGACTTGGACAGGACGGACGTTCTATGGTAACAAAGAACGACTATCGTTTCCTCCACACACTGAACAACATGGGACCTTCACCAGAGCCGAACCTGACAGTTCTTTATTCTTCAAGACTGCCAGAGAACTTCAAGAAGTTCGCTTCCCTGATTTCTGTAACAACAAGTTCTATCCAGTATGAGAACGATGATGTTATGCGTCCGGTATGGGGCGATGACTACAGCATCTGCTGCTGTGTATCTGCTACAGAGACAGGTAAAGAGATGCAGTTCTTCGGAGCTCGTGCAAACCTTGCTAAGTGTCTTCTTTACGCTATCAACGGTGGTATCGATGAGAAGAACAAAGTACAGGTAGGACCGGCTTACCAGCCAATTACTTCCGAGTACCTTGATTACGATGAAGTAATGGAGAAATATGACCAGATGATGGAGTGGCTGTCCAAGCTGTATGTTGATACACTGAACATGATTCACTACATGCATGATAAATACTACTATGAGGCAGCTCAGATGTCCCTGATCGATACAGACGTTAAACGTTCTTTCGCAACAGGTATTGCTGGATTCTCACACGTAGTAGACTCCTTAAGCGCTATCAAATACGCTAAGGTTAAAGTTGTCCGTGACGAAGATGGTCTTGCAACAGACTTCGAGATTGAGGGAGACTTCCCAAGATACGGTAACGATGATGACCGTGCAGATGAGATTGCTGTATGGCTTCTGAAGAAATTCATGCACAAACTGAACAAGTGCCACACATACAGACATTCTGTACCGACAACATCTATCCTTACAATTACATCTAACGTTGTATATGGTAAGGCTACAGGATCTCTTCCGGACGGAAGAAAGGCTGGAGAGCCACTTTCACCAGGAGCTAACCCGTCTTACGGCGCAGAGCAGAGCGGACTTCTTGCTTCTCTTAACTCTGTTGCTAAGCTTCCTTACGAGCTTGCACTTGACGGAATCTCTAATACACAGACAATCAACCCAGGTGCACTTGGACATACAGATGAAGAGCGTAAAGAGAACCTTGCTCACGTACTGGATGGATACTTCGATCAGGGAGCACATCACCTGAACGTAAACGTATTCGGTGTTGAGAAGCTGAAAGATGCTATGGAGCACCCAGAGAAACCTGAGTACGCTAACTTCACAATCCGTGTATCAGGATACGCTGTTAAGTTTATCGACCTTACTCGTGAGCAGCAGCTTGACGTTATCGCAAGAACTTGCCATGACCACATGTAATTTGTAATTCAGCCAAGCCATGCGAAGACAGACAGTAAAAGGATCGTGTAAGCTTGCTTACAAAGAGACTCTTTACTGGCTGGCTTCATAGGGCGCAGCCCTACAGCGAGAAGAAGCGGAGCGGATTCGAGCTGGGAGAGCAATGGCGTATAGAAATGCATAAATAAGCAGAAACTATATCAGGACGCAGTCATTTCACCATGCTGCGTCCTTTTTTCACAAGACCTGCAATTATAAAGAAATGCCAGAAGACAAATCTGAAGGTTGCAGAAGAATGGCAGGAAACTGCCGGAAAAAGAAGGAGAAATATATGTCAGAAGTAAAAGGATACATTCACTCAACAGAAAGCTTCGGTTCCGTTGACGGACCTGGCGTACGCTTTATCATTTTTGTAAGCGGATGTCCAATGCGCTGCCAGTTCTGCCACAACCCGGACACATGGAAGATGCAGGATGGCGAACTGAAGACAACAGACGAACTGCTTAAAACAGCACTTCGCTATAAAAGCTACTGGAAAGATAAAGGTGGTATCACAGTCAGCGGTGGAGAGCCACTGATGCAGATGGATTTCCTGATTGATCTTTTCAAGAAGGCGAAAGAACAGGGAGTTCATACCAATATTGATACAAGCGGAGCTGTATTTACAAAGGAAGAACCATTCTTTGGTAAACTGCAGGAGCTGCTGAAATACACAGATATGCTGATGCTTGACATCAAACACATTGATGATGAGCAGCATAAGATTCTCACGGGACAGAGCAACAAGAATATTCTTGAGTTTGCACGTTACCTGTCTGATATCAAGAAACCAATCTGGATCCGTCACGTACTCGTTCCGGAGCGCAGTGACAAGGATGAGTACCTGGAGAGACTCCATGATTTCATCGAGACACTGGATAATGTAGAGCGTGTTGAAGTTCTTCCATATCATACACTTGGTGCATATAAGTGGAAAGAACTTGGATATGATTACAAGTTAGAGGGAATCGATCCTCCGACACAGGAGAGAATTGAGAATGCAAACCGTATTCTTGAGACAGCGAAATATTTAAAATAAGATAAAAAAAGAACTCTGTTATGAGATGTATGAATCAATACATTCGCAACAGAGTTCTTCTTTTATAAATACCTTGCTTAAAATTTTCTCAGAAAGAAAAAAGTCACGATACACACGATTGCCTCGGTAACAGGAAGGCAGAGCCAGATACCTGTCATTCCAAAAAGTGCGGCAAGCAGGAACGCAATCGGCAGAATCAGTACAAGTCCACGCAGGATGGAAATGATGAATCCAGGTACCGGCTGATCAGAAGCACTTAAATAAGTCGCTGACACCATATTGATGCCTGAAAAGAACAGGCTTACAAAGTAAATGCGCATTCCTTCTGCTGCCATTGAAGTAAGCAGCGGATTCTTGTCTTTATTAAATAAGTCAGCAATCGGAACTGCAAAGACAAACACAACCAGATAGGCGATGAAAGCCATAAGTAATGCAGTGCTTAATGCATAACGTCTTACCTGGTGGCGTACAGGAACTCCATTTTTACCAGGGTGACTGCTAACAATCGGCTGTATGCCCTGTCCGATTCCGGTAAAGATCGCCACAAGTACGAGTGCGATATTAGCAAGGATACTGTATGCCGCAAGTCCGGTCGTTCCGCTGAATTTCAGAGTCAGCATGTTAAAGACAAGAATTACGATGCCGGAAGATAATTCAGCGACAAGAGAAGAAACTCCAAGCCGGCAGATATCTATAGCAGTTTTCAGATGTATCCTTGTTTTTACCAGATGAAACTGATTCTTCTTTTTCCAGAAATGCATGGACAGAATACTCATTCCAACCAGTGGAGCGGTTGCAGTAGCCAGTGCAGCTCCGGTCATGCCAAGCTGCATAGGATAGATGAAAATGTAATCCAGCACAATATTTGTCAGACTTCCAACAAGCATTGCAGTCATTGAAAGCCGCGGTTCTCCATCATTTCTGACAAAACAATTCAACAGATTGTTGCATAAAAACAGCGGAGAAAACATGAGCAGGATGCTGATATATGGAATTGCATGCGGCAATGTAGTTCCGTCGGCTCCGAGTAAGACACAAAGAGGTCTTGCAAAAAACAGTCCGATGCTGAAAAAGAACAGCATAGCTACAAATGCAAGCTGAAGTGCCTGGGTGAAGATCGTGCGATGAATCTCACTGTCAGCTCTGCCGGAGGAAAGCGAGTATCGCGCAGCAGCACCCATGCCAATCATCAGCCCTGTTCCGTTTAACAAGCTGAAAGCAGGAAGAACCAGATTAAGCGCAGCAATCGCATCCGAGCCGATTCCCCGGGCAACAAAAAATGTATCGGCAAGGATATAACAAGAATATCCGATCATGCCGAGTACATTTGATGAGACATATTTAACAAAGAGTGGAAATACATGTTCCCGGGCAGTTGAAGTAATTGAGTTGGATGACATAATTACAAATTCCTTTCTGTATTTTCAGAATGCGTATAATACCATAGAATTTTGAGAAAATCAAATCTTTCTTTCTTATGAAAATAGAGGTAAAATAAAAATGTTATGTCTACGGTATTTACAATCCCTGAAAAGATGGTTTACTTATTATAACATAGAACGAAGAAAGGAAACATATATGAATAAAAAAGAAGTACTTGAGATCCGTAAGCAGTTCTCACCGAAAAACTGTGCGATTACGAAAATCTGTGGCTGCTATGTGGATTATGAGAAGAATAAAAAGATGGAGTCAAAAGACGCATTTCTCGCACTTCCGGAGGAAGAAGCATTTAAGTATTTTGATATTTTTAAGAAGACACTTTCCGGAAGTATCGGAAAGAATATGCTGAATATGGAGTTTCCACTGGATGCAGAGATGCCGGGCGGAACGCAGGAATTTCTGTTGAAGCTTCGTGACAGCCGTCTCGAAGACGATATGCTTCTGGAAGAATTCTATGACAAAGTTATTGCAACGTATGAGTATGCGGAGAATTATTACATTATTTTGATCCATGCAGCATACGATGTTCCTGGAAGAACATCCGATGATCTTGAGATGGATGATGCTTCAGATGAAGTATATCAGCATATACTGATGAGCATCTGTCCGGTCAGTCTGTCAAAGGCAGGGCTTAGCTATAACGCGGAAGAGAACTGTATTCAGGACAGAATCCGTGACTGGATCGTTGATAAGCCGGACAAAGGATTCCTCTTCCCGGCATTCAACGACAGAAGTACTGATCTTCACAGTGTGCTTTATTACACGAAGAAATCAGAAGATCTTCAGCCGGAGATGATCGACCAGCTTCTTGGTGCGAAGATGCCGATGTCTGCGGACACACAGAAAGAGACATTCCAGATGATTATTGAAGATACATTGGGAGAAGATGGTGATTACGAGACTGTCCGCAACATTCACGAGACATTGAATGATATGATCGAAGAACACAAAGAAGAACCGGATCCGCTGACATTGGATAAAACGGACGTGAAGAAGATTTTCGAGCAGAGCGGTGTGCCGAATGAGAAGATGGAGAACTTTGAGAAGAACTTCGAAGAAAATGCAGGCGAGAAAGCAACGCTTCTGGCAAGTAATATCGCAGAGACAAGAAAGTTCAATATCGAGACACCGGATGTTGTGATCAAAGTAAATCCGGACAGAATGGATCTTGTAGAGACAAGAATGATCGACGGAAGACAGTGCCTTGTGATTCCTGTGGATGACCACATTGAGGTCAATGGGATCAATGTCAGAACGATGAAGGTAAAAGGCGTTGCAGAACCGAAAGCAGGTGGTTCTGGTGAAGCTGTGGAAAATGCAGAGGATGATATTGTTCCGTTTGATGAAGATTAATTGACGGGGAAAGAAATAGAGAAAACGTACAAAGAGGATTCCTGCCTGAAAATATTTCCATTTATTTAAAATGCAATATTTTCAGGAGGGAATCCTCTTCACAGTCTTCTTTGAATAAAAACAGGTAGAAGAATAGTAACATTAGATGATTGTATACTGCATCAGTTCATAGTGCAGTTTACAACCTTCTACAATCTCAGCCGGGAGCAGTGCTCTGGCTACGAGTTTTAACTCTTCATCCGGAAGATCAACTCTTCTTAAGTGTGCATAATCTCCGTCGATTTGTTCTACGATATAATCACATACTAACATTTTAAAATCTCCTTTTAAACACGATATAGTATTAGAAATATTTTATCATGAATTATAAAAAAGTAAAGAATAAAGGTGAGTTCGTAAGCGGACGATGTGATGAGAAGATAAAAAGTGCCAAAAACAGACAGTTGTAGATTTATCCTTCGTGTATTATAATATTGCATACAGACTAAACAGGTCTGAGAAAGGTTGGGGATTACAGACATCTGTGAATTAGGACCGAAAAATAGTATTGGAGGATTCTTCCTATGAAAAAATCTAGTTTTTTCAAAAGCCTGCCATTTAAACTTCTGGTAGGTGTTGTGATTGGAATTCTTGCCGGACTTGCTCTTAATGCAAATGACGGGACAGGTTTGACAAATGCAATTCTGAACATTATTGTAACTTTGAAATATGTTCTGGGACAGATTATTTCATTCTGCGTTCCGCTGATCATCATTGGATTTATCGCACCGTCCATTACAAAGATGGGAAATAATGCATCGAGATTACTTCTGCTTGCAGTATGTATTGCATATGTATCTTCTGTTGGGGCTGCGTTATTCTCTACAGCAGCAGGATACGCGCTGATCCCGCATCTTTCTATTGTGACAGATGTAGATGGACTGAAAGAACTGCCGGAGATGGTGTTTGAACTTTCTATCCCACAGATCATGCCGGTTATGAGTGCACTTGTATTTTCTATTATGATCGGACTTGCAGCGGCATGGAATAAGGCAAAATTAATCACAGGAATGTTGGAAGAATTCCAGAAGATCGTGCTTTCCATCGTGTCAAGGATTTTGATCCCAATCCTTCCGTTATTTATTGGATTCACATTTTGTTCTCTGGCATATGAAGGATCCATCACAAAACAGCTTCCGGTATTCCTTAAGGTTATCATTATTGTTATGATCGGACATTATATCTGGATGGCACTTCTTTATACAATCGCCGGTGCTTATTCAGGAAAGAATCCACTGGAGGTTGTGAAGCATTACGGACCGGCATATCTGACAGCCGTTGGAACAATGTCTTCCGCAGCAACACTTGGAGTTGCTCTGCAGTGTGCAGGAAAGGCGAAACCATTAAGAAAAGATATGGTACAGTTTGGAATTCCGTTATTTGCTAATATCCATCTGTGTGGATCTGTACTCACAGAAGTGTTCTTCTGTATGACAATCTCACAGATTCTGTATGGAAAACTTCCGTCAATTCCAACAATGCTTCTGTTTTGTATACTTCTTGGAGTATTTGCAATCGGTGCACCGGGAGTTCCGGGAGGAACAGTTATGGCATCCCTTGGACTTATCACAGGAGTCCTTCTGTTTGATGATGCGGGAACAGCACTGATGCTTACAATTTTCGCACTTCAGGATAGTTTTGGAACAGCTTGTAATGTGACCGGGGACGGAGCACTTACGTTGATTCTTACAGGATATGCGGAAAGACATAAGATTCCGGAGAAGTCAGATGAGATGCTGAATATTGAATTTTAATAATTGATTTTAAGGGCAACTATTATAGTTGTCCTTATTTCTATTAAACGGAAAATCAAAAAGAGGTTGTAATTTTCGGAAATATATGTTAGCCTAAATTCACGCAGTTCTTATTCTTATGAACAGCAAAGATATCTATTAACCAATCGGTAATTATTTCCATAGTTCAGTATTCGAACAAATAATCCGATAACAAAACATAAGACGAATATTGTATGAATGATAACTGAAAGTTTATTAAAGGATCAGGTTTAAAAGTTCTGCTTTTCTGAAAAAAAAACCTATGTTACAATAAATTTGGATAAAGAATTCTTTCCTTCATATAAGTGTTTGTCTTACAAAAACGAAAAGGAGAATTCTTATGAAAGAAAACCCAAGAAAAGTATCTAAAAGTGCAATTAAAAGCGAAAATGCATTAAATGAAAAAGAAGATTTCATTATGTTGCCAACAGTTGATTTTTGCTTTAAAGAGTTGATGCAAAATGAAAATGTGAGAAAAGGAATTATTGCAGCTATATTAAACAAGCGTCCAGATGAAATTGTAAATACTGAGCTTCTCCCCACAATCCTAAGAAAGGATTCGGAAGATGATAAGTATGGAATTCTAGATGTTCGGGTGCAGTTAGATAATGAAGTACAGATTGATTTTGAAATGCAGGTGGTTTATTATGATTTTTGGGCGAATCGTACAACTTATTATTTGAGTAAGATGTATACGGAACAGATACGAGAAGGTGATAGCTATGATAGATTACAGAAATGTATTCAAGTAAGTATTCTTGCTCATGTATTATTTCAAGAAGATGATGAGTGTTATCGACGTATTTCGTTTTGTGATGTAAAGACGGGGAAGGAATATACAGATCTGATGGAAATGCATATTTTGGAACTGCCCAAATTACCGCCGGAACAAAAGAGTGAAACAGATTTAATGCAGTGGATGCGCTTTTTGAATGGTAAACGCAGGGAGGATTTTGAGAAAATGGCTAAGAAGAATTCTTGTTTTGAAGAAGCGTATAAAGAATTGGACAAATTAAGTGCGGACGAGAAAAAACGTCTTGAATATGAAGCGAGACAGAAAGCAATCAGAGATCGTGATATATTGATCAAGACGGGAGAAAACCGTGGACGTAAAGAAATTATTTTATCAATGATTGAAGCGGGACTACCACTGGAACAGATTGCGGAAATCACGAAAGAAACTCTGGAAACGATACAAGGATTAAAGAAAAAGATGGGATGATGGTAAAAGGGCAGCTATTATAGTTGTCCTTTCTTTTTGCCAAAACATTGAATTTTAGTACTATTCTGTGGTACAATCGTTTGGTATAAAAAAAGTAATCGTCTGGTTGATATTTGCAAGGGGAATGTGGATATCAACAGCATTTTCAGATTGAGAGGTGAAAAAAATGGGATTTACACATTTTGATGAAAAAGGAAAGGCCATTATGGTGGATGTGACGGAGAAGCAGGACACAGTCCGGGAAGCAACCGCCACGGGAAAGATCACGGTGAATGAAGAAGTGTTCCGTGCTGTCAAAGAAGGAACTGCAGGCAAAGGGGATGTACTTGGAGTTGCGACAACAGCAGGGATTATGGGAGCAAAGAGGACATCGGATCTGATTCCGATGTGTCACATTCTTCCGATCACAAAGTGCAAGGTAGAGTTCGAGATGGTTGAGAGTGAACTTGCAATTTATTGTAATTGTACGGTACGTGTGACCGGGAAGACAGGCGTTGAGATGGAAGCTCTGACAGGAGCAAGTGTAGCACTTTTGACAGTTTACGATATGTGCAAAGCGATGGATAAAAAGATGGAAATTGGGGAAATCTATCTGGTCAGAAAGAGCGGCGGTAAGAGTGGGCTGATCAACAATGGATATAAGAAGGAAAGAAAAGAAGGCGAAAAGTAAAGTGGAAAAGAAAGAACAAAGATGGAAAGCAGCGGTAGTGACACTGAGTGATAAAGGATATGCAGGAGAGCGGGAGGACAAGAGTGGACCGCTTCTTTGCGGTATGTTAGAAGAGGCAGGATATGAAGTAACAGAAGTAAGACTTCTTCCGGACGAGCAGAAGATGATCGAACAGTGCCTCTGCGAACTTGCAGATGAGAAAAAAGTGGATCTGATCGCAACAACCGGAGGAACAGGTTTTGCACCGCGTGACTGCACACCGGAAGCGACACTTGCCGTGGCGACAAAGAATGCACCTGGAATTGCAGAGGCGATGAGACTGGCTTCACTTCAGGTAACACCAAGAGCAATGCTAAGCCGTGGCGCTTCTGTGATCCGTAATCAGACATTGATCATTAATTTTCCGGGAAGTCCGAAGGCTGTAAAAGAGAATCTAGAAGCAGTACTTCCATCTCTGGAACATGGTCTTGCAATTCTTACAGGAAATGCAAGTGAGTGTGGAAAACCAGTTTCTGAAGGAAAGTAAAACAGTAATGTAAGAGATAAATAATATGAGGTATGTAAGAGATGATCGATCAATATGGAAGAACAATAGAATATCTGCGTATCTCTGTGACGGATCGTTGTAATCTGCGCTGTGTCTACTGCATGCCGGAAGAGGGCATTGAGCAGCTGCCGCATGAACAGATTCTGACTTTTGATGAGATTGAGAGAGTATGCCGGATCAGTACAGAACTTGGGATTTCAAAGATTAAACTGACTGGTGGGGAACCGTTGGTGAGAAAAGGATTGCCGGACTTATTGGGGAAAATTAAGAGAATTTCGGGGATCGAACAGGTGACATTGACAACAAACGGAATTCTTCTTAAAAATCAGTTGGACGAGTTGATGCGTCAGGGGCTGGATGCAGTGAATATCAGTATTGATACATTGGATGAAACGTGTTACCATACAGTGACAAGATGTGGGGAATTAAATCAGGCACTGGAAGGACTGCAGGCAGCACTCGAATATCCGAATCTGCGTGTGAAGTTAAATTGTGTGCCGATGAATCAGTCAGAAGAAGAGTATATTCAGATGGCAGAGTATGCAAAGGAGCATCCGGTAGAGGTTCGTTTTATAGAAATGATGCCGATCGGGATGGGAAAAGCCTGTCAGGGAAAATCAAGAGATGAGCTTCTGGAACTTTTAGAGAAAGCATTAGGAAACGCTGAACCGTATGAAAAACATTTGGGGAATGGTCCGGCAGAGTATGTGAGCTTTTCGGGATTCCAAGGCAGAATTGGATTTATCAGTGCAGTGAGTCACAAGTTCTGTGATTCCTGTAACCGGATCCGGCTCACAGCGGAAGGATATCTGAAACTCTGTTTGCAGTATGAAAGTGGAATTGATTTAAGAAAACTTTTAAGAAGCGGTGCAACGGATGAAGAACTGAAAGAAGCAATGCGGCAGGCAATCTGGAAAAAACCGGCCTGTCACAATTTCTCGGATGAGCGAAGAGATGAAGAAGTTGGTCAGAAAAAAGAACATCGGGCCATGTACGGAATCGGTGGTTAGATCAGTAATGAAATAAAATCGTTACTGTTCACTCCCGTGTCAATCACTCCGCTGATTGACACGGAGGATGCGTGTTTTGACTTGAATGCATCTCGCCCCATCGCCAAAGGCGATTTAAAATGGCGAGATGCGTTGCTGGTCGCACATCGTGTGAACAGTAACATAAAATCAGTGACAGAAAAGTAACAGCGCAGATTATGCACAAAAATTATAAAAGTGAAAAAGTAATTTGAGAGGTATAGAAAAATGGGAAAAGTAATAGCAATTTGTACAAGTCCGGCAAAGGGAACACAGAAGACAAGAATCGAGGAAGGCACATTTATTGAAGATTTTGGCCTGGAAGGAGATGCGCATGCAGGAAAATGGCATCGTCAGATCAGTCTTCTTTCTTATGACAAGATCGAGGCATTCCGTGCAAGAGGTGCAGAAGTAGAAGATGGCGCATTTGGAGAAAATGTGATCGTTCAGGGGATTGATTTCCGTAATCTTCCGGTTGGAACAAGATTAAAATGTAATGATGTTCTGTTAGAGATGACACAGATTGGAAAAGAATGTCATCATGGCTGTCAGATCTTCCAAAAAATGGGAGAATGTATCATGCCGCGAGAAGGGGTATTTGCAAAAGTGCTTCATGGTGGTAAAATAAAAGCCGGAGATGAAATGATCGTGCTTGCAGCAGACGAATAAGGAAAATTACCTTGGAAACATTTCGTTACTGTTCACTCCTGTGTCAATCACTTTGCTGATTGACACGGAGGATGCATGTTTTGGCTTGAATGCATCTCGCCCCATCGCCAAAGGCGATTTAAAATGGCGAGATGCGTTGCTGGTCGCACATCGTGTGAACAGTAACAACATTTCTGCAACGGTACGGAACAGATGCGATTGGAAGGAAATGAATGAGAAAGAAGCAATGGGTGGCGGCGGCTCTTGTGGGGCTTGCGGTTATTCTTGTCGGCGTGGGTTCCGGCAACGTGAAAACAAGACAGACGAAGAAAGACAAACAGGAAACCACGCAGATTGTCAGTGGAGTTCAGATTATTACAGAAGACGGAAAGAAGTACTATGACTTCCAGGATGTGAAAGAGAATAATTATAGAGCAAGGCTTCTGGATCAAGTACCAAGGAATTCTTATGATTTTAGCAATCTGGCATTAGATGAAGAGACAGGATATCTTTCGTATAAAGATACGAAGGGAAAAGTGTCAGCGAAAAAAGGAATTGATGTTTCGGAGTTCCAGGGAGAGACGATCGACTGGCAGCAGGTGAAGGAAAGCGGAATCGAATTCGTGATCGTAAGACTTGGATACCGTGCATATGGAGAGAGTGGCGCGTTAGTTGAAGATGCCATGTTTGAACAGAATGTACAAGGCGCATTGGATGCCGGTCTGGAAGTCGGTGTCTATTTCTTTTCCCAGGCAATCTCAGCAACGGAGGCAGTCGAAGAGACTGACTTTGTTTTGGAACATATCCAGCCGTATCAGATTACAGGACCTGTTGTCTATGACACAGAAGAAATCAAAGATGATACAGCAAGAACAGACCAGAATACAAGGGAAGACTTTACGAATTTTTGTAAAGTCTTTTGTGACGGAGTGAAACAGGCTGGATATCAACCGATGATTTATGCTAATATGAAATGGATGGCATTTACCTTGAAGATGGAAGAGCTGACAGAATATGATTTCTGGTATGCGGATTATCATGAACTTCCGCAGTGCCCATATGATTATAAGATGTGGCAGTACAGTGAGGCCGGTACGGTTCCGGGAATTCGTGCAAGCGTAGATTTAGATTTGTGGTTTCAGGAGGAAAACTAGATGAAATGGAATAAATTCAGATTGAAGACAACAACAGAGGCAGAGGATATTGTAAGCAGTATGCTGGCAGATCTTGGGATTGAAGGTGTTGAGATCGAGGATAAGATCCCGCTGACAGAGTCTGATAAAGAGCAGATGTTTGTTGATATTTTACCGGAGATCGAGGCAGATGATGGTGTGGCTTACTTAAGTTTTTATCTGGAAGAGGATGAGGACAAAGAAAAAGTTCTGGCAAATGTGAAGAAAGAACTGGAGGAGATGTCTGCTTATGTAAATGTCGGAGCCTGCGAGATTGAAGAATCCCAGACAGAGGATGTAGACTGGGTGAATAACTGGAAGAAGTATTTTCATCAGTTCTATGTGGATGATATTCTGATTATTCCATCCTGGGAAGATGTGAAGCCTTCGGATGAAGATAAGATGGTGATCCATATTGATCCAGGTACAGCATTTGGTACAGGAATGCATGAGACAACACAACTTTGTATCCGTCAGATCAGAAAGTATACAACAGAGACGACAAAGATTCTTGACGTGGGATGCGGAAGCGGAATTCTTGGAATGCTTGCATTGAAGTTCGGAGCAGAGCATTCTGTTGGAACAGACCTCGATCCGTGTGCAATCGATGCAACTTATGAGAACATGGAGAACAACGGGGTTTCCAGAGATAAATATGAAGTAATGATCGGAAATATTATCAATGACAAAGAAGTTCAGGATAAGGTTGGATATGAGTGCTACGATATTGTGGCAGCGAATATCCTTGCACCGGTTCTTGTAGAACTCACACCAGTGATCGTGAACCAGCTGAAACCAGGCGGAATCTATATCACAAGTGGAATTATTGATGATAAAGAAGAGATGGTAAAAGAAGCTGTTGCAAAAGCCGGGCTGGAACTTCTGGAGGTTACACATCAGGGTGAATGGGTATGTGTGACAGCGCGCAAGAACGCATAAGGAGAAATAAGATGCAACATTTTTTTGCAGATCCATCCTGCGTGGACGGAGAACAGATCCGTCTGGCAGGAAGTGATGTGAATCATATGAAGAATGTACTCCGCATGAAACCCGGTGAGGAAGTGTGGGTCAGTGATGGAGAAGGAATGGATTACTTCTGCAGTGTGGAAGGTTATGAGGAGAAGGAGGCAGTCCTTCGCGTTGTGAAAAAAGAAGTGTCTCAGACAGAACTGGCTTCCCGTCTGATCTTATTCCAGGGACTTCCGAAAGGGGATAAGATGGAATGGATCGTGCAGAAGGCAGTAGAGCTTGGAGCTTATCGTATTGTTCCGTTTGCGGCAAAGCGTTCGGTTGTAAAGCTAGATCAGAAGAAAGCCGGAAAGAAGAGAGAACGCTGGCAGGCAATCGCCAAGGGGGCTGCGGAACAATCGAAGAGAGGAATTGTGCCACAAGTGCAGGATGTGATGAGCTTTCAGGAAGCGATGAATTACGCGAAAGAGCTGGATGTAGTGCTTGTTCCTTATGAACTGCAGGAAGGGATGAAAGCAACAGAAGCTGTCATAAGTAAGATTGAACCGGGACAGTCTGTCGGTATCTTTATCGGACCGGAAGGCGGGTTTGACGAGAGCGAAATCGAGCAGGCGAAAGAGGCCGGAGCGATCCCAATCACACTTGGAAAACGTATTTTAAGAACAGAGACAGCAGGACTTACAACATTGTCAATTCTGATGTATCATTTAGAATGCCGGGAACAGTTGGACGATAAAAACATAAGATAATAGAAAGACGTTGCCGGTTGCAGACGCCTGTGAATGGTAACAGAGTTAGAAAAGGGAAGATAAAATGGAAGCATATTTGGATAATTCAGCCACAACCAGAGCATATCCGGAAGTGGGAGATCTTGTATATAAAGTAATGTGTCAGGATTATGGCAATCCATCCTCCATGCACCGAAAAGGTGTAGATGCGGAGCATTATGTAAAGGAAGCCAAGGAAACGATCGCAAAGGTTCTTAAGGTAAATGCGAAAGATATTTACTTTACATCAGGAGGAACAGAGAGTGATAATCTTGCACTGATCGGATGTGCAAGAGCAAACAGAAGAGCGGGAAATCACCTGATCACAACTTCAATCGAGCATCCTGCAATCTTAAATACAATGCGTTATCTGGAGGAAGAGGAAGGGTTCCGTGTGACATATCTTCCGGTAGATGCGAGTGGAAGAGTGAATCTGGAAGCATTGAAAGAAGCACTTTGTCCGGAGACGATTCTCGTATCAGTTATGTATGTGAACAATGAGGTTGGAACACTTCAACCGATTGATGAAGCGGTAAAGATTGTAAAAGAGTATAATTCTTCTATTCTTTTCCATTCGGATGCAGTGCAGGGATTTGGAAAATATCACATTTATCCAAAACGTCAGAAGATCGACCTGTTAAGTGCGAGTGGACATAAGATTCATGGACCGAAGGGAACCGGATTCCTCTATGTGGGCGAAAAGGTGAAGATTAAACCGATTCTTTTCGGAGGAGGACAACAGAAGGATCTCCGTTCGGGTACAGAAAATGTTCCGGGAATTGCAGGGCTTGGACTTGCAACAAAGATGATCTATAATGATTTGGATATGAAAGTAGCTCTGATGCGTGAACTGAAGGATTATTTTATTGAGCAGGCAGGAAAGATTGAGAATACAACAGTCCATGGTCTGAAAGATGAAGGAAGTGCACCACATATTATCAGTCTTGGAATTGCAGGAATCCGAAGTGAGGTTCTTCTTCATACACTGGAAGATAAGGGGATTTATGTCTCATCAGGATCTGCATGTGCATCGAATCATCCGGCAGTAAGCGGTGTTCTCAGAAGCATTGGGGCGGCACAGGAATATCTGGATGCGACGATTCGTTTCAGTATGTCAGAATTTACTACAAAAGAAGAAATTGACTACACGCTGGAAACACTATATAATTGTATACCGATGCTGAGAAAATATACGCGTCATTAATTGACGTCGATTCATAAAGGAGAAAAAGCATGAAATTTCATTCATTTCTGATAAAATACGGCGAGATCGGAATTAAGGGAAAGAACCGTTATATCTTTGAAGATGCACTGGTACGTCAGATTCGTTATGCTCTGCAGGGCGTAGACGGAGAATTCCTTGTACACAAATGTCACGGAAGAGTCTACGTGGATTGTGATGGAGATTATGATTTTGATGAGACAGTAGAAAGCCTTCAGAAGGTATTTGGCATTGTCGGAATCTGTCCGGTAGTCCGTGTGCCGGTTGCAGAGCTGGAACAGCTGAGAAAAGATGTTGTAGCTTATGTAGATGAAGCTTACGAAGAGAAGAACATGACATTTAAAGTTGATGCAAGAAGAGCAAAGAAGAGCTATCCTGCGAACTCTATGGAGATCAACTGTGAAGTCGGAGAAGCAATCCTGGAGGCATTTCCGGAAATGAAAGTAGATGTTCATAAGCCGGAACTTCGTATCAATGTGGAGATCCGTGAAGAAGTTTATATCTATTCCAGAATCATTCCGGGACCGGGAGGCATGCCAATCGGGACAAACGGAAGCGCAATGCTGCTTCTGTCAGGAGGAATTGACAGTCCGGTTGCCGGATATATGGTATCCAAGCGTGGTGTTGAACTTGAGGCAACTTATTTCCATGCACCACCGTACACAAGTGAAAGAGCAAAAGAGAAGGTAGTTGATCTTGCAAGACTCGTTTCTGCTTATTCAGGACCGATCAAGCTTCATGTTGTCAACTTTACAGATATTCAGCTTTATATCTATGAGAAGTGTCCACATGATGAACTGACGATCATTATGCGTCGCTACATGATGAAGATCGCAGAACATTTTGCAAAGAAAGACGGATGTCTTGGCCTGATCACAGGAGAGAGTATCGGTCAGGTAGCAAGCCAGACAATGCAGAGTCTTGCAGCGACGAATGCAGTATGTACACTTCCGGTTTATCGTCCGCTGATCGGATTTGATAAGAAGGATATTGTAGAAATTTCTGAGAAGATCAATACCTATGAAACTTCAATCCAGCCATTTGAGGATTGTTGTACAATTTTCGTTGCAAAACATCCGGTGACAAAGCCGAATATTGAACGAATTGAGAAGTCTGAGTTGAACCTTGCAGAAAAGATTGACGAACTGATGCAGACAGCAATTGATACTGTTGAGATCATTGAAGTGAAGCAGGGAGAATAATAGGAAAAAGAAAAGCTGCTCCAATGGAACAGCTTTTCTTTACTCTAAAAAATATGCGGACAAGCTACAAAAATAAAGTCCGCATGAGTTGTATTCAGATAGAATTATTTGATGATGTAAGCATCAAGTGCAGCAAGAATGTCATCAATATTGCTGTCGGCGTGGATGTTCAGGTCGATCGGTTTGGAAAGATCAAGGCTGAAAATACCCATGATTGATTTGGCATCTATAACATATCTTCCGGATACTAAATCGAAATCATTATCATATTTTGTGATAGTGTTAACGAATGATTTGACTTTGTCGATTGAGTTTAATGAAATCTGTACTGTTTTCATTTGAAATCCCTCCTTGAATTATACAATAAAGTTGGCTTCTAAGCCTAGGTATATTCTACGGGATGCAGGTTCAAAAGTCAAGAAATTAACGAGATAAAAGGAAAAAAGAGGTAGAAATAAATGAAGAAAGCAGCACTGCACAATTTGGGATGTAAAGTAAATGCCTATGAGACGGAAGCCATGCAGGAAATGCTTGAAAAAGCAGGGTATGAGATCGTTCCTTTCAAGGAAGGGGCAGACCTTTATGTAATCAATACATGTACTGTTACAAATATTGCGGACCGCAAGTCGAGACAGATGCTGCACCGGGCGAGAAAAATGAATCCGGATGCAGTTGTTGTCGCTGCAGGATGTTATGTCCAGGCGAAGGAAAAAGAGATTCAGGTGGATGATTGCATTGACATTGTGCTTGGTAATAATAAGAAGCAGAATCTGATCGAAGCATTGGAAGAGTATGAAAGAACACACAATGCAGATTGTAACGTAACAGAAAATGAAAAGAATGCAAAGAACCAGGAAAACGACAGAAAAGCAGAGATCAAGATGGAAGAGATCGGAAAGACAAAAGAGTACGAGAATCTTCACCTGACGAAGCCAGGAGATCATACAAGAGCTTATATTAAAGTTCAGGATGGATGTAATCAGTTCTGCACATATTGTATCATTCCATATGCCCGTGGAAGAGTCCGCAGCCGTTCCATGGAAGATGTGCTTGATGAAGTACGTACACTGGCAGATAACGGATATAAGGAGGTTGTACTGACAGGAATTCATCTGAGCTCATATGGAATTGATTTTGATAAAGAATATCACCTTCTGGAATTGATCCGGGCAGTCCATGAGATTGATGGAATTGAAAGAATCCGTCTTGGCTCTTTGGAACCGGGGATCATCACAGAAGAATTTGCAGAAGGGATTGCAAAGCTTCCGAAGATGTGTCCGCATTTCCACCTGTCTCTGCAGAGCGGATGTGATGCAACATTAAAGCGTATGAACCGTAGATATACAAGCAGTGAATATGCGGAAAAATGTGAACTTCTCAGAAAATACTTCCCGAATCCGGCATTGACAACCGATGTGATTGTGGGATTCCCAGGAGAGACAGAAGAAGAGTTCAAAGAGTCATATGATTTTGTGGACAGCATAGATTTCTATGAGACACATATTTTTAAATACTCCCGCCGTGAGGGGACAAAAGCAGCTGTGATGCCAGATCAGGTAGATGAACAGATCAAGGCGAAGAGAAGTGCACAATTAATTGAACTTGGTGAGAAAAAGCGTGCAGCATATGAACAGAGTTTCCAGGGAAAAGAAGTGGAAGTACTTGTGGAAGAGAATCTGGAACTGAATGGAAAAGAAGTACAGATAGGTCATACGAAAGAATATATGAAAATTGCACTAGAGACAAATGAAAATCTCAAGAATAGTATCGTAAAAGTTCAAATTGGGAAGGATTCGCAAATTATACATTGAATTTTGAATTCGGTTATATTAGAATTATAAGTAGGGTTTCTGGGTTTCCAGAGCGTTTTGCGCTGTTTGACAGAACAACAGCAAAGCCCTTCGGAAGAAGGAAATAGATACAAGAAAGAGAAGGAGGAAGAAAGATGAGTGATTTAAGTAGTACTCAGTTCTTTCAGGTAGAGCCGGGTCCGCAGATTTCTGCGAAGGATATTTTTGAGATCGTATACAAGGCTCTGAAAGAAAAAGGATACAATCCGGTGAATCAGATCGTTGGATATATCATGTCAGGAGATCCGACATACATTACAAGTTTTAACGGAGCAAGAAGCCTGATCATGAAGGTGGAACGTGATGAACTGGTAGAAGAACTGTTGAAAGCGTATATTGAGCATAATGCGTGGGAATAATCAGACAATGAGAGTAATGGGACTGGACTATGGGACGAAGACTGTAGGTGTTGCTATCAGCGACCCGCTCGGACTTACGGCCCAGGGAATTGAGACAATACAACGGAAAGAGGAGAACAAGCTGCGCCGTACCTGTGCGAGGATTGAAGAATTGATCAAAGAATATCAGGTAGAGAAGATCGTGCTTGGATTTCCAAAACATATGAATAATGATATCGGGGAGCGTGCACAGAAGTCATTGGAATTTCGTGACATGCTGGTTCGTCGTACAGGACTGGAAGTGATCATGTGGGACGAGAGACTTACGACAGTAGCGGCAGAGCAGACACTGATCGAGAGTGGTGTGAGAAGAGAAAACAGAAAGCAATATGTCGATAAGATTGCTGCTGTGTTCATTCTCCAGGGATATTTAGATTCGATTTATATGCAGAAAACAGCAGAATAGAGGAAAATCATATGGAAAAGGCAAAGTTTACTTTCAGTGATGGAAGTGGAGTAGATGAGTTCTTTGTACTTGAAGAGACAAAGATCAATGGTTCCGCGTATATTCTTGTAGTTGATTCAGAAGAAGATGACGCAGAATGCCTGATTCTCAGAGAAGTTGAAGAATCAAAAGACGCAGAGAAGACGTATGAGATCGTGGAAGACGATACAGAGCTGATGGCAGTTTCCAAAGTATTTGAGGAATTGCTGGAAGACGTCGATATTGAGATGTAATTACATGAAAGAAATACGAATGTAAGAGAAACTGCAGACAGGAATACTTTTCTCACTTTTGCAGAAGTGTCAGAAAAAAGTCTGGAGTTCTTTTTACAATATAGATAGGAGGCAGACAGATGGAAGCAGATAAGACACAGAAGCTTCTGAAAGAGAAGTTAAAGGAAAAGGGGCTGAAGGTGACTCACCAGAGACTGCTTGTTCTGTCCGTACTTGAAGAGAACAGTGGGAGTCATATGACAGCGGAAGATATCTATGATCTGGTATCAGAGGATTATCCGGAGATTGGGCTTGCCACAGTATACAGAACATTACAGCTTTTGTGGGATATGCAGCTGGTAGACAGGATTAATTTTGGGGATGGATGTGTGCGCTATGAGATCGGACATTTACTGAACGGGGAGACAAAGCATAATCATCATCACCTGATTTGTAAGAGATGTAACAAGGTGATGCCGTTTGATGATGACCTTCTGGAGAGTCTGGAAGATCATATCGAGAAGGCAACCGGCTTCCATGTCCTGGACCACGAACTGAAATTCTACGGACTGTGTAAAGACTGTATGAAGAAACAGAGATAGTGGAGGTGTATATTTTTTGAAAAAACAGAATAATGGAAAATTGCGTATCATACCGCTTGGAGGTCTGGAACAGATTGGTATGAACATTACTGCGTTTGAGTATGAAGACAGTATTGTTGTTGTAGACTGTGGTCTTGCGTTCCCGGAAGATGATATGCTTGGAATCGACCTTGTAATTCCGGATGTAACCTACCTGAAAGATAATATTTCCAAGGTAAAGGGATTTGTTATCACGCACGGTCATGAGGACCATATCGGTGCATTGCCGTATGTACTCAAAGAGATCAACATTCCGATTTATACAACCAAGCTTACAATGGGAATCATTGAGAACAAGCTGAAGGAGCATAATCTGCTTCGTGGAACGAAGAGAAAGGTTGTACGTCACGGTCAGTCAATCAATCTTGGAAAGTTCCGGATTGAATTTATCAAGACGAACCATAGTATCCAGGATGCGTCCGCACTGGCAATCTATTCACCGGCAGGTGTTGTTGTCCACACAGGAGACTTCAAGGTTGATTATACTCCGGTATTTGGAGATGCGATCGACCTGCAGCGTTTTGCTGAGATCGGTAAGAAAGGCGTGCTGGCACTGATGTCTGACAGTACGAATGCAGAGCGAAAAGGATTTACGCAGTCAGAACGTACAGTAGGTATCACATTTGATCACATTTTTGCAGAGCATCAGAATACAAGACTGATCATTGCGACATTTGCTTCGAATGTTGACCGTGTACAGCAGATCATCAACTCTGCTTATAAGTATGGCAGAAAGGTTGTTGTAGAAGGTCGTAGTATGGTGAATATCATTTCTACAGCATCAGAATTAGGATATCTGAATGTACCGGATAATACATTGATTGAGATTGATCAGATGAAGAATTATCCACCGGAGAAGATGGTGCTGATCACAACAGGAAGCCAGGGAGAATCTATGGCTGCACTGTCAAGAATGGCAGCTGACGTACACCGCAAGGTTACAATTCAGCCGAATGATACGATCATTTTCAGCTCCAACCCGATTCCTGGAAACGAGAAATCGGTTTCACGTGTGATCAATGAACTCTCTGCAAAGGGAGCAGAAGTTATTTTCCAGGATGCCCATGTATCAGGACATGCCTGTCAGGAAGAATTGAAGTTGATCTATTCTCTCGTAAAACCGAAATATGCGATTCCGGTGCATGGTGAATACCGCCATCTGAAAGCAAACGCAGGTGTTGCGAAGAGCCTTGGAATTCCGAAGGAAAATGTATTTATTATGCAGTCCGGTGAAGTACTTGAATTGTGTGATGATTACGCTAAGGTTGTAGATAAGGTTCATACAGGAGCAATCCTGGTAGACGGACTTGGTGTTGGAGATGTTGGAAATATCGTTCTTCGAGACAGACAGCATCTTGCAGAAGATGGTATCATTATTGTGGTTCTTACATTAGAGAGAAGAACGAACCGCCTGCTTGCAGGACCGGATATCGTATCAAGAGGATTTGTCTATGTCAGAGAGTCAGAGGAGCTGATGGATGATGCAAGAAAGGCTGTTTCAGAAGCACTTGAGAAATGCCTGAAAGGAAGACATACAGACTGGAATAAGATCAAGCTTGTGATCCGTGATGCAATGAATGACTATATCTGGAAGAAGACAAAGAGAAGACCAATGGTGATCCCGATCATCATGGATGTGGATGTGTAAGATATGATAGTGGATGAACGTATTATTACATTCATCAATTCTATGGATACAGAGAACAGTGAAATACTGGAGACAATTGAACAGGAAGCTCTGGCGGCGGATGTACCGATCATCCGACGAGAGATGCAGAGCTTCCTGGAGGTTCTCCTTTTGATGAAAAAACCTATGCGCGTTCTGGAAGTCGGAACTGCCGTAGGTTTCTCTGCGTTATTGATGAGTGATTACCTGCCGGAAGGTGGACATATAACAACAATAGAGAATTATGAGAAGAGAATCCCGATTGCGAGGGATAATTTCCGCAGAGCGGGAAAGGAAGATAAGATTACTCTGATTGAAGGAGATGCGACAGAAGTACTTGCGGAAATGGAAGGAGCTTTTGATTTTATCTTTATGGATGCCGCGAAAGGGCAATATATTCATTATCTTCCGAATGTGTTGCGACTGCTTTCGGATGGAGGCTGTCTTGTGTCAGACAATGTGATGCAGGATGGGGATATCATAGAATCCCGTTTTGCGGTAGAACGCAGAAATCGTACAATACATGCGAGAATGCGGGAATATCTGTATGAATTGAAACACAGAGAGGATCTGGTCACATCTATTATTCCGCTTGGAGATGGTGTGGCAGTGAGCATAAAACAAGGAGTAGAAAAATGAGTAGACCGATCGAATTATTGATCCCGGCGAGCAGCCTGGAAGTGTTAAAAACAGCTGTAATTTTCGGTGCTGATGCAGTATATATCGGAGGAGAAGCATTTGGGTTGCGTGCGAAAGCAAAAAATTTCTCTATGGAAGAAATGAAAGAGGGAATAGAATTCGCACATGCACATGATGTAAAAGTGTATGTTACAGCAAATATTCTTGCCCACAACGATGATCTTGAAGGGGTAAGAGAATATTTTGAAGAGTTGAGAGAGATTAAACCTGATGCACTGATCATTGCAGATCCGGGGGTGTTTGAGATTGCAAAAGAGGTATGTCCTGAGATTGAGCGTCATATCAGTACACAGGCGAATAACACAAACTATGCAACTTATAACTTTTGGTATCGCCAGGGTGCAAGTCGTGTGGTTTCAGCAAGAGAGTTGTCTCTGAAAGAGATTAAGGAGATCAGAGAAAGAATTCCGGAAGATCTTGAAATTGAGACATTTGTCCATGGAGCAATGTGTATCTCTTATTCCGGACGCTGCCTTCTGAGTAATTATTTTACAGGAAGGGACGCAAACCAGGGTGCATGTACACACCCATGCCGTTGGAAGTATGCAGTAGTCGAGGAAAAGAGACCGGGAGAATATCTGCCGGTCTATGAGAATGAACGCGGAACTTACATCTTTAATTCAAAAGATCTTTGTATGATCGAGCATATTCCGGAATTGATTGATGCAGGAATTGACAGTTTTAAGATCGAAGGACGAATGAAAACAGCACTTTATGTTGCAACAGTGGCGAGAACTTACCGTAAAGCAATTGATGATTATCAGAAAGATCCAGAGCTTTACAAGAAGAACATGCCTTGGTATCTGGATCAGATTTCAAACTGTACTTATCGTCAGTTTACGACTGGATTTTTCTTTGGAAAACCAGATCATGAGACACAGATTTATGACAATAACACATATATCCGAGAGTATACTTATCTTGGAATTGTCGGGGCCGTTGAGAATGGGCTTGCAAGAATTGAACAGCGCAATAAGTTTTCTGTAGGTGAGACAATTGAGATCATGAAGCCGGACGGAAGTAATGTTGAGGCAAAGGTTCTCCGGATCCTGAATGAGGATGGAGAGGAACAGGAAAGTGCACCGCATTCAAAGCAGGTTCTTCATGTAGAACTGAGCGAGACACCAGCTCAGTACGATCTTCTCAGAAGACAGGAAGAGGATAAAGAAGTTAATTCATAGAAGAGTCTTAGAAATTTCAAAAATATTGTCGGAGTTTTCCGATAGCACTTTTTTCGATACGGGATACATAGGAGCGGGAGATGCCCAGTTGTGCGGCAATCTCCCGCTGCGTGTATTCTTCTCCCTGATACAGTCCGTATCGCATTTTCAGTACAAGTTTTTCTCTTGGAGAAAGTTCATTTTCCAGTTTTTCATAAAGCTTTTGAATATTGTCCTTCAGATGAATCCGCTCTGGAATATCTGTTTCTGTAGATTCGATGATATCGTAGAGGTTGACTTCATTTCCTTCCCGATCTGTGCCAATCGGTTCATAAAGAGAGATTTCATGGCTGCATTTTTTTCTGGCGCGCAGATACATCAGGACTTCATTTTCTACACAACGGGAGGCATAGGCAGCCAGACGATTTCCCTTTTCAGGATCGAACGTAATTACAGCTTTGATCAGGCCAATCGTGCCGATGGAAATCAGATCTTCCGGATCTTCACTGGTATTTTGGTATTTCCGTATAACATGGGCAACGAGACGGAGATTGCGTTCAATTAAAATATGCTTGGCTTCCAGATCGCCCTCGGTGTATCTCTGAATGTATTTTTTCTCTTCCGCCGGTGTGAGGGGATTAGGAAATGCTTTCAAGACAGCACCTCTGGATGCATTTAATATAGTTTATGAAAAAATGTGGAAATTGTGCTTTTCCATATGCTCAAGTTCTCGGAAACTGATTGACAAATCGATATTCGGAAGTTATGATATCTATACATTCTCGGAATGTCAGTTCCGAAAATCAAATCCGGCTGATTCAGCCAGAATTTCAGCAGCTTACAATGGGGTGTAAGAAGAACAGGTGCGCTTGTGACTGGGAAAAGGAAGGAGCGCATATGAGTTTTAGTACAGTAAAATCCGCGGCAATGGAAGGGCTTACGGTAGAAATGGTCTATGTGGAGGCGGATGTCAGCAATGGACTTCCGATTTTTCACATGGTGGGATATCTGTCATCAGAGGTGAAAGAAGCAGCAGAACGCGTACGGTCTGCAGTCCGGAATTCAGGTCTTGAATTTCCGGCGAAACGTGTGGTGATCAATCTTTCGCCGGCAACTATGAGGAAAAGAGGAGCGTCATTTGATCTTCCAATCGCAGTGTCGATTCTGACGTCACTTGGCGTTTTACAACAGAATAGAAGAATGAAAGACTGTATGATCATCGGAGAACTGGGATTGGATGGACAAGTCAGAAAAGTTCCCGGGATTCTTTCTATGGTATCAGAGGCAAAGGTACAAAAAGTTACAAGCTGTATTGTTCCGAGAGAAAATGAAAAGGAAGCAGAACTTGTAGAAGGGGTTCGGATCATTGCAGTTGGAAGTCTCAGGGAATGTATCAGTTATTTGAAAGATGGAGACAGAACAGGTGGAGAACAGAGATATCTTGGTGAAAAAGAGGCTGATAAAATAGAAGATAGAGGAAAAGTGGGAGAAGAAGTACCTGATTTCGCAGACTTATATGGTCAGGAGAATGTTCGTCGGGCAGCGGAAATTGCTGTGGCGGGAGGGCATAATCTGCTTATGGTCGGACCACCCGGAAGCGGGAAGACAATGACCGCAAAATGTATGGCAGGAATTCTGCCGCCGATGAATTATGAAGAAAGTATGGAGCTTACAAAGCTTTATAGTGTCATGGGAATGCTGGATGGAAGGGAACCACTGATTTCCAGAAGACCTTTTCGAGAGGTACATCATACTGCAACGAGAGCAGCACTGATTGGTGGTGGGATTGTTCCAAGACCAGGAGAGATCAGCCTGGCGCATAGTGGTATTTTATTTTTGGATGAACTTCCTGAATTTAAGAGAAGTGTTCTTGAAGTGCTCAGGCAGCCACTGGAACAACGCAGCATACAGATCACAAGAACCAGCGGAAATTATATCTTTCCGGCTGATTTTATGCTTGTGTCTGCCATGAATACGTGTCCGTGTGGGAAATTTCCATCGACAGCCTGTACATGTACGCCGGCACAGATCCAGGCGTATTTAAGCAAGATCAGCCAACCGTTTCTCGATCGGATTGACCTTAGTGTTGAAGCTTCTAAAGTGGAATATCGGGATCTGGTGAAAGAGTCTGTTTCCTGTCCGGAGTCTTCGGCGGTGATCAAAGTGCGGGTATGTGAAGCAAGAAAGAGACAGAAGATTCGCTACCAAAACACGAAGATCCAGTGTAACGCAATGCTTCATGGTGCAGAATTGAGTAAGTATTGCAGATTAAACGGAGAAGAAATGCGACTGATGGGGCAGGCTTATGATGTACTGAATCTGACGGCGAGATCTTATCACCGAATCTTAAAGGTTGCGAGAACGATTGCGGATTTAGATTACAGTGAGGAGATAAAACTGGAACATTTACAGGAGGCGATCGGTTATCGGACATTGGACAGGAAATATTGGGGGAGGTATGTATGATGTGTGAAGAGATGATTTTTGAATACTGGTTTTCTACGATTCGAAAACTATCTGCAAGAAAAAAGTATCTGCTCCGAGAACTCATAGGAAGTGGAAAGAAGATATATTATATAGAAGAAACTGAAATTACAGGAATTGAATTCCTTACAGAGGAAGAAAAAGAGGGATTAAAAAAAGCCCGGAAAGAGAAAACGAAAGAACAATTAAAAGAAGAGTTTTACAAAATGCAGGAACATGGAATCGAATTTATTCCATTTTTTTCAAAAGAATATCCTCCGGGGCTGGCTGAGATACCAGATCCCCCGTTTGCTCTTTTTGTGAAAGGAACATGTCCGGGAGCCAAGAAGAAGGCAGCAATTGTCGGAGCAAGGGGTTGTAGTGGATATGGAGAACATTATACAAGAGAATTTGCGGAAGTACTGGCGGCAGCAGGTGTTGATATCATCAGTGGCATGGCGAAAGGAATCGATGGAACAGGACAAAGAGCAGCGTTGAATGCAGGCGGAAAATCTTATGCTGTTTTAGGGAGCGGAGTGGATGTCTGTTATCCAAGAGATCATATCGGTTTATATATGGATATCATAGAACACGGAGGCGGAATCCTTTCGGAATTTCCACCGGGAACCCCTCCGCTTGCAATGAATTTTCCAATGAGGAACCGGATCATCAGCGGACTGTCAGATGCAGTTCTGGTAATGGAGGCAAGGGTGAGAAGTGGTTCTTTGATTACAGCAGATATGGCACTGGAGCAGGGAAAGGATGTTTATGCCCTTCCGGGACCGCTGGACAGTCCTTTGAGTGCCGGGTGTAATCACCTGATCCAACAGGGTGCCGGAATCCTTCTGAATCCTAAAAATCTGCTGGAAGAATGGGGGATTGAAACAAATGTTTTGTGCAGAAACACGGAGATAAAAAACGAGAAAAATAAAAAAGTGCTTGAAAGTACAGATGATTTGGTGTATAGTTGTGTCGGCTTGTATCCCAAGAATGTGGATCAGATTGCGCAGGAATCTCGGGTGGAGATCAGAAAATTGATGAGCATTCTTGTTACACTGGAACTGCAGGGATACATTCGTGAAATAACAAAGAATTATTATATCAGAATAAAATAGGAGTATAGTTTTTATGGCACATTATCTTGTAATCGTGGAGTCTCCTGCAAAGGTGAAGACGATTAAAAAGTTTCTAGGAAGCAATTATACAGTTGCAGCATCACAGGGACACGTCAGGGATCTGCCGAAAAGTCAGCTAGGAATTGACGTGGAGAATGATTACGAACCAAAATATATTACCATTCGTGGAAAAGGAGAGATTCTTGCAACGCTCAGAAAAGAGGCGAAGAAATCAGACAAAGTTTATCTTGCAACCGACCCTGACCGTGAAGGAGAGGCTATTTCCTGGCATCTTGCTGCTGCCTTGAAGCTGGACGAGAAGAAAATGCGCCGTATTACATTTAATGAGATTACAAAGAATGCTGTGAAAGCATCTTTGAAAGCACCACGTGATATTGACATGGATCTTGTGGATGCACAGCAGGCAAGAAGAGAGCTTGACCGTATGGTTGGATATAAGATCAGTCCATTGCTTTGGGCAAAGGTAAAGCGTGGGTTGAGTGCCGGACGTGTACAGTCAGTCGCACTTCGTATTGTTGCAGACAGGGAAGCAGAGATTGATGCATTTATTCCGGAAGAGTACTGGTCATTGGATGCACAACTGAAAGTAAAAGGTGAGAAACGTCCTCTGACAGCGAAGTTCTACGGAACAGAGAAGAAAAAGATGACGATCCATTCAAAAGAAGAGATGGACGAGATCTTAAAGAAATTAGAGAACGAAGAGTTCCAGATTATAGATATCAAGAACAGTGAGAGGACGCGTAAAGCACCACTCCCATTTACGACAAGTACGCTGCAGCAGGAAGCTGCCAAGGCATTGAACTTTGGTACACAGAAGACAATGCGTATTGCACAGCAGCTGTATGAAGGTGTGGACATTAAAGGGAATGGAACAGTCGGTGTGATTACTTATCTTCGTACGGATTCTACACGTATTTCAGAGGAAGCCGATGCAGCAGCAAGAAGCTATATTGCTGAGACTTACGGGGAAGCATATGTAGCAGAAGGAACAAAAACAAAGTCTGCAGATAAGAAGATTCAGGATGCGCATGAGGCGATCCGCCCGACAGATATTACACGCACACCGGCAGCAATCAAGGATTCATTAAGCAGAGATCAGTTCCGTCTGTATCAGCTGATCTGGAAACGCTTCACAGCAAGCCGCATGCAGCCGGCGAAGTATGAGACAACAGCAGTCAAGATCGGAGCCGGTGAGTACTGCTTTACTGTATCAACAGCAAGGGTTGCATTTGATGGATTTCGCTCTGTGTATGTAGAGGCAGAGGAAGAGAAGGAAGAGAGCAATGTACTGGTCGGACATCTTAGCATGGATTCTGTTCTTACAAAAGAAGAATTTGATCCAAAGCAACATTTTACGCAGCCGCCGGCACATTATACAGAGGCGAGTCTTGTAAAGACAATGGAAGAGCTTGGGATCGGACGTCCAAGTACCTATGCTCCAACCATTTCTCTGATCCTTGGAAGAAGATATATTACAAAAGAAGGCAAGAATCTTTATCTGACAGAGATTGGTGAAGTTGTTAATAATATTATGAAACAGTCATTCCCAAGTATTGTAGATGTTCATTTTACAGCGAATATGGAAGGGCTTCTTGATATGGTTGAAGAAGGAAAGGTTCCGTGGAAGGAAGTAATCCGTAATTTCTATCCGGATCTTGAGGAAGCTGTTGAAATTGCAGAGAAAGAGCTTGAGGAAGTTAAGATTGAAGATGAAGTAACAGATGTGATCTGTGAAGAGTGCGGTCGTAACATGGTGATCAAATACGGTCCGCATGGTAAATTCCTTGCATGCCCGGGATTCCCGGAATGCAGAAATACAAAACCATATCTGGAAAAGATCGGAGTTCCGTGTCCTGTGTGTGGAAAAGAAGTTGTTATCCGCAAAACAAAAAAGGGAAGAAAGTATTATGGATGTGAGGATAATCCGGAATGTGAATTTATGTCCTGGCAGAAGCCATCCAGTAAGAAATGTCCGGAATGTGGTGGATACATGGTAGAAAAAGGCAATAAATTAGTTTGTGCTGATGAAAAGTGCGGATATGTGGAAACAATTAAGAAAGAAGATTAAATATTTCAAAAAACAGAAAAACACAACGTTGCTATTTTCTGAATTGTATGATAATATAAGCTAGTAAGGAATTTGAAATTTGATTTGTGTATACAACTTGGAAAATAATAGTTACTGTTTGCTAGAAGTAGTGAATAAGAGCAAATCATGTGGAGGAGACAATGAGCGTACAATTATTGGATAAGACCAGAAAGATTAATAAGTTGCTGCATAATAATAACTCCAGCAAAGTTGTGTTTAATGATATCTGTGCGGTACTGACAGAGATTTTGGACTCAAATGTGCTGGTAGTCAGCAAGAAGGGAAAGATTCTTGGAGTCAGCAAAAGCAATAAGGTGAGAGAAATCAGTGAACTGATCACAGAATCCGTAGGATCTCATATTGATAATATGCTTAATGAAAGATTGCTGAGTGTTCTGTCTACAAAAGAGAATGTTAATCTGGAGACACTTGGTTTTTCTTCAGATGCTGTGGAAGGATGTCAGGCAATCATCACACCGATCGATATTGCCGGGGAGCGTCTCGGAACATTGTTTATCTACAAACAGGATGCAACGTATTCTATCGATGATATTATTCTCAGTGAATATGGTACTGCTGTAGTAGGACTTGAGATGCTTCGTTCAGTGAATGAAGAAAGTGCGGAAGAGACAAGAAAAGAACATGTCGTTCAGGCAGCAATCAGCACACTTTCTTTCTCAGAGCTGGAAGCAATCATTCATATCTTTAAAGAACTTGATGGTACAGAGGGAATCTTGGTTGCCAGCAAGGTAGCGGATCGTGTGGGAATTACAAGATCGGTTATCGTGAATGCACTTCGCAAGTTTGAAAGTGCAGGAGTAATTGAATCACGTTCTTCAGGAATGAAAGGAACTTATATTAAAGTTCTGAATGATTATGTATTTACAGAGCTCGAGAGGATTGAGAAAGAGCGGATGTAAGCAGAAGGAGAAGACAAGATGTACGAGGGAAATCCGGTTGATCTGCAGATGGAAAAAGTGATTTCAGCAGATGCTATTTTTGATGATACAACAAGAGTCTGTAAGGTGGATCATTATGATACAGAAGAAGATTACATTTATCTTGAAGTGATGGAAGATCCTCTGACAACGATTCTGCTGGATGCAAAATACAGATGTTATATTTCAACGGGGACAGAGCTGTTGTGTTGCTCCGGTGTTGTGAAAGAGAGATACCAGTCGGAAGACAGGAATCTACTGAAGTTTAAAATTGAGAACGGATTCTATGAGATGAACGAAAGAAGATCATAGAGAAGTTTTAGAGACGAAAGAAAAGCTGTGAGGCAGAGAAAGCCCCATGGCTTTTCTTTTATAAAAAATATGTAAACTGTGTTGACAAATGAAATGGGGAGTGCTATTTTATATTCATGGGTTAGCACTCAAGAGAAATGAGTGCTAATAAAGTAAGGAGGAATTACAATGAAATTAGTACCATTAGGTGACAAGATCGTTTTAAAACAGTTAGAAGCAGAAGAGACAACAAAGTCCGGAATCGTATTACCGGGACAGGCAAAAGAGAAACCACAGGAAGCAGAAGTAATCGCAGTCGGACCTGGCGGAGTTGTGGATGGAAAAGAAGTTGTAATGCAGGTTAAGGTTGGAGATAAAGTAATTTATTCCAAATATGCCGGAACAGATGTAGAGCTTGAAGGAGAGAAATACATCATTGTAAAGCAGAATGATATTCTTGCAATTGTAGAGTAATACCCAGACAAATATAAAGGAGATGCAGTTAAAATGGCAAAGGAAATCAAATACGGATCAGAAGCAAGAGCAGCACTTGAAAGAGGTGTGAATCAGTTAGCTGATACAGTTAAAGTAACATTAGGACCAAAAGGAAGAAACGTAGTACTTGATAAATCATTCGGTGCTCCGCTTATTACAAATGATGGTGTAACAATCGCGAAAGAGATTGAACTGGAAGATGGATTTGAGAACATGGGTGCACAGCTGATCAGAGAAGTTGCAGCTAAGACAAATGATGTTGCCGGAGATGGTACAACAACAGCTACAGTTCTTGCACAGGCAATGGTTCACGAAGGAATGAAGAACCTTGAGGCAGGAGCAAACCCGATCGTTCTGAGAAAAGGAATGAAGAAAGCTACAGATAAAGCAGTAGAAGCAATCCGTGAGATGAGCAGCAAAGTCAACGGAAAAGAGCAGATCGCAAGAGTTGCTGCAGTTTCTTCAGGAGATGATGAAGTTGGACAGATGGTTGCAGATGCAATGGAAAAAGTATCCAACGACGGAGTTATCACAATCGAAGAGTCTAAGACAATGCAGACAGAGCTTGACCTTGTAGAAGGTATGCAGTTTGACCGTGGATACATTTCCGCATATATGGCAACAGATATGGAGAAGATGGAAGCAGTTCTGGATGATCCATATATTCTGATCACAGATAAGAAGATTTCCAATATCCAGGAGATTCTTCCGGTTCTTGAGCAGATCGTTCAGTCTGGAGCAAGACTTCTTATTATCGCTGAAGATATCGAGGGTGAGGCACTCACAACTCTGATCGTGAATAAACTGCGTGGAACATTCAACGTTGTAGCAGTAAAAGCACCTGGATATGGTGACAGAAGAAAAGAGATGCTTCAGGATATCGCAATTCTGACAGGTGGACAGGTGATTTCTGAAGAACTCGGATTCGACCTTAAAGAAACTACAATGGATCAGCTTGGACGTGCAAAATCTGTTAAGGTTCAGAAAGAGAATACAGTTATCGTTGACGGATGTGGAGACAAGAACGCAATCGCAGATCGTGTTGGACAGATCAAGAAAGCAATCGAAGAGACAACATCTGATTTCGACAGAGAGAAACTTCAGGAGAGACTTGCAAAACTTGCAGGCGGAGTTGCTGTTATCCGTGTAGGTGCAGCTACAGAGACAGAGATGAAAGAAGCTAAACTTCGTATGGAAGATGCTCTGAATGCTACAAAAGCAGCAGTTGAAGAAGGAATCATCGGTGGTGGTGGATCCGCATACATCCATGTTTCTAAGAAGGTAAAAGAATTCGCAGAGACTCTTGAGGGAGATGAGAAGACAGGTGCCAAGATTATCCTGAAAGCACTGGAAGCTCCTCTGGCTCAGATCGCAAAGAATGCAGGACTTGAGGGAGCAGTTATTGTAAACAAAGTAAGAGAGTCTGAAGTAGGAACAGGATTTGATGCTTACAATGAGACATATGTAGATATGGTTGAGAAGGGAATCCTTGATCCGGCGAAGGTTACAAGAAGTGCTCTTCAGAACGCAACAAGTGTTGCTTCTACACTTCTTACAACAGAGTCTGTTGTATCTACAATTAAAGAGGATACACCGGCTATGCCAGCAGGCGGAGCAGGTGGAATGGGAATGATGTAATCTATCCATCAGGAAGATTTGCAGAATTTCTATAAGAATAGAATAAAAGAGCTGTTACATAGAGATCTGTAGCAGCAGGAACAGAGGGTTCTATCACATTTTCGTAATGTCAGATAGAACCTTTTGTTTGTTCTAAAAAAGGCTCAGTTTGTCGCATAGATAATAAATAAAGGAGTACTTATAAGTAAAACTTAATAATAGAGGTTAAAATAAATCAATACAAATTATGAGCACATCAGGGAAAATACTCTTGACATCCTTCGGGAATTTCTGTAGTATATCAGTTAATAATTACAAAAGATTTTTAGATACATTAACTGCCATTTCAAAGCAGTTTCATGGGTTCTTAAGAAAGAGAGGTAAAGTATAATGGGTAAGATTATAGGGGAAGGTATTACATTTGATGATGTTCTTCTTGTACCGGCTTATTCAGAAGTAATTCCGAATCAGGTAGATCTGTCAACACATCTGACAAAGAAAATCGTATTGAATATTCCGATGATGAGTGCAGGAATGGATACTGTTACAGAACATAGAATGGCAATCGCTATGGCTCGCCAGGGTGGAATCGGAATCATCCATAAGAATATGTCTATTGAAGCACAGGCAGAGGAAGTTGATAAGGTGAAACGTTCTGAGAATGGTGTTATTACAGATCCTTTCTTTCTTTCACCGGAGCATACACTTGAAGATGCAAATGACCTGATGGCAAAATACCGTATTTCAGGTGTGCCGATTACAGAGGGACGTAAACTTGTCGGAATCATCACAAACCGTGACCTGAAGTTTGAGACAGATTTCTCTAAGAAGATCAAAGAATCCATGACTTCAGAAGGACTTGTTACAGCAAAAGAAGGAATCACATTAGAGGATGCAAAAAAGATTCTTGCCAAAGCAAGAAAAGAGAAACTTCCGATCGTAGATGATGAAGGTAATCTGAAAGGACTTATCACGATTAAAGATATTGAGAAACAGATCAAGTACCCACTGTCAGCAAAGGATGAGCAGGGAAGACTTCTCTGTGGAGCAGCTGTTGGTATCACAGCAAACTGTCTGGAGCGTGTAGAAGCACTTGTGAAATCTCATGTAGATGTTGTTGTTATGGACTCAGCACATGGTCATTCAGCGAATGTTATCCGCACAGTGAAGATGGTTAAGGATGCATTCCCGGATCTTCAGGTGATCGCTGGAAATGTGGCTACAGGAGAGGCTGCAAGAGCACTGATCGAAGCTGGTGTAGATGCAGTTAAAGTTGGTATTGGACCTGGATCTATCTGTACAACACGTATCGTTGCAGGTATTGGTGTACCTCAGGTTTCAGCTGTTATGGATTGTTACGAAGTTGCTAAAGAGTATGGTATTCCGATCATTGCAGATGGTGGTATCAAGTACTCAGGAGATATGACAAAGGCAATCGCAGCAGGTGCGAATGTATGTATGATGGGAAGCATCTTTGCAGGATGTGATGAAAGCCCGGGAACATTCGAACTGTACCAGGGAAGAAAATATAAAGTATATCGTGGAATGGGATCCATCGCAGCGATGGAGAACGGAAGTAAAGACCGTTATTTCCAGGAGAATGCAAAGAAACTTGTTCCGGAAGGAGTAGAAGGACGTGTAGCTTACAAGGGATCTGTAGAAGATACGGTATTCCAGCTCATGGGTGGACTTCGTTCAGGAATGGGATATTGCGGAACACACACAATCGAAGAACTCAAAGAGAACGGAAGATTTGTGAAGATCTCTGCGGCATCACTGAAAGAAAGTCATCCACATGACATTCATATTACAAAAGAAGCTCCGAACTACAGTGTAGACGAGTAAATTGAAGGTTTGCAGATTGCCTGCAGACAGATAAGTGGAAGTATTGCGGATATTCCGCATTACCTGACGGGATGAAAAATCACATCCCTGATATAATAAAATAATATATAGGAACGCCTTGAGGAATTCCCGGAGGTTCAGTGAGAGCTGGATCTGCCGGGAATTTCTCTTTTATACGAATATAAAACAGTTAAGACAAAATTCATAAATGGTTAAGAAACATATGGTATAATAGCTGAAATAAGAAGATGTTTGTTTTAAACGATGGAAATGAGAGAATTAAAAATCAGGAGAAATACCGAATGAGTACGTCAAGACGAAATCAGCTGGCAGGGCGGAAAACATTGCCGAAGAATACACGAAGGAAGAAAAAGCGAGGCAGGAAAATGCTGCGGATCATAATGATCCCATTAATGATTTTATTACTTTTTCTTCTTTTTAAATCCTGTATACAAAAGAAAAATCAATATGCTGATGTGGATGCTACGCAGCCGGAGATGGATGTACAGTTGTTAGATATAAATCCGTATTCCAGACCAGGGACAACAATTGACCATGTGAATGGGATTGTTGTCCATTACACAGCGAATCCGGGGAGTACAGCGCAGGATAACAGAGATTATTTTAATGGTCTCAAAGATAGCCATGAGACTTCGGCAAGCAGTAATTTTGTGATAGGATTGGAAGGAGAGATTATTCAGTGTATTCCGACCTGGGAGATGGCATATGCTTCAAATGACCGCAATGCGGATACGATTTCGATTGAATGTTGTCATCCGGATGAGAATGGAAAGTTTACTGATGCAACATACCGCTCACTTGTACAACTTACAGCATGGCTTTGTGCAAAATATGATCTGACAGCAGATCAGGTGATCCGTCACTATGATGTAACCGGAAAAATCTGTCCGAAATATTTTGTGGAGGATGAGGACGCATGGGTAGAATTCAGGAGAAATGTGCAGGATGCGTTGGAAAAACAGTAGACATCATTTCACTGAATTGTTATAATGAAATCAATTCTTGGGATCATAGAAGAATTGATTTCAAAGCTTACGGAGTTAGATGAAAATAATGTTTGAAAAATTTTTTCCAGATGAATATTTGGGGTCGACTTATAAGATCCCTTTTGAAAAACTATATGAGCAAGGATACCGGGGGGTAATCTTTGATATTGATAATACATTAGTTCCTCACGGTGCACCGGCAGATGAACGTGCAAAGAGACTGTTTCAGAGACTGAGAGAGATTGGCTTTGAAAGCTGTCTGTTGTCCAACAATCAGAAAAAACGTGTAGAGATGTTTAATCAGGAGATCCAGACACATTATATTTATAATGCGCTGAAGCCTGCAAGAAAGAATTATCTTCATGCGATGGAGATCATGGGAACAGATCAGACGAACACGCTGTTTGTCGGCGATCAGCTTTTTACAGACGTATGGGGCGCAAAGAGGGTCGGAATACACAACATTTTAGTGCATCCGATCAATCCAAAAGAAGAGATTCAGATCGTTTTAAAGCGGTATTTGGAGAAGATTGTGCTTCATTTCTATAAGAAGAGCAAAAAAAGATTGAAAAAAGTCGCAAATTAGTATAGAATGGTAGAAGCAAAAAGTCTGTAACGAACAGTTACATTGTCTGAACGAAATGCAATTAAGGAGGATTATACATGGTTTCAGCAGGAGATTTTAAAAATGGTTTAACAATTGAGATTGAGGGAAATATTTTCCAGATTTTGGAATTCCAGCACGTTAAACCTGGTAAAGGTGCAGCGTTCGTAAGAACAAAACTGAAAAACATCATCAGTGGTGGTGTAGTAGAGAAGACATTCCGTCCGACAGAGAAGTTCGAGAATGCACACATCGAGAGAAAGGAAATGCAGTATCTGTATCAGGATGGAGATCTGTATAACTTCATGGATGTAGAGACATATGATCAGATCGCTCTCAACGCTGATGTAGTTGGAGACGCTCTGAAATTTGTAAAAGAGAATGAGAACGTTAAGATCTGTTCCCATAAGGGTAACGTATTCTCAGTTGAGCCGCCGCTGTTCGTAGAACTGGCAATTACAGAGACAGAACCGGGATTCAAGGGTGACACAGCTCAGGGAGCTACAAAGCCTGCAATCGTTGAGACAGGAGCTACTGTTATGGTACCGCTGTTTGTTGAGACAGGTGATGTTCTTAAGATCGATACACGTACAGGCGAGTATCTGTCAAGAGTTTAATTACGAATTTAGTACAGTTTAAGCTGTATTTCAAAAAGGAATCTGTATCATGCAGGTTCCTTTTTTCTTTGACAAAATCAGATGAAAATCTCTGTTTTCACTAAAAAAATCAATTCGGATTTATGCAAAATTCTGGCTTGCTTTTTAAGGAAGGCCTGTCTATAATAAAGAACACATAATATTTGTTCTAAATTTTAAGAAATTCTATTTGGAGAGATTCTGAACTCTCCGGGAAATTCTAACTCAATTGAAATAGTACATTTCGTACTGGTTTCTCATTTTAATTTTATGAACCGCAATCAGGAAGGAGAAGAGTGAATTATACAGAATTTGTAAATGCGGTAAAGGAAAAACTGACTCAGGAGTTAAATGGAGGTGTCAGGGTAAACGTCTATACGACGAAAAAAAATAATGCAACAGAGCGTACAGGACTAATCCTGGAAACACCAGGTGTAAATATATCGCCGACAATCTATCTGGAAGAATTTTTTGAACTATATGAAAAAGGGAAACAGATGGATTGGATCATTGAAGATCTGGTGGAGCTATATGAAGAAATCCGACAGGAAAAATCATGGGATTATGAGAGAATGCTTTCTTTCGAAGGGGTAAAAGACAGAATCATCTTTCGACTGATCAACACAGAGAAAAACAAGGAATTACTTCTGGATGTTCCACATAGAGAATTTTTGGATCTGTCACTTGTGTTTGCAGTACTTGTAGAAGCGGACAATGATGGGACGGCAGTGATGCTGATCAAAGATCTGCATATGAGACAATGGAAGGTGACAAAAGAACAGCTTTGGAATGTGGCAAAAGAAAATACAAAGCGTCTGCTTCCGGCAGAATGTTTCGGAATGAATTTTGCAGTGTATGAACTGCTCAGCAGATCAACTCCGGGGGAACATGATCGGGAGAATCTGTTAAGAAGAACCTGGCATATTCATGAAGAACTGGAACTTCCGGAAAAAGATAAAATGTATGTTTTGTCTAATAAACTGAAAAATTATGGGGCGGCCTGTATTGCATACCCTTATATTCTGGACATGCTTGCAGGAGTCTTAAAGGAAAATTTCTATGTTCTTCCAAGCAGTGTCCATGAAGTGATCATCGTACCGGAATCCTCTCAGATCCGTCAGTCAGAATTAGAAAGAATGGTGCGGGAAATCAATGAAACGCAGGTGCCTGAGGAAGAAATCTTAAGCAATCATGCTTATTTTTATTATGCACAGGAAGGGAAACTTCAGCTGGGGAAAGAGATGTGTATCGACAGGGAGGACAATGAATGAAAGGACGCGGAGAGATTATAACAATCCTCTGCATGTCAGTCTTTTTGATCTGTATTCTCTATGCAATGACATATGGAGGCATTGTCAAGGCCGAAGAACTTGAAAAACAGCCTGAAGAGGCCGGAGAAAAAACGGAGGTTGATATTGAAGAAGAACTGCGCTGGGCAGAAGAAGTAAAAAAAATCCTGAAAGATATCGGTGTGGGATTTTGCGATGAAACGGAGGATAAACAGGAGGAAGACAAGGAAGAAACTTTTGATCAGACAGATGAAAAGAAGATACAAAGCATAGGCGTATATGCAGCGGCAAGGGCAGGAGAAACTGTTTATACAAAGGCGATCGAAAGGGGAATCGGTGCAATCGATGTAGTTGACTATAATGACCCAAACTGGCCTGTGCTGCAGCACTGGAATGAAGGAAGACTTGGTACGAAATCAGGAGAAAGTCTGTATTGCACCAATCCAACATTAAAGTTTCAGGAGGGCAACAAAACAGCAGTAGATGCTTCAAAACGTTATAACAAACAGACCATTCAGATGATCGCGGCAATGTTCTATTACTACGATAAGAATAAGTGCAACGGTGTGAGTTCGAATTACGATTATCTCTTAAAACAATGCGCAGTATGGTGGATCATGAATGAAGTACATCACTGGTATGGAGATATGGTTCAGATAGAAACAGGAAATAATGTAGCCTGTGGGAATGGTCATTGGATTTCAGCACACAAATCTGAGTATTATCAAAAAGGGATTGCATGGGCGAAAGAGAATTATAAATATTTTCCGGATGCATATGGGGTTATTTATGAAGGCAATGGCCAGCCGCTCAGTAAATGGGGCGGAACATACCAGCCGACCGGAACAGGCAGATTAAAGAAGGTGTCAGCGAATACTTCTGTGACAGAAAAGAACAGTTGCTATTCTTTGGAGGGAGCAGAGTATGGTGTTTATAGCAGTCCTACTCTTTCAGGTGCATCAAGAGCAGGAACGTTTAGAACGGATGCGGCAGGAAATTCGTCATCAGTTGCGCTGAACGCAGGAACTTATTACGTAAAGGAACTAAAAGCTCCTAAAGGTTATGCACTTGTAGATGAAGTGAAAACGGTTACAGTAAAATCCGGGCAGGAAGCGACAGTGACATTTTCAGACCCGCCGCAGATGAATCCTGTGGAACTTTTGTTAAAGAAAACAGGTATGGAACAGGAATATGTTGATCCGTCGGGAACAGCAGCGTATCAAGGAGCACAGTTTTTAGTGAAATTCTATGCAGAACTTCTGGATCCGGGAAAAAATCCGGAAAAAGCAGGGAAAAAGCCAGTCAGAAGCTGGGTCTTTCAAACAGATGCAAAAGCAGTTTGCCGTTATCAGGAGAAGTATAAGGTGAAAGGTGATGCATTGTATAAAGCGACAGACGGAACAGAAGCACTTCCGCTGGGAACTGTAACAATTCAGGAGATAAAACCGCCAAAAGGGTATTTCCTGAATGAGGAAGTCTTTGTTTGCCAGATAAAACCAGAAGGTACGGGAGAAAAAATAAATGTATATCAGAACCCTACGATACCGGACAGGGTTTTCCAGATCCATTTGGTGAAAAAAGCAACAGAGACAGGACATCCTCTTTCGGGAGCGCAATTTAAGCATATCAGACCGGATGGAAGTGAAAAGATTCTCACAACGGATGAAAAAGGGACTCTGAAAGTAATGCCATTATCTCAGGGAACGCACAAATTAAAAGAAGTAAAAGCACCGGACGGGTATCGGACAAATAATAATGAACTGATTTTTCAAGTTGATGAGAGCGGGAAAACAGAATTTTTATCTGAGGTAAATACAGAAGAAGGAGAGGTTATTATCGGATATACAGAGGATGGAATTGCGGTAGTGACGATAGAAGATAAGCCGGCCTGTTACAAGATTGAGCTGAAAAAGGAAAATGAAAAAGGTGTTGCACTTGCAGGAGCTGAGTTTACTTTATATGAAGACCAGGCATGCCAGAAAGAAATTGACCGGGTGTTGACGGATGGGAATGGAATTGCAATGTTCGAAAATCTGGAAGTAAAGAAAAAATACTATATGAAAGAAACAAAAGCGCCGACAGGTTACAGAATTCCGAAAACATCAGATGATGCAGATATTGTATATGAAATCTGTCTGGAAAGTAATCCGGAAGAAGGGAAGTGTCTGTTGGTTGTGAATGGAAAAGAATACAGCAGCAAAGATACTGCAGACAGCAAGATAAGTATTGAAGGTTCAATTAAGGAGTGGAATGTGAAAATGAAAATTATAAATCAGACAGGAAAGAAGCTTCCAGATACTGGATCGGCAGGAAAACCTGTGTTACTTACAGGAATTTTAGCAGTAGGGATCATGACAATGATTTACAGAAAAAAAGAGCAAAAAAGATAGTAGTAAAACAGTGAAAAATGAGGAGATGAGAAAATGAAAAAAAGAATGATGAAAATTTGTTATATGATGACTTTAGCTGCGGTACTCTGTACTTCTGGAACAACAGGTGTGACTGGAATCAAATCTGTATATGCAGCGGAAAATGAAGTACAGGAAAGAGCAGCAACTACAAATGGGGTTTTAAATCTTAATAATGGACCGGCAAGTATTACAATCAAAGGAAATGACAGACAGAGCCTGAAAGGAAAAAGATTCCTGGTATATCAGTTGTTTCAGGCAGAAAATGCGAAAGGAATGGAATCCATTAATTACACATTTAATCCGGAATACAAGAAATTTGTTTGTTATATCGTGGGACAGCGGATTCATAAGGATGAGAGAAATGTAACAGAGTATGATGTGATCGATTATATTCAGTCTCTGAATACGCATCAGACAGAAGGGGCGCAGACCGCTCAGGAAAAGGAAGGAGCATACAGTGAATATCGTGTTTTTGTAGAAGAATTAAGAACGCATCTACAGAGAAATGGAAAAACAGGTCAATCTGTTGAAGTGACAAGTACAAAAGCAGATAATTCATTTGAAATTAAGGGATTGCCGTATGGATATTATATTATTGATGAAGTGACAGAGGTAAAAGGAACGAATTCGGCGGCCTCTTTGTGTATGGTAAGTACAGCTAATCCGGAAATGAATCTCAACATAAAATCAGACTATCCGGTTGTGACAAAAAAGATCCGGGAAGATGATGATCAGGACAAAGTTGGAAATCAGGGATGGAATGATTTGGCTGATTTTGAAATCGGGCAGACTGTTCCGTATCGGTATGAGTCAAATATGCCTGATGTTAACGGATACAACACCTATTATTACGCATGGCATGATGTGATGAGTGAAGCACTTACTTTCAAAAAGGATTCTGTAGCCATCCGGATTTATGAAAGTTCAAATGCAAGATATTATTATGAATTGAAAGAGGGTGAATTTGAAGTAAAGGAAGCTCCGGGAGGAGGAGATACGTTTCAGGTCATTGTTTCTGATATGAAAAAAATCATAGACAGAGAGTTTAATCGTAAAAATGAAGCAGGAGAAAATAAATATGGACAGAAAATAGTGCTTACCTATCAGGCAACATTGAATGAAAAGGCAGCGAAAAATACAGGACGTCCAGGATTTGAAAACGATGTTCGGCTGGAATTTTCAAATGATCCAGATTCAGCGGTGAGAGGAAGTACAGGATATACACCGTGGGATACAGTTGTTTGTTTCACTTATAAAATCAATGCATTGAAATCAAATAACCATGGACAAAGTCTGGAAAATGCCAGGTTCAGACTTTATTCTGACGCTGGATTAAAAAATGAAGTATATGTAAAACAGGGAGAAGGTGGGTACATTGTAATTAACCGGGACAGTCTTGGAGGAAACGACCATACAGATGGAAAGCAGCCGGAAAATGCGGTGGAGATGAAATCCGGTCAGGATGGAACATTTGTGATCTATGGATTAGATAGTGGCACCTATTATCTGAAAGAAACAGAGGCACCGGCAGGATACCGTCTGCTGACAGAGCCGATTGTGTTAAATATAAAAGCAAGTTTTCCAAATGATAGAAACGCATATGTAAAAGGAGACGGAAAAACAGAAAAAGGATTGAAAAAACTGGAGACATCTGCACAGATCAAAGAATTTATTAACGGAAACTGGAAAGAATCAGAAGTCAGTCTGACAACAAATGAAGGCGAAGGATCTGCTAATCTGACAGTAATTAATACAGTTGGAAAAAAACTGCCGGTAACAGGTTCTTCAGCAGCTGTTATCTGTATTACAACCGGAAGTGTTCTTGTTCTTGCAGGAGCAATGAGAAGAAACAGAAAAAATGCAAAGGAAAAACAATAGATTACAGTCAGATCTTTTACTATGGATAGGAGTTCTTTTGTGTAGTATACCTCTTTTGACTGGCTGGTATAGTCAGAAGAAAACACAAAATGTGTTGGCAACATATGAACAGGTTGTGGAACAGACAACAGGAGATGAAATTGAACAATTAAGGAATCAGGCTGATGAATATAATAAAAAGCTTTGGGCAGAATCGAAAGGAGTCAGGGAACAAAGCGAGTCTGACCAGATGGAAGAGTATGAAGGTCTGTTAAATGCCGAAAAAATACAGACAGGAATGATGTGTGTACTGGAAATTCCGTCAATAGATCTCAGGCTTCCGGTTTATCATGGAACCAGCGAGGCAGTACTTAAGGAAGGTGTAGGGCATTTGATGGACAGTAGTCTTCCGATAGGGGGAGAAAATACGCATTGTGTGATGACGGGACACCGTGGGCTTGCAAGTGCGAGACTTTTCACTCGTCTGGATGAATTAAAGGAAGGCGATGAGTTCTTTCTGGAAGTACTGGGAGAAAAACTCGCATATAAAGTAGAAGAAATAAATGTAATCTTACCAGAAGAGGTAGAAAGTCTGGAAATCAGACCGGGAGAAGATCTGGTTTCGCTTGTCACATGTACCCCATATGGAATTAATACCCATCGGTTAGTGATTACTGGAAAACGGGTTGTGTATGAAGAGAAAAAAGAAGAGGAAATCAAAAAGAAACGTCCGTCTGTCAGAGAAATGATCTTCACAATGATTCCAATTCTCTTTTTGGTATATGTTGTGATTGAAAGAATAAAAAGAAAGCGAGAAAAAAGAAATTGTGAGGGAAAGAGAAAAAGAAACAGAAACCAGAAAAGGAAATGTAAGCACTACAGGAGAAAGAAACGAAAAAGAAAGAAAAGCAGAAGACAAAAAAGAAAGATGCAAAAGACGGCAAAATGGGAAAATCAAATGCGGAATTCTTCTTCTTTTGATATGTTTTCTGGTGGTAGCAGTAAAGAACCCGGCGTTTGCAGAAACAGAAACAGGAAATATAGAAATCTGTATTGAAGATACCGGAGAACAAATTAAGAGAGAAGGTGTTACATTCCAGTATTCCAAAGTGGCATCTCTTGTTGATGGTGCTTACGAGATGGAGAAAAGATATGAAGATAAAGGCGTGGATCTCAATGAGGTAAGGTATGCCAGAGAACAGGAAGAGCTGGCGCGGACTTTGAGTAAATATCATTATAGTGATGGATTGTGCAGGACGGATTGTGATGGAAAAGCAACCCTTACGAATCTGAGGGCAGGAGTTTATCTGATCTATGTTGAAGATGAATCAGAATACGAGGTTCAGCCGGTTCTTGTCCAGCTGCCAAAATGGGAAGAGGACAAAGGGGCAATGAACTGGAATGTCAGGGTATGTCCAAAACAAACGATAAGGGAAGAGGCTGCAAAGACCGGAGATTCACAACAGGCAGGTGCATGGGCAATGCTTTGTCTTGGGGCAGGGATATTAATTCTTCTGCTTGCAGTGAAAAAAGATTAACCGCAGAAAGTTAGAGGTTTATTTGCCACTTTACATTTATACAGAATTGTGCTAGGATAAAAACGGTTGTTAGCTGTACGAAATTAAATTTTCCTACTAACAACCGAGATGCGTCTGTAGCTCAGTGGATAGAGCGATGCCCTCCGGAGGCATGTGCGGCGGTTCGACTCCGCTCAGACGCTATAGGATAAAAAAAGTCCTGTTATTTCAGCGCATTCAGATGGCTGATAATAACAGGATTTTTTCATATAGTTTTTTATTCACAATCTGCAAGGATGTGGTCTTTCATTTCAGGATCAAACCGGTTGTTTCTTAGCATTTCAATCTCATACTTATAAGGGGCATAAGATTTCTTTGCTTTTGTTACAGAAGGAATATAAGGAGTCTCAAGGATCTTCGGTACAGATTCGAAATCCGGGTGATGGACAATTGTAGAAATTGCATTAAAACCGATTTCTCCAAAGCCAATATTTTCATGCCGGTCTTTCGCGGCTCCTGGAATATTTTTACTGTCATTGATGTGGAAGACTGCAATCTGATCTTTTCCAAGCAGACGGTCAAAAGACTCCATAACATCATCAAAATGATGGATGATATCATATCCGCTGTCGCTTGTATGACAAGTGTCAAAGCAGACTCTCAATTTATCATTCTGGACAACTCCATCATAAATCCGGGCAAGTTCTTCAAAATTCCGTCCGATTTCTGATCCCTTTCCGGCCATTGTTTCAAGGGCAATACAGCAGTCAGTCTCAGCAGTGAGAACTTCATTGAGTCCTTTGATGATCTGTGCAGTTCCGATTTCGACACCGGCACCTACATGAGCACCCGGATGAAGGATCAGAGTATGGCTTCTGCAGGCAATCGTGCGGTCGATTTCTTTTGCCAGAAATTCTACGGCAAGAGAGAACGTTTCTGGTTTTACTGAATTACCGAGGTTGATGATATAAGGTGCATGAACGACAATTTCATCAATTCCGTGTTCTTTCATATATTCCCATGCTGGTTCGATATTCAATTCACTGATTTCTTTTCGGCGGGTATTCTGTGGGGCTCCGGTATAAAACATAAATGTATTGGCACCGTAAGAAACGGCTTCTTTCGCAGAACCAAGAAGCATTTCTTTTCCACTCATGCCAACGTGTGAACCTAATTTTAACATTGTTGGGTATCCTTTCTGTCTGATGTTACATCATACAGGTAACAGTATGTGTAAAGTTTTGGTTACATTATAAGTATTCGATATTTTTATGTCAATCAGTTTTGCGACTGGTTTCATTATCTTTGCACTTAATCTCTGTTAATCTCTGTTTACAGTATGTTAATCTCCGTTTACAGTAACGCTTGCTGTTCTGTTGGATACATGATAGAATAAATAGTGGCTGTTTGTCTCCAGAAAAGTTGGGAGGCAGAAAAGACAAACGAAAAGTAAAGAGGAGTGTGAAACTTTGAAGACATTACTGGAAATGATCACAATAGAAATGAAAGAAGCGTTCAAAGCAGCAGGATATGATGAAGAGCTTGCAAGAGTTACGCTTTCCAACCGCCCGGATCTCTGTGAATATCAGTGTAATGGTGCAATGGCAGGTGCGAAGAAATATAAGAAGGCTCCAATCATGATTGCGAATGCAGTTGTGGAAGAACTTGCAGATAGCAAGTATTTTGCATCAGCAGAAGCGGTGAATCCGGGATTTATCAACCTGAAGCTGGCACCGGAAGTTGTTGCAGAGTATTTGAATGAGATGGCAGCAGATGAGAATCTTGGTGTTGAAAAAGAAAAGAATCCGAAAAAAGTTATTATTGATTACGGCGGACCGAACGTGGCAAAACCGTTGCATGTCGGACATCTTCGTTCTGCGATTATCGGAGAGAGCATTAAACGTATTATCCGTTTTAAAGGAAATGATGTAACAGGAGATATCCATCTGGGAGACTGGGGATATCAGATGGGCCTGATCATCACAGAGCTGAAAAAACGTAAACCGGAACTCCCGTATTTTGATGAGAGTTTTGAAGGAGAATATCCGGAAGAAGCACCATTTACGATCAGTGAACTGGAAGAGATTTATCCTACAGCAAGTGCTTATGCAAAAGAGCACGACGATTATAGAGAAGAAGCACTTCATGCAACTTATCTGTTACAGAATGGATATAAAGGATATCGTGCAATCTGGAAACATATCATGAATGTGTCTGTAACTGACTTGAAGAAGAACTACGAGCGACTGAGTGTAGATTTTGATCTCTGGAAAGGTGAAGCAGATGCCCAGGCATATATTCCGGATATGGTTGAGATGCTCAAGGAGAAAGGATTCGCACATTATGATGAGGGTGCGCTTGTAGTAGACGTTGCAGAAGAGACAGATAAGAAAGAGATTCCTCCGTGTATGATTCTGAAATCTGACGGAGCTGCGCTGTATGATACAACAGATCTTGCTACACTGGTAGAACGTGAGAAACTGTATGATCCAGATCAGGTGATCTATGTTGTTGATAAGCGTCAGGAACTGCATTTTGTGCAGGTATTCCGTTGTGCGAAGAAGACAGGAATTGTAAAACCGGAGACAGAACTTACATTCCTTGGATTTGGTACAATGAACGGAAAAGATGGTAAGCCGTTTAAGACAAGAGAAGGCGGTGTTATGCGTCTTGAGAATCTAATCCGTGAGATTGATGAAGAGATGTATAAGAAGATCATGGACAACCGTACAGTAGAGGAAGAAGATGCAAGACGTACAGCAGAAGAAGTTGGACTTGCAGCAATCAAGTACGGAGATCTTTCTAACCAGGCTTCTAAAGATTATATCTTTGATGTTGACAGATTTACTTCCTTTGAGGGAAATACAGGACCGTATATTCTTTATACAATCGTTAGAATTAAGTCTATTCTCAAGAAATATGCTGAGAATGGAGGAGTTCTTGACGGAACGATCAGACCGGCTGAGAATGATGCAGAGAAGTCTCTGATGCTTCAGGTAGTGAAATTCAATGAAGTGATCGATAATGTATATAAAGAGACAGCTCCTCATAAGTTGTGTGCATATATCTATGATCTTGCGAACGACTTTAATAAGTTCTATCATGAGACAAAGATTCTTGCAGAAGAAGACGAAGAGAAGAAGAAAGGTTATCTTGCACTTCTTACACTTGCGAAAAAAGTACTTGAGACCTGCATTGACCTTCTTGGATTTACAGCTCCGGAAAGGATGTAATACGAATTATGACAGAAAATGGATTGATGGATGGTACAAGAACAGAAAAACTGTTTTACAATGACAGCCATCTTTCAAAATTTACTGCAATGGTTCTGGAATGTGAGCCGTATGAGAAAAAGGAAGGATGCTATGCGGTAGAACTTGACCGTACAGCATTCTTTCCGGAAGGCGGCGGACAGTATGCAGATACAGGAAAACTGAAGGCTGCGAAGGTATCTGATGTTCGGGAAAAGAATGGAAGAATTCTGCATATTACAGATCAGCCGTTTGAAGCAGGAGAGATTGTAGAAGGCGAGATCGACTGGGAGACCAGATTTATGAAGATGCAGCAGCACACCGGAGAGCATATTGTTTCCGGAATCGTGCATGCAAGATACGGTTTTAACAATGTCGGATTTCATCTTGGAACAGAAGATTGTACGATGGATTTCGATGGAGAGATATCAAAAGAAGCACTGCAGGAGATTGAACTTGAAGCAAATCGTGCAGTGTGGAAGAATCTGACAATAGAAGTGTCCTATCCATCCAAAGAAGAGCTGGAAGAACTGGATTACCGCAGTAAGATTGAGATTGAGGGACAGGTTCGTATCGTATCGGTTCCGGGATATGATATCTGTGCGTGCTGTGCGCCGCATGTTGAACGCACAGGAGAGATCGGTATGATCAAGCTTGTTAATATGCAGCGATACAAAGGCGGCGTTCGTGTGACAATGCTCTGTGGAAGCCGTGCACTTACAGATTATGAGAAGAAGCAGGAACAGAACAGGAAAATTTCAGCGTTGCTCTGTGCGAAAGAATATGATACAGCAGAGGCAGTGGGACACTTGAAAGAAGAGCTGGATTCTTTGAAACGGACACTGGTGGAGAAAGAACGCCAGCTTGTACACGTCTGGGCGCAGTCTGTTCCGGAAGAAGAAAAAACGGTCTGTATGTTTTCGGAGGATATCAGTGCGGATGCCATGCGTCAGTATGTGAATGAAGTGCTTGGAAAAGAAAGAATTCTTTGTGCTGTGTTTTATGGAAATGATGCAGCGGGATACCGTTATGTGATCGGAAGCAGAACCCAGGATCTTCGTGCATTTTCCAAAATGTTAAATGCTGCATTCGAAGGACGGGGAGGCGGAAAGCCGGAGATGGTTCAGGGAACTGTAAAAGGTGAAGCCGGAAAGATCAGAGAGTGGATTCAGAAGATAGCGGAGGAATTGTCTTATGAAAAATGATCCGAGACGCTCCTTCTGGAGAGCTGCCGGTCCTTTACTTGGATTCTGGGGAATCCAGCTGGTGATGGAATTTGTGATTGAGTTTATAATCATTCTTCCTTTTATGGGGGAAGCATCTTCCAGGATGACACAAAGTGGAGAAGTTCTTAATTATCAGGAAATGATGAATAAGTACTATGAAGTGTTAAGTCCTGCGTTTGATAAAATCATAGGAGGTCAGATTGCGATTGCAGGGATTGCTACAGCAGCAACGTTGTTTCTGACAGTTACATTGTTTGTTATCGATCGAAAGAAAGAGCAGATTGCAGGGATACAGCGGATGGGGGTTCAAAAGCCACTGAAGAATTACTGGTCACTTTTTGTGATGGGAGTGATCGGAAGTATTGGTGCTACATGTCTGTCCGCTATGGCACAGGCCGTTTTGGTTGATCCGGAGTATATCCAGACCGCACAGAATATGTATTCAGCAGATTTTGTGGTCCAGATTATTGTATTTGGATTTGTAATTCCGATTGCAGAGGAATTTATGTTCCGCGGAGTGCTCTATCAGAGGTACCGGGAGACCAGAGGATTTTATTATGCGGCAATCTGGTCAGCACTGTTTTTCTCAGTCACACATACCAACACGGTACAGATGATTTACACTTTCCTCCTAGGAATTCTTCTGTGCTATATTTATGAGAAATTTGGTTCAATGAAAGCTCCGATTATGCTTCACGTTGTTTTGAATCTGGGCTCTTTGATCTTTACAGATATCGGAGTATTTAAATGGCTTGCCAGAGAACCGTTTAAAATGGCAGTGGCAGTGATCATCAGCACATTTATCTGTGCAGCTTGTTTTGTGTGGATTCAGAGAAGCGGGGATCCGGTGAGTACTCAGAAAACAGAAGAATAGTGAAAAAATACGAATGAAATAAATTGTACTAATAAAAATACAATCTTAAATTGTGCGCGATGAGGTGCGAAACCTTGTCGCGCATTTTCTTTTTAATCCAGTATTTTATTAAATAAAATCAAAGAAAAACAGAAATCTTAATAATTAATATTATTTTTATAAGAAAATCAAAATAATCTGACTATTAAAAGAAAAATAATAAAAAATCAAATAATCAGACAATTTACAAGAGTTTCCCTATTTACAGCCTAGGTAAAAGGGTGTATATTCTAGAAAAAGTTTTACACGACGTGAGAAAGAAATGATTGAATGCGCCGGACAAAGAAGATTTTAAAGTAAACTTTAGATTACAGGAAGAAAGGATAGCGACTATGAGGAAAGAAATGGAAAGTCAGAATCGTGGTCTTTACCGCGAAAGTTTTGAACATGATAACTGTGGTATTGGTGCAATTGTCAATATCAAAGGCAAAAAGACACATAGTACAGTGGCAGGAGCCTTGAGTATTGTAGAACAACTTGAGCACAGAGCCGGAAAAGATGCAGAAGGAAAGACAGGAGATGGCGTGGGTATTCTGACACAGATTCCTCATGGATTTTTCAAAAAAGTCTGTCAGCCACTTGGGATCAAGCTGAAAGATGAAAGAGATTACGGTGTAGGTATGTTCTTTCTTCCGCAGGATGAATTAAAACGCAATCAGGCGAAAAAGATTTTCGAGGTTATTGTAAAAAAAGAAGGATTGAAGTTCTTGGGCTGGAGAGAAGTTCCGATTCATCCGGACATTCTTGGAAAGACAGCAGTAGATTGCATGCCATGTATTATGCAGGCATTTATTGAACGTCCAGCAAAATACGAGAAAGGAATCGACTTTGACCGTCGACTGTATGTAGTCAGAAGAATCTTCGAACAGAGCAGTGATGATACTTATGTTGTTTCACTTTCCAGCAGAACAATCGTTTACAAAGGAATGTTCCTTGTAGGACAGCTGAGACTTTTCTTTGAAGATCTGCAGGATGAAGAATTTATTTCTGCAATTGCAATGGTACATTCCAGATTCAGTACGAATACTGCACCGAGCTGGCAGAGAGCGCATCCGAACCGCTTTATGGTCCACAACGGAGAGATCAATACGATCCGTGGTAATGCAGATAAGATGCGTGCCCGTGAGGAAACGATGGAGGCAGGATGTCTGAAAGGCGAACTTCACAAAGTACTTCCAGCAATCAATACTTCAGGTTCTGACTCCGCAATGCTTGACAACGCATTAGAATTCATGGTGATGAGTGGAATGGATCTTCCGCTTGCAGTTATGATCTGTATTCCGGAACCTTGGATCAACAATAAAGAGATGTCCCAGAACAAGAAAGATTTCTATCAGTATTATGCAACAATGATGGAGCCATGGGATGGACCGGCGTCAATCTTGTTCTCAGATGGAGATGTTATGGGAGCAGTACTTGACCGTAACGGACTTCGCCCTTCCAGATATTACATTACAGATGATGACAATCTGATTCTTTCTTCAGAGGTTGGAGTTCTGGATATTGATCCATCCAAGATCGTGATGAAAGAAAGACTTCATCCAGGCAAAATGCTTCTTGTTGATACTGTTGCAGGACGTGTGATCGATGATGAGGAATTAAAAGAAAAATATGCAAATCAGTTCCCATATGGAGAATGGCTGGACAGTAATCTGATTCAGCTGAAGGATTTGAAAATCCCGAATAAGGATGTGCCAAAGTATACTGCCGAAGAGTGTACACAGCTTCAGAAAGCATTTGGCTATTCTTATGAAGACGTGAAAACTTCTATTCTGACAATGGCAAAGAACGGTGCCGAAGGAACCGCAGCGATGGGAATGGATGCACCGATTTCAGTCCTTTCGCAGAAACGTCAGCCACTGTTCGGATATTTTAAACAGTTGTTTGCACAGGTAACAAACCCACCAATCGATGCAATCCGTGAGGAAGTTGTAACATCTACAACAATTTATGTCGGAACAGACGGTAACCTTCTGGAGCAGAAGGAAGAGAACTGTAAGATGCTCAGAGTCAATAACCCGATTCTGACCAATACAGATCTTCTGAAAATTAAAAATATGAAAGTGGATGGATTCAAGGTTGCAGAGATTCCAATCACTTATTATAAAAACACAAGTCTTGAGAAGGCAATCGAGTATCTGTTTATTGAAGTAGACCGTGTGATCCGCGAGGGTGCTAACATTTTGATTCTGACAGACCGTGAGGTAGACGAATATCACGTTGCAATCCCGTCACTTCTGGCAGTATCCGGACTGCAGCAGCATCTGGTACGTACAAAGAAGAGAACCTCAGTCGCGATGATTCTGGAAAGTGGAGAGCCTAGAGAGGTTCATCATTTTGCAACACTGCTTGGATATGGAGCATGTGCGATTAATCCATATCTTGCGCATGAGTCAATCCGTCAGCTGATTGAGTCTAATCTGCTTCACAAAGATTATTATGCAGCAGTAGATGATTATAACTCAGCAGTAATTCATGGAATTATTAAGATTGCATCCAAGATGGGAATTTCAACGATCCAGTCCTATCAGGGAGCAAAGATCTTCGAGGCAATTGGTCTCAAGACAGATTTTATTAACCGCTATTTTACAGATACAGTCAGCCGTGTTGGTGGTATCGGTATTGAAGAAATTGCAGAAGATTACACAGCATTCCATACAGAAGCATTTGATCCGCTTGGACTGCAGGTTGATACGACACTGGACAGTGTTGGAAAACATAAATATAAAAGTGGCGGAGAAGAACATCTCTATAATCCACAGACAATCCATATGCTTCAGCAGTCCACAAGACGTGGTGATTATGAAATGTTCAAGCAGTATACAGAGATGGTTGATGAGGAAGGCGAGAAGATCAATCTGAGAGGTCAGCTTGATTTCAATTTCCCGAAGAAGAGTGTACCGCTTGATGAAGTAGAAAGCGTAGATTCAATCGTAACAAGATTCAAGACAGGTGCGATGTCCTATGGATCTATTTCAAAAGAAGCACATGAGACAATGGCGATCGCCATGAATATGCTTCATGGTAAATCAAACTCCGGTGAAGGTGGAGAGGATATTGAACGTCTTGACACAAACAGATGCTCTGCAATCAAGCAGGTTGCTTCCGGCCGATTCGGAGTTACATCCAGATATCTGGTCAGTGCACAGGAAATCCAGATCAAGATGGCGCAGGGAGCAAAACCAGGAGAAGGAGGACATCTTCCGGGTGGAAAGGTATATCCATGGATCGCGAAGACACGTCACTCAACACCAGGTGTAAGTCTGATCTCACCACCGCCGCATCATGATATTTATTCAATCGAGGATCTTGCACAGTTGATCTATGACTGTAAAAATGCAAATAAAAATGCAAGAATTTCTGTAAAACTGGTATCAGAAGCAGGTGTTGGAACAGTCGCTGCAGGTGTTGCAAAAGCCGGAGCCGGAGTTATCCTGATCTCAGGATATGACGGAGGAACAGGAGCAGCACCGAGAAGCTCGATTCAGAATGCAGGACTTCCGTGGGAGCTTGGACTTGCAGAAACTCATCAGACATTGATTCAGAATGGTCTGCGTGAGCGTGTCCGTATTGAGACAGATGGTAAGCTCATGAGTGGTCGTGATGTTGCAATCGCAGCAATCCTTGGAGCAGAAGAGTTTGGATTTGCAACAGCTCCGCTTGTAACAATGGGATGTGTTATGATGCGTGTCTGCAACCTGGATACTTGTCCGGTTGGTGTTGCAACTCAGAATCCGGAGCTTAGAAAACGTTTCAGCGGAAAACCGGAATATGTTGTCAACTTTATGCGTTTTATTGCAGAAGAATTAAGAGAATATATGGCAAAACTTGGTGTCCGCACAGTGGATGAACTGGTAGGACGTACAGATCTTCTGAAAGTAAAAGACGTTCCGACATCAGAGCGTGCCGCAACACTGGATCTGTCACAGATTCTGTACAATCCATATGCGAAAGAGAAGAAAGGTGTTATCTTTAATCCAAAGAAAGTCTATGATTTTGAACTTAACAAGACGTTGGATGAAAAAGTACTATTGAAACAGCTTCTTCCAGCCCTTGAAAGAGGAGAAAAGAGAGGACTTGAAGTAGATGTTACAAATACAGACCGTACTTTCGGAACAATTTTCGGATCTGAGATCACAAGAAGATATCCGGAAGGACTGGAAGAAGACAGCTATGTGATCCAGTGTAAAGGTGCCGGTGGTCAGAGCTTTGGAGCATTTATCCCAAGAGGACTGACACTGGAACTGACAGGAGACAGTAATGACTATTTTGGAAAAGGACTTTCCGGTGGAAAACTGGTTGTTTGCCAGCCGAAAGGTGTGAAATTCAAATCAGATGAGAACATTATCATCGGAAATGTTGCTCTTTACGGAGCTACAAGTGGTAAAGCATTTGTAGGAGGTGTTGCCGGAGAACGTTTTGCGGTAAGAAACTCTGGTGCACGCGCAGTTGTAGAAGGTGTCGGAGATCACGGATGTGAATATATGACAGGTGGATGTGTTGTTGTACTTGGACAGGTTGGAAAGAACTTTGCAGCCGGAATGAGCGGCGGTATTGCCTATGTGATTGATCTCGATAACAGCCTGTATCGTAAAGTAAATAAAGCAATGGTCAACATTGAACGTGTCACAGATAAGTATGATGTACAGGAATTAAAAGGAATGATCCAGGAGCATGTTGCTTATACAAACTCTGAGGTAGGTAAGAAGATTCTTGATAATTTCAAAGAATATCTGCCAAAATTCAAGAAGATCATTCCGGAAGACTATGAGAGAATGATGTCCACGATCATCCAGATGGAAGAAAAAGGACTTAGTAGAGAAAAAGCAAAAATCGAAGCATTTAATATGATCAAGAACGGAAGATAGGAGGCATAGAGATGGGAAAACCGACAGGATTTATGGATTATGAAAGACAGGATAAACCGGCAGAGAGCCCATTGGAACGCATCAAACATTTCAATGAGTTCCATACGCCTCTTAGCAAAGAAGAACAGGAGCTTCAGGGCGCACGCTGTATGGCGTGCGGAGTTCCGTTCTGTCAGTCTGGAAAGCCGCTTGCAGGAATGGCCAGTGGATGTCCACTGCACAACCTTGTGCCAGAGTGGAATGACTTGATCTACAATGGAAATTGGAAGGAAGCTTATTTACGTCTGAAAAAGACAAACAATTTTCCGGAATTTACTTCCCGTGTATGTCCGGCACTGTGTGAAAATGCATGTACCTGTGGACTGAATCAGGAAGCAGTTGCATCAAAAAGTAATGAATATGCAATTATTGAAAATGCATATGAGATGGGATATGCAAAGGCAAATCCACCGAAAGTGCGTACAGGAAAGAAAGTCGCAGTGATCGGTTCCGGTCCGTCCGGACTTGCGGCAGCAGATCTTCTGAACAGAAGAGGTCATCAGGTAACTGTTTTTGAACGTGAGGACAAACCGGGTGGATTGCTCCGCTACGGAATTCCGAATATGAAGCTGGAGAAACAGATTATCGACCGTAAGATTGCGATTATGGAAGAAGAGGGAATTATCTTCCAGACTGGATGTAATGTCGGAAAAGATGTGAAGGCGGCAGATATCCTGAAAGAATATGACCGCGTGATCCTTGCATGTGGAGCATCAAATCCAAGAGATATCAAAGTACCGGGAAGAGATGCACAGGGAATTTATTTTGCAGTAGATTTCCTGAAATCAACAACGAAAGCACTATGGGCAAATGACATGAAGCTTAAAACAGGAAGCTACATTTCTGCAAAAGGAAAAAATGTAATTGTAATCGGAGGCGGAGATACAGGAAATGACTGTGTCGGAACATCTATCCGTCATGGAGCAAAGAGCGTTCTCCAGCTGGAGATGATGCCGAAAGCACCGGACGAGAGGACACCGATGAACCCATGGCCGGAGTGGCCAAGAGTCTGCAAGACAGATTATGGTCAGCAGGAAGCGATCGCTGTGTTTGGTTCTGATCCTCGTGTTTACACAACGACAGTGAAAGAATTCGTAAAAGACAAGAAAGGGAATCTCTGTAAGGCAGTCCTTATCAAACTTGAGAGTAAGACCGATGAGAAGACCGGACGGAAAATGATGGTTCCGGTAGAAGGAAGCGAGTATACAGTAAATGCAGATCTTGTTCTGATCGCAGCAGGATTCCTTGGAAGCCAGGATTATGTAACAAAAGCATTTGGTGTAGAAGTGAATGAACGCACAAATGTAAAGACAGAGGCAGGAAAATATTCTACAAATGTGAAGGATGTATTTACAGCCGGGGATATGCACAGAGGACAGTCTCTTGTTGTATGGGCTATCCGTGAAGGTCGTGAAGTGGCAAGAGAAGTAGATGAAAGCCTGATGGGATATACAAACTTATATATTCAGTAGAAAATAAAAGATCATACAGTGAAACAGGAATCTGGAAAGTTTATCTAAGAATAAAGAGAACTTTCCAGATTTTTTTGTTACAAAAATGTTACGAAAAAATGAAAAAAGTAAGGAGAACTATTGAAAATATTACATAAATACGCTATAATATTGAGCGTAGAATGTAAATAAAATACCCTCTTGTTACGAGAAATATGTTGAAAAAAAGTGATAGATGTTGTATTATAACATATGAGTATGTGGAATTATAATGTAACTATTTACAACGAGTTATGATACGAAAATTATAATGCATCACATGGGGGACTAGATAAAAATAAGGATAGGTGGAAAGATGAAGTTAAAAAAAGTAAGCAGTATGATTCTTGCAGTAACACTTGCATGTACAATGACTGTTACACCGGTACTTGCTGACGAGGTCAGTGATCTGAAGCAGAAGAAGCAGGAGACACAGAATCAGGTAAGTAATCTTCAGACACAGCTGAATTCACTTATGACCAAGATCTCTGATCTTGAGAATGATCTGATCGAAACAGGTGAGGAAATCTCTCAGACAGAGGAAGATCTGAAGACAGCGCAGGAGGAACAGGAACAGCAGTATGCAGCCATGAAGCTTCGTATTAAGTACATGTATGAAGAAGGAACAGGCACTGCTACAGTGGAGAAGGTACTGACATCCGGAGATATTTCCAGTGTACTGACACAGGCAGAATATTCCCAGCAGGTACATTCTTATGACAGAGATAAGCTCGAAGAGTATGTTGCGACAGTTCAGAAAGTAGAAGATCTTAAGACAACGCTTGAGACAAAGATGGCTGATCTGCAGGAGACACAGACAGAATATGATGCGCAGAAGGATGAACTGAATACAACAATCACAGAGAAGAGTAGTGAAATCGCAAATCTCGATGTTAAGATTGATGAAGCTGTAAAGAAAGCGGCGGAAGAAGAAGCTAAGAGAAAGGCAGCAGAAGCAGCAAAGAAAGCTGCCGAGGAAGCAGCTAAGAAGAATAACTCAAGCAGTAGTTCTTCTAATAGAAATAACTCAAGTAATAGTTCTTCCAGTAGTTCAAGCTCAAGTAGCTCAAGCTCAGGAAGTTCAAGCAGCTCAAGCTCCAGTAGCTCAAGCAGTAGTTCTTCCAGCAGTTCAAGCTCAAGCAACTCAAGTTCTTCCTCATCAAGCCCAAGCTATAGTGCAGATAAGGGAAGCATTATTGTAAATGCAGCTTATTCACAGATCGGAGTTCCATATGTATGGGGCGGATCTACACCGGGAGTTGGACTTGACTGTTCAGGACTTGTACAGTATTGCTACAGACAGGCAGGAATTTCAATTCCAAGAACAAGTGGAGATATTCTTGCAGCAGGAACAATTGTAAGCAATCCTCAGCCGGGAGATATCTGCTGGACACCGGGACATGTAGCGATTTACATTGGCGGCGGACAGATGATCGAAGCACAGCAGACAGGAGTACCGGTTAAGGTAAGTTCTGTACGTGTTACATATTATGTAAGATATTAGAACAAAAAAAGGAATCAGTGATGCTGATTCCTTTTTTTAAAACTTTTTTTATTTGCCCGGTACAATTTCCAGCCAGTATCCGTCAGGATCTTCAATAAAATAAATTCCCATAGATGGATTTTCGAAGCAGATACATCCCATCTCTTTATGTTTTTTGTAAGCAGCATCGAAATCATCGACAGCAAATGCAAGATGGATCTCATTATCTCCCAGTTCATATGGTCGATCCATATCACGCAGCCAGGTGAGCTCTAAAAGATGTGGGGTCACACCGTCTGTGAGATATACAAGCTTAAAACTTTCGTCATCGGCAAGTTTTTCACGTTCTACTTTTAAATTCAGAGCTTTCTGGTAAAAATCCAGTGATTTTTCAAGATCATATACATTCAGGTTATTGTGTGCAAATGTAAAATTCATTTTAGTACCTCCATAGAATTATAAGGTTTTTATTCACAGTCAAGTGGAATGATGACTGGAATCTACTTTCTAAGGATATCACAGGAGGGGAGGAAAAATCAATAATGCATAGATAAAACCTGATGGGATAGAGTGATAACACAGAATATAGTGAAAAATGAATGAAAAACATTTTTGAAATGCAAAACATGTGGAAATAAAGCTGGAAAAAACAAAAAAATAAAAAAGAATGCAAGAACCCATTGACGAAACGTCAAAAATTATATACAATAACAAAAGTGAAAAAATAAAGAAAGTGGAGGATTCCTGCAATGACTGCATATAAAGATTTGAGCAAAGAAGAGTTATTGGAATTAAAGAGTGGCCTGGAGGCGCAGTTTGAAGAAGTGAAGGCAAAAGGTCTGAAACTGGATATGTCCAGAGGAAAACCGTCAGCAGACCAGCTGAATCTGTCAATGGGGATGATGGATACACTGACAAGTGGTGTTGATCTGACTTGTGAAGATGGTGTTGACTGCCGTAACTATGGCGGACTTGATGGAATTGATGAAGCAAAACAGCTTCTTGCAGATATGATGGAAGTTCCGAAAGATAACGTGATCATTTTCGGAAACTCAAGTCTGAATGTGATGTATGATACGGTAGCACGTGCAATGACACATGGTATCATGGGAAGTACTCCATGGTGTAAGCTTGATAAGGTAAAATTCTTATGTCCGGTTCCGGGATATGACAGACATTTCGCGATTACAGAGCATTTCGGAATTGAGATGATCAATGTACCGATGACATCAACAGGACCGGATATGGATATGGTTGAGAAACTTGTAAGCAGTGATCCGGCAATCAAAGGAATCTGGTGTGTACCGAAGTACTCTAACCCACAGGGAATCACATATTCTGATGAGACAGTGTTCCGTTTTGCGAACCTGAAGCCGGCAGCAGAAGATTTCCGTATCTTCTGGGATAATGCTTACTGCGTACATCATTTATATGAAGATAAACAGGATTATCTGATTGAGATTCTGATGGAGTGTAAGAAGGCAGGTAACCCGGATATGGTTTACAAGTTTTCTTCTACATCCAAGATCAGTTTCCCGGGATCAGGAATTGCAGCAATGGCAGCATCTGATGCGAACCTGGAGGATATCAGAAGCACAATGCGTGTGCAGACGATCGGACATGATAAGGTAAATCAGCTGCGTCATGTAAGATTCTTCGGAGATATTCACGGAATTGTAGAACATATGAAGAAACATGCAGATATCCTGCGTCCGAAGTTTGAGACTGTTCTTGAAGTTCTTGAAAGAGAACTTGGCGGACTTGAGATTGGATCATGGATCGCGCCACGCGGAGGATATTTCATCTCCTTTGATGCGCTGGATGGATGTGCGAAAGCGATTGTTGCGAAGGCGAAAGAAGCTGGCGTTGTTATGACAGGAGCGGGAGCAACATTCCCTTATGGAAAAGATCCACATGACAGTAATATCCGTATCGCACCGTCTTATCCAACACCGGAAGAACTTGCAGTTGCCGCTGAAGTATTTGTATTGAGTGTAAAACTGGCAAGTGTTGATAAGATCCTTGAGACAAAATAAATAACAGCATTTTATAAAGACCTTTTGCAAGTGGTTGATCTGCCGGCAGAAGGTCTTTTTCTGATGGTTGACAGTTACTGTTCACTCCCGTGTCAATCACTCCGCTGATTGACACGGAGGATGCGTGTTTTGACTTGAATGCATCTCGCCCCATCGCCAAAGGCGATTTAAAATGGCGAGATGCGTTGCTGGTCGCACATCGTGTGAACAGTAACGGTTGACATGCGTTTCCAGGGAGATTATAATGTAGTGCATAGCAGAAAAGAGGAATGACATGATAAAAGGTGTAATATTTGACGTAGATGGTGTCCTTCTCAATTCCATGCCTGTCTGGGAGAATCTTGGAGAATTGTATCTGGATCATTTGGGAATTGAGGCCGAGAAGAACCTAGGGGAGACATTATTTGAGATGAGCCTGGAGGAGGCGGCAGATTATCTGATCTCACATTATAACCTGGAGAAGACAGTGGAAGAGGTTGTACAGGGACTGAATAAAGAAGTGGAAGACTATTATGCAAAACGAGTTCCATTGAAAGAAGGGGTTCGTCAGTATCTGGAGGAATTCAGAGAGCGGAAGATTCCTATGGTGATCGCAACAACCGGTGACCGGAAGAATGCAGAAGCAGCTCTGAGCAGATTGAAGGTATTACCTTATTTTCAAGGAGTTTTTACAGCATCTGAGATCGGAAGCGGTAAGGATCAGCCGGATATTTATTTTGCAGCACTTTTGCAGCTGGATACGGAGCCGGAACAGACCTGGGTGTTTGAAGATACTTACCAGGCTTTGAGAACGGCAAAGCATGCGGGATTTAAGACAGTAGCAGTTTATGATAAGGCAAATGACAAGAATCTGGCGCAGATCTGGAATACGGCAGATATCTATTTGCCGGAATTTGATGATTTTAATGTTTTTTGGAACAGGGTGTCTGAGGAAGAGAAAGAACAGTTGCTGATTGTAGAATAAGAGGAGAATGAAAAAAGCAGATTCGAATTCAAAGGAGAGATGCTCCGGTAGAATTCGAATCTGCTTTTTGTCATATAATTGACTGGTCTGTCTTGTGTTTAGAGAAGGTGAATGCCGGCATCAGCAGCAGCTTCAACTACATTTTCAGGCCAGAGGGAAGACTGTACTTCACCGATATGAGCCTTTCTTAAGTAATACATACAGATACGGGACTGTCCAATACCGCCGCCGACTGTATATGGAAGCTCGCCGTTCAGCAGTGCCTTCTGGAATGGAAGTTCTGCACGATCTTCACATCCGGCTTCTTTTAGCTGTGCCTTTAATGAGTCTTCGTCAACACGGATTCCCATAGAAGAGAGTTCAAGACCGATGTCAAGAACCGGATAGTAAACGATAATGTCACCGTTCAGCTCCCAATCATCATAGTCCGGAGCACGACCGTCATGTCTTTCGCCGGAAGCAAGTACTCCACCAATCTTGGAGATAAACACTGCGCCTTTTTCCTTCGCAATCGCTTTTTCACGTTCTTTGGTAGTAAGATCCGGATAAAGGTCTTCCAGCTCCTGTGTAGTGATGAAAAAGATATCATCAGGAAGAAGAGGATCAATATAGTTGTAACGTCTGGAAATGTATTCTTCTGTATCTTTCAGAGCCCGGTAGACTTTGCGGACAGTGTACTGAAGTGTCTCTGTGTTACGTTCTTCCTTAGAAATTACTTTTTCCCAGTCCCACTGGTCAACATACAGAGAATGGATGTTGTCTGTATCTTCATCACGACGTATCGCACTCATATCTGTGTAAAGCCCTTCGCCGGAATGGAAATTGTAATTCTTCAATGCATATCTCTTCCATTTCGCAAGAGAATGAACGATCTCTGCAACAGAACCATCCTGTTCTTTGATGTCAAAGGAAACCGGACGTTCCACACCGTTTAAGTTATCATTCAGACCGGATTCCGGACGGACAAACAGTGGTGCTGACACTCGTGTCAGGTGGAGATTCTTTGCAAGAGCACGCTCGAAGTGGTCTTTCACTTCTTTGATGGCTACTTCTGTCTCACGAATTGTAAGAGGGGAATGATAGCCAGCAGGTATTCTTAACTGTTCCATAATAAACTCCTTTATGTTAGCATTTTATTGCTGTTCACAGTATTATGCGGTCAGCAATAGCATTTCTCTTCTATTTTAAGTGGAGAAGAATAAGAAGTCAATGGAAAGGTGAAATGAACACTTGTAATCAGTAAAAAAAATTGCTAAAATGAGCAGTAGTGAGTAATAAATAGTAAGGGACGAAGGTGTAAATAATGAATGTAAATGATATGATTGATACAATTCTGAATTTTGACCTGGATGTTGTTCTGGCTGGACTTAATGAAAGCAGTCATCATTTGAGTCAGATGGAATTTATTTCTCTGATCGTTATAACGGCCGGAGCGGTACTGTTATGTCTGACGGGGCTGAAACTGGTACGTTTCTGGTCTGTGATCGCAGGATTGTCAGCAGGATGCGCAGCTGGAATTGCGGTCGGAGCGATTGCAGGTCTGGATCAGACGATCGCATTGGCGGCAGGAGCAGGTGTGGGACTTGTATTGGCGGTGCTTGGTGCATGGAAGAAGCAGATTGGTGGATTTGTGACAGTAGCGGTACTCGTCTTTGTTGTCAGTGTACATTTGATGAAACCACAGGATTTTATTATCTATGGAATCTGTGCGGGTATTGGTCTTGTGTGTGCATTGCTTTCTATTAAGTTTCATAACTTTATGCTGATTGCTGCTTCTTCTGTGTTTGGAGCAATGGCAGCGGGCAGCAGTATCTTTTATCTGCAGCCATATAAAAACGGAATGATTCATGTGGCACTTTGTGCTGCAATTGGTGCACTTAGTATCTGGATCCAGCTTCTTTTGGAATCCGGAAAACGTAAGAAAAAGAATTTACTTAAAGCCGCAGAGATCCGTGAAGAACATTCTACAGAAAATGAAGTCGAGAAGGCAAGGGCACTGGTTGAGAATCTGGATGATTTTGATGAGCTGGATGAGATTATAGAGAGTCTTCCGGAAAATGTCCGGAAAGAAGACAAGGGCACAACAGTTGTCAGCATGGATGAATTTGATGATCTTGAAGATGATCTGGAAGAGGATGAAGTGGAGAACTTTAAAGAAGAGAAGTTTGATGTAGACGAGGAAGATTGGGAGGAAGACGTCGAAATTGAAGTAACTGCTGATGAGGCAGATGTGACAGAGGATTATGATTTTGATGAAGATCCGGATGACTTAGATGACTTGAATGATCTGGATGATTTAGATTATCTTGATGACGATGATGATATCGAGTTTCTGGATGAAGATGAGTAGATAAAAAAGCTATCGATTACAATAACTTAACACATATCTGTGTTGTTATCGTAGTCGATAGCTTTTGTATTATCTTACTGCTGTAAATACTCCGCGGAGATCATGGATTACATGTCTTGGACATTTTACAGAGCACATTCCACAGCTTAAGCAGATGTCTTCCTGGATTACTGCGCAATTATCTTCTACATGAATTGCACCAGCAGTACATGTTTTTTCACAGATACCGCATCCAATACAACTGACTTCACACTGCTTACGTGCAACAGCTCCTTTTTCTTTGTTAGAGCATTTTACTACAATGTAGTTTGCACAGTCGTGGATTTTGATCAGGTTCTGTGGACAGACTTTTGCACACTGTCCACAGGCAATACATTTTTCTTCGTCTACTTCGGCAACGCCATATTCATTCATGGAAATCGCGCCGAATTTACATTTTTCTATACAGGCTCCACATCCGATGCAGCCATCTTTGCATCCACCGTCTTCAGAGCCGGCTGCGCGGCAGCCACCGTTACAGGCAACCAGAGCTGCCCGGTAAGGAAATCTCTTTTTAATTGCCATGATTATTTCTTCCTTTCGTATGGTGTGTTAGAAAGAGGAAGGCTGTAGCGTCTTTCTCCGTCAAATCTGCAATATGCATCCGCGATTGCAGGAGCAGTAGGGATGGATGTGATCTCTCCGATACCGATTGCTCCACAGGCAACATCCAGACCAGGTTTATCAATAACGATTGCTTCAATCTCAGGAACTTCGTGAGAACGGAAAAGTCCTAAGGAACCATACTTGTCAATTGGTTTACAATTTTCATCGATTGGATACTGCTCTCTGAGTGCGAATCCCATAGACATTACAACACCGCCTTCAATCTGACCTTCGCAGGAAAGTGGGTTGACAGCTTTACCAACATCGTGTGCGGCAATCATTTTCTCAATCTTACCTGTCTTAGGATCAAGGATGCAGACCTGAGTTGCATATCCATAAGCAACGTGAGATATCGGATTAGGCACATCTGCACCAAGTGGATGAGTCTTAGCGAGATACTCTCCGTAGAAAGTTTCTCCAATCATATCTTTCATGGACTTACCGCTGTTTTTCGCTTCCATGAATTTTTCACATGCTCTGCGGCATGCTTCACCAGTTACAAGTGTCTGACGAGAACCGGAAGTTGTACCGGAATCAGGTGAAATCCATGTGTTGCTTCGCTCATAGACGATATCATCATGGGAAAGATCTGTATTTGTAACGATCATCTGCACAAGTACAGTACCAAGTCCCTGACCGATACAGGAAGCACCAGTGAAGATGTGAAGTTTTTCATCTTCTTCAACAATTAATTTTACACGTCCTGTATCCGGGATACCAACACCAACGCCGGCATTCTTCATAGCACAACCAAGGCCAACAGCCTTACCGGCCGCAAGTGCAGCATCATACTCTTCTTTGACAGCTTCCAGTGTCTCTACAAGACCTGTAGAGTTATCTACAATCTGTCCGTTCGGAAGTACTTCGCCTGGGCGGATCGCATTGCGGTAATGAATCTCCCAAGGCGTAATGCCTACCTTGTCAGCCATCATGTTCAGAAGTGTCTCTGTTGCGAAACAAGTCTGTGTAACACCAAATCCGCGGAATGCTCCGGCAGGTGGGTTATTTGTATAGTAAGCAGTTCCTTCAATTTCAAAGTTTTCATAATGATAAGGTCCTGCTGCATGTGTACATGCACGTTCAAGAACCGGGCCGCCAAGAGAAGCGAATGCACCTGTGTCAGATTTAACAATCGCTTTTACACCCTGGATCACTCCATTCTCATCGCATCCCATTGTCATATCCATGTAGAATGGGTGACGTTTCGGATGAACAAGCAAGGATTCCGCTCTGGATAATTTCATCTTGATCGGTTTCTTTGTTACGTAAGTAAGCAATGCGCTTAAATGCTGAACAGTCATGTCCTCTTTACCACCGAAACCACCGCCGACTAATGCGTTCTGAACTTTTACTTTATCTGTTCCAAGCATAAGTGTAACTTCGTGCAATGTCTGGTGAGCGGACTGGTCTGTTGAATATACGAAAATGTCACCGTCTTCATCATAGAAAGAAACAGCACATTCCGGTTCAAGGAAAGCATGCTCAGTCCAAGGTGTCTCAAAGTGATGTGAGATCACGTACTTGGAATTCTTGATTGCTTCTTCCGCATTTCCGCGGCTGATGTGCTTATAAGCACATACGTTAGTCTCTTCTTCATCATAAACAAGAGGTGCATCTGGAGCAGCAGCTTCTTCCACTGTATGCACATGAGGAAGTACTTCATATTCAACTTTAATAAGTTTCTTTGCTTTTTCTACAGTTGCCATGTCAGTTGCAGCTACAAGGGCAATTGCATCTCCGAGATAATGTGTCAGTCCACCAACCGGAATCAGTGAATACTGATCATGTTTTAAGTGTCCGATCTTATTCTCCCCAGGAATATCATCGGCTGTTACAACCGCTTCTACGCCAGGCAGAGCCTCGGCAGCAGAGGTATCAATAGAAAGTACGCGAGCTCGTGGATATTTACTACGAAGAGCAGCGCCATAGAGCATTCCTTCCGGATAATAGTCATCCGGATATTTACCTGTCCCAAGCACTTTTTCTTCAACATCTATACGAGAAACACGGGAACCAAGAGTCCAGCTAGGATCTCCGTCATCTGGTAAAACTCCTTCTTTCAGAATCTTAGCTGCCAGACGTACCGCGTCCATGATCTTAACATATCCTGTACAGCGGCAATAGTTGTTGCGCAGCGCATAGCGAATCTCATCATCGGTTGGTTCCGGATTTACATCCAAAAGTGCTTTTGTGCACATAACCATACCAGGAATACAGAATCCGCACTGTACAGCGCCTGCCTTCCCGTAAGCATAAGTGTAAACTTTCTGTTCCCAATCAGAAAGCCCCTCGACTGTGATGACATTCTTTCCGGCCAATGAATCTGTGTCAGGTACGCAGGATTTGCAAGTCTGTCCATCAATGATAACAGTACAGGCTCCACAAGCGCCTTCGCTGCAACCATCCTTTGCAGAGGTAATGTGCAGTTCATCACGCAGGAACCGTAACAGTTTCTGATTCTTTGAAGGTGAGACTTCCTGACCATTTACTATAAATGATGCCATGTCAGTTACTCCTTTCTTTGTAACAAAATCCCCAAAGAAAAATCTTTGAGGAGTATGTGTTTGTTGTGTATTTTTAATTATATAAAGATACCTATGGTTATATTTTATCACATATTCAACAAAAAGCAACAACTATTCTAAAAAAGTTTTTGACACCTAAAAATATTTTAGATATATGATATAAAAAATGCATATCAGGACAAAAAAAGGGAAGTACCGCAAAATGATACTCCCTTGTAATTATCTTATATAAATTGTTCTTAGAAACCAAAAAGATTTACAACGTGATTTTAATTATCGTGTTCTTCTTCAAATGGATCGTCGTAATCATCTTCATCATCGTAATCATCTCCACCGCGGGAAGCAATTGCGAGAATCAGTGAAATAACAGCAAGTACACCACTTACACCGGCTAAAATCAGAAGCTCGAATTCATCTCCATGTTTCAGGAAAGCAAAAACAGCACCACCGATATAGACAATCATCGGGATAAGGAATGCAAAAAGTGTATCACGGTTATTCATGATGAAGTATAACAGTGCAGTGACAAGCATGCAAAGAGCAACAATGACATAATTCATGCCAGGAGCAGAAGTTACGTCAGCTCCTGATGTGCTGAGTCCTGTTACGAAACCTTTATAAATACAGAAACCAAATGCAAGCAGGGAAATGATTCCAAGGATGATGCGTCCAGGTCTGAAACGTGGATATTCGTCTACATATTCATATTCATCATCATCTTCATCATCATAGTCATCCATTTTTCTGGATTTTACATCTTCTTTTGCTTTCGCAGTTTCGGCTTCCTCTTTCTTTTTCTTCTTGGCAGCTTTACTGTCAGGGTCAGTTGCAAGCATATCTTCGTATCCCTTGCGAACTGCTTTTTCACGCTTATCACGGATTTCTTCCGCTGGAATGTTCCCATATTTCTGCTCTTCGGAATTATCAGTGGCAGTGGCATCAGTGGCAGCTTTCTGTGCAGCGGCTTTGCGGGCTCTGGCTCTCTCCTTAAGAATACGTTCAGCTTCTTCTTCTGAAATCCCTTTGTCAGCAGCAAGGCGGGCAATCGCTTCTTTGCGGGCGCGGGCTTTTGCTTCTCTGCGGGCAGCTCGTTTCTCTTCAGCGGCACGGGCGGCGGCATCAGCTTTCGCTTTTTCTTCAGCAGCGCGGGCGGCAGCTTCAGCTTTCGCTTTTTCTTCAGCAGCGCGGGCGGCAGCTTCAGCTTTCGCTTTTTCTTCAGCAGCACGGGCGGCAGCTTCAGCTTTTGCTTTCTCTTCTGCAGCTTTCTTGGCAGCGATCTTCTTTGCACGTTGTTTATCAAGGTTCCATTGCTTTTTACAGCTATGGCAGATTGCATATTCATTAAAGATTGGATCCCCGTTTTCGCTGGTGCCAATCTGCTTATTCTGCAAATCCAGGTCTTTTCCACATATTGGGCACTTCATATTAATCATGTACTCCTCTCTTTTGTATCAAAATATTTATAACAGACTTATTATAGCATCTTAAAAGAGGAAGAACAACGAAAAAAGTGTGTTTTACATAAAATGTTTTAGAAAAAAATCAAAATTGTGCAAGAATTTAGTTTAAATTCATAAGAAATGGTGGACTTTAAAAATTTAATGTGTTAAAATCAAAAAGTGGCCTGAGAAGGCAAAAGGTATTGTTATGGTTTATGGTATGCCGTAAGCCATCATATAATTAGCCGGTTGAGAAGGAGATTGTTTCGTATGAGTAAGAAGATCAGAACCGAGGCAGTAGATTATCTGTTTCAGGCAATCTTAAGCCTTGAGAATAAAGAAGAGTGTTATACATTTTTTGAAGACATCTGTACGATCAATGAGCTGCTTTCATTGTCACAGAGATTTGAAGTGGCAAGAATGCTCCGTGAACAGAAGACATATTTGGAGATCGCGGAGAAGACAGGAGCATCCACTGCGACAATCAGTCGTGTGAACCGTTCTCTTAATTATGGGAATGACGGATATGATATGGTTTTCAAACGTGTAGGGCTTGCTGAGGAAGAGAATGGAACGGAAGAATAACACTTAAGAATTAAGCTTACAATAAAATACCTTTTATCAATCAAAAGATACAGCTTGCGGAAGATCCTGATAAAGTCTTTCGCAGGCTGTATCTCGTTTTAAACAGAAATGTTTATTTCCCTTTCTTTTTCTCTTCGTTTTTTGAAGACTTGGAAGAGAGGTCATCAATGATCCGTTCAATGATCATTTTCTTGATATATACATCAAAACTCAAGCTGCATATAAATGCAAACTGCTGTAAGATCTCCTTATCTTCGCCATCAGTAAGATGAGTGAAAGTCTCAGCAGATTTCTCATAAGTAGCAGTTACATTCTCTTTGATGGAATCCAGCTGTTCTTTTTCAATCTTGCAGACTTCTTTGTAAATATCCGCTAATTCAAAAGAGCTTCCATCCGGAAAATATTTCTCTGTGAGCGGTGCAAGAACTGTCTCAATATCTTTGATTGAAAGGATATTTTTAAAATAATAAATGAAGACCAGAAGGAGCAGGTGCTCTCTGGAATACTTCTTCTTCACCGGGGGTGGAAGAAGATTGTTCTTCGTATAATTATTGATCATGGTCTTTGTCAGGATCTTATCATCAGGGTAACGTTTGGTCGAAGCCAGCTGCTCATCCATAAAAGTAGTTACTTGATCCATGTAAAGATTAATATTCGGAACATCGCCGGGATGCACATAGCTTAAAGAAGAAAGTTCTTCTAAAATGCTGTTTAACAGATTACTTGTGTCTATATTCATGTTATCACCTCAATACATTTATTATATAGTATTTAAAACTAGATAGCAAGCAAAAGATAAGAAGGCCGGAAAATGTAGTTGACAAACAGGAACGTGTGTTTGATAATGGGAATACATTTACAGATATCTTTATAACTTTAAAGGAGTAGAAAGATGAGCATTTATGATAAATTAAATGAACCGCAGAGAGAGGCTGTTTACCACACGGATGGCCCTCTTCTGATCCTTGCCGGAGCCGGTTCAGGAAAAACAAGAGTTCTGACGCACAGGATCGCATATCTGATCGGAGAACGTGGCGTGAACCCATGGAATATCCTTGCAATCACATTTACGAACAAAGCGGCAGAAGAGATGCGCCAGCGTGTGGATAATCTTGTCGGTTTTGGAGCGGAAAGTGTATGGGTGAGTACATTTCACTCTGCGTGCGTGCGTATTTTGAGAAGGTTTATTGACAGATTAGGGTATGAGAATCATTTTACTATATATGATACAGATGATCAGAAGACATTAATTAAGGAAGTCTGTCGGAAAGTAGATGTGGATACGAAAGTGTTTAAAGAAAGAAGTCTGCTTTCAGCAATTTCATCTGCCAAGAATGAGATGATCCTTCCGGATGAATTTGAACTGAATGCCGGAGGAGACTTTGCAAAGATGAAGATTGCTAAGGTTTACCGCGAGTATGAGGCGCAGATGAGAGCGAATAATGCGCTGGATTTTGATGATCTGCTTGTAAAGACAGTACAGCTTTTGCAGACACAGCCGGATGTGCTTGAGAGTTATCAGGAAAGATTCCGCTATATTATGGTAGATGAATATCAGGATACAAATACAGTCCAGTTTCAGCTGGTAAGCCTTCTTGCAGGAAAATATAAGAATCTTTGTGTCGTTGGAGATGATGACCAGTCAATCTACAAGTTCCGTGGAGCGAATATCCGGAATATTCTTGACTTTGAGCATGAATTTCCGGATGCAAAGGTGATCAAACTGGAGCAGAACTACAGATCTACAGGGAATATTCTGAATGCAGCGAACAGTGTGATCGCGAATAACCGCGGAAGAAAGGAGAAATCACTTTGGACGGAGAACGGAGAAGGTGAACTGATCCGTCTGCGTCAGTTTGATACTGCATTTGATGAGGCGGATTTCATAGGCGAAGATATCAAAAATGCTGTCAGACAGGGAGGTTCCTATAATGACAGTGCAGTTCTTTATCGTACGAATGCACAATCCCGTCTGCTGGAAGAGAAATTTATTGCCATGAATATTCCTTATAAGATTGTCGGTGGTGTAAATTTCTATGCGAGAAGAGAGATTAAGGATCTTCTTGCTTATCTCAAGACAATCGACAATGGACGTGATGATGTTGCGGTTAGAAGAATCATTAATGTCCCAAAGAGAGGAATCGGTCTTACAACAATTAACCGGATTCAGGAGTCTGCAACAGAACGTGGAATTGGTTTTTATGAGGCATTACTGGCACCGGGGCTGATCGCAGGAGTGGGAAGAAGTGCAACAAAACTGGACTCTTTTGCGGCATTGATCGAGTATTTTAAGACGTTGGCAGAAGAGATGAACATCACAGATCTTTTACAGGAAGTGATTGAGAAGACAGGATATGTAGAAAGCCTTGAAAATGAAGATAAAGAAGAGGCGAAAACAAGAAAAGAGAATATAGACGAGCTGATCAGTAAAGCGGCAACTTATGAGGAAAGTTGTCAGGATAAAGATGAAAAGGCAACATTGAGCGGATTCCTTGAAGAAGTTGCTTTGGTTGCGGATATTGACAGTCTGGATGAAGACCAGGAATATGTTGTTCTGATGACTTTACATAGTGCAAAGGGACTTGAATTTCCACGTGTTTATCTTGCAGGGATGGAAGATGGGCTTTTCCCGGGATATATGAGTATTAATGCAGGAGACAGAGAAGAACTGGAAGAAGAGCGGAGACTTTGTTATGTTGGAATCACAAGGGCAGAGCAGGAACTGACTTTGACAAGTGCGCGCAGAAGAATGGTGCACGGTGAGACACAGTACAATCCGATGTCAAGATTTGTGAAAGAGATTCCAAGGGAACTGCTTGATACAGGAAACAAGAAGTTTACCCAGGAGACGGAGATGCCAGCACAGCAGAATACATATGCACGTGCCAGAGAAGCATTTCGGGCACAGGCATTCGCAGGAGCACTTGGCGGAATGACACCTGCAAAGAATCAGGGGGCGGGTAAGCCGCTTACAGGAAGTCAGGCACTGGCATCCCTGCAGAAGGGAAGTCAGCTGGCAGCAGGTGGGAATGGTCCACTTGGTTATGAGGTCGGAGACCGAGTACGTCATGTGAAGTTTGGGGAAGGAACAGTAACGGATATCAAAGAAGGTGGACGAGATCACGAGGTTACGATTGAATTTGACAGTGTCGGAACACGCAAGATGTTTGCAAAATTTGCCAGGCTTGTAAAGGTATGAGAAAGTTATAAAAAAATGATAAATCAGTAGTAATATGAATCGTCAGGTGTTATAATAAACACAGATTATCTGTCACCGCAAAAGGTGAAGAAAGGACGTGTTAATATGAACAAGAGAATAGAAGATATCATTGCAGAAACAAGATTGAACGAGATTCTTCATAAGAATGAGGCTGAGAAGCAGAAGAACACAGTAATCTGGACACTGGCTATCATCGGAGCAGTAGCAGCAGTAGCTGCAATCGCTTATGCAGTATATCGTTTTGTATCACCGGATTATCTTGATGATTTTGAAGATGATTTTGATGACGATTTTGATGATTACTTCAGCGAGGATGATCAGGTATAATTCTTGAGTGAATTGCAAAAGTGCAGACAGGGTGAGAGAAGAAACCATCCTGTCTGTTTTTCTGTTAAAATAGATTAGAATTGATAGGAGATTAGGATGAAAAAAGGTCAGATCTACGAGGGTATTATTGAACGTGTAGATTTCCCAAACAAGGGGATTGTATTTGTTCCGGAGGAAGAACAGTATGTTACTGTGAAAAATGGGATTCCGGGACAGAAGATCCGTTTTATGATAAATAAATTTAAAAGAGGAAATGCAGAAGGAAGACTTCTTGAAGTGTTGGAGAAATCTCCATTAGAGACAAGAGAGCCGGTCTGTAGTATCTTTCCGGCCTGTGGTGGCTGTATGTATCAGACGATGCCATATGAAGAGCAGGTGAAGATGAAAGAAGGACAGATCCGCAGAATTATGGATCCGGTAGTAAAAGGTGAATATGTTTTTGAAGGTGTGAAGCACAGTCCGAAGGAATTCCATTATCGTAATAAAATGGAATTTTCTTTTGGAGATGAATTCAAAGACGGTCCGTTATCTCTCGGTCTTCATAAAAAAGGAAGTACTTATGATGTACTGACGGCAGGAGACTGTCAGCTTGTCCATGAAGATATGGATAAGATTCTCCTTTGTGTGCTGAATTATTTCAAAGAAAGAAATGTAAGTTATTACAAGAAAATGCAGCATGTCGGTTATCTTCGCCATCTTCTTTTAAGACGAGGCGATACAACAGGCGAGATTCTTGTGAATCTTGTAACGACAACGCAGGAAGAATATGACTTAACTCCATTAGTAGAAGAACTTCTGGCATTAGAATTAGAAGGAAAGATTGTTGGAATCCTTCATATATTGAATGATTCTCTGTCCGATGTCGTGAAGAGTGATGAGACAAGAATTCTTTATGGACAGGACTTCTTTTATGAGAAGCTTCTCGGACTGGAATTCAAGATTACACCATTTTCCTTCTTCCAGCCAAACTCAAAAGGTGCAGAAGTGCTGTACGAGACTGTAAGAGAATACATTGGGGATATTGATAATCAGGTTGTATTCGATCTGTTCAGCGGAACAGGAACAATCGGTCAGGTGCTTGCTCCGGTTGCGAAGAAAGTGATCGGTGTCGAGATTATTGAAGAAGCAGTCGAGGCAGCAAAAGAAAATGCTGTCCGAAACGGACTTTCCAACTGCAGATTTATTGCCGGAGATGTGTTTAAGGTACTTGATGAGATTGAAGAGAAGCCGGATGTGATCGTACTGGATCCGCCGAGAGACGGAATTCACCCGAAGGCACTTCCGAAGATCTTGAATTATGGGGTGGATAAGATTGTATATATTTCCTGTAAGATGACCAGTCTGGCACGTGATCTGGAGATGATGCAGCTGGCGGGATATCGTGTGGAGAAGATGACGGCGGTGGATCAATTCTGCGAGACGGTTCATGTCGAAGTCGTGTGTTGTCTACATCGGATGAATTCGTAGAAGTCCTTAATTTCCGCGAAGACAATGAGGAGAGTTCCGAAGAAACAACTGGCTGTAAAGCCAGTTGTTTCTTCGGAATTTGACGAATGTACGCGATCTGAGAATTTCATAGAAATTCTCAGATTCAGGCACTTTGCGAGGTATATGAGTTTCACACCAACAGGTAAACAGGGCAAGAAAAACCGAAAGGACGCTTGTTTTCAGAACTTCTGGAAGATGAGTGTCCTTTTCTTTTATTCAAAGGCAAAGGAGAAAATAAAAAATGGCAATGAAGAAAGAAATGTGTTCATCAGAGAATCACGAGCCGGGTGCAGATGCTTCGTAAGGCAAATCCCGATATGGAGGAAACAGCCATTCTGGTTGAACTTGTGACCTGTTCCGGCAGCGGACTTGATCAGCATATCTCCCCTCTCAAAAGATGAGCAAAAGATTTCAGACTTCTGCTCATCTTTACACAATCTTAATTTCAAAACAAACTTACTTACGCCCATTTAATACAAATAAAGATAGAATAAAGAAAATATAAAAAAGAAATTAAGACTATGGGGATATAGTTATGCAACAGACAAACAGATCAAGACATCGACATATAACATCATTTCAAGTGATTAGTTTAGGGTTTTTATCCGCGATTCTCTTAGGCAGTTTGCTTTTGATGCTGCCGATTGCTACAAAAAGCGGTCAGTGTACCTCCTTTTTGGATGCTTTGTTTACCGCAACTTCTGCGGTTTGTGTGACGGGACTGGTTGTTAATGATACGGCAACCTACTGGTCTTTATTTGGCCAAGGAGTTATTTTACTGCTGATTCAAATCGGAGGTATGGGAATTATTACGATTGCTATTGCGATTGCTGTTGTTTCCGGACGCAAAATCGGGTTGATGCAGCGAAGTACTATGCAAGAGGCAATTTCGGCTCCAACGGTGGGTGGTATTGTGCGGAGAACGCAATTTATTATTCGGACTACTATTCTTATCGAAATCATTGGTGCGGTTCTTTTAGCCCCTGTTTTTTGCAGGGACTTTGGGTTTTGGAAAGGAATATGGTATTCACTGTTCCATTCTATTTCTGCTTTTTGCAATGCAGGATTTGATCTAATCGGTATAAGAACCCCTTTTTCCTCGTTGACCTCTTATTCTGTACAGCCGATTGTAAATCTTGTAATTATGATGCTGATTATTGCAGGAGGTATTGGATTCCTTACCTGGGAGGATATAAAGAATCGTAAATGGCATTTTAAAAAATACCGGATGCAAAGCAAGGTGATTTTTATGGTAACAGGAATATTGATATTCTTACCGGCTCTTTATTTTTTTTATTTTGAATTTTCAAATGTGCCTCTTACAGAAAGAGTATGGGTTTCTTTGTTTCAATCCGTTACGCCGAGAACAGCAGGATTCAATACGGCAGATTTGACTTTACTCAGTGAAGTTGGGCAAATGCTTATCATTATGCTGATGCTCATTGGTGGCTCGCCTGGTTCCACTGCAGGTGGTATGAAAACGACAACTCTTGCAGTTCTCGTTTCATCGGCATTATCTGTATTTAGAAAAAAGGAACACACCCATTTTTTCGGCAGACAAATTCCGGATGGCACTATCAGAAATGCAGCTACGATTTTTTTGATGTATATCGTTTTATTCCTTGTCGGAGGAATGGTAATTTGCAGAACAGAAGATATTCCACTTATGACCGCTTTGTTTGAGACGGCGTCGGCAATCGGGACGGTAGGGTTATCGTTGGGAATAACTCCTGACCTTGGGCTTGTTTCCCATATAATCTTGATTTGCCTGATGTTTTTTGGCAGAGTGGGAGGATTGACCTTGATTTTTGCTACCATTTCTGAAAAAAAGCCTAACGGTTCAAAATATCCTCAGGAAAAAATTACAGTAGGTTAAGGAGAATAAAAAAATGAAATCAATATTACTTATCGGTCTGGGAAGATTCGGACGGCACATTGCTATAAAATTAGATGAATTGCATCATCAAGTGATGGCGGTAGATAAAGAAGATACTCGAGTTGATGCTGTACTTCCCTTTGTAACTAACGCTCAGATTGGGGATGCGACTAATGAGGATTTTTTAAGTTCGCTTGGTGTTGGAAATTTTGATGTTTGTATTGTGGCTATCGGAGATAACTTTCAGAGTTCATTGGAAGTAACGTGCCTTTTGAAGGAACTCGGTGCAAGAATGGTGGTGTCTCGTGCCGCTCGTGATGTTCATGCAAAATTTCTTTTACGAAACGGCGCAGATGAAATTGTTTATCCCGAAAGGCAGCTTGCCGATTGGGTTGCGATCCGTTATAGTGCTGATCATATTTTCGATTACATAGAACTAGATGAAGAACATGCAATCTTTGAAATATCTATACCGGGAGAATGGATAGGAAAAACAATCGGTCAGTTGGATATACGAAAAAAATATGACATCAATATTATGGCGCTGAAAACAAATGATATTATGAATTTGAAAATAAGTTCCGATACGCAGTTGTTAAAGGGCAGTACCATGCTTGTTCTTGGGGAGACGAAACATATTCAAAAATGTTTTCATATTTAATTTTTGAAAGAAGTTGGTGATATGAAAGACTTTGTTTTACTTATAGTGGTATTGGTAGCATTTATTTATGGTTATTTTCTTATGGAAAAGCTGGATAAATTTCTCAAGGAAAATCAATCCCAAAAACTTATTTCAGATTCTAAGCTCAGGATTGGATTTGAAACACCTGCAATCATAGATTCTATTGCAGATCTATTAAAACAATTTTCAAGCGAATACCCAAACTATGAGCTGAACCTGTTCTACGGTTCTGTAAGTGAAATAATAAATGGGCTGGAAAATAATAAACTTGATTTTGGCTTTATCATAGAAAATTCCAACGATATTTTGAAAGATGAGTATTGTTCCTTATCCTTTCAAATAAAGCAAAGTGTCATTACTCCAGGCTCTATAGACAATGCGGTACATCCTATCAATACGATTGAGAAACCAGCGAGAGTGATATGGCAAAATGACATTAATTGTATGAAGGGTCTATTTGTCGAAAAATTGCGTGATTTTTCGGAGCGTTTTCTGCTTTCGGCTACACGCCCGAATGGAAAAAAAGAAGAAAAGGTGGTATAATCTTTGTGCGATTTTAATGTCAGTGCTAAAATGCTTTTCTGAAATTTACGTATTATTCTATATAATGTTTTTGTACAAGGAGATGACCGTATGAGTGAAAGCAGACACAATCCGGATCAGTTATTAAAGGAAATCCAAGCTGATGAAGAAAAACATAATAAAGGACATTTGAAAATCTTTTTCGGATATGCAGCTGGTGTGGGTAAAACCTACGCCATGTTAGAAGCAGCCCATATGGAAAAACAGCAGGGAATTGACGTGGTAGCCGGTTATGTAGAACCCCACGCATGTCCCAAAACAGCAGCTCTTTTGAATGGCTTAGAAGTTCTTCCTACAAGAGAAGTTTTTTATAATGGTATGATGCTGAACGAATTCGATATTGGCATGGCGTTGAAAAGAAAACCACAGCTTATCCTTGTAGATGAACTTGCGCATACGAATGCCGAAGGATGCCGTCATGCAAAACGGTATCAGGACATTAAGGAACTTTTGAATGCAGGGATTGATGTCTATACGACTGTCAATGTTCAGCATATTGAAAGCCTTTGTGATACAGTTGCATCCATTACGGAAATTATTGTACGGGAACGCATCCCGGATTCTATTTTTGATAATGCAGATCAGGTTGAATTAATAGATATTGAACCACAGGATTTGATCAACCGTTTGAATATAGGAAATGTATACAGACAGACACAGGAAAAACAGGCAGTAGAAAATTTTTTTACAATAGAAAATTTGACAGCTCTCCGGGAGATTTCACTGCGGCGATGTGCGGACCGGGTGAATATCCTCACAGAAAATACCCGCATAAAAAATCATGGAGATTATCACACGGGCGAACATATTCTTGTATGTCTATCTTCTTCTCCATCCAATGCGAAAATTATCCGTACCGCCGCAAAAATGGCTTCTGCTTTTAAAGGGGAGTTTACGGCTCTATTTGTAGAAACCCCAGATTTTTCGGTGATGAGCGAGGAAAATGTAAAACGCCTGCGTTCAAATATTTGTCTTGCTGAGCAACTTGGGGCAAAAATAGAAACAGTTTACGGAGAAGACGTTCCGTTTCAGATTGCGGAATTTACTCGTTTGTCCGGTGTGTCAAAGATTGTGATCGGACGTAGTTCTGCTACAAAACGGCATTTGCTCAGCAAACCGACCCTGACAGAAAAATTGATTGATTATGCCCCTAACCTGGATGTGCATATTATTCCGGATACGTTTTCTAATGCGGCAGTGTATCAGTTAAGAGAGGGCAGGAAAAAGAATCATATCGTATTCTCTGTCACTGATACATTAAAATCTACTGCGATTCTGATTTTATCCAGTTTAGTCGGAATGATTTTCCAGAAATTTGGATTTGACAAAGCAAATATCATTACTGTTTTTGTTTTAGGTGTTCTTGTCACCGCTGTCATCACGAAACATCAGATATACAGCCTAATTTCCTCGATTGTAAGTGTTTTGGTCTTTAATTTCCTGTTTACGGAACCTCAATTTACCTTGCAGGCGTATGATCAGGGTTATCCTGTTACCTTTATTATCATGTTGTTGGCGGCATTTTTAACCGGTTCTCTTGCTATACGGATTAAAAACCAAGCAAAACAGGCGGCACAATCTGCTTACCGTACCAAAGTGTTATTTGATACAAACCAGCTATTGCAACAGGCAAAAGATAAAAATGAAATTGTATCTGCAACTTCAAATCAGCTCATTAAACTCTTGAGAAAAGATATCGTTTTTTATTTAGCTGATGGAGAAGTGTTGGATACGCCGCATATTTTTTCTGTAACTGAAGAAAATTTGGAATCGTGTATTTCCGAAAATGAAAAGGCCGTTGCCGGCTGGGTATTGAAAAACAATAAACGTGCCGGAGCTACAACAGGAACGCTTTCCAATGCAAAATGCCTGTACCTTGCTGTTCGCAGCAGCAGTATGGTATATGGAGTTATTGGAATCGTGATGGGGGAAATACCTCTTGATCCATTTGAAAACAGTATTCTACTATCCATTCTCGGAGAATGTGCCCTGGCTTTGGAAAATGAGAAAAATGCCCGTGAGAAACAGGAGGCGGCCATTCTTGCAAAAAATGAACAGTTGCGAGCGAACCTGCTGCGTGCTATTTCACATGATTTGAGGACACCGCTGACATCCATTTCCGGTAATGCCAGCAATCTTTTGTCCAACGGCGATTCCTTTGATAATGATACAAAAAAGCAGCTGTACATGGATATTTATGATGATTCCATGTGGCTGATTAATCTTGTAGAAAACTTGCTGGCTGTAACCCGGATTGAAGAAGGACGGTTGAATCTCCGTATAACGGAAGATTTGATGGATGACGTGATCACAGAAGCGTTACATCATATTAACCGAAAGAGTGAAGAACATCATATTTCCGTTGAAAGCAAAGAAGAATTTCTTCTTGCAAAAATGGATGCAAAGCTTATTGTTCAGGTAATCATCAATATTGTTGATAATGCTATCAAATATACACCTAAAAACTCTCATATTGTTATTCGGACAGAAAAGCGGGGAAAACAAGCAATCGTATCTATATCGGATGACGGAAACGGAATTGCTGACGAAATAAAGCCACGGATATTCGACATGTTCTATAGCGGTGCAAATCAAATTGCAGACAGCCGCCGAAGTTTAGGACTCGGATTATCTTTGTGCAAGTCCATTATTAACGCCCACGGCGGAGAACTTACTGTTTCAGATAATCTGCCGCACGGAACAGTATTTACATTTACATTACCGGCAGGGGAGGTCAAAGTATATGAATAAGTCACTAATATTAGTTGTAGAAGATGACACATCTGTCAGAAATTTAATTACAACAACCTTAAAAACGCACGAATACCGATATCTGACGGCACCCGATGGTCAATCGGCAATTTTAGAAACATCTTCACACAATCCTGACATTGTTTTACTTGATTTAGGACTTCCTGATATAGACGGTGTTGAGATTATTAAAAAAATCCGTACTTGGTCAAATATGCCAATTATCGTAATCAGTGCTCGCAGTGAAGATACCGATAAAATTGATGCGTTGGATGCTGGCGCAGATGATTATTTAACAAAGCCATTTTCTGTTGAGGAACTGCTTGCCAGACTACGAGTCACGCAAAGAAGGTTATCGATGATGCAAAAAGTATCCCCTGCCGAAGCGGTTGTTTTTGTAAACGGAAAACTTCGTGTAGATTATGCTGCAGGTTGTGCTTATTTGAATGAAGAAGAGTTGCATTTAACACCTATTGAATATAAGTTGCTTTGCCTGTTGACAAGAAATATAGGAAAAGTTCTGACCCATACTTTCCTTACGCAAAGCATTTGGGGAAGTAGTTGGGATAATGATATTGCTTCCCTTCGTGTGTTTATGGCAACACTTCGTAAAAAAATCGAGAAAGAACCAAACTCTCCACAATATATCCAAACACACATTGGCGTGGGGTATCGGATGCTGAAAGTTGATTGAACTTCACAACATTTATTATAATCAGTGAGGTGGCGGATATTTTTTCAAGTAATAATGAATAGAATACATCACTCTGTAAAAGAAGTTATAAGGTAAGCTAACAGATCGACATAGCTTGTTAAAAATATATCAAAATCACATTGTTATTTTCCTTAAGGTGTGCTATAGTATATTTTAGCTGTGAATCGAAAAAATCAGGAGGAAAAAACAATGAACTTAAGAGAAAAATACGGTGAGTGGGGTATCATCCTTGGAGCAACAGAAGGCGTTGGAAAAGCATTTGCAGAGAAAATCGCATCTGAGGGAATGAGTGTTGTCCTGGTAGGAAGAAGAGAAGAGAAACTTCAGGAGCTTGGAAAGAGTATCAGCGAAACATATGGTGTGGATCACATGGTTATTCGTGCAGATTTTGCACAGTCCGACTGTACTGACAAGATTTTTGAAGCAACAAAAGACCTTGATATGGGATTCATGAGTTATGTTGCATGTTTCCATACATTTGGAAAATTGCAGGATACTCCATGGGAGAAGCATGAGCAGATGATCAATGTTAATGTTATGACATTCTTGAAATGCTTCTATCATTACATGGGAATCTTTGCAAAGCAGGATCGTGGAGCTGTAATTAATGTATCTTCTTTGACAGCAATCAGTAGTTCACCATATAACGCACAGTATGGTGCAGGAAAATCTTACATTAAGAAACTGACAGAAGCTGTGGCAGCAGAATGTGAGAGTACAAATGTAGACGTTGAGGTTATCACGTTAGGAACAACAATTACACCAAGTTTGTTAAGCAATCTTCCAGGCGGTCCAGCAGGAGAAGCTGTTATGAAGACAGCTATGACACCGGAAGCTTGTGTAGAGGAAGCATTTGACAATCTTGGCAAATCTCTTTCTGTTATTGCAGGTGAGCACAATAAAGCAAATGTTCATAATTGGCAGGCAAATAAAACAGATGATGAATATATCCGTTATATGGGTTCATTCTATTCTAACAACTAAAAAATCAGATTTTAGATGAATCATCTTTCAGTGATTATAGTAGCTGTTTCTCTGAGTGGGGGAAGCAGCTATTTTTTATCTATTTTGGACTCCCAAAGGTTGGATTGTCTATATCCGCGGAAGTATGCGGAGCTGTGGGATTAGGGCTTTTGGGTGGAAGCTACATGGCAGAGAGTTTTCGAAGCGAGCTTGAGGCAGTGCCGGTGCTGCAAATGGAATCTAAAAGAAACCAGTGTGTTTTCAGCAATCAGCCTGATATCAGTTGTTCTCAGTATGGCATTCGGAATTTTACTTGGAATGATTAAATGAAAACTATTATAAAATAAGTCTGGCTTTTTTAAATAGAATGTGATAATATAGTGACGTTTGATAGAGGTGCGGTGATATGAGTACCTGCTGACGAGAGTCTTGGGAAGACTGTCAGTGAGAGAAAGGAGAAGCCGCCGAAGGAATGATATTCCCAGATATGATTCCTGGACCGGATGTAGAAGATACGCCGGACTGTCACAGGTGTGGAGAGCTATCGATGACGCTAGAATTATTATGCCATGGGTGACTCACCAGCAGAGAGTGCCTATGGCATTTTTTGCGTTTAGAGAATCCCAAGCAAAACCCACTATGCTTACACACAAACTTAACAAACATAAGTTTACAGGAAAGGAAAAAAGGAAATGAGAAACAAAAGAAAAATGGGGTATGTGTTTCTGATGTCTCTGCTCATTCTGTGCTGTAGTTCAACAACAGTATTTGCCGCAGATACATCTGCCGAGTATGTACCTCAGCTCTATGCAACAATCTGGTCTCTGGTGCCGCCGGTCGTTGCAATCGTACTGGCACTTATTACAAAGGAAGTTTATAGCTCCTTATTCGTTGGAATTTTGATCGGAGGTGCATTTTGGTCAGGATTTAAACCGGAAGCTACAATTTTACATGTATTTCAGGATGGAGTAGTGGGAGTACTTACAGATTCTTACAATATGGGTATTCTAGTATTTCTGGTAATTCTTGGTGTTATGGTATGTATGATGAATAAAGCCGGTGGTTCCGCAGCATTTGGACGCTGGGCGAAAGAGCATATCAAGACAAGAGCGGGTGCACAGCTTGCAACAATCACACTTGGAGTGCTGATTTTTATTGATGATTATTTTAACTGCCTTACAGTTGGGAGCGTTATGCGTCCTGTAACAGACAGCCACAATGTATCCCGTGCGAAACTTGCATATCTGATCGATGCTACGGCAGCACCAATCTGCATTATTGCACCGATTTCTTCCTGGGCAGCAGCAGTAACAGGATTTGTTAAAGGGGAGGATGGATTTTCAATTTTTATTCGTGCAATCCCATATAACTATTATGCAATTCTTACAGTTATAATGATGGTAACACTGGTTCTTGCAAAAGAAGATTATGGTCCGATGAAGGCGCATGAGAAAAATGCGATTGAAGGGGATCTTTTTACAACAGGAGACAGACCATTTGAAAATACATCCGAAAATGCGATTTACAATAAAGGAAAAGTAATCGATCTTGTATTCCCGATTCTGTCACTTATTGTATGCTGTGTCATTGGTATGATTTATTCTGGTGGGTTCTTCTCAGGAACAGGCTTTGTAGAGGCTTTCTCCGAAAGTGATGCATCGGTTGGACTGATGCTTGGAAGTTTCTTTGCAATGGTAATTACAATTGTTTTTTATGTAGTAAGAAAAGTTCTTCGTTTTTCGGATTCTATGGCTTGCATTCCGGAAGGATTTAAGGCAATGGTTCCGGCTATCCTGATTCTTACATTCGCATGGACTCTGAAAGCAATGACAGACAGTCTCGGAGCAGCTCCATTCGTAGCTTCTGTAATGAATTCAGCAGCAGGCGGATTGATGAACCTTCTCCCAGCAATCATCTTCCTTGTAGGATGTTTCCTTGCATTTGCAACAGGTACTTCCTGGGGAACATTCGGAATTCTGATTCCAATCGTAGTTGCAGTATTCCAGGGTACGAACGAGACAATGATGATCATCTCAATCTCAGCTTGTATGGCCGGAGCAGTTTGCGGAGATCATTGTTCACCTATTTCAGATACAACAATCATGGCATCCGCAGGAGCGCAGTGTAATCATGTGAATCATGTATCCACGCAGCTTCCATATGCAATGACTGTAGCAGCGGTTTCCTGTATTACATATGTGATCGCAGGTATCTTGCAGAATGCAGTCATCTGTCTCGTGATCGGAATTGCTCTGCAGATTGGAGTTCTGCTTGCAATCAAAGCAATCACAAAAGATCACACAGGTAGGGTGAAAACAACAAACTAAAAACCAGAGAGAAAGCGAGGAGTTGATCCTCGTTTTCTTTTTACAGAAATGTAGTAAAAAAGGACGAAATGAAAAGCTTGTTAAGCGGTTCATTTCGTCCCTGTTTGTTTTATGAAATCTTATTTATCCAGATCTTTTCCTGTCAGCATCTTATATGCCTGAAGGTATTTCTCAATCGTCTTATCTACAATTTCCTGTGGAAGTGTCCAGTCGTTGTCTGGATTTGCTTTCAGCCAGTCACGGGCAAACTGCTTGTCAAAAGATGGCTGTCCATGTCCGGCTTCATAACCATCAGCAGGCCAGAAACGGGAACTGTCAGGAGTGAGCATCTCATCTCCAATTACCATATTTCCATTTTCATCAAGTCCGAACTCAAATTTTGTATCTGCAATAATGATACCTTTGCTCAGAGCATATTCAGCACATTTCTTATAGAGAGCAATTGTGTTGTCGCGAAGTTTCTCAGCGAGTTCACGTCCTCTTCCAGGGTAATATTTTTCAAGGTGATCAACGCTCTGCTCGAATGAAATGTTCTCATCGTGATCTCCGATTTCAGCCTTTGTGGAAGGTGTATAGATTGGTTCAGGAAGTTTGTCAGATTCCTTTAATCCTTCCGGAAGTGTGATTCCACAAACAGTTCCGTTTTCTTTATAGCTTTCCCAGCCACTTCCAGTGATATAACCACGAACGATACACTCGATTGGAAGCATTTCGAGTTTCTTACACATCATAGATTTTCCATCATATTTCTCCTGCTGGAAGAACTCTGGCATATCTTTTACATCAACAGAGAGCATGTGGTTAGGAAGAATGTCTTCTGTCAGATCAAACCAGAATTTGGACATCTGAGTCAGGACAGTTCCTTTCTTTGTGACTTCATTGTTGAGAATCACGTCAAAGCAGCTGATGCGGTCTGTAGCAACCATGATTAAGCTGTCTCCATTATCATAAATTTCACGAACTTTACCTTCTTTGATTGGTTTTAATTCCTGCATTTTTTCACCTCATAGAATTTTCTTAGAATTTACAACGTAACCGTACACTTTTTAGGGGAAACTGTCAAGCGGGCTGAAAACGTGGGAAGAGAGGTGTGAAAAATCAATGAAGAAGGAAAAATGTGGAAAATTGTGTTTTTTGTATAAAAACAATGGAAAAATAAAGAGAGTGATTGTGGAATACGTTGGGTAAAAAGTAAAAAAAACAGAATGTTTTTGAGGTATCATAAACAAATCAGATATTATTTAATAAGAAATTATTATAGTAGAAAAGGCAGTTACACAGAAGGTGAAAGAGAATAGTAAAAAGAAATATTGACATCTATGACATATTGTAATTAAATTAAATTAGTATGTCTATTTATATAGAAGAAACGAGGGAATAGAATGATGCAGAATCATAATCAACAGAAAAAAATTGCGCTGATCAATGACTTTACAGGCTTTGGCAGATGCTCAATTGCGGTACAGATGCCGATTATTTCAATGCTGAAAGTGCAGTGTTGTGCAGTGCCTACCTCGATTTTTTCAAATCATACCGCATATGAAGATTATTATTTTACAGATTATACATCAAATATGGAAGCATATATTGAACAATGGAAGAAGCTGGATCTGAAGTTCGAAGGAATTTGTACTGGTTTTTTGGGATCAGCAGAACAGATTCGGATTGTCAGTGAGTTTATCCAGTATTTTAGAGACGAGAATACAGTGGCTGTGATCGATCCGGTGATGGGGGACAATGGGGAGGCATATTCGACTTATACGGAAGAAATGTGCAGACAGATGATTCAATTAGTCCGCTATGCGGATGTAGTTGTTCCAAATGTGACAGAGGCATGTATCCTGACAGGAACACCGTATAAGGAACGGTGGACAACAAGAGAGCTGGCAAAGATGGCAGAACAGATTGTGCAGACCGGACCAGAAAAAGTTGTGATTACAGGAATTCCACAGAAAACGTATGTATCCAACTTGTGCTATGAAAAAGGCAAAGGATACGAGATGATCCGTACACATAAAGTAGGACATTCCAGATGTGGTACGGGAGATATTTTCTCTGCAATCATTGCAGCAGATGCAGTTAATGGAGTGGAATTTACAAAATCTGTCCGAAAGGCATCCGCATTTATAAAGAAGTGCATACAAAAGTCAATTGAAATGGAAATTCCGTTGACGGATGGTGTCTGTTTTGAAGAATTAATGGGACTATTGAAATAAAAGAAAATTAAGGAGTAAACAAAAATGAATTTAAAAGAATGCTATGAAGCAATAGATAGTGACTATGATGATGTGATGAGAAGACTTGGAAGTGAAACACTGGTCCGTAAATTTGTATTGAAGTTTTTGGATGATACAAGTTTCCAGGGATTAAAAGAAGGACTTGAAAATCAGAATGCAGAACTCGCATTCCGAAGTGCACATACATTGAAAGGCGTGTGCATGAATCTTGGATTTACAAAGTTATTCGAGGTCAGCTCAGCATTAACAGAAGAGCTTCGAGACAAAGAAATCAAAGAAAACACTACAGAGATGTTTGAAGAAGTAGAACGAGAATATACCCGAACAATAGAAGCAATTAAAGGATTATGTTAAGGAGATTGGAATGGGAACTGCTCCCCGTCAAGTAGACAATTGAAAAAATATAAATTTTTCCTGCCAGTAGAAATTTATCTGCTGGCAGTTTTTATGTAGCTTGCAAGTGAATTTCGTGTTTTTCCATTGGTGTGTTAAAATTCCGAGATTCCTTTGCAAGCGTTTATTGTTGTAGCAAGACCTTTACCGCCAGTAGTACCCCAGCGATCCCAGACACCATGATAAATTCCTTCAATGCTTTCGTGTATTACATACTATCTAACCATATTATGGAAAAAATGTATAGAAATCAAGAAAAATCCTTATAAAGTGAATGACAATTCATCCAAGCAGGGTGTAGAATAGTAAAATAATGGCTGAATAGTGATTGGAAAAGGAGAGAAGGCATGCTTCAGATACAACATATTTGCAAGGAATATCGAACAGGTAATCTGATACAGAAAGCATTGGATGATGTCAGTCTGAATCTCAGAGATAATGAATTTGTTGCTATTCTGGGACCGAGTGGTTCGGGAAAGACAACGCTTCTGAATATCATTGGTGGTTTGGACCGATATGACAGCGGAGATCTGATCATCAATGGAATATCAACGAAGAAATATAAAGACAGAGACTGGGATTCTTATCGTAATCATACGATAGGATTTGTTTTCCAGAGTTATAATCTGATTCCGCATCAGACTGTTCTGGCAAATGTTGAACTGGCACTTACGATTTCTGGGATTGGCAAGTCCGAGAGAAGGAAACGTGCGACAGAAGCGCTTGAAAAGGTTGGTCTGGGTGCGCAGCTTCATAAGCGACCAAGTCAGATGTCCGGAGGACAGATGCAGCGTGTTGCGATTGCCCGGGCATTAGTGAACGATCCGGATATCCTGCTTGCAGATGAACCGACAGGTGCACTGGACAGTGATACAAGTGTGCAGGTCATGGATCTTCTTCAGGAAGTAGCGAAAGACCGCCTGGTTGTTATGGTTACACATAATCCAGAGCTTGCAGAGCAGTATGCGACAAGAATCGTTACATTAAAAGATGGTGTGATCCGTTCAGATACAGATCCGTTTGAAGTAGATGAAACGGTGATGGGAGTGGCAGAACACAGGAATATGGGGAAATCCTCGATGTCATTTCTGACAGCATTAGCTTTGAGCTTTAACAATCTGAAGACAAAGAAGGCACGAACGCTTCTGACTTCATTTGCAGGTTCAATCGGAATTATCGGAATTGCATTAATTCTGTCTCTATCTACAGGTGTGAATCAATATATTCAGAACGTAGAGGAAGAGACGCTTTCAGAATATCCTCTGCAGATACAAAGTACAGGCTTTGATCTGACATCCATGATGGTCGGGATGGACAGTGCTTCTGCGGATGATAAAAAAACAGACAAAGAGAAGTCAGATACAAAGAAAAAGTCAAAGGATCAGGTTAAAGTAATTCAGATGGTGACGAATATGTTTTCCACAATGGATTCAAATGACCTTGGTGCTTTGAAGAAGTATCTTGATACTGGCAAGAGTGGAGTGGAACAATATACGAATGCTATAGAATATAAGTATAGCGTTTCTCCGCAGATTTATAAAGAGAATAAAGACAGTATTCGTCAGGTGAATCCAGATCAATCCTTTTCTGCTATGGGATTGGGTTCTTCTATAAGTACGAACAGTATGATGTCATCTATGATGAGTACAGATGTTTTTTATGAGATGCCGGAGAGTAGTAAACTCTATGAAAATCAGTATGAAGTGGAAAAGGGGCATTGGCCAGAGAAATATAATGAATGTGTTGTGGTTCTGACTTCGAATGGCGGAATGAGTGATTTTATGCTTTATACATTGGGACTTCGTGATCCGCTGGAGCTTGATGAGATGATCCAGTCCTTTATGAAAGAGGAAAATGTTACTACACCGGATGATCTGGGAACCTATTCTTATGATGATATTATCGGAACAAAGTTCAAGCTTGTGAACAGTTCGGATTATTATGAGTATGACAGTCAGTATCAGGTCTGGAAAGATAAGACGGATAATAAAGATTATATGAAATCACTTGTAGCGAATGGGGAAGATCTTACCGTGGTTGGAATTGTGAAACCCGCTGAAGATGCGAAAGCCTCCTCTCTGAGTCCGGGAATTGCATATCCGACATCATTGACGAAACATGTGGCAGAACAGGCAGCAAAAAGTGAGATTGTGAAACAACAGCTGACAAATCCGGATGTTAATGTATTTACAAATAAAAAATTCGGAGAGAAAGACAGTGAAAATGGATTCGCCATGGATTCTTTATTTACGGTTGACGAAGCAGCACTGCAGAAAGCATTTGGATTTGACGCAAGTGCGATGAACAATTTAGGAAATTCTCTGGATTTCGGGAATTCGTTAAATCTCAGTGAGTCTATGGATCTGTCAAGAGCATTTCAGACAGGAAGTAATACGCTGGATCTGTCGGGACTTGTGAATCCAGATTCTCTGAACTTAGATCTTTCCGGAATGCCGCAGATGAATCTGGGAGAGATCGTTTCGAATCTGGATCTGAAGGTATCACCGGATGGTATGAAACAGATGGCTTGTGGACTGCTGACGGGATATCAGGAGTATGCAAAGACACATCCAGAGGCAGATTATTCAGGTCTTGGAGAGGATTTTACAGCATTTCTTAAGACAGATGCAGCAAAAAAGATTATTTCTGATAATATAAAAGATATTATAAAATCAAGCGGAACTGTGACGATTACAACTGAGAAAATACAGGAATTGATCAAAAATATTATGGCCGGATACGAACAGTATATTACGGAAAAAGGATATACAGATCCGGATCAATTTGATGAATATTTGATGGAATATCTTCAGACAGATGAAGCGAAGAAAATAATTTCAGATTGGATGTCAGAAGTTATGCCGGAAGATCCGAAGATTGAGATAACACCGGAACAGCTTGAGAAACTATCAGATGACCTTGTGAAAGGCTATTTGGCATATGCTTCTGAGAATAGTCTTCCGGATCCGTCTAAGATGGGAGAACATTTCATGGCTTATCTGCAAACAGATGATGGAAAGAAGCAGTTTCAGGAAGGTCTGTCAGCAATGATCGATATGGATCAGTTGGAGAGCCAGGTGTCAAAAATCATCGGAAACTATATGAATCAGGCAATGGGGGCAATGGGAAATACGATTGGTCAGACACTTGAGACACAGGTGTCCACTGCAATGACACAGATTATCGGTCAGATGACAACAGGGCTTGAATCTGCAATGAAGCAGATGATGACCAACGTAGGAACGCAGCTTCAGAACAGCCTCGGAAATGCAATGCAGATTGATCCGACAGCATTTGCAGATGCATTTCAGATGAATATGACGGAAGATGATCTGGCAGAGCTTATGATGTCGATGAGTGGGAAAGGCTTGTCTTCTTATGATAGTAATCTGCAGAAACTGGGATATGTAGATTTTGCAGTCCCGTCTGCTATTAACATTTATCCAAAGGATTTTGAAGGAAAGGAACAAGTAGTAAAGATTCTGGACGATTATAATAGCAGGATGGAGGCAGAAGGGAAGGATGAGCAGGTCATTACTTATACCGATGTAGTTGGAACTTTAATGTCCTCTGTCACAACAATCGTAGATACGATCAGTTATGTGCTGATTGCATTTGTAGCAATTTCTCTTGTGGTATCTTCCATTATGATTGGTGTTATTACCTATATCAGTGTGCTTGAGCGGAAGAAGGAAATTGGAATATTAAGAGCAATCGGTGCGTCAAAGCGAAATGTATCACAGGTATTTAATGCAGAGACATTTATTATCGGACTTTGTGCAGGGGTGATCGGAATCGGACTAACCTTGTTACTTCTGATTCCGGGAAATGCGATTATTCACAGTGTGGCGGATAATGCGAAGGTAAATGCAGTTCTGCCGATTGTTCCGGCAATCATACTGATTTTATTAAGTGTTGTCCTTACATTACTTGGTGGACTGATCCCATCAAAGAAAGCAGCAAAGAGTGATCCTGTGACAGCGCTTCGTACAGAGTAGGGGACTGGTGAGAAGAATGGAAAATTTAGTTTTTAGTCTGAATGCAACCGTACCGATCTTTTTGATGATGGTACTGGGAATGCTGTTCAGAAAGCTTGGCTGGATGGATGAAGAGTTTGCAGCAAAGATGAATAAATTTGTCTTTCTGATTCCATTGCCGGTATTGTTGTTTGGTGACCTGGCAAAGGTTGATTTTAAAGAAGTGTGGAATATCAAATTTGTGATTTTCTGCTTTGGAGTAACATTTATCTGTATTACAATTGCTGCACTGGTATCTTGCATTTGGAAAGACCGTTCAATCCAGGGAGAATTTATACAGGCTTCTTACCGGAGTAGCGCAGCACTTCTTGGAATTGCATTTATCCAGAATATTTATGGGAATGCAGGGATGGCGCCACTTATGATCATTGGAAGTGTACCACTTTATAATGTGATGGCAGTTATCGTGTTATCCTTTTTCCATCCGGAACGAAAGGCAATTGATAAAGCTGTATGGATAAAAACGTTAAAGGGAATCGTAACCAATCCAATCATCATTGGAATCGTGGCTGGTCTGATCTGGTCAGCCTGCAAGATCCCAATGCCGACAATTCTTAATAAAACGGTGACAAGTATTGGAGGAATGTCCACACCAATGGGGCTGATGGCAATGGGAGCTACCTTTGATTTTAGGAAAGCACTTGGAAAGATCAAACCGGCTGTGACAGCAACAATTATGAAGTTGGTTGTATTTGTGGCAATTTTTCTTCCGATTGCTGTGAAACTGGGATTCCGTCAGGAAGAACTGATTGCAATCCTTGTAATGCTTGGATCCGCAACAACAGTAAGCAGTTTTGTTATGGCAAAGAATATGGGACATGAAGGAGTTTTATCATCAAGTGTAGTGATGCTGACAACATTGTTCAGTGCATTCACGTTGACAGGATGGCTGTATGTGCTGAAAGCGTTTCAGCTGGTATAGGAATAGGAAATTCACATCTTGTTGCGTAGGAGGATAAAAATAGCTGTTGGTCGCACATAGTACGAACAATAACAAAAAATGTTGAAAAATGGGGGTGTTGTGGGAAAAAGTTCTTGCAACGTCCCTTGTTTTATGCTATACTACGAACGTTGCTAAAAAACACGTATGTGGATTCCTTCCAAGGTGCCTAAGCCGAGACAGGAGTTTCGTCCGGTTGCGAAGGAGAGTAAAACATACGGAAGAAAAAAACCAAATGGAGGAGAATAACATGAGCGTTATTTCAATGAAGCAGTTATTGGAAGCAGGTGTTCATTTTGGACATCAGACAAGAAGATGGAACCCTAAGATGGCTCCATACATCTACACAGAGAGAAATGGTATCTACATCATCGACCTGCAGAAATCTGTAGGAATGGTTGACGATGCATATAAGGCTGTTTCTGACATCGCTGCAGAAGGCGGTACAGTTCTTTTCGTAGGAACAAAGAAACAGGCACAGGATGCAATCAAAGCTGAGGCTGAGCGTTGCGGAATGTATTATGTAAACGAGAGATGGCTTGGAGGAATGCTTACAAACTTCAAGACAATCCAGAGCCGTATCAAACGTCTGAAAGACATCGAGAGAATGGCAGAAGATGGAACATTCGAAGTACTTCCGAAGAAAGAAGTTATCGAAATCAAAAAAGAGTGGACAAAGCTTGAGAAGAACCTTGGCGGAATCAAAGATATGAAGAAACTGCCAGACGCTATCTTCATCGTAGATCCTAAGAAAGAAAGAATCTGTGTACAGGAAGCACACACACTCGGAATTCCGCTGATCGGTATCTGTGATACAAACTGTGATCCAGAAGAACTGGATTACGTAATCCCAGGTAATGATGATGCAATCAGAGCTGTAAAACTGATCGTTTCTAAGATGGCAGACGCTGTTATCGAAGCAAACCAGGGTGCAGCTGAGGATGAGTATTACGAGGAGGCTGCAGAAGCAGCTGAAGCTGAAGAGGCTGTAGAAGAGTAATATCAGTTCTTGATATGAAAGAAAATGCTTCAGCCTGATTATCAGGTTGAAGCATTTTACTTTATAGAAATAGTTCTATAGAGAAAAGCATATGTTACTGCTTACAGTGACATACACATTATGAATAATGGAGGAAAATTATCATGGCAATCACAGCAGGAATGGTAAAAGAGTTAAGAGAAATGACAGGCGCTGGAATGATGGACTGTAAAAAAGCGCTTTCTGAGACAAACGGAGATATGGACGCAGCTGTAGAGTTCCTTAGAAAGAACGGACAGGCTAAAGCTGAGAAAAAAGCTGGAAGAATCGCTGCAGAAGGTATCGTTAAGACAGTTGTTAAAGATGACAAAGTTGCTGCAATCGTAGAAGTAAACTCTGAGACAGACTTCGTTGCAAAGAACGACGAGTTCCAGGGATTCGTAGAAGCAGTTGCTAACCAGGTAGTAGATTCAGAAGCAGCTGATCTTGATGCATTTATGGCAGAGACTTGGGAAGCTGATACAACAAAGACTGTAAAAGATGCTCTCGTAGAGAAGATCGCAGTTATCGGAGAGAACCTGAACATCAGAAGATTCGAGAAAGTTGCAGCAGACAATGGTGTGGTTGTTCCTTACATCCACGGTGGCGGACGTATCGGTGTTCTTGTTGTTGCTGATACAGATGTTGTTAATGACGAGATCAAAGCAGCACTGAAGAACGTAGCTATGCAGGTAGCAGCTATGTCTCCGAAGTATGTATCCCGTGAGGAAGTATCTCAGGATTACCTTGATCACGAGAAAGAGATCCTTCTCGCTCAGGCTAAGAAAGAGAACCCGGAGAAACCGGAAAACATCATCGAGAAGATGATCATCGGACGTCTGAACAAAGAACTTAAAGAGATCTGCCTGCTTGATCAGGTATACGTTCAGGACAGCGACCTTACAGTAGGAAAATACGTTGATAAGGTAGCAAAAGAGAACGGGGCAAACGTTAAAGTTACAAAATTCGTTCGTTTCGAGACTGGTGAAGGAATCGAAAAGAAAGTTGACGACTTCGCAGCAGAAGTTGCAGCTCAGGCTGGAATGTAAGCGTCTAGCACAAGCACGGCGTATATAAAAAGAAATCCTCGACACAAGTTTACTTGTGATCGAGGATTTCTTTTTATATGCATCGTGCGACGTACGTATAGCGAGATGAAGCGAAGCGGATAGTATATGAAAAAATCAGTTGGATGAAGAGGGGGTGTGATTTTCATTGCCTGCTTTTTGATAATAATTGAAAAATATAGTGTATGAACATAAAATACTTGTTATAATCTAAATATAAATATGACAGAAAGGTTGGTAGTGATTATGTGTGAGAAAAAGGAATTGAGTTTTTCAATATTCATGCTGTATAGCCTTGCGGATAAGTGGAAGATGTCTCCAGCTAAAGTGTATAAAATATTAAATTCAACCGGAATTTTGGATAACTATATTATTAAATGTTACGATGTTCTTCATACACAGGGAAAAGAATATTTGGTAGAAGATATTACCGATTATGTGAGAGAAAAAGGAGTTAATGTATGATTGAAAAATCCAAAGGTAGTACATTCTATTTATAGATATTGAAAAGTATTATATAGTTTTATAAATTACAATAGAAAAGAGTGAAAAGATGAAAAGTGTTCTTATTACACCAGAAGGCATACAAAAAAATTTGAAAAATATAAAGCCGTTAGATGCTATTTGTGAATATATTTGGAATGGATTTGATGCATTTGCAACACAAGTAGAAGTTGAGTTAAATCGAAATAAAATGGGACTCATCAATATGATTACAATACGTGATAATGGATGTGGAATTAATTATGATGAATTGAAATATAAATTTCAACCATTTAATGATTCTAAAAAAGCAAATGCGTCTCAGAAAACAAATCATACGTTACCTCATGGGAGAAAAGGGATTGGTCGTCTGACATTTTTTGCATTTTCTCAGACGGCAAGGTGGGATACTGTATATCGAAAAGATGGGGATACATATGAGTATTACATCTCTATGAATAAAGATTCTCTAAATCAATATGATGATAATGGTGAAAAACTTCCGTGTAAAGTAGAAAAATTGACGGGAACAAAGGTAAGTTTTACACAATTAGAATCCATGGAAAAAGAAGATATTATCAATAAAATCAAAGAAGAATTTTTTTGGTTTTTGGAATTGAATAAAGAAAATGACTATAAAATTATCGTTGATAAAGAATGCATAAATTATTCAGATTTTGTTGAGCATACTGAAAATATGGATGTTTCTAAATATGGGTGTAAGGAGACGTATGACGTTCGTTTTGTTCAATGGAAGCAAAAATTGGGGAATGAATATTCGCGAATATATTATCTTGGTTCAGATAATAAAGAAAGATATAAAGAAACTACAAAATTGAACAAAAGGGCAGACCATTTTTTTCATAGCGTGTATATAAAAAGTAGTTATTTTGATGATTTTCATTTTACAAATGAGGAGATAGAAGGTCAAGGGGACTTATTTCCTAATAAGTGTGATGATGAATACAAAATTTTAATAAATGGAATTAATACATTTCTTATTAAATATAGAAGTAGGTATTTGAAAGAAGCTTCAGATGCTTATATTTCAAAACTGATAGATGATAAATTGTATCCGGAATTTGATACGACGAATTTTATACAGGCGTATCAAAAGAAAGAACTAGATAGTCTTGTAGGTGCTTTATATGCTGCACAGCCTAAAATTTTCACAGGCTTAAGTAATGATAATAAAAAAATCACATTACAATTATTAAGGCTTATTATGGATAATGGAAACAAACCAGAGTTGTTTAAAATATTACAAGGTGTAATTGAACTGGATGAAGAGGAACGGAAGGAATTATCTAGTATACTTGAATACAGTTCATTAAGTAATATAACAAAAACAATAAAATTATTATGTGATAGGCAGAAAGTTATTCAGGCATTAAAAGAAATTGTGTTTAATAAAGAGTTTAATTCATATGAAGTAACACATGTACAAGAATTAGTAGAAAATCATTATTGGATTTTTGGAGAACAATACAATTTAATTACATCAGCTGAACCTGATTTTGAATTAGCATTAAAGGGAATGATAAAAGCGGAAACTGGAATGGAAGAAGAGATACATATAGAGCATCCTGATAAAAATAAAGAAATGGATATATATATGTTACGTCAAGATCGTCAGGGTAAAGTAACAGAAAATGTTGTTGTTGAATTAAAAAGACCTAAAATAAAATTAGGAGAAAAAGAATTATCACAAGTAAAAAAATATATGCGAGTAATAAAAGACACTCCAAGATTTAATGCAGGTAATGTTAAATGGATGTTTTATTTGGTTGGAAATGAATTTGATAAAAGTCATTATATTTTGGGAGAATTAGAAAGTCATAAGCATTTAGGAGAGCAACATTTAGTTCATTGTCAGGATGACGGTTTGACTAAAATATATGTACTGAAATGGAGCGAAATTTTTGATGATTATTCTAAGCGACATGACTTTTTGATGGAACATTTAAAATTAGAGGAAAAACTATGGTTAGAAACTCATGAATCTGCAGATGAGGCTGTAACAGATGTTAAAAATAATAGTGCAACATTATCAGAGGCCGTTATTCTTAAAAATCAAAAAATTGTCTGCTAATAGTACATAGCCGATTGGTTCACCAAGAGCCAATCGGTTTTTTCATGCTTATTTTTATACATAGCCAGTCTCGTAAAACGGATTGGCTATTAAATTTTTCGAGGAAGGAGGTAACAATATGACCAAGTGTAAAGTTATCGCTCTTGCAAATCAGAAGGGAGGAACCGCTAAGACCACAACGACATTAAATCTTGGAATTGGTCTTGCACATCAGGGGCGGAAAGTATTATTGGTTGATGCTGATCCACAGGGAGACTTAACAATCGCATTAGGGTGGACTGATGCAGATAATCTTCCTATTACGTTGGATACACAGATGAAGAAAGTATTACAAGACGAACCATTTGTGTATAATGAGGGAATTTTATATCACAAAGAAGGAGTAGACATTATTCCAACTAACATTGAATTATCGGGCATGGAAATCTCACTGGTAAATGCCATGAGTAGAGAGCAGACTTTAAAGCTGTATCTGGCAGATTTGAAAAAGGATTATGATTATATCCTGATTGATTGTATCCTGAATATGAAAAATAATGGATAGATAATCAATATGAATCTGGTCAGTGTTGGAACAATCAATGCATCTTTGGTAATTCCCAGAGAAGTTTTTAAGAGCAGTATTCTGGCAAATGCTTCTGCAATCATTGGACTTCATAATCATCCCAGTGGCAATGTGAAACCGTCAAAAGAGGATATGATTGTTACGAGAAAGCTGCAGAAGTGCGGACAGCTACTGGGGATAGAATTGTTGGATCATATCATTGTCGGTGGAACTAATGGAAAGATGCTCAGCTTCCGAGAAGAAAAGATGTTGAATGTGACAGGAAGGATGGATTGGGAGAGATAGAAGAAAAAAGAATTAGAAGTTTTTATTTATTGTAATATTTCATGTAGCGGCATTAGTAAAATAGTGTCGCTACAAAAAACTGACTTATACATTGATATTATATGCATAACTCAAAATAAAATTGTTAAAAATAGAAAAAGAAACAATATATAACGAAAAAATCTCTAAATAAGAAAATTTACATTGACTGAGAGAAGAGTAAAACATATAATAAAAGTGGAGGTGTATAAGAATGTTAGTAAAAGTAAGTGTTGAAAATTTTAAATCTTTTGATAAAGCAGCAGAGCTGACAATGATTTCCTCAAATAAAATACGAACAAATGCAAATCACAGGTTAAAGATAAAAAGTACCCAGTTATTAAAATATGCAGTAGTTTATGGAGCAAATGCATCTGGAAAGACCAATCTGGCATTGTTCTTTAAATTTTTTAAAGACAGTGTCTGCAATGGTATTCCGATAGAAGCTACACAGATGTTTTGTAAGAATCGGCAGGAGAATAAGGAACGAGAAAGTAGTTTTGAAATTCAGATTACTGTAGGTGACAAATTTTATGCCTATGGTTTTTCCGCAGTTTTAAGCAGACGAAAAGTAACCGGAGAATGGTTATATGAATTATATCAGAATGGTTCAGCAAAATGTCTCTTTGAACGAGAAGGAAGTAAACGTCCGGTGTTAAATGATGGTATTACGCTGACAAACACAGAAAAAAATAAATTTGAAACCTATGCAGATGATTTTGAAGGAAATGAAACATCTTTGTTCCTGACAGAAATGAATCGTGGAAAAAAATATAGCACACGATCTAAATTATTGTTTTTCCGGGATGTATATGATTGGATTCAGAATCATATTTCGATCATCACACCGGATACACCATTGATTGATTTGGAATATTATTATGATGATAATTCGCTGAAGCTGATTAACAAATTGATCAAAACATTTGATACGGGTATCAGCCAGGTGAAAATTGAAGAAATTACATTGGATGAGTTATCAAATGCATTGCCGAAATCAGTATTTGATAAGATGATGCAGCATGTAAAAAATAGAATGGAAGAGCAGGAAGAACCATCATTCAGAATGACGATGAGGTCGAAGGAAACTTTCTTTAATATCGAAGTTGAAGGACATTCTGAACCGAAGGTCACAACAATCCGGTTACATCATAATAAGTCATTTTATGAGTTCGGTTTTGATGAAGAGTCTGATGGAACAAGAAGATTATTCGATTTGATGGATATGCTGTTGAATAAACGAGAAGATGTTCTTTATGTTGTGGATGAATTGGAGAGAAGCTTACATCCGAAGCTGACAGAACGATTTTTGCAATTGTTTATGCAGCTACATGATGAGCAGCGTATGCAACTATTGTTCACTACACATGAATCATCCATTATGGATCAGGCTATTTTTAGAAGGGATGAAATCTGGTTTATAGAACGTAACGCAGAAAATGCAAGCTCTATTTATTCCTTAGATCGTTTCAAGGAGAGATACGATAAAGTTTTGAGCAAGGCATATCTGGAAGGAAGATATGGTGCGATACCGGTATTTTCAACATTCGATTTTGCGCGAGCAACGAGTCAGAAGGATGTGCTTGCACAGACACCTGACGACTGCTGTGACAGTGCAGAAAGTATTTCTGCACCGAGAGAGGAGGAGTAGCCTTGGCTCCAGTAAGAAGTTATACGAATTGGAATAGCAGAACTACAGATGAAGAAGAACAGATTGAGCCTTATCGTAAGTACTTTTTCATATGTGAAGGTGCTAATACAGAAACATGGTATTTCAAAAAGTTAATTGATATACGAAAAGAATTAAATATTCATCCGTTGATTGATATCCGTTTGCTTGAAAAAACAGAGGGAGACAGAGATATTTCATTTCCAAGACGTTTGATTGAATTTGCGGAAGACCAGAAAGAAAATCCGGAAATATCATTTGATAAAGAACGAGATAAGATGATCATTGTTTTTGATGGAGATATTTTTGAAGAGAAGGTGCTTGATTATGATGAATTAGTAGCAGAAGGTGAAAAGAACAATATATTAGCGGTTAGCAATCCGGCATTTGAATTGTTCTTGCTGTTACATTATGAAAATTCATATGAAGATGATATTGAGCCGAATGCTGAACAGATTATCCAGAATGAAAAAGATGGACATCAGACATTTATCTATAAGTTGTTACTTGCCAGAACAGGAATCAATCCGAAGAAGAATTCTGCAATTGGAGAGTTGGCAGAGAAAGTAGAGATTGCTATTGAGCAGGAAAAGAAAATCAATGAAGATATTCATCAGTGTAAAGGACAGATTACTTGTAATATAGGTCGGATAATTGATGAAATTCGGAAAGATGATGGAAAATAGACATATGAAAAAAATAAGAAAGGTAATAAAATTTTTGAGTAAAAAACTGAATATACTTCAGGAAAAAGTTAATATGTTGTATGTTGCAATAAGCATTCTTGTAGTAGTAGCTATAGGAGCATTAATTGGATCTTGTTGGATGCCCGAAAGTTACAATGATGTAAAAAATATAGTTGTAGGGTTGTCTACAGGAATTATTACTTCGGCATTAGTTACAGTATATATAGAAAATATAAATGCAAGAATGGATAAGAAGCGAAAAGTACGATATAAACAAATGTTATTAAATCCATTGTATATGTCTATAGACAGATTATATAAGCGTTTAATATTGAATATTAATGAATATCGAGTTAGAGAAGAATATGTGGGATATTATTTTTTGCCGATTAAGGAAACAAAAGAAATATCTGAATTTTTTGATTCGTTACGAAATATTGATTTTGAGAAAATAGAAGATGAGAAGAAGGATAACAATTTCAAGAATTTGATGGATATTCCGATGATTTATTATAATGAAATACTAAGCCAATATAAAGGTATTCCATTTGAAAGTTTGGTTTTGGATAATATTATATCGCAAGAAGAATATGAGGCAATGAAACATTTTGATATAGTAAATGAATGCGCCAGACTTTTTGAGTTGGTTAGTAGAGGACAAATGGAAAGACAAGATGAATATCGCACAAAAATTCAACTAATGCATGGAATGACGATATTTATAAATCGAATGATGAGGATATTTGATCAGATTGTTAAAAGCGCAAAAATAGATAATGAAAGGATAAAGAATTATTTAGATGACATCTGGTATCATGAAGTATATGTAAATTCTGAAGAGTATGTAGAACGTTGTATGAAGGAAATGGAAAGTAGAGCGCAATATTATGATGAACATCCAGAATTGATTGATGTATATGAAGAAGATGGGGAAGAGGATCAGCTGTACAAAAAAATTAATACAGCGATTTGGAGTTGCGATGTCGAGACAATCAAGAAGTGTTTTCCAGAAATAGATAAAAATAATAAAGGAATACAATCTATGTTGACATGGAAATTAGCAAAAGATGTTATGAAAGACAAGCAATTGCGAAGAATGTATTATGAAAAATATGGAGAAAAGTATAAGGTGAAAAAAGAAAAGAGATGGTGGGAAAGAGGATAAATAATCTATGAATACATAGCCAGTTGGTTCTACCCCCAAGGAATCACCTGGCTATTTTCATGCCCGGGATTATCCCGAATAATATCAATCCAAGGTAGGAAAGGAGATGAAAATTATGCCATATATACCACCATCAGTCGTGCAGGAGGTCAAGCGGATGGACTTATTCACATACTTGAAAAATTATGAACCATACGAATTGGTTCACTTTTCTGGTAATACCTACACTACCAGAACACACGATGGTTTGAAAATATCAAATGGGAAATGGATGTGGTGGAGTCAGAGAACCGGTGGCAGATCAGCACTGGATTATCTGGTTAAAGTAAAAGGATACAGTTTTTTAGAGGCGGTTGAATTGCTTGCAGAACGGGCAAATATTCAACCGCCTCTTTCTGTATCTAAGAGTGTTCTGATGGAGAAACAGCTACTGTTGCCAAAGAAAAATCAAGATAATCAAAAAGTGATTGCGTATCTTTCAGGACGTGGGATTGATAAAGAAATCATTCAGTTTTGCTTAGAGTCTGGAAGAGTTTATGAAAGTGAATTTCATCACAATACGGTGTTTGTAGGGATGGATGAGAAAGGAAATCCGAAATATGCAGCTATTAGGGGAATCGGAACCAGTTTTATCGGAGAAGCAAATGGAAGTGATAAGAACTATTCTTTTTCCATTTTCACAGAGAAATCCAATGATACGGTGCATCTGTTTGAGTCAGTCATTGATTTGTTATCTTAGCATTAGAATTGGTGGGAAAACAAATTTCAAAATGGATAGGTAACGGAAGAACAAAAGCTAATTATTATTGCCCTAAAGAAATTTCGTCAGTTTTTTATTGGAGAGTCTTTTGGATGAATGTATTAAACAAAATTTTAAAAGAAAACATAATATTTTACTTGACTTTTAAATATTACAGGTGTAAGATTTTGAAAAATAAAATAATTAGAAGAAAGGGGTATCTATGAAAAGAAGACGAAAAAAGCAAAATATCCAAAAATCTCACATTTGTAAGATTTTTGGGTTGATAGTAGCTATAACAGTAATTGCTGTTTCAGGAGGTGTTTTATTAAAAAGGACGATAACAGAATCACCAGAAGACACACTTATGGAATATATGAACCATATTGAAAAAAAGGAATATGAAGTAATGTATACTATGATAGATTCAGATGAAAAAGTTTATCTGACAAAAGAAGAATACATACAACGAAATTCTAAGATATACGAAGGAATAGAGGTCAGTGACATTAAAATCAGTCATATAGCTGTGAAAGAGAAAAAAGCAGATACAGTTACGCTTTCGTATGAAACATCATGTAATACAATTGCCGGAACAATACAATTTGACAATATGGCGGAACTGAAGAAGACGAAACAGGGATATAAATTAGTATGGCAGGATAGCCTGATTTTTCCAGATTTAGAGAGTGATGATAAAATAAGTGTTACTACATCAAAAGCGGAGAGAGGAGAAATATTAGACCGAGATGGTAAAATGCTTGCAGGAAAAGGAGTAGCAACATCAGTTGGCATTATACCGGGAAAGCTGGAAGACAGGAATGTATCTATTGAAAAAATAGCGGAGTTATTAGAGATAGATGTAGAAACAATAAATAACAAACTCACAGCAAAGTGGGTAAAAGAAGATTCTTTTGTACCAATTGAAACTATTCCGAAAGTAGAAGAAATAGATTTAATGAAAATACAGCCAGAAGAAAAGACACTTGAGGAGCAGGATTGTCAGAATAAACTTTTGGAAATTCCAGGGGTTATGCTATCAGATGTGGAAGTTAGAACCTATGAGTTAGGGGAAGCAGCAGCTCATTTAATTGGTTATGTACAGTCTATAACAGCAGAAGATTTGGAAAATCATCCAGGGGAAGGATATTCAGTTGAAAGTGTGATCGGAAGATCTGGGGTGGAAAAGTTATACGAAAAGCAATTAAAAGGAAAAGATGGTTGTGATATAAAGATTTTGGATAGTGATGGGGAAGTAAAAGAGGTTCTTGCAAGTATTTTTAAAGAAGATGGTATGGATATAAAATTAACGATAGATTCCGATTTGCAAAAATCATTATACGAGCAGTTTAAAGAAGATCCGGGGTGTTCTGTCGCAATGAATCCTTATACGGGAGAAGTATTGGCTTTGGTAAGTACCCCATCTTATGATAATAATGAATTTATACGGGGCTTATCATCAGAGAAATGGACATCATTAAACGAAGATGAAAAGAAGCCATTATATAATCGTTTTCGTCAAGTATGGTGTCCTGGCTCAACATTTAAACCAGTTGTGGCAGGAATTGGGTTAAAAACGGAAAGCATAGATCCAAAAGAAGATTTTGGAAAAGAAGGTTTGGCATGGCAGAAAGATTCGTCTTGGGGATCTTATCAAGTGACAACACTTCATGAATATGAACCGGTTATTATGAAAAATGCAATTATCTATTCTGATAATATTTATTTTGCAAAGGCAGCTCTTAAAATTGGTAGTGAGAATTTTATGAATACTTTAAATGAAATAGGATTTAATCAGAATATGCCGTTTGAGATTGCGATGCAGGAATCAACATATTCCAATACAGATAAAATAGAAACAGAAATACAATTGGCAGATAGTGGTTATGGGCAAGGTCAGATTCTTGTAAATCCATTACATCTGGCAAGTATTTATACTTCATTTTTAAATGAAGGGAATATGATAAAACCGTATTTGAAATACAAAGAAGAAGCATCCGGTGAAACATGGATAGAAAATGCGTTTAGCAAAGAAAATGTAGAAGAAATTATGCAAGGGGTGGAAGGTGTTGTAAATGATCCGGAAGGAACTGGATATGCTGCACATCGTGACGATATTTTGCTGGCTGGAAAAACAGGGACAGCCGAGTTGAAGGCAACGAAAGAAGATACTTCTGGCAAAGAAATCGGGTGGTTTTCGGTGTTTACGGCAGATAAAAGCGTGGACAAACCAATTCTTCTTATCAGTATGGTTGAGAATGTGAAAGGAATCGGTGGAAGTGGTTATGTTGTTAAAAAAGATGCAACAGTATTGGATGAGTATTTTGAAGAATAAAAAAATTTTTATGAGAAATTATTACATATGTAAGATATTTGCGATGATATTGATAGTTCTTATTGTTTTTACAGGGTGCGGACAAAATCGAATTACGGAAAAAGAAGAAAAGAAAGAAACCGTAGAATCTGAAATGAATGCAGAAGTAAAAAAAAACAGTGCAAACTTTTCGGTCTGTTTATATGAAGGAGAAGTCGGAGTTAAATACATTAAAGGTGAAAAGAAAAATTATCAATTGTCTGGAAGAAAAAGGATATGCGGCGGTAGATTGTGATAATCAGATCGATATGGTCAATCGTGAAAAAGTAGAAGAATTTTGCAAAGCAGCGGAGAAAGAAGAACAGGCAACAGTAGATATTGTACAACCGAACAGAGATTCGCTACAATATTAATATTTCTGGTGATAAGGAGATGGGAAGATGAGACAATGTATGGATGCAGATAATCTGCACCGAAGACTGAAGAAAATAATCGGACAGGTTCAGGCAATCAGATGTACTGGTATCACTGGCATTAATTGCATCAGTCTGTATTGGTGAAAATTTTGCAGCAGGCGAGGTCTTTCTGGTTCAATATTCCATTAAAGCGGCTTAAGAAGGTTATGGTTGTAATGGCAGCCGCCAGGATATCACTGACTGGTTCTGCAAGGAAAACTGCAAATACCTTATCAGATAAAAAGAGCGGCAGGATAAAGATCAGAGGGATCAGCAGGATCAGTTTTCGCAGGCATGCAAGAAGCAGACTGATCTTTGCCTGTCCGAGTGCCATAAAACTCTGCTGGCAGCTTATACTCCCGGAAAGCAGGAGACAGCAAGAGAAGATTTCAATAACAGCAGAAATTATGTATAATTATGTTGTAGGTACAAAAATAGTGTGACAGCGAGGTAGAGAAAATGGAAGAGCAGATAAAAAAGATTTATGAAAAGCAGAAAAATGGACGCATCAGGATGATACGGAATGTGCTGTTGATTTATGCAGCATTGATCTGTGTGGTGAGTATTTTCAAAGGAAATCCGTTCCCGCATCAGGAGACAGTACTCTTTTTCGATGTGAAGCAGCCGGGCTGGGTCACGACAGATCCCTGGCTTCTGTGGATTTGCGTGGTGGTTGATCTGATTGCAGGTATATTCATTTTAATCAGGGACATTCTCAGAGATTTTTCAAAAATTGACCGGATTCTGTCACAGCAATGTGATGCAGAAAAATATTCAGAAATGCTGGAAGAGTTGATAAAGTACGGAAAGAGCTTGGATTATCATGGATTTCAAAAAAGTGTCATGCTGATAGCTGAGTCTAAATATGTAGTTGCACTGATCATAAATGGGCAGTTGCAGAAGGCAGAAGAGTATATAAAGAATGAATGGGAAGGAAAAAGAGAGGGACGTTCCTGGCAGCAGGTCATGACGAATCTCGAACTGTCGAAGAAATATCAGGAGAAAGATGCGGCAGGTTATTCGGCTACATTAGAAAAAGCAGGGAAAGTATTTCAAAAGAATCCACTGTTTATGGCAAAAAATTTGATGCTGAAAGGTGAAGATGAGGCAGCAGTAAGATTACTGGAAAATGATACGGAAAAGTTGCCTTATTATGAGGTTACACGCAGATTCCTGCTGGGAGTATGTTACTACCGAATCGGAAAAGAAGAGCAGGGAAAAGAATGTATGGAATATGTAATTGGGCATGGAAATACGTTGAAGTGCAAAGAAGAAGCGGAAAAATATGTAACAGTGTAAGTAAGGATGTTCTTTAAAATGACAGGGTAACAAAAATGGAGAAGATATAGAGGATGGTAATAAAATAGGATATATCGCACATAAAGATGGTGAATCTGGAGTATACAATTCCTGAAAATAGACTTGATTTTTAAATATTACAAGCGTAAGATTTAAGGAACAAAAAAATTAGAAGAAAGGAATCGGTGGAAGTGGTTATGTTGTTAAAAAAGATGCAACAATATTGGATGAGTATTTTGAAGAATAAAAAAATTTTTATGTGGAATTATTACATATGTAAGATATTTGCGATGATATTGATAGTTCTTATTGTTTTTACAGGGTGCGGACAAAATCGAATTACGGAAAAAGAAGAAAAGAAAGAAACCGTAGAATCTGAAATGAATGCAGAAGTAAAAAAAAACAGTGCAAACTTTTCGGTCTGTTTATATGAAGGAGAAGTCGGAGTTAAATACATTAAAGGTGAAAAGAAAAATTATCAATTGTCTGGAAGAAAAAGGATATGCGGCGGTAGATTGTGATAATCAGATCGATATGGTCAATCGTGAAAAAGTAGAAGAATTTTGCAAAGCAGCGGAGAAAGAAGAACAGGCAGCAGTTGATATTGTTGTTGTATTTGATGAAGGGGAAATTATACAATATCATTTAGAGTCAATGAATGGAAAGATAAATGTTCGATTATGTCAGGTTAAATGGAAAGATAATAGTCCACAGGCTAATTATTATGATGAATATGAAGCATATGAGTGGAAATATACAGAAAAAGGATATTTGTTTCTGGAGGAATATCACCCACCGGGATTTGATGGAGCACCGGGTGAAACTGGATTCAGAGTGCAGCCATTAGATAAAACATGCCGGGAATTGAATCGAAAATATGTTATGCCGTTGGGGTATGCACTTAATAATCTGTTGATTACAAATTGGGATAACCAGAATTATACGGAACTTGATTTTTATGATCTTTATGAAAAAATGTATTATATGAAATATGGAAAGCAAGTTCCATATGAAGCAAATTATGGTGGAGCAGAATATGAAGTTCCAGAAGATGAGTTTGAAGAGGTTATAAAGACCTATTTACCATTTAGTAATACCGAGATTGAAAAGGAAACTTTTTATAACTCTAATAATAAAACTTTTAGATACAGACCGCGAGGGTTATATGATTGTGAATTCCCATATGAGCCATATCCGGAAGTTATCTCATATGAAAAATTACAAGATGGAACATTAAAACTTACGATAGAAGCAGTATGGGAAATCAGAATGTTAGATCAGGCAATCACCAGTGAATTGATGATAAAACCTATGGAAGACGGAAGTTTCCAGTATTTATCAAATAAGGTAATCAGTTCAGATCAAAATGCAAATGCAGGGTGGTATAAGCCAAGGTTAACAGAAGAAGAGTGGGAAGAGAATTACAGTAATAATTAGGGGGGAATATGAAAAGAAAAAGTATTTTGTTAGTACTTTGTATAGGAATGATTCTGACTTCCTGTGAAAGTAAGATATCGTTAAACAGCACAGATGTAAAAAATGAGAAGAATCAGAAAAACACTACCATGGAAAATCCGGATAAGGGATATAATCTACCAATCGATGAAGACAAGAAAAAGGAAGTTGTGAACGATTGTGAAGAAATTATGGGCATTATCCGAGATATTTATTCTGAATATAATGGAATACAAGAAGCAGATCAGAATACTGCTGAGCAAATGATGAATCGGATGAAAGAAATTATCAAACAAAATGGGAATCCGGTCATTGGTTCCGATCATTATTCTGTTATGGATAATTATCAGAAGATGGAACAATTTTTAAAATCTGCAGAACAAGAAGAAAAAGGAAGTGTAATTTTATATGAAGCAGATACAGATGGTGGAATTACCAGAAAAGAATATAGTTATGATGGAAAAGAAATGAGTGTGATGTTCGCAAAAATGATCTGGAGTGAGGATACAGAGCCTGTACTTACATATATATCGCTATCAAAAATAAAAGAATGGGCATATACTGAAAATGGGAATTTCTGTTATGAATTATGCGTACCTGAACCACCGGAAGTGACAGAGATTGTAGATGGAAGTTGTATTATCCGGGTAAAGCCTTTGAGTGAGGAGTGTCGGGAATATTCAAAAAAATATGTGAGTACGTTCGGCTATCAGGGAAACAATCTGTTATGTTCAAACTGGAATGCGGAGGATATGCAGGGGTTGGATTATAATGGACTTTATGAATATTTTTATCAAATGAAATATGGAGAAAAATTTACTGCAGAAAAAGAGGTTTTGGGAATTCCAGCAGAAGAGTTCGAAAATGTAATTATGACATATCTTCCTGTTACAAAAGAAGAATTGAAAGAATGGGCGGTCTACGATGAACAAAGTAATATGTTTATCTGGGAACGATTGGGATGTGGTAATTATTCACCAACACATTTTGGCTTGTCTTTACCGGAAGTAACAGAAGTCAGGCACAATGAAGATGGAACCATTGTTTTGACAATTCATGCAGTATGTGATTCTGTTGTATGTAATGATGTTGTTATTACACACGAACTTACGATGAAAATTCAGGATGATGGAACGATTCAGTATGTTGGAAACAGGATTTTAGATAATGGTATTGATAATATACCGAGGTATCAGTACCGGTTAGGTAATTTGCAGAATTGATCAGTAGAGAAGAATGAAATAAAGAGAACTGATAACGGAAAATTATGCTATCAGTTCTCTTTATTTATTTCCAAATACCAAGATTAGAAAGTACAGATTCTGTTATTTCAGTAGCCTGACTTCCAGTTGCACCAGAAGAGGATTGAATATTTGTTGCGAAGTAGTAAGTATTATTCGCTGTTTCAATGTATCCGATAAACCAGCCATTGACATCTTTACCATTGACACGCCCAGTTCCTGTTTTCCCGTAAAGAGAACCGGAAGAAGTAGTGGAAAGCAGCAGGGCTTTTTTTACTGCCTGGATATTTTTACTGTCAAAATGAAAATTATTTTGATAGAAATCCTGTAACAATTTCACCTGTTCTATGGGTGATATCTTCAGAGAGAAATCTGTCCAATAGAGATTTAGATTTGTTCCAGTATTCTGATTCCCATAGTTTATTGTCTGTAAAAATGTTCTTACGGCTTCAAAACCTGCCTGTGAATCAATTGCCTGAAAATACCAGTTTACGGAATTATGCATAGCCGAGGTTAAATCTTGATCGGCTTCCCATGAATTAAAAGGATATGGTTCTCCATTCCATGTGAAAGTGGAATGTTCTGGTGTAATAATTCCAGATTCCAAGCCAAGTAATGCATCATATATTTTATAAGTCGAATTCGGTGATACACGTGTGGAAGCATGATCCATATTATAAATATTCCATCTATCAGCAGACTGATCATATAAAACAAAACTTCCGGTGTAGTCCCCAAAATTGGAAGAAAGATTTAGCTGAGTAATATTCTTTTCGGTTGTGTCAAAATGATAGCCAGTCTGATCAGAAGCATAAACAGAAAGTATGGGAATGCATCCAATGATGATACTAGAGACGAATATGCATATAAGATATCCACGAATTTTTTGTTTAAAAGTAGGTTGGTGGAATGATGCAATATTTAAAATGCGTCCTTTTAACTGTTTTATATTTCCACTAATTCCCATAGTAAGAGGGAATGGAGACAGAGCTATTGTTTCGGCAAAGTTAATCAGTGTATTTCCATATGACTTGTATTCTGTTTCTTTCAATAATTGTAATACAGCACTGTCGCAGGCAAGTTCCCGTTCCTGTCGTATTCTTTTTAGAAAATACCAGATTAGGGGATTGAACCAGTAGAAAACATTTACTGTATTTATCAAATATCCAATTAGAATATCTTTATGCTTGTAGTGCTGCAGTTCATGAAGAAGCATATAGCGAATATCAGTTGCGCTTATAGTTCCAGCGTTAAAATCTGAAATCAAGTGAATTGGAAGATAAATGCGAGGATGCAGGAAACCAGCCAAAACAGGAGATTTCAAAAATGCTGTACTATAAATCGGAATGGTATGCTTGATGTTCACTTCGTTTAAACATTCTATATAAAGAGCGTTTAGTTCTTCATTTTGAAGAGGTAAAGCAGAACTATGTAAGGCTTTTACTTGTTTTACTGAGCGGTAGAGAAGAAAAAACATTATGAATATACCGATACTCCAGAAAAATACAAGTAATGTGTGAATAAAAGTTGGTATTTGGGTGCTGACAGAGACAGCAAAATCATTTATTTTATCCAAATTATAACCATTACCAGAAAGAAAAGTGGTTTGAATGTCACCATTGGTACTTGAACTGGCTGTCAGCAAATGGCTCCACGATATAGAAGATGGGGCAGAGCTTATTGGTAAAAAGGGAACAATTAGAACGGCAAGAAATATAATCGAAAGATTATATTGCATACGTGCGGATAATTGCCTTTGCAATAAATTTTTTAATCCCAGTAAACTACCTAAAAAAATACAAATGATGGCATTACACAGTAAAAATCGAAAACTAAAATATATCAAAATATGCTCCTCCTCCCATGGTTAATGATTGGAAAGAAGATTCCGTAAGCTGGCAATGTCTTCTTCAGACAATTTATCATCCTCAATGTAAGAGGCAAGCATAGAAGTGATATTACCATTATAATATCGTTTTAAAAAAGAATTACTTTCCTGCCGAATATATTCGTCTTCTTTGACCAATGGAGTATAGACAAAAACCCGGCTTTGTTTTTCATAGGTTAGTGCTTTTTTAGAAACGAGACGTTTAATCAATGTCTGAATTGTTTTAGGACTCCAACTGGAAATTTGTGTTAATTTTTCAGTAATTTCATTGGTGCTGATTGGTGCGTATTTCCAAACGATTTTCATAACTTCAAATTCAGCTTCTGAAATTTGAGGCAGATTGCTCATGTGATATTCCTCCAAATCTTACAAATGTAATAAAAATATTATATATCTTAAAAGTTTATTCTGTCAACGAAATAAAAAATTTGACTTTAAATCCAGATACATTTTAAAGGTATGTAGAATCGAGCTAAGATGTAAAAGTACAGAACAAACATTCGATTTAGTTCTGTACTTTTTTTCTCCTGAATGATATACTATACAAGTAACAATACTAAGAAAACAACTACTATTTCTAAAATATCACCGCTAAATTAGAGCGCTCAGGAGAAATTACATGGATCATTTTGAATTAGTATCACAATACAACCCAACTGGCGACCAGCCGCAGGCAATTAAAGAGCTGGTCGAAGGCTTCAAAGAAGGAAACCAGTGTCAGACGTTGCTTGGCGTTACTGGATCTGGTAAGACATTTACCATGGCGAATGTCATTCAACAGATGAACAAGCCGACATTGATTATTGCACATAATAAGACGCTGGCTGCGCAGCTGTATGGGGAATTCAAAGAGTTCTTTCCAAATAACGCAGTGGAATATTTTGTCTCCTACTACGACTATTATCAGCCGGAAGCATATGTTCCATCTTCAGACACATATATTGCCAAGGATTCGTCCATCAATGACGAGATTGATAAGCTTCGACTCTCCGCAACTATGTCACTGATGGAGCGAAGAGATGTGATCATTGTTGCAAGTGTATCTTGTATCTATGGGCTGGGTAACCCGGTAGATTACCAGAACATGGTAGTTTCTTTGCGTCCGGGTATGATCAAAGATCGTGATGAAGTAATGGCAAAGCTGATTGAGATCCAGTATGATCGTAATGATATGGATTTCCACCGTGGTACATTTCGTGTGCGTGGAGATGTTTTGGAAATCATTCCGGCATATGAGAGTGACACAGCGATTCGTGTGGAATTCTTTGGAGACGAGATAGACAGGATCTCAGAGATTGATATTTTGACAGGAGAAGTGAAGGACGAACTGAAGCATGTAGCAATCTTTCCGGCATCTCATTATGTGGTTGACCGTGAGAATATCAAGCGTGCGGTGGCAGATATCGAGGAAGAACTGGAAGAACGTGTCAAAGAGTTTAAGAGAAATGACAAACTTCTAGAAGCACAGCGTATTGCGGAGCGAACGAATTTTGATATTGAGATGCTTAAGGAGACTGGATTTTGTTCCGGAATTGAGAATTATTCCAGACATCTGGCAGGGCTTCGACCGGGACAGGCTCCGTATACATTGATCGATTATTTCCCGGATGATTTTATTATGATGATTGATGAGTCACATAAGACAATCCCGCAGATTGGTGGAATGTATCACGGAGACCAGTCGAGAAAGCAGACATTGGTAGATTATGGGTTCCGTCTCCCATCTGCGAAGGACAACCGACCGCTTAATTTTGATGAGTTTGAAAGTAAGATCAATCAGGTGATGTTTGTATCTGCGACACCGGGAGAATATGAGAAGGATCATGAACTTCTTCGAGCAGAACAGGTAATCCGCCCGACAGGACTTCTTGATCCGGAAGTTGAAGTGCGACCGGTAGAAGGACAGATTGATGATCTGATCGGTGAAGTGAACAAAGAGATCAGTAAGAAGAATAAAGTCCTTGTCACAACGCTGACAAAGCGCATGGCAGAAGATTTGACAGATTATATGCGTGAAGTAGGAATCCGTGTAAAATATCTTCATTCGGATATTGATACGCTTGAACGTACGGAGATCATCCGAGATATGCGTCTGGATGTGTTTGATGTGTTGGTTGGGATCAACCTCTTGAGAGAAGGACTTGATATTCCGGAAATCACTCTTGTTGCAATCCTTGATGCAGATAAAGAAGGATTCCTTCGTTCAGAGACTTCGCTGATTCAGACAATCGGTCGTGCAGCGCGTAATGCAGAAGGACATGTAATCATGTATGCAGATAAGATTACAGAATCAATGCAGCTGGCGATCGATGAGACACAGCGTCGTCGTGAGATTCAGATGAGATACAATGAAGAGCATGGAATCACGCCGAAGACGATTCAGAAGTCAGTGCGTGATCTGATCAGTATCTCTAAAAAGGTTGCGGCAGAAGAGATGCGGCTTGAAAAAGATCCGGAGTCCATGAGCCAGAAAGAACTGGAGAAACTGATCGCGGATCTGACGAAACAGATGAAGAAGGCAGCAGCGGAATTGAACTTTGAGGCAGCGGCAGAGCTTCGTGATAAGCTTGTTGAATTAAAAAAGATGCTCAATGATATGGAATAGGAGATTACAAAATGGGTAAGAAAATGGACGCCAGACAGTACATTAAGATACGAGGCGCGAATGAGAATAACCTGAAGAATATAGATGTAGATATCCCAAGAAATGAACTGGTTGTTTTGACGGGACTTAGCGGTTCTGGAAAATCTTCCCTTGCATTTGATACAATTTATGCAGAAGGACAGAGACGTTATATGGAATCCCTGTCTTCCTATGCAAGACAGTTTCTTGGTCAGATGGAGAAACCGGATGTAGAAAGTATCGAAGGGCTTTCACCTGCAATTTCCATCGATCAGAAATCAACGAACCACAATCCACGTTCCACAGTTGGAACTGTTACGGAGATTTATGATTATTTTCGATTATTATATGCGAGAGTTGGAATTCCTCATTGCCCGAAATGTGGTCGTGAGATTGCAAAACAGTCGGTAGATCAGATGGTGGATCAGATCATGGCACTTCCGGAGAGAACGAAGATACAGCTTTTGGCACCTGTTGTACGTGGAAGAAAAGGAACACATGCAAAGCTTTTCGAGCGTGCGAAAAAGAGTGGTTATGTTCGTGTTCGTGTGGATGGCAATATGTATGAGCTTTCGGAAGAGATTGCACTGGATAAGAATGTTAAACATAATATTGAGATTATAGTAGATCGTCTTGTAGTAAAACCTGGAATTGAAAAGCGACTGACAGATTCTGTCGAAAATGTACTTGAGCTCGCAGAAGGTCTGCTTCTTGTAGATGTGATCGATGGAGAGCCAATGAATTTCAGTCAGAGTTTTTCCTGTCCTGTCTGTGAGATCAGTATTGATGAGATTGAACCACGCAGTTTTTCTTTTAACAATCCATTTGGTGCTTGCCCGGAATGTTTTGGACTTGGATACAAAATGGAATTTTCAGAAGAACTGATGATTCCGGATCCGTCGTTGTCTATTAATCAAGGTGCGATTGCAGTTTTAGGATGGCAGTCCTGTACAGACAAGAGCAGCTTCACACGTGCAATTCTGGATGCACTTTGTAAAGAATATCATTTTGATCTGGACACCCCTTTTGAGGATTATCCAAAAGAAATCCATGATATTTTGATTTATGGAACAGACGGAAAAGAAGTAAAGGTTTATTATAAAGGTCAGAGAGGCGAAGGAATTTATCCGGTTGTATTTGAAGGTTTGATCAAGAATGTAGAACGTCGTTACCGTGAGACAGGTTCTCAGACGATGAAAGCAGAATATGAGACATTTATGAATATTACACCATGTTCAGCCTGTAAAGGACAGCGCTTGAAGCCGGGGGCTTTAGCTGTAACAGTTGGAGATAAGAATATTTCAGAAGTGACAACACTTTCTATAGAACGTCTTCAGAAATTTTTAGATGAACTTCAATTAACAGAGACACAGCAGTTGATTGGTAATCAGATTCTGAAAGAGATTAAAGCAAGAATCAGTTTTTTGATGGATGTCGGTCTGGATTATCTGACGCTTGCGCGTGCGACAGGAACACTTTCCGGTGGAGAAGCACAGAGAATTCGACTTGCAACACAGATTGGATCAGGTCTGGTCGGAGTTGCATATATTCTGGATGAGCCGAGTATCGGACTTCATCAAAGAGATAATGATAAACTTCTTGCGACGCTGAAACATTTGCGTGATCTTGGAAATTCATTGATTGTAGTAGAACATGATGAAGATACGATGCTGGCAGCGGATTATATAGTAGATATCGGTCCGGGGGCAGGAGAACATGGCGGTCAGGTTGTTGCTGTGGGAAATGCACAGGAAATTATGAAAAATCCAAATTCTGTCACAGGAGCGTATTTGAGTGGAAAAATCAGGATTCCGGTTCCGACAGAAAGAAAGAAGCCGACAGGTTATCTGAAGGTAGTCGGTGCACAAGAGAATAATCTCAAGAACATTGATGTAAAATTCCCTTTGGGAGTTATGACTTGTGTAACGGGAGTGTCTGGATCGGGGAAAAGTTCTCTTGTGAATCAGATTTTATATAAAAGACTTGCAAGAGACTTGAACCGGGCAAGAACAATCCCCGGAAAACATAAGAGAATAGAAGGGCTAGAGCAGGTTGACAAAGTGATTAATATCGACCAGTCACCAATCGGAAGGACGCCACGGTCAAATCCTGCCACTTATACAGGCGTGTTTGATTTGATCCGAGATTTGTTTGCAGGAACGCCGGATGCAAAAGCACGTGGATACAAGAAAGGACGGTTTAGCTTTAATGTAAAAGGGGGACGTTGCGAAGCATGTGCAGGAGACGGAATCCTGAAAATCGAGATGCATTTTCTTCCGGATGTTTATGTTCCATGTGAGGTCTGTGGTGGAAAGCGTTACAATCGTGAGACTCTGGAAGTACGCTATAAAGGGAAAAGTATTTATGATGTATTGAATATGACAGTGGAAGAAGCGGTAGATTTCTTCGAAAACGTGCCAAGTATTCGAAGAAAGATGGAGACGTTGAGAGATGTCGGATTGTCGTATATTCGTTTGGGACAGCCTTCTACAGAGCTTTCAGGTGGCGAGGCACAGAGAATTAAACTTGCGACAGAACTTAGCAAACGCAGTACCGGAAAAACGGTATATATTTTGGATGAACCTACGACAGGACTTCATTTTGCAGACGTGCATAAATTAACAGAGATTCTCCGCAGACTTTCCGGGGATGGAAATACAGTAATTGTAATCGAACATAATCTGGATGTGATTAAGACGGCAGACTATATTATTGACATTGGACCAGAAGGAGGAGACCGCGGAGGAACTGTTGTGGCAAGTGGTACTCCGGAAGAGGTCGCAAAGAATCCAGATTCTTATACAGGGAAATATATTGCGTCTATATTGGAGAAATAAAGACGAAAAAAAGTCGAAAAAAGTCGTAAAATATATGCAAAAAATGCCTTTCTATTTTAAGCGAAGTCTATTATACTAAAGTATGCGGATGATAAAACATTACTGTTTTGGTTACATAATATTGACAACAGTAAGAGTGAAAAAAACAGTAACGATAAACCCCTTCAAGGGACAAAAGACACTTGATTGAGGAAAGAGAATGCTGGAATCAGTAACCGACAATGTTGTTTATTTGCAGTAGATTGCTGAGAACAGTAAAAGAGCGTTTTAGAAGGGAGATATAGAAATTATGATGTCAGTAGATCTTGGAATAGATTTGGGGACAGCCAGTGTACTGGTATATGTGAAAGGAAAAGGGGTTGTTCTGAAAGAACCATCAGTTGTCGCATTTGATCGTGATACGAATGTGATCAAGGCAATTGGTGAAGAAGCGCGTCTGATGCTTGGAAGAACACCGGGAAATATTATTGCGGTAAGACCACTCAGACAAGGAGTAATCTCTGATTATACCGTGACGGAGAAGATGATTAAGTATTTTGTTCAGAAAGCTTTGGGAAAACGTACATTTAAGAAGCCGAGAATCAGTATCTGTGTACCAAGTGGTGTTACAGAAGTAGAAAAAAAAGCAGTGGAAGAGGCTACATTTGCAGCCGGAGCAAGAGAAGTTCATCTGATTGAAGAACCTGTGGCAGCAGCAATAGGAGCGGGGATAGATATTTCAAAGCCTTGTGGAAATATGATTGTTGATATCGGTGGAGGTACAGCAGATATTGCAGTTATTTCGTTGGGTGGAACAGTTGTGAATACATCAATTAAGATAGCGGGTGATGATTTCGATGAAGCAATCGTACGCTATATGAGAAAGAAACACAATCTTCTGATTGGAGAAAGAACGGCAGAAGATATCAAGATTAAGATTGGAACGACTTATCCACTTGTAGAAGAAGAGAAGATGGAAGTCAGAGGGCGTAATCTGGTAACGGGGCTTCCGAAGACAGTTACGGTGACTTCATCTGAGACAGAAGAAGCTTTGAGAGAATCTACAGGACAGATTGTAGAAGCTGTAATCGGAGTACTTGAGCAGACTCCGCCAGAGTTGTCAGCAGATATCCTTGATCGTGGAATTGTTCTTACCGGAGGAGGATCACTTCTTCGCGGACTGGAAGAATTGATCGAAGAGAGAACAGGAATTAATACGATGACAGCGGAGGATCCGATGAAAGTCGTTGCAATTGGTACCGGACAGTTTGTGGAATTTATGAGTGGAAGAAAAGAGTTTTAAGAGAAAGAATTCTGAAAAAGAATTTGAAGTGTCAGGTTCTTAGAGAAGAAGATTCAATTACAAGGGGTGTGTATAATAGGAACACACCCTTTTTCTGCATATAAATAGGAAAAGATACAAGAAGAGAGAGGAAAAAGTGTGGAAACAGTTACAGGGTATGTGAGTCATATTGTATATAGAAATTCTGATAATGGGTATACAGTATTCCATATTGAACATGATGATGGTGAAGTGACATGCGTGGGAAGTCTGAACTATATTAATGAAGGAGAACTTCTTGAAATTCAAGGAGAATATGTGAATCATAATGTTTACGGTAAGCAGTTGAAGATTTCTCATTATAAAGTAAAAGAGCCGGAGGATATTGTTTCTATTGAACGATATCTTGGCTCCGGAGCAGTGAAAGGTGTGGGTGCGGCACTGGCTGGCCGAATCGTGAAAAAGTTTAAAGAGGATACTTTCCGCATTATTGAAGAAGAGCCGGAAAGACTTGCGGAGATCAAAGGAATCAGTGAGAGAAAGGCACAGGAGATTGCATCTCAGCTTGAAGAAAAGAAAGATATGCGAAAAGCCATGATTTATCTGCAGAAATACGGTATTTCAACAAAGCTGGCAGCCAAGATTTATCAGTATTACGGAATGAAAGTGTATAAAGTGCTAGAAGAAAATCCGTATCAGCTTGCAGATAATATTGAAGGAATCGGATTTAAGACTGCGGATGAAATTGCATCCAAGATTGGCATACATACAGATTCAGACTATCGTATACGAAGTGGTTTATTTTATACATTGCAACAGGCAGTAGGTGAGGGGCATGTGTATTTACCACAGAATATATTGCTTCGAAGGGCAAATGCACTTTTAGGAGTTGATCTTGAAGATATTGAGAAGTACATCATGGATCTGTGTATAGAGCGGAAAACAGTTATGAAAGAAGTGGATGAGGAAATTCGCATTTATCCAGCACATTATTATTACTTGGAATTGAACACTGCGAAAATGCTTAATGATCTTGATATTGACTGTCAGATGCCGGAAGACATGATGGAGAAACGTCTGAAAAGAGTAGAACAGAAAGAAAAGATAGAATTGGATCCAATGCAGCACAGAGCTGTTATAGAAGCTATTAAACATGGTTTGCTCATATTAACAGGAGGACCGGGTACAGGTAAGACGACAACGATCAATACGATGATTCAATTTTTTGAAAGTGAAGGAATGAGTATCCTTCTTGCAGCGCCAACAGGACGCGCGGCAAAGCGAATGACAGAGGCTACAGGATATGAAGCCCAGACGATTCACAGATTACTTGAAGTAAGTGGAAATCCTGAGGAAGAGAACAGTGTAGGTGGATTTTTGAGAAACAGAGAGAATCCACTTGAGACAGATGTTATCATTATAGATGAGATGTCCATGGTTGATCTGAATCTGATGCATGCGCTTTTATCAGCAGTTATTCCGGGAACAAGACTTATTCTTGTGGGAGATGTGGATCAGCTTCCGTCCGTGGGACCGGGAAGTGTGTTAAAAGATATCATACGCTCAGAAAAATTTCACGTAGTGACGCTTACAAAGATTTTTCGTCAGGCAGGAGAGAGTGATATTGTAGTAAATGCTCATAAGATCAATGCAGGAGAACCGGTTACAATTGATAATAAAAGCCGAGATTTCTTCTTCTTAAAACGCCAGGATGCGAATACGATCATTAGCGTCGTTATTACTTTAATACAGAAGAAATTACCTAGATATGTGCAGGCTGACCCAAATGAAATCCAGGTAATGACACCAACACGTAAGGGATTGCTGGGTGTAGAACGATTGAATGTGATTCTACAGCAATATCTGAATCCTTCAGATTCCCAAAAAACGGAGAAAGAAATTAATGGTAGATTGTTCCGTGAAGGTGACAAAGTAATGCAGATTAAAAATAATTATCAATTAGAGTGGGAAGTTTCTACCAGATTTGGATTAACAGTTGACAAAGGAATTGGAGTTTTTAACGGTGATATGGGAGTCATTGATGAAATCAATGAATATACAGAAACTGTTATCGTGGAATATGATGAGGGGAGAAAGGTAAAATATGGATACGATATGACAGATGAGTTAGAACTTGCCTATGCGATTACGGTTCATAAATCTCAGGGAAGCGAGTATCCGGCGGTCATTATCCCACTTCTTCCAGGACCAAAGTTACTATATAACAGGAATCTGCTTTATACAGCAGTGACGCGGGCAAAAAAATGTTTAACAATAGTAGGGAGTGAACTAACATTTCAGGAAATGATCGAAAACAAAAGCGAACAGGGAAGATTTACAAGCTTAGACGAGCGAATCAAAGAATTTTAGAAAAAATATATCCAAAAAGATGCCCGTTTTGTCAGGGAATCAGCTTAAAAGGTATTTGCGATGACTGTAGAAAACAGGTTGTTAAGGTGGGAGAAATAAAATGTATCCATTGTGGAAAGCCATTGGAGGATGAAACAAAAGAGTATTGCAGGGATTGTGAAAGAAGAAAAAGTAATTATGAACAAGGACGCAGCCTATGGGTTCACATTCCGCCGGTTTCAAATTCAGTATATCGGTTGAAATATCACAACAAGCGATATTATGCGGAAATCTTTGGGAAAGAGCTGGCAGATGAGTTTGAATTTCAGATTCGAAGATGGGGGATCCAGGCAATTATTCCAATTCCATTACATAGATCGAAAATGAGAAAACGAGGATATAATCAGGCAGAACTTTTAGCAAAGCAGTTATCAGAATGCATGGGAATTCCTATGGAAAAAGATGTTTTATATCGGATTAAGAAAACCCGGCCTTTAAAGGAAATGAACGGGGAGCAGAGACACAGAAATCTGAAGGGGGCATTTGCGGTTTCAAAATCGTGGAATCCACGCCAGAACATTCTACTGATTGATGATATTTACACAACCGGAAGTACAATAGAACGTGCTGCAGGAATCCTGAAAAAAGCAGGTGTTGAAAATGTCTACTTTTTGACTCTAAGCATTGGACAAGGTATCTGAACATATGGTATACTTAGGAGAGAAATCTGGAAAGGTGAATGTCGGATATGTTAGATAAAGACAGGATTCGTTTAATGACAAAAATGTCGATATATGGGAAGAATCACAAAGATGATTTTAAAATTGCCGATTATTACAGAAAAGATTATGCAAGTCTTAAGACGTGGATTACATTGATCTGGGTAACAATAGGTTATGCAGTTTTGTTCGTTAGTTTCTGCATTTATTCAAGTGATAGTTTATCTGCTGATCTGACAATTTTAAAACTATTCGTTCTCTTGATTGCAGCAATTGCAGGCTATATAGTTCTTTTGGTTATATATGGGGTTTGCGCAAATAGTTTTTATAAGAGAAAACATGCAGTTGCCAAACAGAATGTAAAACGTTATTATCGTAATTTGTCCCGTTTAGAGAAGATGTGTAAAAAGGAGAAGAATGAACAATGAACAATTTACTGGTTCTTAGAGAAAGATTTAAGCAGATTTATGTTTCTCACTCTCTCTTGGTTCGAAAGGGAGCACAGTTTTTGCTTGCACTTTTGGTGTTTAACCTGATCAATTCTAATATTGGATTTATGAAGATGGCATCATCTGTTCTTTGTACTGTTGGCTTAGCAGTAGTCTGTACATTTCTCCCTCTGGCAGTAATGACGGCAGCAGCAACTGTGTTAATAGTGGCTCATTTATATACATTATCTATGCCAATAGCCGGAGTTACGGTGATACTGTTTTTGTTAATGTATATTTTCTACTTTCGATTTACCCCGGAGAAGAGCTGGCTGATTCTGCTGACGGTAGTAGCGTTCGGCATGAAAATACCACTGGTGATTCCGGTTATATTTGGGCTGTTAGGTACTACAGTATGGATTGTCCCTGCATCCTGCGGAATCCTTGTTTATTATCTGCTTTACCTGATCAAAGCTTCTGCAACAGCATTGAAAGGTACAGATGGAACAACAATGATCAGCACTTTAACCAATTTTACAAAACAGTTTGTAGGCTATCAAGAGATGTGGGTTATGCTGTTTGCAGTAGTGATCGGAATACTGGTAGTGAACGGAATTAAAAATCGGGCAGTCGATCATTCCTGGAAGATAGCATCAGCAACAGGTACAGCAGTTTGTATAATCATAGGCGCATCAGGAAATATCTCTTTGGGACTTCATATGCCTTATACGATGATGATCTTCAGTGGAATTCTTGGTGTTGTAGCAGGATTGTTCCTTGAAGTGTTTTTTTTCTCTGTGGATTATTCAAGAACAGAGAATGTTCAGTTTGAAGATGACGAATACTATTATTATGTAAAGGCAGTTCCGAAAGTAGTGGTTCAGATGCCTGAGAAGCAGGTAAAACATATTACAGAACATCAGGAACAGGACGCAGAGATGCCGAATGTGTCAGAGACAGAAAATAATACTGCTGTGTCAGAAGTTTCTGATTTGAAGGAAGTTGAACAGAAAGAGGAAGAAAATCAGTCAGAACAACTGAAAAAGGAGTCTGATCTTGCACAAACAACAATTTTTAATGATTCAAACATGACGGAAGATATTCTTTTAACAAGAAGTCTGAGCAAGGAACTGGGTCTGGATCAGAATGAAGAGAAAAAAGAGTGATCGACAGAGCAAAAGATGCAAGAGTGCATAACAACGAGTGATTACATAAGGTGGTGAGACTTGAGATGATAGAGTGGATTCAGAATTTTATAAGAAATTATTCAAATGGAATGTATTTTCCACATATACAGATAAAAGATATCATAGAGATTCTGATTGTGACGATTATTGTCTATGAAATCATGCTCTGGATCAAGAACACAAAAGCCTGGATGCTTCTGCGAGGAATGCTTATGCTGGGGGGATTTATTCTTCTGGCATGGCTTTTTCAAATGAATACGATCCTGTATCTGGCAAAAGAGTCAATTAATGTATTAGCGATTGCAGCAATTGTTGTTTTTCAGCCAGAACTTAGACGGGCATTGGAGAAGCTGGGAGAGAAGAATTTATTTAGTAACATTAATCCGTTCGATAAAAATAAAGAAAATCAGAGGTTTTCGGATGAAACACTGGATAGTATTGTAAGAGCTTGTTATGCCATGGGAAGCGTATGTACAGGAGCACTGATCGTGGTAGAGCAGGTGATTCAGTTAACAGAGTATGAAATGACAGGTATAGAGCTTGATTGTAAAGTGTCTTCTCAGGTGCTGATCAATATTTTTGAACACAACACCCCACTTCATGACGGCGCGGTCATTATCAGAGGGGACAGAATTACATCAGCAACATGCTATCTGCCACTTTCAGATAACATGACAATCAGTAAAGATCTGGGAACAAGGCATCGTGCTGCATTGGGAATGAGCGAGGTTTGCGATGCTCTTGTGATTGTTGTTTCAGAAGAAACGGGACTTGTTTCTGTGGCTTCCGGAGGACGATTGCTTCGAGCTATTAACGCAGAAGAACTTCGGAGTCAGTTAAGCCAGATTCAGTATAGAAAGACAGAGACAAAGAACAAGTTTTCTATACGGAAAGGATGGCACAGATCATGAAAAAATACAAATTGACAACGAATCTTCCGCTTAAGATTATTGCATTTGTTTTTGCAGCATTTCTTTGGCTGATTGTTGCGAATGTTGCTAATCCGGTTACGAAATCAACCTATACAAACATCAAAGTTACGATAGCGAACGATGATGTGATTACACAGGGTGGGGAAGTTTATACGGTTTTAGATGATCAGAATGTAAACGTAGTTGTTTATGCAAAACGTTCAGTGATTCAACAGATTAAGTCAGATGATATTGTGGCTACTGCGGATATTAAAGAAATGGATTCCAGGACAGGGTTGATACCAATTTCAGTATCAATTCCAAAGTATAGTGGATTTTATCAGTCGGCAGAGTCTGTTCCGAGAAACATACAGATTAAGACAGAACCGACAGGTAAGAATGTATTTACATTGACTGTTAGCACAACAGGAACGCAGCGTGACGGGTATCAGATTGGAGAGATGAAAGTTAATCCGGAAAAAATAACGATTACAGGAGCAGAATCCACAGTAAAATCAATTGATAAAGCTGTAGCGAAGATTAATGTAGATGGGATTTCAAAAGATGAAGAACTTACAGCAGAACTTGTTTTATATGATGCATCGGGAAATGTAATCAATCAGGGACAGTTAAGTAATAATCTTGGAGAAGATGGAATCACTGTAGATGTGAAAGTGATGAGGATCAAGACGGTTCCGTTGAAATTTGAAGCATCTGGAACACCGGCAGATGGATATGAATATCTAGGTTGTTCGAGCGAACCGGCGAGCGTGCAGGTCTGCGGAAAAGAAGAGGCCTTATCCAAGATTGAAAGTATCAATATTCCAGCATCTGAATTGTCTATTGATGGGGCAACAGAGAAGATAGAGAAAGCATTTGATATTACAGATTATCTGCCGGAAGGTGTAGAACTGATTGAAGGTGCATCAGGAAAGGTTACAGCAACTGCAATGATCGAACAGTTGGGAAATCGTACAATTGAGTTTATGGTTGCATCCATCAAACAGAATTATCTGGCAAAAAATCTTCAGGTGAGTTATGAGCCAGATGCTGAGGTGACACTTGTATTTCAGGGAGAGAAAGATACGCTGGATAGTCTGGATATCAGTAATGCAGTATCGGTAAACCTACAGAATTACACGAAGGAAGGTACTTATGACATACCGGTAGAAGTAGATCTTCCAGATGGAGTGACATTGACAAAACCAGTGTCAGTGCAGCTTGTATTGACTGAAAAAGAATCCACAGAAGATGAACAACCGGAAAATAACTCTGAGACAAATTAGTGATACTTTATATTGTTTTGTGAATTACAGGTCTAAATTAAAAAAGAATTAAGATGGCCGGCATTGACAGTTTTCAATGCATATTATATGATGTTGAAGTTAAAACTTCAAACTATCAAAGAGATAGAATAGGAGAATAATATGATAAGCGATAAAGTAGTGATCAAAAATCCGACAGGACTTCATTTAAGACCGGCAGGATTGTTTTGTAAAACTGCAATGCAGTACAAGAGCAAGATCACAGTGTACAAGAAAATGAAAAATGAAGAAGTGAATGCAAATGCCAAAAGTGTATTAAGTGTACTGGGTGCATGCATAAAAAGCGGAGATGAGATTACAATTATTTGTGAAGGAGAAGATGAAGAAACAGCACTTTCAGACATGGTTCAACTTGTGAAAGATGGATTGGGAGAATAAGTAGTGTTTATAAACCGGTATATTGTAACAGTGAAGAGACATTAGGAGGAAAAAGAAATGAGCAAAGCAACATTAGTAATCATGGCGGCAGGCATTGGAAGTCGTTTTGGAGGCGGAATCAAGCAGCTGGCTCCGATTGGACCAAATGGAGAGATTATCATGGACTACTCCATCTATGATGCATTAGAAGCAGGGTTTGACAAAGTTGTATTCGTTATCCGCAAAGATCTCGAGAAAGATTTCAAAGAGATCATTGGCAACCGTATTGAAAAAGAAGTAGAAGTAGCATATGCATTTCAAGAGCTTGATGATATTCCGGAAAAATTCAGCGGAAAATTCACAGGAAGAACAAAACCTTGGGGAACAGGTCAGGCAATTCTTTGCTGTAAAGATGTGGTGGATGCTCCATTCCTTGTAATCAATGCAGATGATTATTATGGAAAAGAAGCATTTAAAGAGGCATACAGTTATTTGACAAACCTTCCATCTGCTGATATAATGCAGATTTGTATGGTCAGCTTTGTATTGAAAAATACATTGAGTGATAACGGAGGCGTGACCAGAGGTGTGTGCGAAGTAGACGGACATGGCATGCTTGCAGACATTGAAGAGACACATAACATCGAAAAAGAAGACGGAAAAGCTGTAATCCACAAAGAGGATGGAGATGTATTCCTTGACGTTGATTCACCGGTATCTATGAATATGTGGGGAATTACACCTGAATTTTTCGAGATTCTTAAGACAGGATTTGATGAGTTTCTTGAGAAAACAGAAAGTACAGATCTAAAAGCAGAATATCTGCTTCCGACAATGATTGGAGATCTGTTAAGTGATGGAAAACTGGAAGTAAAAGTACTGCAGTCACATGACCAGTGGTTTGGGGTGACATATAAGGAAGATAAAGAATCTGTAACAGCAGCACTTCGTGGATTGATCGAAAAAGGAGTTTACCCGTCAAAATTGTTCTAATTTGAGAAAAGGGATGTAAGATGGCAAAACGAAAAGAATCTGCTGGCAATTCTGCACGCAGAAAGAAAAGTACAAATAAGTATTCCCGCAGATCGGGAAGTAATAAGCTGGGAACTTTGTGTATCATTCTTCAGACGATTGCCAGTATAGCCTTAATGGCGGTATTGTATTTGTTAGGAATGATTCCGGATAAGTATCTGATACTGGTAGCAGCAATACTGTTTTTCTTATGGTGTGTGACACTGAATTCACAGGTGGCAAGGAGAAAACGGGGGACTTTGGGAAAAGTGTTCAGTTTACTTATGGCTGTTGTGATGTTTACAGGAAGTTATTATGTCGCTCAGGCTAATAATATGATTGGAAAGATCACAGGCAGCAACTATAAAGTAGATAAGATGGTTGTTGCAGTGCGAGCAGATGATTCGGCAGAGACAATAGAAGATGCGGCAGACTATACGTATGGTGTACAGTTTGAGAAAGGTGCTGGCAATATACAGACAGCTGTGACCGATATTGAAAAGCAGATTGGCGTTGATACGATCGAAGTAAAAGAGTATGATTCTGTCCAGACACAAGCACAGGCTTTGATTGATGGGGATTGTGATGCAATCATTTATAACAGTGCATATACAAGTCTGATGGAAGAAGCAGTAGATGGTTATAGCGATAAAGTGAAAGTGTTGTATACATTTAATATACGTGTTGAGTTGGATTTCGGAAATTCAACAGGAGCAACAGATGACAGTATTATAAAAGAACCATTTACAGTTTATATCAGTGGTATTGATGTTTATGGTGATGTATCAGAAACAAGTCGAAGTGACGTGAATATTATTGCAGTTGTAAATCCACAAACACATCAGATATTACTTGTAACAACACCGCGTGATTATTATGTTCCTATTCCGGGAGTTTCAGGAGGACAGAGAGATAAGTTAACACATGCGGGAATCTATGGTATAGATGCATCTATGAAAACTTTGGGTGAATTATATGAGACAGATATTAATTATTATGCAAGATTAAATTTCACTTCATTAATTGATATTGTTGATACGCTTGGCGGAATTGATGTATATTCTGAATTTGCATTTACGACAAGTAAAGATTCAGAATATACTATGGATGTTCAGGAAGGGTATAATCATTTTAATGGTAAAGAAGCTCTTGCATTTTGCAGGGAAAGACAAAATCTTCCTGATGGAGACAATCAGAGAGGAAAAAATCAGCAGGCGGTTATTACTGCAATGCTAAAGAAGTGTCTGTCGCCTACAATGCTTTTGAAGGCAAATGCAATTATGGAACAGGTCAGCAAAGATGTTGAGACAAATATGTCTCAGGAACAGATCAATGCTCTGATCAAGTATCAGTTGAATAATAATGCAACATGGACAATCCAGTCTATAGCAGCAGAAGGAACGAATACAACAGGTACTTGTTATTCCAGTGGAGATACAGAACTCTTTATTATGGAACCGATTGAATCTTCTGTGCAGAATATTATTGATTTGGTGAATGTTGTTGAAGAAGGCGGCATATTGACCGAAGGAGAAAAATTAAATTAAGAATGGGTAGAGGAGGCGCAGAAATAGTAAGAAGCGTCTCCTTTTTTAAAGTTGATTGGTAATGATTTCAAAAACGTAATGCAGAGAAATATAAAACCTGCACAATTTATGAAAAAAATAAGTATAGACATTGAATAATGGAATGAAATTTGATAATATATAAGTTATGTAAAAAACTTGTAATAATTTGTAACATTGTTAATGGAGAGGATTTCTATGAAAAATATATTCAGCTTAAAAACATCAAAATCAAGAATGATATTACTATTTATTGTAGATGTCATTACAATTATAGTGGATTCTTACCTAGCGTTGATTGTTAGATATAAAATGGATGGGAACACGGTTCCTGTGGAAGATTTGGCAAGTGTTAATACGTATTTGTTGATTAATATAGTTACTACAATGATCATCTTTCTTTTATTGAATTTATATAATAGAGTCTGGTCATATGCAAGTCTTTATGAGGCGCTACTTGTTTGTGCAGCGGCAATTTTATCAACAGCATTTCAGGCATTTGGAATGAGTCTGCTTTATCTGACAGTGCCAAGAAGTTTTCATTTGTTCTATTTCTTTTTCTTGACAATGACAACTTTGATCACAAGATTTTCTTATCGTATTTTGCATGCTCTTCAAAGAGGTATCTCAAAGAACACAAATCGTCCAATCAATACAATGGTGATCGGAGCAGGCGAAGCCGGTAATATAATAATCACTGAGATGAAAACAAGCAAACATTTAAACAGAAATGTTGTGTGTGTAATTGATGACAATCCATCAAAAACCGGAAAATATATTCGCGGAGTACGCATTGTCGGCGACCGTACGAAAATTAAAGAGGCTGCGAAAAAATATGATGTAGATGAGATTATGCTTGCAATTCCATCTGCTGATAATAAAGACACCAGAGATATCCTGCGTATTTGTAATGAAACAACCTGTAAGCTGAAGGTACTTCCAGGCGTGTATCAGCTGATCAATGATGAGGTAAGTGTCTCAAAATTAAGAGAAGTTTCTATTGAGGATTTGCTGGGAAGAGATACTGTGAAGATTGATATTGACAGTATTGCCGGATATGTGAGAGGCAAGAGTGTTCTTGTAACGGGAGGTGGTGGCTCTATCGGAAGCGAACTCTGCCGACAGATTGCTGCACATAATCCGAGAATGCTTATTATTTTTGATATATATGAAAATAATGCATATGATATACAGCAAGAATTAAAAAAGAAATATCCAAAACTTAGATTAGAAGTGCTTATTGGTTCAGTTCGTAATACAAAGAGAATTGAAAGTGTGATGGATCTTTATCGACCAGATGTAGTGTATCATGCAGCTGCACATAAGCATGTCCCGCTGATGGAGGACAGTCCGAATGAAGCAATTAAAAATAATGTTTTTGGAACTTATAAGACAGCACGTGCGGCGGATAAGTATGGGGTCAAGAAATTTGTACTGATTTCTACAGATAAGGCTGTTAATCCAACAAACATTATGGGGGCGTCCAAGAGATTATGTGAGATGATCATTCAGACATTCAGTAGATATTCCAAGACGGAATTTGTTGCTGTGCGTTTTGGAAATGTGCTTGGAAGTAATGGTAGTGTTATTCCATTGTTTAAGAAACAGATGGCAGCCGGAGGTCCTGTGACAGTTACACATCCGGATATTATCCGTTTCTTTATGACAATTCCGGAAGCTGTATCATTGGTAATGCAGGCAGGCGCATTGGCTCATGGAGGAGAAATCTTCGTGCTTGATATGGGTGAGCCAGTTAAAATTGCTGATCTTGCCAAGAATTTAATTCGTTTGTCAGGTTATACTCTTGGTGTGGATATGAATATTGAGTATACAGGACTTCGACCAGGAGAAAAATTGTATGAGGAGATTCTAACAAAAGAGGAAGGTTTACAGAAGACGGCAAATAATCTGATTTATGTGGGACAACCGTTAGAATTTGATGAGGTACATTTCTTAAGCGAGTTGAAAAAACTCGAAATTGCTGCATCAGAGGAATCAAGGGATGTGAAAAAAATCGTATCTGGAATTGTTTCGACGTATCATATCAGAGAAGAAGATAAAGAACGTGATGAAGAGATGTATGAAGAATTATTAAGTCTTGGAAAAGCGAGTCACGAAGAACCAGTTGTGGAGGATAGATAGATGGAAAACAGACATATAGCATTTTCACCACCGGATATTACGGAGGAAGAGATTGCAGAGGTTGCAGATACTTTAAGAAGTGGATGGATAACTACAGGACCTAAGACAAAGAAATTCGAAAACGAAATAGCAGCATTTTGCCATACGAGTAAGGCGGTTTGTCTTAACTCAGCTACAGCATGTGCAGAGATGAGTTTACGTGTTCTTGGAATTGGTCCGGGGGATGAAGTGATTACAAGTGCGTATACGTATACTGCATCAGCAAGTGTTGCAGTACATGTAGGTGCAACACTTGTATTAGTAGATACTCAGCCGGATTCTTATGAGATGGATTATGAAAAGCTGGAATCTGCAATTACAGAGAAAACAAAGGCAATCATTCCGGTTGATCTTGGAGGGGTGATTTGTGATTACGACAAGATATACGACATTGTAGAAAAGAAAAAGTCATTATTCCGTCCGAGCACAGAGATACAGAAAAAGATGGGAAGAATAGCGGTAGTAGCCGATGGTGCGCATGCATTTGGTGCTACAAAAAATGGAAAGCATAGTGGAGAAATTGCAGATTTTACAAGCTTTTCTTTTCATGCAGTAAAGAATCTTACAACAGCAGAAGGCGGAGCAGCAGTCTGGAGAGATATTGACGGAATAGATAATGAAGAAATTTACAAACAGTTTATGCTTCTTTCTCTGCATGGTCAGTCTAAAGATGCTTTGGCTAAGACACAGCTGGGAGCGTGGGAGTATGACATTATTGCGCCGTATTATAAATGCAATATGACAGATATTATGGCATCTCTTGGACTTGTACAGTTGAGAAGATACCCATCGATTTTGGCAAGAAGAAAAGAAATTATAGAAAAATACAATGAAGGATTGAAAGATCTAGATCTTAGTGTATTGAACCATTATGGGGATGATTTTGCGTCAAGTGGTCATTTGTATCTTGTCAGATTAAATGGAAAGACAAGAGAAGAATGCAATGCAGTAATTACAAAGATGGCTGAAGCAGGCGTTGCAACAAATGTTCATTACAAACCGCTTCCACTTTTGACAGCATACAAAAATCTTGGATTTGATATCAAAGATTATCCGAATGCTTATGCACTATTTGAAAACGAGATTACTTTACCACTCCATACAAAACTGACAGATGAGGATGTAGAGTATGTGATTGAAACATTTAGGAAATGTGTAAGTGAGGTTTAAAAGATGTGCAGATGGGACGAATTGCCTCAGAATATGCAAGTGAAAGAAGTAAAAAGATATTATGATATTTTACAGCGGCATAAAGCAAGTTTGATTCTGAAGCGTCTTTTTGATATAATAGTAGCAGGTGTGTTGCTTGTGCTTTTATCACCACTGCTTTTGATACTAGCAGTTTGCATTAAACTGGATTCTAAAGGTCCGGTTTTCTTTCGACAAGTAAGAGTGACGACATACGGTAAGACTTTTCGGATTTTTAAATTCCGTACGATGGTTAACAACGCAGATAAAATCGGAACGCAGGTTACCACGAAAGGTGATACCAGAATAACAAAAGTAGGAAAAGCATTACGCGGATGCAGATTAGATGAACTACCGCAGTTGCTCAACATATTATCTGGAGATATGACTTTTGTAGGTACTAGACCAGAAGTTGAAAAGTATGTAGCCCATTATACAGATGAAATGAAGGCGACACTGTTATTGCCAGCAGGAGTAACATCAAGGGCGAGTATTGAATATAAAGATGAAGACAAGCTTCTTGAATCAGCAGAGAATGCAGATCAGGTTTATATCGAACAGATTCTGCCAGAAAAGATGAAATATAATTTGAAAGCAATTGAAGAATTTAGTTTCTGGCAAGATATCAAGACGATGTTAGCAACAGTAATAGCAGTTATAAAATAACAAAGGTATGAAGGAGAACTCACAATGAACGTATGGATTGTGAATCATTACGCCATTCCACCGAGTATGGGGGGATTGGTGAGGCATTACTATTTTTCAAAGTACCTTCAGAAGAAGGGACATTCGGTGAAAATCTTTACATCCAGTAAGATTCATAATACAGATATTAATATGATCAGGGATAAATCTCTTTATAGAGAAGAGATGGAAGATGGTGTAGAGTATACCTTTGTTAGAAGCCGTGATTATAAAGGAAATGGAATGGACAGAGTTATTAATATGATGGATCTTCCATTCAAGACCTGGAAAGCAATGAAGCGGTTTTATAAGAAAGAAAAGCCAGATGTGATTTATACATCTTCTCCAGATTTATTTGTTGCATTATTTGCATTATTATTTGGTAGAAAGCATAAAATACCAGTTGTTGTGGAAGTACGAGATTTATGGCCGGAGTCGATTGTAGAATATAATGGTATGTCTCGAATGAATCCAATTATTCAAGTACTGTATCAGCTTGAAAAATGGATTTACGTACACGCAGATCAATTGATTTTTACAATGCCGGGCGGAAAAGAGTACATATGCGATAAGGGCTGGACGAAAAAAGTTAATATTAATAAAGTAAACCATGTAAATAATGGCGTCGATTTAGCAGAATTTGAAGAGAATAAAAAAGCATATAGACTTGAGAACAGTCAGATTGCGAATGATAATGCATTTAAAGTAGTTTACATGGGATCTATTCGAAAAGTAAATAATCTTCAGACATTGGTTGATGCTGCAAAAGAATTGAAAAATGAAAACATTCATTTTTATATTTATGGTGATGGTACAGAAAAGGATATGTTGGAAGAACAATGCAGGAAGCAAGCTTTGAATGTAAAGTTTGAGGGAAGAGTAGAAAAAAAATATATTCCTTATATTTTAAGTCAGTCTGATTTGAATATTATTAATGTGCAAGGAGCCGGGATCAATCGCTATGGATGTAGTTGGAATAAGTTATTTGAATATATGGCGAGTAAAAAGCCTATTTTATGTAATCTCCCAATAGAACATGATTTAATCAGAGAAAGAAAACTAGGTGTTGCAAAAAAATTTAAAACTGCAAAAGAATACGCACAAGAAATTATAGTGTTTAAGAATATGTCGAACGAAGATTATAAAAGTTATTGTGACAGGTTAGAAAAAACGGCAAAGGAATACGATTATCAAACACTTTCAGATAAAATAGAATTCATAATGAAAAAGGCTGTTAATATCTCGAAAAATGAAAATTTAAGTTAAATAATTGATTGTTGAGGGAAAGAGGTTTGATAATGAAAATTTTATTTTTATCAGCAGCGAATAGCATACATACGGTCAAATGGGTGAATGCACTAGTAGAAAAAGGACATGAAGTTGTATTAGTGTCTAATAAAGGACATGAGCCTAAAGAAGATACGTTAGATAATAGAATACAGTTTTGTTGTTTGAAATACAGTGGAAATTTGGGATATTTTTTAAATGCAAAGGAATTGTCTTCATTAGTAAAAAAAATAAAGCCAACAGTAATAAATGTTCATTATGCCAGTGGGTATGGAACGTTAGCACGGTTGGCAAAACTTCCACCGTATCTTTTGTCTGTATGGGGGAGTGACGTATATGATTTCCCATATGAGAGTAAAATAAAGAATAGAATTCTGAAAAAAAATATCAGAAATGCGGATATGCTTGCATCGACAAGTAAGTGTATGGCACGGCAACTGAGAAAAGTAATGAGCGATAGTTCGCTTGAAATCGCTATTACACCATTTGGAGTAGATTTGGAGCTTTTTAATCCTAGTCTGTACGCTAAATCGGAAAATAATGAGTTTATTGTAGGAACAGTAAAAGCATTAGAAAGTAAATATGGTATATTTGAATTAATTCAGGCATTTGAAAAACTGAACAACGAGATAAACAAAAATAAGCAGTTTCATCAGATATTAAAATTGGAAATTTATGGAGATGGAAGTCAAAAAGAAGAAATTCAATCATATATTAATCAAAAAGGACTGGTAAGTCAGATTACATTAAAGGGGAAGATTCCTAATAAAGATGTACCAAGTGCAATAGCAAATTTTGATGTCTTTGTTGCCCTAAGTCAATTAGACAGTGAAAGCTTTGGTGTGGCAGCAGTTGAGGCAATGGCAATGGGGAAGGCAGTTGTGGCAACAGATGTTGATGGATTTAAGGAAGTAATTAGCGATGAGAAGACAGGAATTATTGTTTCAAGACATAGTACTGAGGATGCGGAAAAAGCTATTTTAAAATTAGCTTTAGATCAAAATTATCGGATTAACTTGGGGAAAAATGGAAGAAAACGAGTTGAAGAAAATTATGATTGGGATAAGAATGTAAATACTATGTTGAAGTTATATGAGAAAATGGATAGGATAGTCTGAAAATGAACACAGAAAAAAGATGTATATTCCATATTCCCTATAAGATTGATTCAAATGTGAAATCTGGAACCAATATTAGACCGGTCAAGATGAAAGAAGCGTTTGAAGCTAATGAATATAAGGTCGATTGCATTTGGGGATATGGGAGAGAGAGAAAAGAAAGAATAAGTGCAATAAAGAAAAAAATACAACAAGGTGAAGTTTATGATTTCGTCTATTCAGAAAATAATACAATGCCAACTGCACTGACAGAAAAAGATCATATACCGAGATATTTTAATTTAGATTTTGAATTTTTAAAATATTGTAAAAAAAATGGTATTAAGGTCAGTCTTTTTTATAGGGATATTTATTGGAAATTTGATGTATATAAGGAAAAGACAAATCGTTTGCAACAGATGATTGCAATTCCGTTATATAAATATGATTTGAGACAATATGATAAATTTGTTGATAGATTATATCTGCCATCAAATAAAATGCGTCCGTATGTAGAAAATGTCAAGGATTTTTCTGAATTACCCCCAGGATGTGAAATAAATGAAGAGGTTATTGAGTGTAAAAAGAAGCAGAGTCCAAAAGAATCATTAGAACTATTTTATGTTGGTGGGATAGGAAGTTTGTATGATATTAAAAAATTGTTGCAGACAGTAATAAAATTCGATAATGTAAGATTGACAGTTTGTTGTCGGGAAAATGAATGGATCACAAATAAAGAAAGATATCAGAAATATGTAAATAATAATATTAGTATCATTCATAAGTCGGGAAAAGAGTTAGATGAATATTATAAGAAAGCGGATATTAGTCTCCTTTATTTCCCAAGTGATGGATATCGTAGCTTTGCTATGCCAGTGAAGTTATTCGAATATATGGGAAACTTGACACCGATTATTGCAACATGCGGAAGTGCAGCGGGAGAATTTGTTGAGTTAAATGACATAGGTTGGAATATTTCATATAATGATAATTCTTTAGAGAAATTACTTGCAAAGATTCTTAAGGATAGAAAGCTATTGATAGAAAAAAGAAATAATCTAGCAAGTGCATTACAAAGAAATACGTGGAAGGCACGAGCAGCTCAGGTAATAGATGATTTAACAAAAGGAGAAGGAAAATGAAAACAGAGTTATTAAAGAAAATCGAGAACAAAGAAATTGAAGTAGGTGTAGTAGGACTTGGATATGTAGGACTTCCGCTTGCTGTAGAGAAAGCAAAAGCAGGATTTAAGACAATTGGATTTGATGTTCAGGAAGAAAAGGTAAACCTTGTAAATGAAGGTCATAATTATATCGGAGATGTTGTAGACAGTGATCTGAAGAAACTTGTTGACGAGGGTATGCTGAAAGCAACAACAGACTTTAGCTTTGTAAAAGATGTTGATTTTATCGCTATCTGCGTTCCAACACCATTGGATTCCCATCAGGAGCCAGATATTAGTTATGTGAAAGCATCAACAGAAGCTATTTCTAAATATCTTACAAAAGGAACAATGGTAGTACTTGAGTCTACAACATATCCGGGAACAACAGAAGAACTGATCAAACCAATCCTTGAAGAAGGATCAGGATTAAAATGCGGAGAAGACTTCTATCTTGGATTTTCTCCAGAGCGTGTTGATCCAGGTAACCTGATCTATAAGACAAAAAACACACCAAAGGTTGTTGGAGCAATCGGTAAAGATGCGACAGAGGTAATTGCAACAATGTACCGTGCTGTACTTGAAGGTGATGTATATGAAGTTTCTTCACCGGCAATCGCTGAGATGGAGAAGATTCTTGAAAACACATATAGAAATATCAACATTGGTCTTGTAAATGAGCTGACTATGCTTTGCGACAGAATGGGAATCAGCATGTGGGAAGTTATTGATGCTGCAAAGACAAAACCATATGGTTTCCAGGCATTCTATCCAGGTCCGGGACTTGGTGGACACTGTATCCCGCTTGATCCATATTACCTTACATGGAAAGCAAGAGAGTATGGATTCCATACATCTATGATTGAAGGATCTATGATTATTAATGATCAGATGCCGGAATACTGTGTAGAGCGTGCGAGCAAAGTACTGAATCGTTATAAGAAAGCTATGAACGGAGCAAAAGTACTTGTTCTTGGCGTTGCATACAAGCAGGATATTGATGATTACAGAGAAAGTCCAGCTCTTCGTGTGATTGAAGTGCTCAAACGCGAGATGGCAGATGTTGATTTCTATGATCCATGGATTTCTGAGTACAAATATCATGGAGAGAAACATCAGGGAATTGAGAAAATTGATCCGGAAATCATTGCTTCTTATGACCTGATCATGGTAACAGCAGCACATACGAATGTAGATTATGACATGATTCAGAAGAATGCAAAAGCAATCTTTGATACAAAGAATGTTATGAAAAATATTGAGAACAGAGAAAATATTGAAGTTCTCTAATTGTAAACATATTTTTATGGTTGAAAGGAATTCAAAATGAAAATTGTTACTATCGTTGGAGCACGTCCGCAGTTTGTAAAAGCTGCGGCTGTCTCCAGAGTGATTAGAAAAAAGCATGAAGAAATCTTAGTGCATACAGGACAACACTATGATAATAATATGTCAGATGTTTTTTTTGATGAGTTACATATTCCAAAACCAGATGTGAATCTCGGTGTTGGCTCGGGAACACATGCAAGACAGACAGCTGAGATGATGATTGGAATAGAAGATGTTCTATTAAAAGAAAAACCAGATTATCTGATGGTGTACGGAGATACAAACTCTACTCTTGCGGGGGCAATTGCAGCTTCGAAGATACATATTCCGATTATTCATGTAGAAGCAGGATTGAGATCTTATAATATGCGTATGCCTGAGGAGCAGAATAGAATTCTGACTGATCGTATTTCAACATTATTACTTTGCCCAACAGAAGTGGCTGTTGAGAATCTTAAAAAGGAAGCAATTACTGAAGGGGTATATAATGTTGGAGATGTCATGTGTGATGCAGTATTATATTACTCAAAAATGTTAGAAGAACATCCGAAGAAATTTTATTTTGAACATCTGGAAGGGATTTATGAGCCAATCGACAGTGTAGATGAATGGTATCTTGCAACAATTCATCGTGCAGAGAATACAGATGATATTGATAAAATTAGAAATATTCTTGCAGCATTTGAAGAATTAGATGCACCAGTTATTTTTCCAGTACATCCAAGAACAAAAGGTTTAGTTACAAAATTGAGAGATGAACATAAATATTTTAATATTCTGTTTGTTCAACCAATGGGATATTTAGATATGCTATATTTTGTTAAACATGCAAAGAAAGCAGTAACAGATTCTGGTGGATTACAGAAAGAGACATATATCTTAGATACACCTTGTGTTACTGTGAGAGATCAGACAGAATGGGTTGAAACTTTGATTGGAAATCATAATATTCTCGCAAAACCAGAGAAGAAAGATATTTTGGATAAAGTCAACCATACAGTAATAGATAGAGAAAATAAAAAGAACTATTATGGAACAGGAAATGCTGCTCAGATAATATGTGACTTGATAGGAGAGTAAAGATGAAATATGCATTAATTGGTTGTGGAAGAATTTCAACAAATCATGTAAAAGCTGTTGTAAATAATAAGCTTGAATTTGTAGCTGCCTGCGATGTTGTACCGGAACATATCGAAAATGTTCTTGCAAAACATGGACTTGAAAATGATACAAGTATTAAAAGATATACAGACTACAAAAAAATGATTGAAGAAAATGAAATCGAACTTGTTGGTATTGCAACAGAAAGTGGTCTTCATGCAGAGATTGCTTTGTACTGTATTGAGCATGGAATCAACTGTATTATCGAGAAACCGATGGCAATGAGCATTGAAGATGCAGATAAGATTATTAAACTGTCTGAGGAAAAAGGCGTAAAAGTATCTGCGTGTCATCAGAATAGATTTAATGTTGCAGTCCAGGAGATGAGAAAAGCTCTTGAAGCAGGAAGATTTGGAAAACTTTCCCATGGTTCTATTCATGTACGTTGGAACAGAAATCAGGATTATTACACACAGGCTCCATGGAGAGGAACATGGGCTCAGGATGGTGGAGCCCTTATGAATCAGTGTATTCATGGAATTGATCTTCTTCGTTGGATGATGGGAAATGAAATCGATGAAGTTTATGGTGTAACAAAACAGCAGTTCCATCATTATCTTGAAGCAGAAGACATCGGAATGGCAGTTGTAAAGTTCAAAAATGGAGCAGTTGCAACAATTGAAGGAACAACAAATGTCTATCCACAGAATCTTGAGGAAACATTATATCTGTTCGGTGAGAATGGTACAGTCAAGCTTGGTGGAAAATCTACAAATAACATTGATGTATGGAATTTTGCTGATGAGACAGATGATGATCAGGCAAACAAAGGACTTGAAGAGCAGACAAGTAATGTATATGGAAATGGACACACAAGTCTTTATGCAGATGTAATTGATGCAATTAAGAATGACAGAGCACCATATGTTGATGCACATGCAGGAAGAAATGCACTGGAGCTTGTTCTTGCAATTTATAAGAGCCAGAAAGAAGGTCATGCTGTAAAACTTCCACTGGAGAATTTTGCAAGTCTGGATATGACAGGAGAATTTTAATGAGTGATTATTTTGTACATGAAAGCAGCTATATAGATGACGATGTTAAAATCGGAAAAGGCACAAAAATCTGGCATTTTTCTCATATTCAAAGTGGATCAGAAATAGGAGAAAACTGTTCTTTTGGACAGAATGTGAATGTGTCAAATCATGTAAAAATTGGAAATGGCGTAAAAGTACAGAATAATGTATCCATTTATGAAGGGGTTGAATTGGAGGACTACGTTTTTTGTGGTCCTTCTATGGTTTTTACGAATGATTTGACACCACGTGCCAAATATCCAAAAGGAAGTGCCGGATATAAGAAGACACTTTTAAAAGAAGGTTCAACAGTAGGTGCAAATGCAACGATTGTATGTGGTCATACAATTGGAAAATGGGCTATGATCGCAGCAGGTGCTGTCGTTACAAAGAATGTAAAAAATCATGCATTAATGGCAGGAGTTCCGGCAAAAAGAATCGGTTGGGTATGTGAATGCGGAAATGTTCTTGGAAAAGATTTGAAATGTGAATGTTGTCATCGAGAATATGAAGAACATACTGATGGATTAAAATTAAAAAAACATTAATGATCTTTTAAATAAATATATGGGTTTTTGTGAATATAATGGCAAAGAATGTGAAAATTAGTTAATACATAATGCTGAGTAAATCGGAACATGTGAAAAAGAGGGATAAATAGAAATGCAGTTTAGAGATTTAAAGAAACAATATCAGGTATTAAAAGAAGAAATGGATGTTGCAATTTCTGAAGTATTAGAAAATTGTAATTTTATCAGCGGAAATCAGGTAAAAGAATTAGAGGAGCGTCTTGCAAAATATGTTGGAAGAAAACATTGTATTACATGCGGAAATGGTACAGATGCGTTAACGATGATGATGATGGCATGGAATATCAAAGAAGGAGATGCAGTTTTTGTTCCAGATTTCACTTTTTTTGCTTCAGCAGAAGTAGTTTCATTTGAAGGTGCAACACCTGTATTCTATGATGTTGATCCGGATAGTTTTAATGCAGATGTGACATCTCTGAAGGATGCAATTCAAAAAGTAAAGGATGAGGGAAAACTTATACCGCGTGCAATTATTGCAGTAGACCTTTTTGGACAGCCGGCAGATTATGAAAAACTTGAAGCAATTGCAAAAGAAAACAATCTTCTTCTGTTGGAGGATGCTGCGCAGGGATTTGGCGGAAGAATTGGTGACAGAGAGGCATGTAGTTTCGGTGATGCATCTACAACATCATTTTTCCCGGCAAAACCATTAGGCTGTTATGGTGACGGTGGAGCTATTTTTACAGATGACGATGAGACAGCAAAATTATTAGAGTCTATCCGTGTACACGGAAAAGGACAGTTTAAGTATGACAATGTACGTATTGGTTGGAATTCAAGGCTTGATACACTTCAGGCAGCAATTCTTGGAGTTAAACTTACTGCATTTGAAAAGAATGAACTGAAAGCTGTTAATGAAGTTGCAAAGAAGTATACAGAAGCTCTGTCAGATATTGTTAAGACACCATGTGTTAAGAACGGATTTTATTCAAGCTGGGCACAGTATACAATTCAGCTGAAGAATCAGGAAGAAAGAGATGGGCTTCAGGCTTACTTAAAAGAAAAGGGTGTTCCATCTATGGTTTATTATCCGAAGCCGATGCATTTACAGACAGCATTTGCTGATACAAAGAAGTATGTGGATTGTTCGGTTTCAGAGGAACTCTGTAAGAAAGTTCTTGCATTGCCAATGCATCCGTATATGGATGGTAAGGATATTGAAAAAGTGGTTTGTTATATTAGAGATTTTTTCGAAAAGAGGTAATTATGCCGCGCGATTTAGTATTTATAACGAAACAGTATCCATATGGAACGGGAGAAAGTTTCATTGAACAAGAAATAGAAATTGCAGCTCAAGAATTTGATAAGATATATCTTATAGCATATCAGGTTATTTCATTTGAAAATTGTAGAAAACTACCAGATAATGTTAAAGTGATTCCTCTTTTTAAAAAAGGAAAAGTTCAGAAGATAAGTAAGTATATTAAGTATTTATTTAGTAAAGAAATACGAAAAGAATTAATAAAAGAGAATAAAAATAATCATAGTTTGAAAGAAAAACGAAAATTTGCCTCATTTTATTTAGAAACACTTATGAAAGAGGAAGAAGTAAAGAAATCAATGAGTTCTTATCTTATCAAGGGACAGTATATTCTCTATACATATTGGTTTAATGATACTGCTTATTTGGGGTATAGATTAATTAAGAAAAATCAGCAGAATCACTCCCCAGTGTTTATAAGTCGCGCTCATGGTTATGATTTATATAAAGAAAGAAATGGTGGAAATGAATTTCCATTCAGAAAAAGGATTTTTGAAAGAATAACGGCTGTTTATCCATGCTCAGATCAAGGACAGCGATATTTAAAGCGAGAATATCCAATGTTTGCTCATAAGGTTGAAAGGAGTTATCTTGGGACAAATAGATATGGTGAAGTGCTATTGAACAAAAAAGATGATGATTTTCATATTGTTACCTGTTCAAATTTAATTCCATTAAAACGAGTGGAGCGTTTAGCTGAGACATTGTGTATTCTTGAGGAAAAAGATATCTGTTTTGCAAAGAAAATAAAATGGACATGTATAGGAGAGGGATCTTCATTTGAAAAGATAAGAGATATTTGCAAATCTTTTAAATTTATTCAATATGAATTCACAGGGCAGAAAAAGAATAAAGAGATTCTGAAATTCTATGCAGAAAATTATGTTGATATTTTTATAAATTTAAGTACAACAGAGGGACTGCCGGTATCTATCATGGAGGCAATGTCGTATGGAATTCCAGTAATTGCTACTAATGTAGGTGGAACATCAGAAATAGTAGACAATGAAAGTGGTATTCTAATTGACATCGATTTTACTAATGAGTTATTATGTGACATAATTTGCAAAATTAATTTTATGGATCAAAGTAAAAAAGATGAAATGAGAAAAAAAGCATTAAATAAGTGGAAATATGAGTTTCAGGCAGAAAAGAATTATACAGAGTTTTATAATCGTATTAAACAATTGCAATAGAAAGAGGTGGAGTAGATGTTTGTTTCAGTGTGCATAATTGCGTATAATGAAGAAAAGGCATTACCATCGCTTTTGTCAGATATTGCAAAACAAACGTATTCACATAAAGATATAGAGGTTGTACTGGTCGATTCTATGTCTACGGATAAAACAAAAGAAATAATGACTAATTTTGCAACTCAAAATAATGATTTTAAGAGTATTCTTGTAAAAGATAATCCAAAAAGAAAACAGGCTTCAGGGTGGAATATAGCTATTAATTCATCAAAGGGAGATGTGATTATACGGATTGATGCTCACACGATGATACCGAAAGATTTTGTTGAAAAGAATGTCCATGTCATTGAAGGCGGGGAATATGTTTCAGGTGGACCAAGACCAAATATCGTTGAAGATGAAACACCATGGAAAAAAACATTATTATTAGCTGAAAAATCAATGTTTGGAAGTAGTATTGCACCATATAGGGCAGGACATCACAAGCGATACGTAAAATCTGTTTTTCACGGAGCTTATCGGAGAGAAGTTTTTGAAAAAGCAGGGCTTTTTAATGAAAAGCTTGGAAGAACAGAAGATAATGAAATGCATTACAGAATTCGAAAAGCTGGATATAAAATCTGTTTTACGCCGGATATTATTTCTTATCAGCATGTAAGAAGTTCCTGGAGAGGTATAATAAAACAGAAATTTCTAAATGGGTATTGGATAGGTTTAACATTAAGTATTTGTCCGTATTGTTTTTCAATATTTCATTTTATTCCTTTTGTATTTTGCTTAGCATTAATTGTTTCTATTATTTTGTATGTATTAGGATACAAAATGCTTTTTTTAATATTGGCTTTAGCATATATAGTATGTAATTTAGCTATGTCTTTTCTAGCAATTTTAAAAGGAAAACCTTGTTTACAGTATATAGTTTTACCAATTATATTTTTATCACTTCATATAAGTTATGGGATTGGAACAATGTGTGGTTTGATAAAAATGCCATTTTGGTGGTATAGAAATGTGAAAAAAGAAGGGATAGAAAGATGTTAGACGAGTTGAAGGTGAATTGTAGACGCTATATTTTTAACATAATGCTGCTCTTAATAGGGGGAGCATTATTTATTATTGGATTTAAAACTGCACATATAGAATTAATGCTTTGGGGTGTATTTGGCTTATGGCTTAATAATATGTTTTATGCAATGAAAAATATTCGAGAAAGAATTGTTTTTTTCTTATTTCATATTTCATTTTTTACATTTTTACTTAGTAGAGGAATAATATCATTTATAAAATACGGAGAATGGTGGAAAAGTTCATCTCAGGCAATAGACAATTATTATTTTGCTTTTTGTGCAATCGCATTGTCATTAGTCGGTATTTTTATAGGTGCGCTTATTCTAAATAACATATTGTTGAGAAAACAAGAAATAAAACAAGAAGAAGCTAAAGATTATAAATGTTTACAAATAGCATCACTAATAATATTTGGTGTATCTGCATTCTTTTTTGGGATACAGGAAGCTGAAAAATTAATTTATATGGCGGGAAAAGGATATGTTGAATATTATAGAAATTTTCATACGCAATTACCAGGAATCATATATACAATTGCTTCATTTATGAAATATAGTTTATGCGTTTTTCTTGCCACAAAACCAAGAAAAAAAACAGCATTTATTCCGCTATTCATATTTGAAATATCAGCGTTACCGGAATTGATAATTGGAATGCGAAATCCTATTATTCTAAACACATTATTTATTTTATCATATTATGTGATAAGAGACTATCAGGATAAAGAGGAAAAGTGGATTGGAAAATTTGAAAAAATTATTTTGGGAATAGGTACACCAATTGGACTCATATTTATGGATTTGTATGCGAATATTAGAAGTCATTTGGCGATTACAGCTGACAATATTATTCAATCATTGATTGATTTCTTTTATGGACAAGGCGTTACATTTGATGTTATTGTTAGAGGCTATGGGTGGAGATTAAATTTACCAGAGAGACCTTTTAGAAATTATACATTTGGTGGCTTTATCGATTATATAGTGCATGGTCGTATTGGGCAAAAAATATTTGGAACAGCAGCACTTCCAACTAATAACTGTTATGAAAATGGTAAATTTAGTAATAGTTTAGCACATAATTTGGCATACACAATGGATCAGGAGAGGTACTTGTCCGGACGTGGTTGGGGATCTTCTTATTTATTAGAGAATTATATTGATTTTGGATATATTGGTGTTTTCTTGTTAAGCATTATTTTAGGGATAATATTAATATTTTTAGTCAGAGGCTTTTTTGGAAAAAAACTCATGAGTATAATTTGCTTGATTAGTATAATGGAAATATACTTTATTCCACGTGCAGAGGCTACGGGATGGTTAACATTTATCATAACTTTTCAGTTTTGGGCATGTATTATAGGATGCTATATAGGAAGTAAGATGCTTGAAATAATATTTGGCTGGATTAGGAAGAAGGAGAAGGATGGAAATTTATCAAAAGATAATCTGTAGAATAGTAAATGTTTCTGCAAAATATTCAAACAAAATGGATAGGAAAAGAAAAGAAAATGCATTGCTAATATCGTGTTTAATGATTACATGCTGTGCATTAGCGTATAGTTGTGTTTTGTCAGGAGTACATTTACTGGTTAAGTGTATGATTGGAGCTATTTTGTGTGTATGCATAATTTTTTTCTCTATAGACAACGAAATTAAACCTGTAAAATGGGATAAAAAAGTTGTATTTTTATGGTTTGCTTTTGGGATAATCCGTTTGATTTCAGGTTTCGTAACATCATTAGAGTATCTTCCATTAGCACTTATCTGGTTGATTATTTTTCCAACGATTTTTCTGGTGTGGAATAACAGAGGGGATTATTCTACATTAGTAGATTGTTTATATAAGGCAATAGTTTATCCTGTTTCTATATTGGTGTTAATTTCTATTTTTACGGTTAAAGTCAGTGGCATTGGATATGGAGGTATAACTGGAAATGCAAATTCATTGGGACAGTACATTTCAGTGGCATTTCCCTTGCTTTTAGCAAAACACGAAACGGAATGCAAAAATAAAAGAAAAAGTGTATTATGGCTGGTTCAGTTTGCACTTTTCTGTGTTGCTACTTTTTTTACAAAGAGTAGAACAACGGTACTTATGTTTGCAATAACATTTTTGGCATGGATGGGATATCAGTTATTGGTAAAAAAAGTGAGCGTGAAGAAATATGGAATAGAATTAGTAAAATTAGTATTGATCACACTTATTATTTTTGGAGTAACTGTAGAAATTAATGAAGTAGTTGCATCGCAGATTGATTATAACCCTGTGCAAATAGAGTTGAAAAAAAGTGAGAAGCAAGAAGGAGGAATGAAAAATATCATTGGTGGTTATGTAGACCGAATGGATGGAAATGATAAACATGCTGGGGGACTGAATAATTATTCGTCTGGCAGAATTGGAATTTGGGAGAGCTCATTGCAGAAATTGAATCTGTTAGGACACCCAAGTAGTGAGCATATTATTACGGAAAGAAATGGTGATGTAGGCAATAATGTTCATAATACATTTCTTCAATTCGCATATGACCACGGAGTATTGGGGGGAATCTCATTCCTTCTTTTGTATGGAATGTCGTTGATTAAAACAGTATTGATATGTGCAAAAGGGAAAAAGGATACGGAGTGGATTTTATATGTAAATCTATCGTATATTTCAGTTGCAATGTTAGCCAGTGTTAATCTTCCGTTTTTATATGTAATTAGTTTTATATATTATATTAGTTATGCACAGTTGTTTGAAAAAGAAAATATCAAATAGAAAAAATGATTTATTCTATTTGATTATGGAGGAGTATTGAATGATTTCGTTTATAATACCGGCTTATAATGCTGAAAAGACAATAGAGAAGTGTATAGACAGTATATTACATATTCAGAATTATGAAATAGAGGTTATTATTATTAATGATGGATCCACAGATGATACATTAAACAAATGTTTAAAAATAGACGATGAAAGAGTTTTGGTTATAACACAAAAAAATAAAGGTGTTTCAGCAGCCAGAAACAGAGGGATTCTAGAAGCAAGAGGAGACTATGTTGTCTTTGTTGATTCAGATGATGAAATTGATGCTTCCGAGATGGAAAAAGCTTTGTTAAAAACAGATGAGAAAGAAGAAATTATATTATATAATTTTATTAGAAAAAAAGATGGGGCAGAAGCCAAGGATGCACCTATATTAGAACCAGGTAAGTATGATAAAGATACGATAGAACATTTGATACGAAGAATGATTGATGCGCCAACATATAAATACAAAAAGAGTACTGTGATTCAGGGAAGTGCAGCTAGATATATTATTTCTAAACGGTTTTTAATAGATAATAGAATTTCATTTATCGAAAAATTAAGCTATGCCGAAGACTTGTGTTTTTCAGTTGCTTTGTTGAAAAAGGCAGATAAGATTTATATAACAGGTTGTTATCCTTATATGATTAATATATTAACAGGAAGTAATTCAAGAAAATATATTAATGATTACTGGTTAAAATTGAAAACTGTTCACAAAATTATAAGTGGCTTAACAAATAAGAATGAAGAGGAGTTATATTATTCTTATGGTTGCTCAGCCCTTAATCATTATATTCTTTATTTATCCGCAAAAGATGCAGAAGAAAAGTGTCGTGATATTATTTATGATGAAAAGATGAAACAAAGTATTAAAAGTATTAATTTTAGGAATAAAACTAAGATGGAGACATGTACAGACAAGCTATTAATGGATAATCAAGTGAGAAAATTAGTTTTATTAAAGAAGATGTATTTTAATATGCTGCGAATGGGCTCTTATATAAAGAGAAAAATATGGAGAAATACTAAATGAAAGTTGAACGTACAAGAAATGCTACAAGAAATGCTATTTTTGGTGTGATATATAAAATTTATGTTATGCTTGTGCCGTTTGTAATGAGAACTCTAATGATATATATCATGGGAGTAAATTACCTTGGTTTGAACAGTTTATTCACGTCTGTTTTACAAATGTTGAATTTGGTAGAGTCGGGTGTTGGTTCAGCTATGGTATTTAGTATGTATAAACCAATTGCTGAAAGTGACGAAAAGAAAATTTGTGCTTTAATGCGTTTATATAAAATTTATTATAGAGTAATCGGAACAATTGTACTAATTGGTGGAATAATTATAACTCCTTTTTTAAAATATTTAATCAAAAGTGATTTGCCGGCAGATATAAATTTATATATTTTGTTTTATCTAAATTTAGCATCAACTATAAGTACCTATTGGTTGTTTTCATATAAAAATTGTTTATTGTTTGCACACCAAAGATCAGATATATCAACCAAAATTTCAATTATAACAGAAACGTGTAAATACATTTTGCAAATTTTTTCTATTGTATGTTTGAAGAATTATTATGCTTATACTGTTGTAATTATATTAATGCAGATTATTACCAATATTGTTACTGCAAAAGTATCAGATCAAATGTATCCGGCATATAAAGCACAGGGAAATATGCCGGAAGAAGAGGTCAGGGAAATCAATACAAAGATCAAGGATTTATTTTTAACCAAAATTGGTACTGCTATATTTAATTCGGCAGATACTTTGGTGATCTCATCATTTTTAGGGCTAACAGTTTTGGCAGTATATCAAAATTACTATTTTATAGTGATTTCTATCACGGGTGTGATTAATATAATATATACATCTTGCACAGCTGGAATAGGAAACAGTTTAATATTGGAAACAGAGGAGAAAAATTATAGAGACTTAAATAAATTTACACTGCTTATAGTGTGGATAGCAGGATTCTGTACAATTTGTTTATTATGTTTGTTCCAACCATTTATGAAATTATGGGTAGGGGAGAAACTGATGTTAAATTTTTCTGCGGTTATATTTTTTTGTATATTCTTTTATGTGAATCAAGTTCATGCTATTCTTGATTTGTATAAAGATGCGGCTGGAATGTGGCATGAGGATCGTTTTAGACCTTTTACAGTAGCTATGATCAATTTAATATTAAATATTATTTTAGTTAATGTGATAGGGGTTTATGGAGTCTTATTGGCAAGTTGTATTGCGAAAGTTTTTGTTGGAATTCCATGGGTGATTAGAAATCTTTTCAAAGTAGTATTTCATAGAAATTGTTTGGATTATGTGAAGAATATATTTAAATATGCAGTTCAAGTGGCGTTTGTTTCAATGGTTATCTATTATTGCTGTACAAAAATTCCAGCGGTAGGAATAGTTGAGATTGTAATGTGTTTACTTATATGTGTGGTCGGAGGAAATCTATTATTTATTATTTTGTGGAAAAGAGATTCTTTGTTTAAAGATGTTATCATGATAATACAGAATCTGCTACCAGAGAAGCTGAAGAAAATAATTAATCCATTATTGAAATGATTTTAGGGTCAAAAGAGTTTTTAAACTCACTGACTTTCCACATATAGTACCTTGAAAATTTTACACAATCGTTTTGGAATAGATATTCAGCGTATTTCCCTTATATTTCAGTCAGTCCATTGACTGGATTCTCAGTCTAATACCGGATTTTGCGCATAAGGCCCTAAGCCCTTTCGAAATGTTAAGAGCTTCTTGAAATTTAATGCTGAAATTTTACATCCAAAGAAAAATCTTCCACGTATCAGTCCCTGTACTGGCATCTTGTCAGCATGATATTTTCTGTAAGTGCCTCAAAATAAGGCGTAGTGCAATTCCTCTATCTAACTGATATACTCTAACCGAATCAATTAGTTTAGGAGGCACACCCAATGGGAAGAACAAGACAAGAGGCAATTACTACATTTGCGGAAGTGGTCCAGTCTTTAAGCATCTCACATCCGCAGAATAGAAATAACAATAATGACAATCGTATAATGATCTATTCACAGGGATTAAATCTGTATATTTCAGATGACTTTAATTCAGAGATACTATTACGGCTTCTTCAAACAATCAAGAAATTATGATGCGTCGATTTACGGAGGATGCCAGCCGGATTTTTCTAGCCTGTGGACCTACAGATTTCCGAAAACAGATCCCGAGATTAATCGCAACAGTTACACTTCAATTCGATCTTGATCCGTATAACGGGAGTTGTGTTTTTATATTTTGTAACAAAAAGAGAGATTCGATTAAAGTTCTCAGATATGACGAAAACGGATTTGTCCTTGGCTACAAAAAAGTTATTGGATCATATGAAATTCCAGTGGACAAGAACTCCGAGAGAAGTAAAGGAAATTTCATTCCAGCAAGTAGAATGGCTCTTGCAGGGCTTAGAAATTGAGCAGCAAAAAGCGCGTCACCAGGTAAAAATAAGCAAAGAAAATATTTGCTTCTGATATAATAAAAGAAGCGAAAAAGTAAAGGGAAACAGACATTGACAGAGCAGGAAGAATTACAGATGTTGAGAGCACTTGTGGAGAGACAGAAGCAAGAACTCAAAGACAAAGAATGGATCATTGAAGAACGTGATGCAAAGATCAGAAAACAAAATATTCAGATAGACAACATGATCCGTAAGTGCCTCAAACAATGATGTAGTCATTGTAGCAGATTCACTGCTATTTTGCACTACGCCTTGTTTTGAGGCACTTATGGATTATGCTAATTTAAAGAGTCAACAACAATAATTTAAAATAACATGCTATAGAAGAAAAAAGACTGATTGGAAAATCAGTCTTTTTTTAAACGTATTTTTGTGTTATTATCATAGAGAAATCTATGGGGAGTAATAAGTAAGAGGAGGTTAAAGTATATGAAAAAGCTATTAGTAGTTATAATGCTGACAAGTATGGTATTTTTTTCAGCAGGATGTGAGAAAAACAATGTGGATACAGAACAAAATACTACAGTAGATGATCCAGGCAATAAGGATACAAGTGAAACGATAGATTCTGAAAAAAATGATCAAAAACAGGAGGAACAAAAAGATAATATTTCAGAAGAAAAGCAAGAGATGAGGACGTTGAAAATTTACTATGTCAATGAAAATGCTGAAATCGTTTCGGAAGAGATGAAAACAGAAAACATAGATGATACAACAGTTTGGAATCAGTTAATAGAAAAAGGTATTCTGACAGAAGGTTGTAAACTAAACAGTTGTAAAATTGACGAGAATAATAAAACAATAGATCTGGATATGAATACAGAAGTTGGTGAACGTATCAGAAGTATGGGGACCACAGGGAAAGATGAAATACTTAGATGTATTGTGAACTCCTATTTGGATACATATAACTGTGAGAAACTTAAATTAACAGAGAATGGACAGACATTAGATACAGGTGATACAGAGTTAGATGGATACATGAATCACTTCTGATGGAAATAAGAGCAATTGATAAACATAGAAAATAAGTAGGAGGAAAAAATGATATCAAAAATAAGAACTTGTCTGGTCGCAATATTAGCAGCAGCAACTGTGGTTACATCAATACCGGTTTATGCAGCGGACACAAAAGTGGATACAAATATAGAAACAGTTGAAAATCAGCCATCAGACAGTGAGCAGATAGAAGAAAATCAAGTTCAGAATGCAATAGAGCAGCACCTGAATTATTTGTACATAGAAAGTCCGTACGTAGAAACTCCGGCAACACAGAGAATTGTTGTTTCCTGGGGGGATGGAACAGAAAATATTGAAGAGATTGATTTAAGTGTAGAACATAATGGGGATACACAAACATGGACTTCTGTAAAATCAGAAGACGGTGTCTTTCTATATGAGAAGGCATATGCAGATGGAGAGGATGGAATTTATACAATAACCAAATTGACAGTAAAGACAGCAGAGATGGAAACAAGTTATTTGCTGTCGGATCTTGGAATGGAAGCAAAATTTGGTGTTAATGAAACATATGAAGGAATGTCAGAATTACAGCCGATTGAAGGACAACCGGATGCAGAAGCAGCAACTGATGAGGAGCAGTATGATGTTGCTGTTATGAGTATTGATGAAGATGGAAATGTGATGGAAGAGTCCAGTATAGAAGATGCATTGGAGAAAGCGGAAGTTGAAGAATATGATTCGGATGAAGATATTCAGACTTATGCAGAGGATAATGCAAGAGCTGTAGATGATTCGAGAGCTGTCAATGAGAATGTTGTGGTTGCTCTTGATCCGGGACATGATTCAACACACACAGGAGCAGGAGCGAATGGTGTAAGAGAGGAAGTTTTAACTTTAAAGATTGCACAATATTGTAAGGAAGAATTGGAAAAGTATGCGAATGTGTCGGTTTACATGACACGAACGACAGCAGCATGCCCATATCCAAGCAATAAGAACAGTGGTGGGGATATCAGTGACAGAGTATATGCGGCTGCAAAAGCAGGGGCAAGTATATTTGTTAGCTTTCATTTGAATTCTTCTACATCGACTTCAGCAAAAGGTGCAGAAGTAATTGTACCAAATGATAGTTGGAAACCAGAAGTTGCACAGCAGGGAAAAGAGCTGGCGAATGACATTATGGATGAGCTGACTGCGATTGGTTTGCAGAAAAGATCTATTTATAGTAAAGATACAACACTGGCAGATGAAAAGTATCCAGATGGATCAAAATCAGATTATTTTTCGGTTCAGATTGCAGCGAAAGAAAATAATATTCCTGGAATTATAGTAGAACATGCATTTGTAACGAATACAGGCGATGTAAATACATATCTGAATAATGAAGCTGGGTTAAAAAAACTTGGTGTTGCGGATGCTACTGGTATAGCTAAATATTTAGGACTATCTAAGACAACAGGAACTTGGGTGCAAGATTCTAATGGATGGAAATATAAAGAAAATGGAAAGTATGTTAGTAATTCATGGAAAGATATTGCGGGATCTAGATATTACTTTGATTCGAATGGATATAGAGTGACTGGCTGGCAGACAATCTCAAATAAGAAATATTATTTTATGTCTGATGGAACGATGCGAAGAGGTTGGTTATCTTTTGGAACTACATATTATTATATGGGTCAAGATGGAGTAATGAAGACCGGCTGGCAGACAATCTCAAATAAGAAATATTATTTTATGTCTGATGGAACGATGCGAAGAGGTTGGTTATCTTTTGGAACTACATATTATTATATGGGTCAAGATGGAGTAATGAAGACCGGCTGGCAGACAATTTCAAATAAAAAATATTATTTTATGACAGATGGAACAATGCGAAGAGGCTGGCTATCCTTTGGAAGTACATATTATTACATGGGAACTGATGGAGTAATGCAGACCGGCTGGCAGACAATTTCAGATAAAAAATATTATTTTATGACAGATGGAACAATGTGGCGAGGTTGGTTATCTTTTGGAAGTATAAAATATTATTTTATGGCAGATGGAACAATGCGAACGGGTTGGTTGTCTTTTGGAAGTACGTATTACTATATGGGTCAAAATGGAATTATGCAGACTGGTTGGCAGACAATTTCAAATAAGAAATATTATTTTATGACAGATGGAACAATGTGGAGAGGTTGGTTATCTTTCGGAAGCGTAAAGTATTATTTTGATTCCAAGGGAGTTATGGTAACAGGGAATTATAAAATAGATGGAAAAACATATATATTTGCTCCGGATGGAAAGTTGACAGAAGATAAACAATATGGATGGAAAGAGGAAAATGGAAAAACATATTATTATAATAAAGAAGGACAAAAAGTGACTGGTTGGCAAACAATTGAAGATAAAAAGTATTATTTTATGTCAGATGGGACAATGAGAAGAGGCTGGTTGTCTTTCGGAAGCACATATTATTATATGGGTCAAGATGGAGTAATGAAGACCGGTTGGCAGACGATTAAAAATAAAAAGTATTACTTTATGACAGATGGAACAATGAGAAGAGGCTGGTTGTCTTTCGGAAGCACATATTATTATATGGGTCAAGATGGAGTAATGAAGACCGGTTGGCAGACGATTGAAAATAAAAAGTATTACTTTATGACAGATGGAACAATGAGAAGAAGCTGGTTGTCTTTTGGAAGCACATATTACTATATGGGTCAAGATGGAGTAATGAAGACCGGTTGGCAGACGATTGAAAATAAAAAGTATTACTTTATGACAGATGGAACAATGAGAAGAAGCTGGTTGTCTTTTGGAAGCACATATTACTATATGGGTCAAGATGGAGTAATGAAGACCGGTTGGCAGACAATTTCAAATAAAAAGTATTATTTTATGCAGGACGGGACGATGCTAAGAGGTTGGCAGATAATTGCAAATAAAAAATATTATTTTATGCAAGATGGAGCAATGTGGACTGGTTGGCTGTCTTTCGGAAGTACAAGATATTATTTGGATAAAAGCGGAGTAATGCAGACCGGCTGGCAATTTATATCTGATACATGGTATTATTTCCGAACAGATGGAGTATTGGATGATTCTTGTACTACAGATCAGTTGATGGCTATTTCTGGAAAGACCACTGTGACTGCATCCAAGATGGAAAAATATTTTAAGGCTAAGGGTGCAACATATCCGGCATATTACGCTGAGACGGATGCGCCAACACTTGAAAAGTTCTGTCAGATTTACGTTGAAGAAGCGAATGCGGAAGGAATCAATGGGGCAATTGCATTTACACAGGCAATGAAAGAGACTGCATGGCTTAAATTTGGTGGTGATGTTAAGATTGAACAGAATAATTTTGCAGGACTTGGAACAACTGGTGGCGGCGTTGCCGGAGCATCATTTACTACAGTACGTGAAGGAATACGAGCTCAGATTCAGCATTTGAAAGCATATGGATCCAAAGATGCATTAAAGAATGAATGCGTAGATCCAAGATTTTCATTGGTTACAAGAGGAAGCGCTCCTTATGTGGAATGGCTTGGTCAGAAAGAAAATCCAAATGGATATGGCTGGGCTACAAGTGAAGGATATGGTATTGATATTGAAAAAATGGTGAAGAATCTGCAAACATATTAAAGAAATAATAGTTTGGGCGTCTATTGTAAGTTCAATAGGCGCCTTCTTAGTAAAACGATATTCATTGTTTACTATGCAAGATGGAGAATATTCAGAATGAAAAAAATATGTTTTGTTAATTATGATATGACAGTAACAGGAGGAGTTGAGCAAGTCACAACAACTCTTGCCAATGAGTTTTGTAAAGAATATGAAGTATATATTTATGCAATCTTTGGAAAAGGAGGGCATGTTCCATATGACCTGGATCCGAGAATCACATACAGAGCAGAATTAGAAGAAGAGTGTCGAGTACGCGACAGAATTAAGAAGACATTTCGACCATTTAGAGAATTTGTTAGACAAAATCAAATAGATGTAGTTTTCCTTATGGAGAATTATCCTGCTATGACGGTTTCACCGGTTCGTTTTTTTACGAAAGCAAAGTATGTGTTTTGCGATCATGGTGCATTGATGAATGAATGGGAGAAGAAAGATATCCGCTTTTTCCGTTTCTGGGATTCGTTAATTTCACATTGTACAGTGACATTGACGGAGCAGAACAAACAGGATTATATTAGAAAATTTCATATAAATCCAAAGAAAATCCGAAGTATATATAATTGGATCAAACCAGAAATCCTGACTATGCGAAAGAAATACAAAGCGGATTCGAGAAAAATCATCACAGTTGGAAGATTCAGTGAAGAAAAGGGATATGATCTTCTGGTAGAAGTGGCGAAAAAAGTATTGCCTTCTCATCCTGAGTGGGAATGGCATTTATACGGGACGGGAGATACTTTTGACGAGATACACCAAAAGGTGGTAGAATACAATTTAACGTCTCAATTGATTCAGAAAGGGAATGTAAAAGATGTGTATAAGTTGTATAATGAATATGCATTTTTGGTATTACCATCTTACAGGGAAGGATTGCCGTTAGTATTGCTTGAGGCAAAGGCAAGTGGACTTCCTATGGTGAGTTTTGATGTGACAACAGGGCCAAGAGAAATCGTTGAGGAGGGAAAGGATGGCTATTTAATCCCCCCTTATGATTTGGACAAGATGGCAAATCGTATAGAATTGTTGATGGATAGTGAAGAACGAAGAATTGCGTTTTCAAATCATACGATATCGGGTGTAAAAAAATTTGAAAAAGAAGAGATTTATCGACAGTGGACGAATCTGATAGATGAACTGACAATGGAAAGGAAGTAATTGGAAAGTAAATGAAAGTATTACAAGTTGGATTATCCTTTAATCCCGGAGGTATTGAAAGTTTTGTGATGACCTATTATAGGGAATTGAGTAAGCAAGGGGTAAGATTTGATTTTATAAGTATGTTTCCTCACCTTGCGTATGAAGAAGAAATCAAATCACTTGGAGGAAAAGTGTTTCATACGTGTGATGCAAGAAAACATCCATTGAAATTCAGCAGACAAATGAGAAAGATACTTCGAATCGGAAGATATGATGCAGTTCATGTAAATATGTTGTCAGCAGCGAATATAGTACCGCTGATTGTGGCAAGCTATGGAAAGGTTCCAACAGTGATTACACACTCGCATAATTCTTCGACTCCGGGAGTGGTGAGAAATTTGTTGCACAGAATTAACCGACCGTTGATTCCAATGTTTGCTACAAAGTATTTTGCATGCAGTGAATTGGCTGGAGAATGGCTCTTTTCAAAAAAGATCAGAAAGAGTAACAATTATCATCTTATCCACAATGCTCTTGATCTGAAAAAATTTGCTTTCAGTTCGTCAGAACGTGAAGAAATCCGTCACGAACTGGGAGTAGAAGGGAAATTTGTGCTCGGACATGTGGGACGTTTTGAAGAACAGAAGAATCATGAATTCCTTTTAGAAATCTTTCGCGAGGTTGCATCTGCCTGTGAAGAAGCTATACTTTTGTTAGTTGGAGAAGGAGAACTTCAGGAAATGATCCAAAAGAAAGCTGAGGAATATGGAATAGAAGATAGAATCAGATTTCTAGGGATCAGAAAAGATGTTGCAAAATTATGGAAAGGAATGGACATTTTTGTATTCCCATCTCTTTTTGAGGGACTTCCTATTGTTGCGTTAGAAGCGCAGGCGTCCGGAATCAGGAGTGTAATGGCAGATACGATTACAACAGAAGTGAAGTTAGTTGAAAAAGTGAAATTTCTGTCACTCCAGGATTCACCAAAGGAATGGAGCCGTGTTATTCTTTCTTACAAAGGAGAAGACAGGAGCGAAGAAGAAAATTCAGGAATCAGGCAGGCATTTGCAAAAGCAGGATATGATATTGAAAGCGCTGCGCAGACTTTGCTTTCATACTATGAATAAAATGGAGGAGATATCATGCCGACAATCAGTGTGATCGTACCGGTTTATAAAGTTGAACCATATATAAGAAAGTGTGTGGATTCCATTTTGGGTCAGACATTTTCTGATATTCAGGTGATTCTGGTAGACGATGGGAGTCCCGACCAGTGTGGAAAAATATGTGATGAATATGCAAAACAGGACAATCGAGTGGAAGTGATACATAAGGAAAATGGTGGACTTAGTGATGCTAGAAATGCTGGAATTCCCTATGCAAAAGGAGAATATATCATTTTTTTAGACAGTGATGACTATATTGAAAATGATATGTTTGAATATATGTATACACGTATCAAAGATAGCGGAGCAGATATGGCAACATGTGGCTTATATGAAGTGTATAAAGACAGAATCGAGACACAAAAGGAAGAGGTGGATTTTGTCTGCACAGGAGAAGAGGCTTTTCGCTGTATCCTCAGGGGGCATACGATCCGTGGAGAAATATGGAATAAGCTGATCCGGAAAAGCTGTATTGAAGATCTTCGCTTTCCGAAGGGGAGACTGTATGAAGATATTTATTATACTGTAGACCTCATGCAGCGAATTAAGAAAGTGGCAGTAGGAACAAAGCCGAAGTATTATTATCTTCATCGAGAAGACAGTATTACCGGAAAGGCATACCGTCCGAAAGTATTTGACATAATAGATGGATATACAAAGAATTATGAAGTAGTGAAAGAAAAATTTCCATCACTAACACAGGAGGCAGAGTGCCTCTGGATCTGGTCTCGCTTTATTGTTCTGGATAAGATGCTATTACAGGAGGATTATAAGAAGTTAGAAGGATATCAGGACTTGAAACGCTTTATTCGCGGGCATATCCTGACAATCCTGCGAAATCCATATTTTCAGCCAAAGAGAAAGATTTCATCTGTTGTATTGTGCGTAAATACGGGCTTGTACAGGAAGATGGTATTCATGAGTGAGGAAAAGAAAAAGTAGAGGAAAGGAAATCTCATGAGAGGAAAACAGGCATTAAAAAACATGGTGGCAAGTCTGCTTTTACAGGTAATTGTTCTTTTGTCTGGATTGATATTGCCACGTTTTATTCTTGAGGCATATGGATCGAGTGTGAATGGAATGATCACTTCAGTAAATCAGTTTTTAACATATCTGGGCCTGGCAGAAGCAGGAGTAGGAACGGCAACAGTTGTTGCTCTCTATACACCTCTTGCATTGAATCAGACGGAAGAAGTAAATTCAATTCTTTCGGCGTCAAGAAAATTTTATAACAAATCCGGAATGTTATTTCTGGCATTGACACTGGTACTTGTAGGTGTCTATCCGTTTTTTATTTCAGGACAGCTTGAAAATAGTCTTGTGCGTTGGATGATACTTGTTTTGGCAGGAAGTACTTTAGTGGATTATTTTTTTCTGGGTAAATACAGAGTTTTATTGACTGCAAATCAGGAAGGATATGTGGTTGCACTGATTCAGGCAGCAGGAACAATCGTTAATATGGTTGTTTCTATTTTTCTGATTTATATTGGAGCAGGTGTTCTTTTTGTAAAGGCAGTTGCAACTGGTGTGTATATGCTTCGTCTTGTATTGGTTAAAATCTGTGCAAAACGAAAATATCCTGCATTAGATTTCCATGCAGAACCGAATGAAGGTGCGTTAAAGCAAAAAAACGCGGCACTGCTTCATCAGGTTGTTGGTATTATTGTAAATAATACAGATACAACAGTGTTGACAATTTGTCTGGGGGCAAAATCTCTTCTTGAAGTCAGTGTGTATGGAATTTATATGATGGTGGTTAATGCAGTGAATCAGCTGATGACCTCTTTTTCGAATGGTCTGACAGCAGGATTTGGAGAAGTGATCGCCAAGAATGAGGAAGAGACATTAAAGAAGAGCTATTCTAGTTATGAGTATATGTATTTTGTAATCATGTTTATTGTGATTGCCTGTATGGGAGTCTTAATCTTGCCTTTTGTCGGGGTATATACCATTAACCTGACGGATGTACAGTATGTGCGTCCGGTTCTTGGAATTTTATTTACAGTAATTGTTTTTATGCAAAATGTAAGGATTCCAGGATTGACGATTATCTGCGCAGCAGGGCATTATAAAGAAACGAGATATCAGGCGATTTTAGAAGCAGTGATAAATATCACGGTTTCTCTTGGGCTGGTATGGAAGTTCGGCATGGCAGGAGTTCTTCTTGGTACAGTATGTTCTTATGGATATCGCTCTTTTGAAATTGTGTTCTATACAAGTCGGCATCTGGTAAAAGGATGTGCAAAAAAATCTATGTTCCGAATTTTTAGAAATGTACTTGTCGTTGCACTTCTTTGTATTGTTGGAACATATGTTATTCCTAAGAACATGGCATCTTTTATCACATGGTTTCTCTATGCAATCGGAATGGTGGCTGTAAGCGTATTTACTATTGTTGGGGTAAATTATGTGGTTGAACCGGATGAGTTCAAAGAACTTGTACTTAGGGTGAAGGGGATTTTAAGAACAAAGTGAAAATGAGATAAATATATTAGTTATAGATATGAATGGAAGGAGTGAAGTGAAAATATGGAAAAAAGTGTTCAATCCACAAAGATAATTAACCGTAATACTTCAATTGAGTTACTTCGAATCATCTCTATGATTATGATCATGTTTCACCATTTTGCTTATCATGGAAATTTTGAATGGAATTTTAATGAGGTTACACTTCCACATCTTTGGTATGATTTTATTCTCATGGGTGGGAAAGTTGGTGTAGATATTTTCGTATTGATTTCTGGATATTTTCTGATTGAAAATACAGAAAAGTTATTTCAGCCTAAAAAACTTTTGAAATTTTGGGGACAGGTTGTTTTTTATTCAATTATGACATATCTTTTATCGGTAATGTTACGATTGAATGCTTTTGAGATAAAGCAATTGATTAAAGTTTGTCTTCCTATCACGTATCCGGGTTGGTGGTTTGCAAGTACATATTTTATGTTATATTTAATACATCCGTTTTTAAATAAACTGTTGCATGGGTTGAGTAAGACAGAATATCAGTACTTGATCTTGATGATGGTTTTGTGCTGGTCAATCATACCTACGGCTACAACTCAGTTATTTGAGAGTAATTCATTATTGTGGTTTGTAACATTATATGGAATTGCAGGATATGTAAATTTGTATGGAGGTAATCAGAAACTTCAATCGAAACATTATTTTTCTCTTTATTTTATGGTGTTAATTATAACATATACAGTAAGTACGACGTTTCTTTTTCTTGGAACAAAAAAAGAGGAGTGGTCAACACATGCAATTGATTTTTTTGAAATAGAGAGACTTCCAATTTTGTTGATGGCGATTACACTTTTTATGGGATTTGTAACATTGAAAATGAACTATCATAAATGGATTAATATGATTGCATCAGCAACATTTGGGGTATACCTAATTCATGACAGTTCTTATATTCGTTATTATTTATGGACGAATATCTTTAAAATCAATCAATATCAGGATAGTACTTTTCTGATATTATATTCAATTTTGGTTGTGTTTATTTTATATGTTTCTTGTACTATGATTGATTTAATTCGAAAAAAATTGGTTGAAAAACCGTATATGCTATTTGTGAACCATTATACATATTATTTTTTGAAATCGTTTAAGATAATCTGCGAAATGTTCAGAAAGTGGATTTTCGGATAGTATATTGGAATAGCTTCAAGGAAAAAAGGAAATCTGTAAATAATGATTCATACAAGATTTCTTTCGCTTCCGGGTGGACAACTCCATTCAAACAGTGTACAATAGGATGGTATATAAGTTTAAGACAACAAAAGAAGGGGTAATTATATGAAAGCAAAGAAATTAGCGGCAGTAGCATTATCACTGTGTCTTACAGTGCCAATGTTCAGCACAATCGTAAGTGCAGCTGATGGTTCTCTGATGTTCTCTGATCCACAGACAAAGGTTGGAGAGGAAGTAAGTGTAGATCTTGTTGTGAGATCCGGTGATTCAGCTGTTGGTGATGCAGATATTACAATGAGTTATGATACTTCTGCACTTCAGTTTGAAAGCGGAGAGGGTGTAACAGCAGACAGTGATGGCAAGCTTACATACTCAGGAAGCGGAGACGGAACAGCGACAGAGCTTCGTACTACAATGAAGTTTAAAGCCTTGAAGATGGGAGACACAACGATCACAGTTGACAGCTCAAAGGCTTATCTGTATTCTGATGAGACGCTGACATTAGATCAGGGATCTTCCGCAATTAAGATTGAACAGGCAGATGATGGTTCAACAGAAGTTGAGGAAACCGGCAGTACAGCAACAACTGGTACAGCCACAGATATCACAGTAAGTGTGAACGGAACAGATTACAATTTCTCAGAAGGATTTGCAACATCTGCAATCCCGGTAGGATACAGTGAGACTACAAAGACATTCAATGGTGAAGAACACAAGTTTGTTGCTAATGAGGCTGGTGTTACACTTGGATATCTGGTAGATGCCTCAGGAGAAGGAAAGTTCTTCCTGTACAATGAAGATGATTCAACATTCGTTCCATATACAGAATTGAAGATTTCTGACACAACATCTATTATTCTTTTAACAGATAATGGAGGAGCAAAACTTCCGAATTCTTACCAGGAAGGGGAACTTACAGTAGCAGATCAGACGTATCCATATTGGGCAAACCCGGAGAATGATCGTTATGATCTCCTGTATGCGGTGAATACAAGAACCGGTGAAAAAGGGTTCTATCAGTATGATTCACAGGATGGAACTTATCAGAGTGTAGATGTTCAGACAACAGACAGTACAAAGAAGGAAGCAAAAGGGATTGTTGGAAAACTGGAGTCGCTTGTAAAAGAGCATCCAATTGTTCTTCTGGCTGGAGGAGCACTCATCGTAGTTGTATTACTTGTTCTTATGATTATGTTTGCAGTAAAACTTGTGCATAGAAATCAGGAACTTGATGATTTATATGACGAGTATGATATTCCTTTTGAAGATGAAGATGAAGAAGATGACGAGCCGGTTGCTGCTAAGAAGTCAGACAGAAAGGCGTTTGGACGTAAAAAAGTAAAAGATGATGATTATGACGATGGTTATGATGATGATTTTAATGATGATTACGATGCCTTTGATGATGAGTATGCTGATTATGATTTTGATGATGATTACGATGATGATTATGACGATGAATATGATGCACCGACAGAAAATACAAGAAATTTAGGAAGATCAGCTAAAAAATCAAAAAAAGGAAGAAAATCAGATGATTATGATGTAGATTTCATTGATCTGTAAGTTTGAGAGTCAGATGAAAGATACTGGTTAGCTGGTTGAAAAAATATAGACAGGATTAGAACGGATTAAGAAGGAAGTTCTGATCCTGTTTTTCTATCATTCTTTTCAATCTTTATTAATTGATTATACACAGATTTATCACAATACGGAGTTACTATGTAAACATCAAAGAAAAAGAATAAACAAGAGAAGAGGTAATCTTTATGGAGAATCAATATAATTATTATAATTCGGATGGAATGAATGGAAACGGACAGAGTGAAACACCATTTCATGATGACAATGGTGGTCAGAAACATCAAGTACCGCATGGTAAGAAACCACAAAAGAAAATTCCCAAAGCAGTGGCAGTGACAGGATTTGCACTATTGTTTGGAGTTGTTTCCAGTGGTACATTTTTGGCATCAAATGTTGTTGGAAGTAAAGTGCTGGGATTGACCGGTGTGACGAAGACCAATACTACGGCAACCAAATCTGTGAGCAGCAATGCTTCATTATCCAAATCTTCCAGTGTTGTAACTTCAGATGTTTCAAGTATTGTGGAAAATGTAATGCCATCAATCGTATCAATTACAAATATGAGTGTGCAGCAGGTTCAGGATTTCTTTGGTGGTGTGTCACAGCAACAGAGCGAAAGTGCTGGAACAGGAATCATTATTTCCCAGAATGATTCAGAACTTCTGGTTGTTACAAATAATCATGTAGTAGCAGGAAGCGATACATTAACAGTTACTTTTGATGATGGAACAAGTGTTGAGGCAAATATCAAAGGAACAAACTCAGAGTATGATATTGCTGTTGTGGCTGTTCCGCTTGATTCTATTTCAGATGATACGATGAAAGCAATTTCGGTAGCAACACTCGGAGATTCCACACAGCTAAAGGTTGGAGAACCTGCGATTGCAATCGGTAATGCACTTGGCTATGGACAGTCAGTAACAACTGGTGTAATCAGTGCTTTGAATCGTTCTGTTTCTGAAACAAACGAGCAGACCGGTGAGACAACAGAGAGTGATGCCAAACTGATTCAGACAGATGCAGCCATTAATCCTGGAAACAGTGGTGGAGCACTTGTAAATGCAAGTGGCGAAGTGATTGGAATTAACTCATCCAAGCTGGTTGGTGATTCTGTAGAAGGTGTCGGATATGCAATTCCAATCAGTGATGTATCCGATCTGATCCAGAATCTGATGAATCAGGCGACAAAGACAAAGGCTGCAGAAAAAGATCAGGGCGCAATTGGCATCAAAGGAATGAGCGTGCCGGCTGAATATTCCAAACAGCTGAATATGCCGGAAGGCGTTTATGTATCAGAAAGTACAAAAGGCGGTGGAGCAGAGGCAGCCGGAATGGCAAAAGGAAGTGTTATCACAGCAATTGACGGAACAACCGTATCAAGCATGGATGATCTTCAGGAACAGCTTCAATATTATGCCAAAGGAGATAAGGTGTCACTGACAATTCAGATTCCACAGAGTAATGGAGAATATGAAGAGAAGACAGTGGAAGTTACTTTAGGTGCGAAATAAATACTACTTTTAAGTGAATGTATTATGCTTAGGGATTGTCACGTGGCAATCCCTTTTGCTGTTGTTCACAATTTTTCTTATCTTCCATACAATAACAAAAAAGATATAAGGATTTATTTTATGGCACCATATTGTTCTAATAGGAATACGAACTGTTATTGTCAGAATGGAAATTACAGGCCACAAACAAGGCAGGAAAATGAAAGACAGCTTCATTGCAATATTCCTGTCCCTCCACTTCCGGAGCAGAAGTCGAAAAATTACTGTTGCGATGAGTGTGTTGGTGATTACAGCAAAACGGATGTTTTGCAAGAGTTTCCGGTTGCGATGGCTTATGTCCCATGGCAGCAGTGGAGAAAACTTCACGATCTCGGTTATGGATTTCAGTGTGGAACTATTTTTCAAGAGCTTGAAAAACCATTTCGTGGAAAAGGAGGATGCTGTAAATGAGTTGCAATTGTCATGAAATGAATCGAAGAGAACTTTTTGAATATATAAATCAGATTAGTTTCGCGGTGGATGATGTTAAATTATTTTTAGATACACATCCTGGAAATCAGAAAGCACTTGAATATTTTCAAAAATATAAAGAGAAACGTATTGAAGCACTCAAAGAATATGCAGAGGTATATGGACCTTTAACTGTAGATACAGTCAGCGAAAACAGTGACTGCTGGAATTGGATCAATGAACCATGGCCGTGGCAGGAAGGGGGATGCTGATTTATGTGGAATTATGAAAAAAGACTTCAATATCCTGTGAAGATAACCCAGACGAATCCGAAACTGGCGAAGATCATTATAAGTCAGTTCGGTGGACCGGATGGCGAATTAGCTGCATCTATGCGTTATCTTTCACAGCGATATACGATGCCATATAAAGAGGTAACAGGAATACTGACTGATATTGGTACAGAAGAACTTGCCCATATGGAGATGATCTGTGCAATTATCTATCAGCTGACAAAGAATTTGTCACCGGAAGAAATTGAACGTTCCGGTTTTGCACCGTATTATGTTGATCATACACTGGCATTATGGCCACAGGCAGCCAGCGGAGCTCCGTGGACTGCAACGTATTTCCAATCGAAAGGAGATCCGATTACAGATCTTCATGAAGATCTTGCAGCAGAGCAAAAAGCACGGACTACGTATGATAATATCCTGCGACTGATTAAAGATCCTGAAATCTGTGATCCGATCCGTTTTCTGAGAGAAAGAGAGATTGTGCATTATCAGAGATTTGGTGAAAGTCTAAGAATTGTACAGGAACATCTTGACAGTAAGAATTTCTATGCAATCAACCCAGAATTTGAATGAAGATGAAGTGTTTATTTTGTGAAAGGGATTGTCAGACGGCAATCCCTGATTTACATTTTATGTAAATACTGCTCAAAAATCCCCCTTTACTTTTCCCTATAAATCAGATATAATATACGCGTTGATGGGGAAACCATAACAATTAAATATACGATCAATGGGGATACTGTGATGTTATACTCACAGTATTTTTCTGTTTTTCTGATGAAAGGGACTTTTTTCCCTGAGTAAAAGAGGCTATAATAAAAGAAATTTATTGTCGGGTGTAAATATACGTTACTGTTCACTCCCGTGTCAATCACTCCGCTGATTGACACGGAGGATGCATGTTTTGGCTTGAATGCATCTCGCCCCATCGCCAAAGGCGATTTAAAATGGCGAGATGCGTTGCTGGTCGCACAACGTGTGAACAGTAACAAATATACAGTTGACAGTAATTAAAAAAGGAGAAGGCATATGTGTGGATTTGCAGGATTTGTCGGAGAAGTTGATGACAGAGAACAGGTACTTGTTAATATGATGAATACAATCGTACACAGGGGACCGGATAGTGCGGGAAAGTATGTGGATGAAGATGCAGCACTCGGATTTCGCCGTCTGAGTATCATAGATCTTTCTTCCGTTGGTGATCAGCCGTTGTACAATGAGGATCGCAGCATGGTTCTTGTATTTAATGGAGAGATTTATAATTACCAGGACCTGAGAGAAGAACTGAAAGCGGCAGGTCATGAGTTTGTATCGAATACAGATTCAGAGACGCTGATTCATGGATACGAAGAGTGGGGCGAGAAACTGGTAGACCGTCTTCGCGGAATGTATGCTTTTGCAATCTGGGATACAAAGAAGAAAAGATTGTTTGCAGCGAGAGATATTTTCGGAATCAAACCGCTATATTATGCGAATATGAATGGTACATTGATGTTTGCTTCTGAAATCAAAGCATTTATGGAGCATCCGAAGTTTGAAAAGGTGTTCAATGAAGAGGCGCTTGGCAACTATCTTTCTTTCCAGTTTGTTCCTACGAATGAGACATTTTTTAAAGGGGTGTTCTGTGTACAGCCAGGACATTACTTTATATATGAAAATGGAAAAATGAACATTACACGTTATTTTGAACCTCATTTCACAGGAGACTGTAAGAAGCCTTTCAAAGAAGTGGTGGATGATGTAGAACGTGTGATGAAGGATTCCGTTGAGAAGCATAAAATCAGTGATGTAGAGGTTGCTTCTTACCTTTCCAGTGGTGTGGACTCCAGTTATCTGACTTATCTGGGACAGGTGGATCGTACTTTTACAGTCGGATTTGATGAAGGAAAGTACAGTGAGATTCAGGATGCAAAGGAATTTGCAGCAAGCATTAACATGAAGAATGACGCTAAGGTGATTTCACCGGAAGAATATTGGGATAAGCTTTCGGATATTCAGTATTATATGGATGAGCCGGTCGCAGATCCAGCTGCAATCGCACTTTATTTCCTCAGTGCAGAAGCGTCCAAGAAGGTTAAGGTAGTTCTTTCAGGAGAAGGTTCTGATGAATTGTTTGGAGGATATAACATATATTGTGAACCTTTGGAACATACTTCTTTTAATAAAATACCGATGCCGGTACGCCGTTTCCTGGGTGCGTTTGCAGAACGCTGTCTGCCACGTGGTATGAAGGGGAGAGGTTTCCTTATGCGTCACGGAAAGACATTGGAAGAGAGATATTTCGCAAATGCGACGAATATTTTTACAGAGCGTGAGGCAAATCGTATTTTGAAAAAAGGATGTAAGCCGGGAATCCAAAAAGTAACAAAACCATTGTATGCACGTGTAAAAGGAAAAGATCCTGTGACAAAGATGCAGTATGTGGATCTTCATTTATGGCTGGTGCATGATATTCTGATGAAGGGTGACAAGATGGGAATGGCGAATTCTCTTGAAGTCAGAGTTCCGTTCCTTGACAGAGAAGTACTTGAACTTGCCGAGACACTTCCGTTAAAATACAAAGTACGTGCGCCAAAGACGAAGGTTGCATTGCGTGCTGCGGCAGAGCGACATATCAGAAGTAAGACAGCGGAGAAGAAGAAACTGGGATTCCCAATTCCGATTCGTGTATGGTTGAAGGAAGAGAAGTATTATAATATTGTAAAAGAGATGTTTGAGTCTGATGCAGCGAAGAAGTTCTTTGATACGAAGCTCCTGCTTAAGATGCTTGATGATCATAAGAACGGAAAGAATACGAATGAGAAGACAGATAACAGTCGTAAGATCTGGACAGTTTATATCTTCCTCGTATGGTATGACAGATTCTTTGAGCATGGAAAACCGGTTCATCCGGCGATGAGTGTTCAATAATAAAACGTGTATTTATATCATTTGTTTTAAGAGTGCTGGATAAAACAAGCAGAATTGATACAGATGTTTAGACAGGGAGTATGTATGAGAAACTATGAGAGTGATGCTTATAGGAAGTATCAAAGCTCAATAGAGCAGAGACAGAAGGTTGTGAGAACGTCAGGTTCTCCGTATTCTCAGCAGACTGCGGTACAGGGGAAAGGGCAAAGGGCAGAAATGTCTGCGAGTACAAAACGCAAAAGGACAAGAGAAAAAGAAAAACTTTATTATGATTATGATCTGCTTCTTGTAATTATTTTTCTGATGTGTTTTGGACTTGTGATGCTTTACAGCAGTAGTGCTTACAGCGCACAGGTTGATTATAAGAACGATATGTTCTTTTTCACAAGACAGGCAATGATCGGGATTATCGGATTCATTGTAATGTTTATTGTTTCTAAGATTGACTATCATCTATATGGTGCTTATGCAAAAGAATTATTTTGGTTTTCAATGTTTTTGATGGCATTGGTGCAGACACCACTTGGTAAGACTGTAAATGGAGCAAGAAGGTGGATCAGGCTTCCTGGTGGCTTGTCATTGCAGCCGGCAGAGTTTACGAAGATTGCGGTGATTCTATTTATAGCATATGAAATCTGCCTCTTGGGGCAAAAGGCGAAAAAACGGGATGGAATTAAGATTCTGCTTGGTTATGGTCTTGTTGCAACACTGGGAGTTTTTCTATTGACGGATAATCTGAGTACAGCAATTATTGTGTTTGCAATTACATGTATTTTAATTTTTGTTGTACATCCGAAGACAAAACCATTTATTGCTGGAGTAATTGTAGCAGGAATCGTGGGAATTATTGGGATTATTTTTTTGAAATATACACTTGCGAAAAGTGATAACTTTCGTATGCGCCGAATCATTGCATGGCTGAATCCGGAGGCGAATGCTGATACAGACAGCTATCAGTTCTTGCAGGGGCTATATGCAATTGGTTCAGGTGGATTTTTTGGAAAGGGTCTTGGGAATAGTACGCAGAAATTACATGCAATACCAGAGGCTCAGAACGATATGATCCTTGCAGTTATCTGTGAAGAGCTGGGAGTGTTCGGCGCAATTATTATTTTGTGCTTGTTTGCTTTCATGCTGTATAGATTACTGTTTATCGCAAGAAATGCTCCGGACTTGTATGGTGCGTTGATCGCAACAGGTATTTTTGCACATATTGCACTGCAGGTTACTCTGAACATAGGAGTTGTAACAGGACTACTGCCGACAACCGGTGTTACCCTTCCGTTTATTAGTTATGGAGGTACAGCGATTGTAATATTGTTGGCTGAGATGGGAATTGCGCTTGGAATATCATCTAAGATACGGTTGAAATAAATTCTCCCTCTTTTCAACTTGACTGAAGTGTGTTATATTAATATGTAGTATTAAAAACCACGTAAAGTAGGATGAAAAAATATGCGATAGAGCATGGGAGGATATAAGTTATGAGTTACAGAGTGATCGTAGATAGTTGCGGAGAGCTGACCCTACAGATGAAGGAGAGTGGAATTTTTAAGACGGCTTCTCTTAGCATGGAAGTGGATGGCTTTCACATTCTGGATGACGAGACATTTGATCAGGCTGATTTTTTAAGAAGAGTGGCTGCAAGCGAGGAATGTCCGAAGTCATCCTGTCCGTCCCCGGAGCGTTATATGGAATTATACAAATGTGATGTTGACAGAGTCTATGCAGTTACTTTGTCAGGGGAATTGAGCGGATCTTATAACAGTGCACTTCTTGGAGAGAAACTTTATAAGGAAGAAGGCGGAGAAGAAAAGATCCATGTATTTAACTCTCGTTCAGCATCTGTCGGAGAGACGTTGATCGGACGAAAGATTCAGGAATGTGAAGAAGCCGGAATGGATTTTGAACAGGTAGTTGAAACGGTAGAAGCTTATATTGAAGAACAGCATACGTATTTTGTTCTTGAGAATCTTGATACACTTCGTAAGAATGGACGACTGACAGGACTGAAATCTCTGGTAGTCAGCGCATTGAATATCAAGCCTGTTATGGGTTCTACCCCAGAGGGAACAATCTGTCAGTTGGATAAGAGCAGAGGGATGAAGAAAGCTTTGGCGAAGATGGCAGAGCATGTCGCGAAGGACGCTGTAAAACCGGAGGAGAAGATTCTTGCAATTGCACATTGCAACTGTCCGGAACGTGCAGAGGTCGTCAGAAAATTGATTTTGGAGAAAGTAAAGGTGAAAGATTCCTTTATTGTAGATACAGCAGGAATTAGTAGTATGTATGCGAATGATGGTGGAATTATTGTTGTACTTTAAGATGTGCTGTGGTAAAATAATTGCTAAAGACCTAATAGGAAGGGAGCAGGCAAGAGATGAGTCAGGCGAAGGTGGATCGTTATAAGAAGGAAAAGGCGGACCGAAAGAAGACAATGCGTAAAGAGAAGATCATGCGCAATGTAAAAAGATGTGTAGCGGGAGTAATTGTACTTGCAATTGTTGGCTGGTTCGGATATTCAGCATATGATCTGCATTCTTCCAATCAGGAACGTGCAGTTGCAGAAGTGAATTATGACTCTGTTAAGGATTATCTAAGTACACTTTCAGCAGAATAAAATGAATAGCATTTGATAACGTGAGATATGGCATGTGCCATATCTCTATTTTATTCAAGTATTTGCAACTATTTCTATTGACAAAGCAAAAAACAACCATTAGAATGATACAGATAATTATTCGGATTAAAATTAGGGAGATACCTATGATGAAAAAAAGAAATATTAACCTTGATATTATTCGAAGTATTGCAGTGTTTTCTGTATTATCTGTGCATTTTTTTTTGAATAATGGATTTTATACGGAAATAATAAAAGGAAAGCGGATGTTTGTCATGTTTACAATGCGGACAGCGTTTATGATATGTGTTCCTCTTTTTGCAATATTAACAGGATATCTTATGAATAAAAAAATCTTGTCAAAAACCCCTACTACTTAGGATTAGTGAAAACATATATAACATATTTGCTGGCGAGCGTTTTTGACATTCTATTTTTAAGTTGTTATACATCAGAACATATTGGAATACGGACTTTTATTTTAAGAATTCTTAATTTTTCTGGTGCTGGATATTCATGGTATGTTGAAATGTATATTGGGTTGTTTTTAATCATTCCGTTTTTAAATTTGATTTATAATGGATTAAAAGATAAAAAACAAAAGCAGCTTCTTGTAGCTACAATGCTTTTCTTGACTACCATTCCCTCCTTACTTAATATATGGGGAATCGATGGTCCGATTAAAGCAATATTCTTTCCAACTGAATCAACAAGAATTCTGCAGATAATTCCAGATTATTGGCAGTTTTTATGGCCACTTACATATTATTACATCGGATGCTATCTTAAAGAATATGGAGCAAAACTTTCTTCTGGAAAATCACTCTTATTGTTTATGGGTTTTCTGACAATATTTGGCTTTTTTAATTTTGGACGTAATTATAATAATGTCTTTTTCGGAGCTTCATATTATGAATGGTATGGATTTGAGCCGCTGATTCTATCGGTACTTACGTTTATTTGTATTTTGAATCTTGATACTTCTAAAATAACAGAACGAACTATACTTTATAAATGTTTTACCAAAATTTCAGAGTTGTCATTAGGAATATATTTAGTGTCTTCGGTTTTTGATACGATTATCTATAGTAAACTTAATGCATATGTTCCTTCTGTTCCGGGAAGACTAGAATATTATGTACTGGTTGTACCTATTGTTTTTCTTCTTTCATTTATTACATCATATATCTTACATGTTATACAAAGCACATTGACTAGATATGTTCAAAAAAGATATAGATATATTTCTAATCATTAAAATAATTATTGCTGTTTTAGACAGTGTATCAATGATCGTTAACTTTTAATTATAAGAAGGTTAGCGATCATTTTTTATGACGTTATTTCGGTAGATAGACCTGAATGAAGTTTGGAAAGAAACAAAAAAGTTAAAAAAGGGCTTGAAAAAGGGAGACACGTGGTTTACAATGGAACTAAGTGGTGAGAAGTGGTAGAATGTGGTGCAATATGGAGAAGGAGTGGAAGCGAAGGGATTACGGTAGTGATACCTTTAGTGGACATGAAGATTTCCATAGATTCCAGAGAAAGGGTTTCGGATGTTATTAGGAGAGTTTAACCATAACATAGACGAAAAAGGCAGACTGATCATCCCGGCAAAGTTAAGGGAAGATCTTGGTGACAGCTTCGTGATCTGTAACGGATTAGAGGGCTGTCTATTTGTCTATTCCCAGGAAGAATGGAATAAATTCGTAGCCGAACTCGAAAGCTTACCACGAATGAACAAGGATGCCAGAATCTTTAAACGCTACTTTTTTGGAAGTGCATCTGAGGGCAGTTTCGACAAGCAGGGGAGAGTTCTTGTCCCACCGTCACTTAGAAAGAATGCACATCTGGAGAAGGAAGTAGTTCTGGTTGGAGTCCAGGATCGTGTTGAGATCTGGGACAAGGCACTCTGGGAAGAGAAAAACCAGATCAGCGAGGAAGATCTGGATGCGATTGCAGAACGTATGGAAGCGATCGGAATTCGCATCTGATGACAACAAAGACCGCCAAGTGAGGCAGTCAGAAGGAGGAGTCTATGGCATTCGAGCACGTTTCAGTGCTGTTGCATGAGACAGTAGACGGTTTGAACGTAAAACCGGATGGCATCTATGTAGATGCCACGTTGGGTGGAGGCGGACATGCTTATGAAGTCTGTACAAAGCTTGGCGAGCAGGGGAGATTAATAGGTATAGACCAGGACGCTGATGCGATTAAAGCAGCAGGAAAGCGCCTGGAAGGTTTCGGGGAGAAGGTCACAATAATCCGGAGCAATTATTGTGATATGAAACCGCGGCTTCATGAGATAGGAATTGACAAAGTAGATGGAATCACAGTAGATCTTGGAGTTTCTTCTTATCAGTTGGATACAGCTGAGAGGGGATTTTCATATCGGGTTGACGCACCTCTTGATATGCGTATGGATCAGCGTCAGAAGATGACAGCCAGAGACATTGTCAACGACTATAGTGAATCGGAACTTTATCGTGTGATTCGTGATTATGGCGAGGACAGATTTGCTAAAAATATCGCGAAGCATATTGTTGCAGAACGCACAAAAGGTCCGATTGAGACAACAGGACAATTGAATGAGATTATCAGTCATGCAATACCAATGAAGATTCAGAAGACGTCAGGACATCCGTCAAAGCGTACATTTCAGGCTCTGCGAATTGAATTGAATCATGAGCTTGATGTTTTGCGGGATACATTAGATGATATGATCGATCTGTTGAATCCAGGAGGAAGACTTTGCATTATTACATTTCATTCGCTTGAAGACAGAATTGTGAAGAGTTCTTTCCGTAAGAATGAGAATCCGTGCATTTGTCCAAGTCATTTTCCGGTTTGTGTATGTGGAAATGTATCCAAAGGGAAAGTGATCACCAGGAAGCCAATCCTTCCGTCAGAAGAGGAGCTGACGGTAAACAGCAGATCAAAGAGTGCAAAGCTTAGAATCTTTGAACGTGCATAATTTGATATCACAGGGAGTATTTAGAGTATAAACGAAACGTTCCTCCGGGAAGGGGAGAGCCCGGCGGAACAAGAATCCAGAGAAAGGACAGGAAAGCGATGGCGAGAAACACAGGTCGCAGACAGCAGAATAGACCAGCAGCAGACTGGAACCACTTCTACGTGTACGGTAGTGCCGTGCGTCAGCCAGAAGCTTTACCGTCTGGAAATGGGACAGTTCGTAAGCCGAAGAAAAAAAGAACAAGCCGTCAGGTGATTAAAAACCGGCATCGTGCGCAGCGGATCAGTCCGGCATATGCGACTTTTCTAATTGCGGCGGCAGTCTGTGCGGTTTTTATATGTGTTATGTATTTACGCTTACAGGCAGATGTTTTGAATCGTGCAGATCAGATTACAGCGCTGCAGCAGGAACTGACGGATCTGAAGGAATCAAATGATACTGCACATCAGGCAGCGGAAGATTCTGTTAATCTTGAGACTGTTCGTGAAAAGGCAATGAACGAGATGGGAATGGTTTATGAGTCTCAGGGCAAAGTGATTCATTATCAAAGCCCGACAAGTGACTATGTAAAACAGTATGATAACATTCCGGAAGATGGCGTTTTAGCGCAATCCAAGGATGTGAAAAATAAGGAATAATGGAAGATGGCAGGAAGAAAAAGAAGGAAGAACAGATTTCAATTTCTGACTAAAAAATTCCCGGTAAGAATGCAGAGAAAGCTGGTACTGCTGTTTATAGCAGTTATACTGGCTTTTCTTGTTCTTGTAGGAAGAATTACATACATTAATGTTACGAAGGGAAGCAAGTATACAAAGCTTGTACTGAATCAGAAAATTTATGACAGTAAGACAATTCCATATAAACGTGGAGATATTCTGGATAGAAACGGTACAAAGATAGCTACAAGTGAAAGGGTTTATAATGTGATTCTTGATGTTGTTGTAATGACAGATAAAGAAGAATATATAGATCCTACGATTAAAGTATTGAATAAATGTTTCGGAATCAGTGAAAAGACAGTACGAGAGATTGTAGAAGAAAAACCTAATAGCAGATATATTATATTGAAAAAAGGAATCGATTACGAGACGGCTCAGAAATATAATGAGATAAAGAATGATACTGAGAATTATCCAAATGTAAAGGGAATCTGGCTGGAGGATGATTATAACAGAACATACCCATATAATACGCTGGCAAGCGATGTGATAGGTTTTACTTATTCCGGAAATATAGGAGCAATTGGAATTGAGAGTGCTTACAATGATGTTATGACGGGGACAGATGGCAGAGAGTATGGTTATCTGGATGAAGATGATACAGTCGAACAGAATGTAAAAGCAGCAAAGAATGGGAATAATGTTGTTACGACAATAGATATTACCTTACAGAGTATTGTGGAAAAATACATTCAACAGTTCAATGAAGAACATGCCGGAGAAGAAGGAAGTGGAGTGACCGGTAGCAAGAATACAGCGGTTATGATCATGAATCCGAATACCGGAGAGATTCTGGCTGAGGCCTCTTACCCTAATTTTGATTTGAACAAACCAAGAGATCTGTCCAGTATTTATTCCGAAGAAAAATGGAATGCGATAGATGAGAAGGATCAATTGAACATATTGAGTAGTATCTGGAGAAATTTCTGTGTCAGTGATGCATTTGAACCGGGGTCTACGATGAAACCATTCACTGTTGCAGCCGGATTGGAGACAGGAACTCTTACCGGAGATGAATCTTATTATTGTGGTGGTTATCTTCATGTGGGGGATAATGATATCGGATGTCATCTTCGTTCCGGACATGGAACAGAAAGCACAATGGATGCGATTGCCAATTCCTGTAACGTTGCATTGATGGAAATGGCGGAAAAAATCGGAATTGATAATTTTATCAGATACCAGCATATTTTTGGCTTTGGAGAATATACGGGAATTGACCTTCCGGCAGAAGCATCAACAGCAAGTCTTCTGTATACAACTGATACGATGACACCGGTTGATCTTGCAACGAATGCTTTCGGACAAAACTTTAATGTGACAATGACTCAGCTGGCAGCAGGGTTCAGTTCTCTGATCAACGGTGGTTATTATTATGAACCGCATGTTGTAAAGCAGATTCAGGATGAGAATGGAAATGTGATTGAAACGAAGAATCCCGTATTGCTCCGTAAGACGGTTTCGACAGAAACATCTGAATTAGTAAAAACATATTTACAGGCGGTAATGCAGTATGGTACAGGTAAGAGAGCACAGGTAGAAGGATATGATATTGGAGCAAAGACCGGTACAGCGCAGAAACTTCCACGTAAAGATGGGAAATATCTGCTTTCTTATATCGGATATGCTCCACAGGAGAATCCGGAAGTTGTTATCTATGTGGTAATTGATGAAGCAAATGTAGATGCACAGGATAATAGTTCGTTGGTTCTTGAACTTGCGAAGAATATCATGTCAGAAGCATTTCCGTATCTTGGTATCACAACCATAGAAGAGACAGGGGAAAGTCAGACACAGCAGAGCGGTCAGAGCTTTGAAGATACAGAGTATTCTGATTATGATCAGGACTATACAGATGATTACAGTAATGAAGACGGCTCATATGTTGATGAAAATTATAAGCCGGATTTGGACAGCTGGGCAACATCATCCAATATAGATTAAGTGTTATAGCAGACAGGCAAACAGGAATAACTCCGAAAAAGACATAATACATTGTAGAAATGTCTTTCTCGGAGTTGTTTTTTGTGAAAAATAAAACATATAACCGAAAAAAAGCAATGGTTGTTTTTTTCTGTGCAGTTCTATTGATTTCAGCTCTTTTCAGCAGACTGGTTTATCTGATGATTTTTGATGCTGCACACTATCAGAAGCTGGCGAAAGATCTTCATGAGCGAGAAAGAAAAATCAAAGCGGCAAGAGGAGAGATTGTTGACAGAAATGGAGTTGTCCTGGCAACGAACAGGACGGTATGCACAATTTCCGTGATCCATAATCAGATAAAAGATCCGGAGCAGGTGATTGCAGTTCTCTGTCAGGAACTTGGGGAAGAGGAAGAAAACATCCGGAAAAAAGTAGAAAAAGTGTCTTCAATGGAAAAAATTAAAACGAATGTTGAAAAAGAAACGGGGGATAGAATCCGTAATCTGGATCTTGCAGGAGTAAAAGTAGATGAGGATTTTAAAAGATATTATCCTTATGATACATTTGCATCCAGAGTTCTTGGATTTACAGGTGGGGACAACCAGGGAATCATCGGACTTGAAGTAAAATATGAAGAGGTATTAAAAGGAAACGATGGAACCATTCTTACAGTGACGGATGCGAGAGGAGTCGAACTTGAGAAAGTAGCAGAAGACAGGATTGAACCTGTGGCCGGGAACACGCTTCAGATCAGTCTGGATCATAATATTCAGAAGTACTGTGAACAGGCAGCAAAAAAGGTTCAGGAGGAAAAACAGGCGGATAGTGTATCTGTATTGCTTATGAATCCGCAGGATGGAGAGATATTTGCAATGGTAAATACACCGGAATTTAATCTGAATACCCCTTTTGAATTGATTGATGTGGATGAAAATACAGAACAGACGGATGAACAGGCTCAGGAGATGTTAAATCAGATGTGGCGAAATCCCTGTATTAATGACACATATGAGCCGGGATCAACGTTTAAAATCATTACAGCATCAGCATGTCTTGAAGAAGGTGTCGTTTCTTTGTCGGATACATTTTCCTGTCCGGGATACCGGATTGTAGAAGACAGAAAAATCCGGTGTCATAAGGTTGGTGGACATGGACAGGAAACGTTTATCCAGGGGATACAGAATTCCTGTAATCCGGTATTTATTGATATTGGTCTTCGGCTTGGAGCAGAGAAATTTTATGCTTATTTTAAACAGTTTGGATTACTTAGTCTGACGAATATTGATCTTCCGGGTGAAGCGGGAACAATTATGCATAACGTAGAAGATATTGGTCTTGTGGAATTGGCAACGATTTCATTTGGACAGTCGTTCCAGGTAACACCGGTTCAAATGGCAACAACAGTAAGTTCGCTGGTTAATGGGGGATATCGGGTGACACCGCATTTTGGAGTGGCAGTTCTTGAAAAAGACGGAACAGAGATACGAAAGCTGAAATACAAAAAGAAGAATGGGATTGTATCTGAAAAAACATCGGAGACGATGAGAATACTTCTGAAGAGTGTGGTAGAAGAAGGATCTGGTAAAAATGGATACATTGAAGGATATTCAATCGGAGGCAAGACTGCAACATCACAGACTCTTCCAAGAAGCGCAAACAAGTATATTTCATCATTTATAGGGTTTGCACCGGCGGAAGATCCGCAGGTTCTTGGAATTGTAGTGATCCGTAACCCACAGGGGATTTATTACGGAGGAACGATTGCAGCTCCGGTTTTGCGCAACATCTATGACAATGTGCTTCCGTATCTCGGGATTGAAAAAAACTGACCAATGGAGTATACTGTAAAGTGCATTTTGAGAATCTGATGCTGTTCGAGGATTGCGGGAATTGCATATCAATGGAGCAATCCGGTTACATCAGTGAGTGGCAAAATTTATTTTTGACACTCACATCATCTGATGACAGAAAAGTACATAAGAAGGATTCTCTGTGTAAAACAAAAGAAATGAAGAGGTGTATATATGAACAGTCATGTAGTGATTCCGGTATTGATTGCATTTGTTATAAGCCTTGTGCTTGGACCGGTGGTCATTCCTTTCCTGAGAAGGTTAAAGATGGGCCAGACGGAGCGTGTGGAGGGTGTACAGTCTCATTTGAAGAAGGCAGGAACACCGACAATGGGAGGTATTATCATTCTGGCAGCTGTTGTGATTACGTCCCTGTTTTATGTGAAAGACTATCCAAAGATCATCCCGGTACTTTTCCTTACAGTAGGATTCGGACTGATTGGATTTCTGGATGATTATCTTAAAGTTGTCATGAAACGTTCAGACGGACTTTTTCCAATGCAGAAGATGGCACTCCAGATTGTAGTAACAGCAATTTTTGCGTTTTACATCGTAAAAGTAGCGAAGATTCCGCTTACAATGATCGTTCCATTCTCCGGCGGTTATGAATTGAATCTTGGATGGCTTGCGATTCCGGTTCTTTTCTTTGCAGTAATCGGTACAGTTAATGGAACAAACTTTACGGACGGACTGGATGGTCTTGCATCAAGCGTAACTGTTCTGGTGGCAACATTTTTCACGGTTGTAGCAATTGGAACGAAAAGTGGGATTGAGCCGATCACTTGCGCAGTTGTCGGTGCATTGATGGGATTCCTTCTTTTTAATGTGTATCCGGCCAGTGTGTTCATGGGAGATACAGGTTCTCTTGCACTGGGTGGTTTTGTTGCAGGAACAGCGTATATGATGCAGATGCCGCTGTATATCATTATTGTCGGATTTATTTATCTTGTAGAAGTTATTTCAGTTATTCTGCAGGTAACATATTTCAAAAAGACAGGAGGAAAGCGTCTCTTTAAGATGGCACCGATCCATCATCATTTCGAGCTTTGCGGATGGTCAGAGACACGGGTAGTGGCAGTATTTTCTATTGTGACGGCAATTCTTTGCCTGATCGCTCTTATGGGGGTATAAAAGAATGGTTGTAAAAGATAAAAATGTATTAGTGTTTGGCTCTGGAATCAGTGGAGAGGCAGCGTGTGCGCTCCTTTTGAAAGAAGAAGCAAAGGTCGTATTGTATGATGGTAACGATAAGCTGAATCCGGAAGCGATCCGTGCAAAGATTGAAGGCGGGGACAGTGAGTCACTGGAAATCGTCCTTGGAACACTTGAGGGAGAAATGAAAGAAGAACTTCTTGATAAACTTTCTCTTGTTGTAATGAGTCCGGGTGTTCCGACAGATCTTCCAATCGTGAATGAGATGCGTGAGAAAGGACTTCCAATTTGGGGCGAGATTGAGCTTGCGTATGTCTTTGGAAAAGGTGATGTTCTAGCAATTACTGGAACAAACGGAAAGACAACGACCACTTCTCTGCTTGGAGAAATTATGAAAAACTATGCGCAGAGCAGTTTTGTGGTAGGAAATATCGGTAATCCATATACGAGTATTGCACTCCAGACAAGAGAAGATTCTGTAATTGTTGCTGAGATGAGCAGCTTTCAGCTAGAAACAATTCAGACATTCCGTCCGAGAGTCAGCGCGATCCTGAATATTACTCCGGATCATCTGAATCGCCATCATACGATGGAAGCATACATAGAGGCAAAGGAAAATATTGCGAAGAATCAGACAGAGAAAGATACTTGTGTTCTGAATTACGAAGATGATGTGACAAGGGCATTTGGAGAAAATATAAAGTCAAAGGTTCTATATTTCAGCAGTCAGCGTATATTAGAAGAAGGAATCTATCTGGAAAACGGTCAGATCGTTCTTGCAATGAACGGAGAGAAGACACCGGTATGCCATGTAGATGAATTGAATATTCTTGGAACGCACAATCATGAGAATGCGATGGCAGCAGCCGGAATGGCAGCAGCATATGGGGTTCCGGTAGATGTGATCCGAAGAACGCTGAAAGAGTTCCAGGGAGTCGAACATCGTATTGAATATGTGGCAGAAAAGAATGGAGTTGTATATTACAATGATTCCAAGGGAACAAACCCAGATGCAGCAATTAAGGGGATTCAGGCGATGAATCGTCCGACAGTTCTGATCGGTGGAGGTTATGATAAGGATTCTGCTTATGATGAATGGATCGATTCCTTTGATGGAAAAGTAAAAAAATTAGTACTTCTTGGTGCGACACGTGACAAGATCGCAGAGACAGCCAGAGCACATGGATTTGAAGATATTGAGATGGCGGATACATTTGAGGAAGCATTTGCAAAATGTGTAGAGAATGCAAAACCGGGAGATGCAGTACTCCTTTCTCCTGCATGTGCAAGTTGGGGAATGTTTAAGAATTATGAAGAACGTGGAGATAAGTTTAAAGAGCTTGTAAATAATCTGTAAAGGGTGAACTGTATTGAAGCGTCCTGCAAAGAAGCACACGTATGATGATACACTGCTTGTGACGGTGCTGATTCTCGTACTGGTTGGTCTGATCCTTCTGACCAGTACAAGTGCATATAACGGCAGGGTGAAGTTTCATGATTCTTATTATTATCTGAAAAAGCAGGGACTGGCTACAGTTCTTGGAATGGCAGGAATGCTATGGATCGCGAGAATTGATTATCACAGATGGATTCCACTTGCTGTGCCAGGATATCTGGCTGCAATCGGTTTATCCATTGCTGTCATGGCATTCGGAAAAGAATATAACGGATCCAAAAGATGGTTGTCTTTGGGTCCGTTTTCTTTTCAGCCTTCAGAATTTGCTAAAGTAGCAGTAATCTTGTTTCTGGCCTGGCTGATCAACCGAAATGTGAAAAAAATATCAAAACTTCGGATAATGTCCGGAATGATGCTTTCGATCCTTCCGGTTGTCGGTCTGGTAGGAGCAAGTAATCTGAGTACAGCAATCATTATCCTCGGAATCGCAGTTACATTGATTTTTGTTGCAAGTCCAAGATATGCACAGTTTATATGGATGGCTGTATCAGGAGTTGGATTTCTGGGAATTTTTCTAGCCTTGGAAAGCTATCGGCTGGAGCGACTTGCAATCTGGCGCAATCCGGAGAAGTATGAAAAAGGATATCAGACATTGCAAGGACTTTATGCAATTGGAAGTGGAGGACTGTTTGGCCGGGGGCTGGGAAACAGTGTACAAAAACTGGGATTCCTGCCGGAAGCACAGAATGATATGATTTTTTCTATTGTCTGTGAAGAATTAGGGCTTGTTGGTGCGGGGGCTATCATTGTACTGTTTCTGATTTTAATCTGGAGATTTTTTGTGATTGCAACACACGCACCGGATCTTTTTGGTGCGTTGATTGCAGCAGGAGCCATGGCACATATGATGATTCAGGTAATATTGAATATTGCTGTCGTCACAAATTCTATACCGAATACAGGAATTACACTTCCGTTTATCAGTTATGGTGGAACGTCAGTTGTTTTTCTGCTTTTGGAAATGGGGCTTGTCCTTAGCATATCACGTTTGGTACAATAGAGTTGCCTGTATTTCATACAGATGGAGTCCGGGTATGGAAAACATGAACAGAGGAAGGAATCTGATCAATGAAAAAAAAGAAGAAAAAGAAGAGAGGGATGTTCCGCTTTATTGTAGTATTACTGTTGCTTGTAATATTTGTTCTACTCTTTCAGACACGCAGTATAAAGGTGAAGGGAAATGAATATTACGGAGAGAATTCAATCATCAGCTGGCTCAAGAAAGATAAACTCTCCATGAATACGGTGTATTTATTCTGGAAATATAATTATACAGATGCAGAAGTTCCGTCAGTTGTGGAAGAAATGAAATTGACATTTGAAAATCCATGGACGCTTGTTGCGCATGTGAAAGAGAAAGGAAAATCCGGTTATGTTTCTTTCAATGATACAAATTTATATTTTGACCGGAAGGGGACAGCACTTTTTGAAAGCAAGAAAACTTTTACAGGAGTACCTTATGTGGAAGGACTTTCTTTCGATGCATCGAAAGTAGAGATCGGAAAAAAGATTCCGGTGGAAGATGACAGTGCATTCACTTTGATCGCAGAGGCTTCAAAGTATCTGGTGAAATATTCACTTACACCGGATAAACTGGTATATGCCAATGAACAGAGTGTGGTATTATATTTTGGATCAGTAGAAGTTTTAATTGGGAATAAAGAATATGAGATCAGAATTGCACAGATCAAACCGATTCTTGAGAAGCTGAAGGAACAGTATCCGGATCAGGCGGGGGTACTTCATCTTGAGAATTATGAAGCAGATTCAGCATCAATTAACTTTACACCGCAGTCTTGAAGCTGAATTGTTGGAAAAAAACCAAAAATAAGAAAAAATCTATTGATTATTTACGGAAAAGACTTTATTATATACTTATTGAATTGTATCGTTCAATTAAAATAAGGGATGTATATAAGAATTAATAAGACGACAAAGGAGGAACTACTCTTGTTAGAAATTAAAACCAACGAATCTGAAGCGGCTGCAAGAATTATTGTTGTCGGAGTCGGCGGAGGCGGTAACAATGCCGTGAACCGAATGATCGACGAACAGATTGCAGGCGTAGAATTCATAGCTGTGAATACAGATAAACAGGCATTACAGCTGTGTAAAGCACCGACACTTATGCAGATCGGTGAAAAACTGACAAAAGGACTTGGTGCTGGTGCACAGCCTGAGATGGGAGAAAAGGCAGCAGAAGAAAGCGCTGAGGAGATCCAGGCTGCATTAAAAGGTGCAGATATGGTATTTGTTACCTGCGGTATGGGAGGCGGAACTGGAACAGGTGCTGCTCCGGTTATCGCAAGAATTGCGAAAGAGCAGGGCGCTCTGACAGTAGGAGTTGTCACAAAGCCTTTCCGTTTCGAATCCAAGACAAGAATGCAGAATGCAATCAATGGTATTGATAAATTAAAGGAGAACGTTGATACAATCATCGTTATCCCGAATGACAAACTGCTTGAAGTTGTAGACAGACGTACTACTATGCCGGAAGCTTTGAAAAAGGCTGATGAGGTTCTTCAGCAGGGTATTCAGGGTATCACAGACCTGATCAATGTACCATCTCTGATCAACCTTGACTTTGCTGATATCCAGACAGTTATGAAGGATAAAGGTATTGCACATATCGGTATTGGTGCAGGACGCGGAGATGACAAGGCACTCGAAGCAGTTAAGCAGGCTGTTGCCAGTCCACTGCTTGAGACAACAATCACAGGTGCATCTAATGTTATCGTTAATGTATCTGGAGACATTACACTTATGGATGCTTCTGATGCAGCTGATTATGTACAGGAGCTTGCAGGAGAAAGTGCAAGTATCATCTTCGGTGCTATGTATGATGATACAAAGTCTGATGAATGTACAATCACAGTTATTGCTACAGGCTTACATAATGTAGGCGGAAGTGCATCCAAGCTGAAAGCAAGACTGGAAGGACAGCAGAAGACAAGTTCTATTCTTCCGAATGGTGTAGAAAGTCATGCAAGACCATCTTATGACTATACAGCACAAAGAACAGCTCAGACATCAACAGTAAGACCGCAGGGTGGAACAATGCCAACACTGCAGCCAAGATCAACAACTGGTGGAGTAAGAGAGCAGTCTATTAAGATTCCGGATTTCTTTAAGAAATAATTGAATTGAAAAATGATGAAACGGTCTGAAGTATCAGGCCGTTTTTCTTTTATGTCGAAGGATGTCAGAAATTCTTCTATTTTCTTTCTGTTTTACTGTCAGTATCTGACAAAATTTCCAAAGAGCAAATTTTATAATTCTATATGATATCGAGGATGACTCGAAATGAAAAGGAAGGTGGAAGATGCACTATGAGTTGTACATAGATCTTTTTTTTCTGGAAAATTTCATGATGGATAGCCTGTTACTTTTCGTGACAGAACGGATTACGGGTGGAAAATATAGTTTTAAAGGAGTTTTATCCGGAGCATTCCTTGGAAGTGTGTTGACATGTCTGATGGTGGTTGTATCTGTTCCCGCCTGGATGAAAAACATAGCCTTTTATCTGGTGATCCCATTTTGTATGCTTTGGTTAAAAAATAGAAAACAATGTATGCTCCAGATACTCAAAGGAATGGGATTGCTTTACCTTTTTGGAATGTTCCTGGGGGGCACGTTGATGATGTTTCGTCCTTATCTGCATTATATCAGTCTGTTTTATGGGATTGCGGTGCTTAGCTCACAGGGGATTCTGATGGCCTGGAAGTTCTTGAAAGTTCTTAAGATAGAGCAGGAACGGTGCTGTGAAGTGATTTTATTTACAGAAACAGATAGTTATAAGGTTCATGCATTGAGGGATACGGGAAACTGCCTGACAGATCCACTCAGTGGTGAAGGGGTGCATGTACTGGATTGTAATTTTTATCATCAGGTAATGAAAGAAGCAATGGAATTCAGGTATATTCCATATCGAAGTGTTCATGGTAGTGGCATTATGAAAATTTTCCGGATCAGGAAAATGTGTGTGGAAATAAATGAAAAAGAATGGATAGAATCTCCGTTGATCGGTGTGAGCGAATCACCGATCAGTGGGAAGGAAGATTATCAATTGATATTGAACTGTAAGGTGCAGATGCTGTGAATGAAAAACTGTGCTGCAACAGAAGATGTAAGAAAGAAACCAGGAGGAATTTATATGATGGTTAAAGTGGCTGTGCCGGAGAAATTTAAATTAAGGATTGTACCAAATGTCAGGACGGTTTTATTTGGTGGCCAACAGGAGATTCATTACATAGGAGGCAGTGAGGTTCTTCCTCCACCATTGGAAAATGAAAAAGAACGTGAGGTGGTAAGGTGGCTTGGAACAGATCGAGATGAAAAGGCGAGAAAGATACTGATTGAACATAATTTGCGTCTGGTTGTTTATATAGCAAAGAAGTTTGATAATACAGGAGTAGGTGTAGAAGATTTGATTTCTATTGGTACTATCGGTCTGATCAAAGCAATCAATACATTTAATCCATCAAAGAAAATTAAACTGGCAACATATGCTTCACGTTGTATTGAGAATGAGATTTTGATGTATTTGAGACGAAACAGTAAGACGAAGATGGAAGTTTCCATTGACGAACCTTTAAATGTAGATTGGGATGGAAATGAACTGCTTCTATCTGATATTCTTGGGACAGAAGAAGATACAATTTATCGGGATCTGGAGGATGAGGCAGAAAGAAAGATTCTGTTTCGTGCCTTGAATAAACTGTCAGGAAGAGAGAAATTAATCGTTCGTATGAGGTTTGGACTGGATCATCCGGAGGGAAAAGAAATGACGCAGAAGGAGGTTGCGGATCAACTTGGAATCTCTCAGTCTTACATATCAAGACTGGAAAAGAAAATTATGCACAGACTTCGGATGGAAATGGTCCGGTATGAATAACAGTTACAAAAATTTAATAAAAAGAAAGATGTACAATTTCCCGTATGGTGTTAAAATAAAAGAAAAAGTATCTGAAGCTTAAAAAGAAAAGATACAGGACAGAAAGGGTTGAGGATGTATGAAATTAACATTTGTAGGTGCAGCCCATGAGGTTACGGGAAGCTGTCATTTTCTGCAAGTAGCAGGAAAGAATGTTTTGGTTGACTGCGGTATGGAACAGGGACCGGATCTGTATGAGAATCCGGGACTTCCGATCAGTGCAACAGAAGTGGATTATGTATTCCTCACACATGCACATATTGATCATTCCGGAATGTTGCCAAAGCTTGTAAAGGATGGGTTTAAAGGGCAGATTTTCACTACCTATGCGACAGCGGATTTGTGTGATATCATGCTTCGTGACAGTGCGCATATTCAGGAATTTGAGGCAGAGTGGAGGAATCGAAAAGGCAGGAGAGCAGGAAAGCCGGAGTATGAACCGGTTTATGAGATGCAGGATGCACTTAATGCGATTGAATTGCTTGTGCCTTGTCAGTATGGGGAGCGCATTACAATCTGTGAGGGGATCCAGATCCGGTTTACAGATGTAGGACATCTGCTTGGATCAGCAAGTATTGAAGTCTGGGCAACAGAAGACGGAGTGACAAAGAAGATTGTATTTTCCGGAGATATTGGAAATCTGGATCAGCCGATTATTAAAGACCCGGCTTATACAGAGAGTGCGGACTATATTGTGATGGAGTCTACGTATGGCAACCGGCTGCATACGCAGGAAAAACCGGATTATCTGGGAGATTTTACAAGAATCCTGAAAGAGACATTTGATAAAGGGGGAAATGTTGTTATTCCTTCCTTTGCTGTGGGCAGAACTCAGGAACTCCTTTATTTTATACGTGAGATCAAAGAAAAGGAATTATTAAAAGAATATCAGAATTTCGAAGTATATCTGGACAGTCCGCTTGCAATTGAGGCAACGAAGATATTTACAAAAAATATGAGAGAGTGTTTTGATGAGGATGCACTTGCACTTGTTAATGCAGGGATTAATCCACTTATATTTGATGGACTTAAGACTGCAACAACAAGTGATGATTCTAAGATGATCAATTTTATCGAGAAACCAAAGGTGATCATCTCAGCTTCCGGAATGTGCGATGCTGGTCGTATCCGTCACCATCTGAAGCATAATTTGTGGAGAGAAGAGTGTACGATTCTTTTTGTTGGGTATCAGGCAATGGGCACTTTAGGACGCAGACTGATCGAGGGCGAAAAGAATGTGAAGCTGTTCGGTGAGCCGATTGAAGTTAAGGCAAGAATTGAGAGCCTTCATGGAATTAGTGGTCATGCGGATATGAATGGACTCTTAAAATGGCTGGGAGCGTTTAAAGAGGCGCCACAACGCGTCTTTGTTGTGCATGGTGAAGATACTGTAACAGAAGAGTTTGCAAAGACGGTGGAAGAAAAGTTTGGATATCAGGCTTATGCACCGTTTCCGTGTAGTGAAGCAGACCTCTTGACAAATGAGATCTTAAGTGAAGGTGTAAAGATTCCGGTGAAGGCGAAAAAACCGGCACAGCGTAAAGCGGATGCGGCGTTTGAACGTCTTGTTGCAGCAGGAAAGCGTTTACTTGATGTTATTTACAAGAACGAAGGTCTCGCGAATAAAGACAAAGCAAAATTCGAGTCGCAGATTAATAATTTGTCGGATAAATGGGATATTTGATTGTCAAGGACTAAAACTTTATAAAATTCAGCACTTCATGGAATATCTTATTCAAAGAGTGAGAATGATTCTAAGTAGAAAAAAACTTAGGAGGTTTCTTACAATGGTTGTGAATAAGGTAGAACTGTGTGGAGTGAATACATCAAAGCTCCCACTTCTCAGGGAAAAGGAGAAGGAGGAGCTTTTTCGCAGGATTCGTCAGGGGGACAAGTTGGCGCGGGAAGAATACATCAAAGGAAATCTTCGGCTGGTGCTTAGTGTGATGAAACGGTTTGACAGCAGTAATGAAAATGCAGATGATTTGTTTCAGATTGGATGTGTGGGGCTTGTAAAGGCCGTAGATAATTTTGATCCAGATCGCCAGGTGAAGTTTTCTACCTACGCAGTTCCTATGATCATAGGAGAAATCCGCCGGTATCTGCGAGATAACAGTTCCCTTCGCGTGAGCCGCTCATTGCGTGATATAGCTTATAAAGTAATTTATACAAGAGAAGGTTATATTCGAAAAAATATGAAAGAACCTAGCATTCAGGAAATCGCAGAAGAGATTGGACTTTCAAAAGAAGAAGTAGTTTATGCACTGGATGCAGTACAGACACCAATGAGTCTTCAGGAACCGGTGTATAATGATGGTGGTGATGCACTGTATGTGATGGATCAGGTCAGTGATAAGAAGAACAGAGAAGAAAACTGGGTGGAAGAGTTGTCTTTAGAAGCTGCGATGGAACGGCTGAATGAAAGAGAGAGACGGCTGATCCGTTTACGATTTTTTGAAGGAAAGACGCAGATGGAAGTTTCGGAACAGATTGGAATTTCGCAGGCACAGGTGAGCCGTTTAGAGAAAAATGCTTTAAAAACAATGAGACAATATCTTCTTGGAAAATAGAGAGAAAGTATTGAAATTTTTATGACTTCATACTATGATAAATGGGAAGAAAATGTTACAGAAAGTAACAGAAAAGAGCAGATATGGTTATGGTGTAATGTAACCAATGATAAAGTATGGAGGCAGCTATGATAAAGGCTTGTATTTTTGATCTGGATGGAACGTTGACAAACACATTAGATTCACTGGAATATTCAGTCAATGAGACGATGAAAGAAATCGGAATGCCACAGATCACAAAGGAACAGTGCCGGCAGTTCGTTGGAGATGGGGCGAAGGTTCTGCTTGAACGGACATTAAAGGCAGGCGGGGATACACAACTGTGTCATCTTGGAGAGGCGGTGGAAGCGTATGCCAGGATATTTGATGCAAATTGTATGTATAAGGTTGCTCCGTACGAAGGAATTCCACAGATGTTGCAGCAGTTGAAAGAGAGTGGTATCAAACTTGCAGTTTTATCAAATAAGCCAGACAGACAGGCTGTCCATGTGGTTGAAGAAGTATTTGGGAAAGAACTTTTTGACCATATACAGGGGCAGAAGGATGGGGTTCCTAAGAAACCGGATCCGACGGCCGCGTTGACGATTGCCAGTTCATTTGGGGTTTTGCCGGGAGAGTCGGCATACATCGGAGATTCAGAAGTGGATCTTGCAACAGGGCATGCGGCAAAGATGCAGACAATTCTTGTATCCTGGGGATTCCGTGGAAGAGAAGCTCTTTTAGAGGACGGAGCTGAATGTATTGTTGATTCAGCGGAAGAGATACGAAAGATTGTTAAGAAACAGGAGGAGAAGTAATGGGAGAGTACAATGAAGAGTGTCTGAAGACTTTTTTGGAGAAGCAGGAGCAGCTTTTTGATGAACCGGTAGCAGAGACCCTTGAGGCAGCAGAAGCTTTTCTGGAGGACTGTATGGCAGTTGTTGTAGAATCTCTGGCTGAAGTAAGAGAATACTTTGAAGAGAATGGCATGGATGTAGACGGGATGTCAGAGGAAGAATTGGAAGAGGCTTCTGAAGTGTTTGCACTGCCGGATGGTACTTATCTGATCGTAGAAGGATAAGCAGAATTAAAATAGTAGTGATTGTGAAAAAGCGATCAAAAAGCCACAGATAGGATGGACTGTGGCTTTTTTGCTGTACAAACCTGGCAAGTGGCATTTTTTGAGTGTTTATGAAGAAGTGTTAGTTTCAGCAATGCAGCATTGCGGATCGGATTCTGCTGACTGCTCTTTTGGATGGAACATAAGAATCAGAAGAAGGATCAGAAGAATGCCAAGAGCAGCAAAAATAATAGTATAGATGATCTCTTTCATATGAAGGACAATGATTTTAGTTTTTGATTTCATGAGGACCCCCCTTTTTATATAATTTATGAATTTACAGAGCAAATATGCATGACAAATATTCACACATGCGGTAAAATAAAGATTGCTGTTTGCAAGAGGACGATATATGAAAACAAGCCCGTGTTGCTTACAGTGGGAAGAAGAGGATGGAGAACGCATTTAGGAAAGGAAGAAGAAGATGTATATTATAGCAGGATTAGGTAATCCGACGAAAGAATACGAAGGAACAAGACATAATGTCGGATTTGATGTTATAGATCGACTTTCTGAGAGATATAATATAGATGTAACTATGGAGAAGCATCGCGCTTTGATTGGAAAGGGTATGATTGCAGGACAGAAGGTGATTTTGGTAAAACCGCAGACTTATATGAACCTTAGTGGCGAGAGCATCCGAAGTGTGATTGACTATTATAAAGTGGATCCTGAGACGGAACTGATCGTGATTTATGATGATATCAGTCTGGGGGTAGGACAATTAAGAATTCGTGCAAAAGGCAGTGCAGGTGGGCATAATGGAATAAAAAATATTATTGCACATCTTGGCGGACAGGTTTTTCCGAGAATAAAAGTAGGAGTTGGAGAAAAACCACCGAAGTATGATCTTGCAGATTATGTTTTAGGACATTTTTCTAAGGCGGAACAGGAACTGATGAGCGAAGGTTATGATAATGCGGTAAAAGCGGTGGAACTGATCGTGAGTGACCAGATGAGCGAAGCGATGAACGAATATAATCGTAAAAAGAAGGACGAGTAGAGATGCAAGCTTTTTTAGAACCATTAAAAGAACTGGCTGATTATCAGGAGATTGTCAGTTCGAGAAGAAAGAAAACGGGTTTCCAGCAGATCGCAGGATGTGTGAATTCACAGAAGATACATCTTGCGAAAGCACTGAGCGATGGCTTTGAGTACAGAGTCATCGTTTTTTCCAGTGAAGAAAAAGCAAAGCAGGCTTATGAAGAATGGCGTGTACTGGAGGAAAATGTATGGTTTTATCCGGCAAGAGATCTTTTGTTTTATCATGCAGATATTAAGGGTGCATTTTTGACAGGGAAACGTATGGAAGTATTGCGTGCGATTGTAGAGAAGAAAGGACGGGAAGCAATTACTGTAGTTACAACAATGGACGCATTTCTGGATGGGCTTCCATCGAAAGAAGAACTGTACGGGAACAGGATTAAGATTCATGCAGAAGAGGCGTTGGATTTTCAGAAATTACAGGAAAACCTTTCGATATTAGGATATGAAAGGGAAAACCAGGTTGAAAGTCCGGGACAATTTGCAGTCAGAGGTGGAATTCTGGATGTATTTCCACTGACAGAGGAGAATCCGGTTCGAATTGAATTATGGGGAGATGAAGTTGATTCTATTAGAAGTTTTGATGTGGAAAGTCAGAGGTCGACAGAGAATTTACAGGAAATAGAAATCTATCCGGCAACTGAGAACTGGAAGCAGATGGAAACGGAAAGCTTTTTGGCATATTTTCCGGTAAAGGAGACAATCTTGTTTTTGGATGAACCGGTACGTCTTCAAGAATCTGCAGAAATCGTAGAAAAAGAGTACTTTCACAGCTTGGAGAGCAGAGAAGAAGCAGGTATCGAGGCAGATGAGATTCCGATTCAGGTGGAACAGACAGATCATACGATTGGAAAGATGAACAAGTATTATGGAATTGCATTTACCATGTTGGAATCAAAATGTGGAATGTTTAAAATAAGGTCTGTCTACAGTCTGCAGGTTAAAACTGTCAATCCGTATAATAGCAGCTTTGAGCTCCTGACACGAGATCTGAAGAAACTGAAAAGAACAGGGTATCGCGTGATTCTTGTTTCGGGCTCAAGAACAAGAGCAAAACGTCTTGCAGAAGATCTGAGAGATTATGACCTGAGCAGTTTTTACAGTGAAGAGATGGAACGGCAGGTGAATCCGGGAGAGATTATGGTAACCTGTGGTTATATTGCAGAGGGATACGAGTATCCAATGTTAAAGTTTACGGTCATCTCGGAATCTGATATTTTTGGTAAGAAAAAGAAAAAAAAGAAAAGAAAAACTTATGAAGGGAAAAAAATCCAGGAATTTGCCGAACTTAAACCGGGAGACTATGTGGTACATGAGAATCACGGACTTGGAATTTATCAGGGGATTGAGAAAGTCGAAGTAGATGCTGTTACTCGGGATTATATGAAAATTTCCTATGCGGACGGAGGAATTCTATATATACCGGTAACACAGATGGATCTGATCCAGAAATACGCAGGAGCAGATGCAAAGCCACCGAAATTGAATAAGCTTGGTACACCTCAGTGGAAAAAAACAAAAGGACAGGTAAAAAAAGCGGTTCAGTTAATCGCAAAAGATCTTGTAAAACTCTACGCAACGCGCCAGCAGACAGAAGGTTATGTTTATGGACCGGATACCGTCTGGCAGAGAGAGTTTGAGGAGATGTTTCCATTTGAAGAGACAGAGGATCAGCTTCGTGCAATTGAAGATACAAAGAAAGATATGGAAAGTACGAAGATCATGGATCGTCTGATCTGCGGAGATGTAGGGTATGGTAAGACTGAAATTGCGATAAGAGCAGCTTTTAAAGCAGTGCAGGAAGGGAAACAGGTTGTTTATCTTGTACCTACAACGATTCTTGCGCAGCAACACTATAATACATTTATTCAAAGATTTAAAGATTTTCCGGTGCGTGTTGACCTGATGAGCCGTTTTCGGACGCAGGCGCAACAGAAAAAAACAGTAGAGGATTTGAAAAAAGGTCTAGTTGATATCGTGATCGGAACACACAGAGTGCTTTCAAAGGATGTTGGATATAAAGATTTAGGACTTCTGATCATAGATGAAGAACAACGTTTTGGTGTGACGCATAAGGAAAAAATTAAAAAATTAAGAGAAAATATAGATGTGCTGACGCTGACAGCAACGCCAATCCCGAGAACACTTCATATGAGTTTGATCGGAATTCGCGATATGAGTGTGCTTGAGGAAGCACCTATGGATCGTATGCCAATACAGACATATGTAATGGAATACAATGATGAGATGGTACGTGAAGCAATGGAGCGTGAACTCGCCAGAGGTGGACAGGTCTATTATGTTTATAACAGAGTGGAAAATATTGCAGATGTGGCACTTCATGTGCAGAAATTGGTGCCGGATGCAAGGGTATCTTACGCACATGGACAGATGAATGAACATCAGTTGGAAGATATTATGTATGATTTTATCAATGGTGATATTGATGTGCTTGTATCGACAACAATTATTGAAACAGGACTGGACATTGCGAATGCTAATACGATGATTATACAGGATGCAGATCGATTTGGACTGTCACAGTTATATCAGTTGCGAGGAAGAGTTGGGAGATCCAATCGAATGGCATATGCATTTCTGTTGTATCAGAGGGATAAGATGCTTAAAGAAGTTGCAGAGAAGAGGCTGGCTGCAATTCGTGAATTTACAGATCTTGGATCGGGATTCAAGATCGCAATGCGTGATCTTGAGATCCGAGGTGCGGGAAATCTTCTAGGAGAGTCGCAAAGTGGTCATATGGCAGCAGTTGGATATGACTTGTACTGCAAGATGCTTAATGAGGCTGTCAGTCAGTTGAAAGGTGAAAAAGAAGAAGCAGACTACGCTACAACGATTGATCTTGATATAGATGCATTTATTCCGGAATCTTACATTAAAAACGAGTATCAAAAATTGGATATTTATAAGAGAATTGCCACAATTGAAACAGAAGAAGAGATGGATGATACGACAGAAGAACTGATTGATCGTTTTGGAGATCTTCCGAAAAAAGTACAGCAGCTTCTTCATATTGCAGCACTTAAGAGTCTTGCGCATTCTGCATATATTACAGCGATAGAACAAAAGGGAAAAGACTACAAATTTATCTTATATGAAAAAGCAAATCTGGATCCGGCAAAAATTCCGGCACTTCTAAAGAAATATGGAAATAATATGACTTTCAAAGCAGAAGCAGTCCCGTATTTCCTTTATCAAAAGAAAGGGAGAAGTGGAAAAGAGAAAGGGGAAAATGTTCTGCAAATGCTAAGAGAAATTATAGAGAGTATTCGCGAACTTCGATTAGATCAGGGAAGTTGAGGAGATTCTGTGTTTGGGGTTGTGATAGAACAAAAAACACGATATAATGAGCGGTAGTATGGCTGCGTAAGTAAATACGTAAAAAGAGGAGGATTTACCAGATGGTACGTTTGGCAAAAAGGCTGGCAGTGCTTGCAGTGGCAGGTACATTGACAGCAACATCTTTGACGGGATGCGGAACAATAAATACAGATGAGACAGTTGCAACAGTCGGTGATGAGAAGATTACACTTGGAGTCGCGAATTTTTACGCAAGATTGCAGCAGGCTCAGTATGAAAACTACTATGCGAGTATGATGGGGACAACAGCAGAAGAGATGTGGGCAAAGGAAGCATCAGACGATCAGACATATGAGGAGCAGACAAAGAAGAGTATTCTTGAGAATCTGGAGAATATGTATCTTGTTTCACAGCATGCATCTGACTATGATGTTGCACTGACTGAGGAAGAGCAGCAGGCGATTAAAGATGCAGCAGCAAAATTTGGTGAAGATAATTCGGATGATGTGAAGAAAGTGGTATCAGGAGATGAGGAGGAAGTGGCTAAAGTTCTCGAACTGATGACAATTTCGAATAAGATGGAAACGGCAATGGAAGCTGGTGTGGATGAGAATGTATCAGATGAAGATGCAGCACAGAAGAGTATGCAATATCTCTTATTCTCATATACAACAACAGATGATTCGGGAAAATCCCAGACATTATCAGATGATGAGAAAGAAGCCTTGAAGACGACCGCACAGGCATTTGATGATCGGTTAAAGGGTGGAGAAGATATGGAGACTGTTGCATCAGCAGCAGGACTTACAGCTCAGACAGCTACATTTGATTCTGAAAGTACAAGCCCGGATAAGGATCTGATCGCAGCAGCAGATGCATTGACAAATGAAGGCGATGTTACAGATATTATAGAGACAGAGAATGGAATTTATATTGCAAAGCTTACAAGTCTTTTGGACAGAGAGGCAACAGACAGCAAAAAGGAAAGTATTGTAAGCGAGAGAAAACAGGAACAGTATGATTCGCTTCTGAAGCAGTGGAAAAAGGATACAAAAATCAAAGAAGAGAAAAAAGTATGGAAGAAGATCAGTTTTGAAAAACAGGGTGTAACAATTAAAACGTCAGATACATCAGATACTTCAGACAGCCAGAATTAAAAAACAGGGACAAAAACTTTGTGAAGACCAACAAAGTTTTTGTCCCTGTTATATTTACACGAGCAACGAGCCAAAGTCCGTGCTTTCACGAAAAATTAAATGTATTCCAGTTTTTCGAAATAATGCATTAAGATATCAGCACAGTTTTCAACACCAAGCTCGGAAGTGTCAAGAATCATGTGATAATCATTCACATCTCCCCAGGTCTTGCCGGTGTGTTCATAATAATAAGCAGCACGCTCTTCATCCGTATGCTCCACCTTTTCTTTTGCGGCATCATGATCAAGATTTTCTTTTTTCATGATTCTCTGAATGCGGTCCTCTTTGGCAGCACTCACATAGATGTTTAATACATTCATCCGGTCTTTCAGAATATCTGAGGCGCATCGTCCGAGAATAATGCAAGGGTTTTCAGCCAGTTTCCGGATTGCTTCAGCTTCACTTTCATATTTGTGATCAGAGAGCTTTTCTTCTATATAGGCCTTGTCATAGACCGGAATATCAAGTCGTTTCGAAAGCTCTTCAGCAATAATGCTGGCTCCGGTACCGAAACGACGACTCATAGTAATTACTAATTTCATAATGAAGTCCTCCTTTGTAGAAATAACATTCAGATGAATTTTATTATAGCACGTTCTGTTTGATTTGTCTCGGTTTTACTTACTTGTATCCAATGATGGAAAGCTGCCGGCAAAAATGTATCCATTTTTCAAGAGAAATAAAGGAGGAATTTTAATGAAAAAATGGATGTAAAACTTTATACAATCCCCCATTGCAAGATCATGTATACTAATGATATAATTTATAGTAGCGTTTTTGGCAGTTGCCAGAAGCAAACTTATGGATGATTAAAAATTTGAGTAGGTGACGGATTTGAAGAATAAGATCAAACGTTTTGCAAAGGGGGATTTTCACATCCCGCAGCCGGAAATTATTTTTCCTGAGACTCACATTACGATGCGTGTCGGAGAAGGAGAAAAATATGAGGGAAGCTTTTCTCTGCAGAATGAAGGGGAAGGGACAATACGTGGACTTGTATATCCTTCTTCCTATCGTGTACAGTGCGCAGAGCAGGGTTTTGATGGAAATCCGGTAAATATTTATTATACATACGATGGAAGAGGACTTGTGCCGGGACATGTTGAACATGGGAAATTTACGATTGTATGTAATGGTGGAGAGTATGATATTGCATTTACTGCAATTATTGAGAAACCATTTGTTATGACTCGATACGGAAAGGTTCAGAGCCTGGAAGATTTTAAGAAGCTTACATATCGTGATGCAGCTGAGGCAGTGAAGTTATTCCGGTCCAGAGATTTCTTTGAGATTCTCAAATATGAAGATGCGAGGATCAAGGCGCTTTATAATAATATGCGTAAATGGGAATTGGATCAGCACGCCCTTGAAGAATTCCTGGTAGGGTGCAAGCAGAAAGAGAAGATTTTTCTTACATTGGAAGAAGAAAGCCGTGCTTTTATTTCTCTTGTAGAAGACAGAAAAGAGACTTTTACCGTGAAGAAAAATACCTGGGGATATCTGGAGATTGATGTAAGAACAGAAGGCGATTTCCTTTCTGTTGAGCACAGACATCTGACGACAGACGAATTTATAGGTAATGCCTATCGTCTGGAATATGGTATTTCTATGGACAAGCTTCACAGAGGAAGTAACTTTGGAAGGATCATTCTGGAAACTCCATATGAAACATTGAGTTATGAGGTCGTAGTGGAAAAGGATATTTGCAGAGATGAGGAACATCGTGCAAATGAAAAAGAATTTAATGGAATTCTGAAAGATTATCTGAAATATGAAGGTGACAAGATGTCACTGGAAGATTGGACAGAGATTTCTATTAAGAAAATTTCACATCTTCGCGAGGTAGATGAACGTAATGAATTTTACCTTCTTGCCCAGGCACATATCTGCATTTTGGGTAATCGGATGGATGAGGCAAAATGGCTTTTAGAATCTTATAACTACAATCGTTTTGCAATCGGTAAGGATGTTGAATTGAGTTCCTATTACCTTTATCTGACGACAAAACTGAGTAATGATTCGATTGGGCAGAGAAGGGTCGCAGAAGAACTTTCACGTTCTTTTATGAAGCATCCGGACAGCTGGCGGATTCTTTGTATGCTGATTGAGGTTGATTCAGAATATAAAATCTACAGTGAAAGACTGAATGTGCTTGAGAAGCAGTTTATGGAGTATAAGTCTCACAGCTTATGGTTCTATCTTCAGGCATTCCGTTGTTTTAAAGAGAAGAGCTCATCTCTTAAAAAACTCGGACAGTTTGAAGTACAGGTTCTGCTTTTTGGCGTGAAATATAAACTGATGACGAAGGAACTTGCATTATATACAGCAAACCTGGCAAGTCAGATGAAGAATTTTGATAAACATCTGTATAATGTACTTGTGAAGTGTTATGAGATGTATGATGAAGCGATGATATTGACTTCTATCTGTACATTGCTTATAAAAGGCAGCAGAACAGAACACATCTATTTCCATTGGTATGAGAAAGCGGTAGACGCAGAGTTGAAGATCGCGCAGCTTTATGAATATTATATGGCGGCTGCGAGACCGGAAGAATTTCATAAGCAGCTTCCTCGTTCGGTATATTTGTATTTTATGCATGGAAATTCTCTGGATTATAAGAAATGCGCATTTTTGTATGCAAATCTGATTACTTATGAAGATGAGACAAGCGAGATTTATGCGCACTACAGGGATGAGATGGAAGAATTCACATGGAATCAGCTGGAGAAGAGAAATATAGATGAAGATCTGCGAATCATTTATAAGCGATTCCTTGTAGAGACAGACATGAGTCAGGACAGAATCCGCGCTCTTTATGATGTGTGTCACGCATATTGGATTACAACAAAGGTTCCGAATATGAAATTTATTCATGTAATCGCAGCTGATGGAACAATTACACAGAAGGCAGCATATACAGAGAATGGAGCCAGAGTATTTCTGTATGCAAAGACGGATCGCATTGTATGGGAAGCAAAAGATGGAAGACATTATACAGATTCTATCCCATATGAGAGTAAACGTCTGTTTTATGAACTTAGATATATGGATATCTGCAGAAAATATGCAAATAGCCTGAACCGAAGCAAAGCGTTTGAAGAAGAGGAAGAGCTGACACTGGAAATCGTAAAGGAAAAGGGGTTGGAAAATTTCCCGGAGGATGAGATCCAGGTACTGTGCAGCAAGATGATTCGTGAGACAAATTATGAGAATGATGATTTCCTGACCTATGTTTGTTATGATTTATTTAAGAAAAAACAGTATGATAAAGTGATTCTTACGTATTTGGCAAACTTCTACTGTGGAGCAACACAGGAGATGAAGGAATTGTGGAAAGTTGCCAGAGAGTATGAAGTCCATACACACAAACTGGCAGAACGGATCATTACACAGATGCTCTTTTCAGAGGAATTGTTCCAGGAGACAAAAGTATTTGAAGCTTATTATGATGAAGGTGCATACTTCCGGCTCCAGCAGGCTTATCTGGCATATGTCTCCAGAGAATATGTTGTAGAAGCACGTAGGATAGAGAAATCTATCATTGATATTATCTGCAGGGAAGCAGAGAAGGGTGAGGCAACAATCGATATTTGTATGATTGCTGTTTTGAAATATTATTCGGATCAAGAGTATGAAACAAGCCTTAAGAAGACGCTGAAAAAGTTTATGCAGGAACTTTGTGGCAAACAGATTTATTTCCCATTTTTCCTTAAGTATGATAAGGAATGGCTGATTGAATTCCAGTTGTGGGATAAGACACTGGTAGAATACAAGGGCCAGAAGGATAGCCGTGTCATGTTGTATTATCAGTTGCAGAAAGGTGGAAACGGAGATTCTGATTATGCAACAGAACTTCTGACACCAATGTATGAGAATTTGTATGTGAAGAAGTTTGTGTTGTTCTCGCATGAACGACTGATCTATTATTTTAAAGAAACAATTGACGGAAATTCTTACAGAAGTGAGAAAAAGATCTGCCAGCATACGGTTGAAAAAGGTGAACCGGGCAGATATGGAAGGCTCAATGACATTATTCTGGAAGAAGATCCGGAAGAACGAGAGAAGAAGATGAAGCAGTATGCACTGGAAGATGCGGTTGCATCACATATGTTCATACAGTATTAAGGAGGAAATCTTTTCATGGGACAGGGAAGTATAATTGGATATGAGATAAATGAAAAGACATGCCAGATCAGTTTTTATAATGATAAAGAGATGGAACCTCAGACATTGGAAGTTGACTCAGATAATTTTCAGATTCCTTTGATTATTGGAAAACTAAGAGACACATGGGCATATGGAAAAGAGGCAAAACGTCTTGCAACACTGAAAGAAGGATTTACCGTTGCCCGTCTGCTTTCGAGAAGTCTTGCAAATGAGAAAATTGAATTTGGTGATGAGACATATGATGCAGTATGGCTGCTTTCACAGTTTATCCAGATGTCTTTACAGTCATTTCCTAAAATTGATGGAATTGTGTTCAGTGTACCGGTTCTTACAGAAGAACTGGCACAGATGCTTCGAAGAATCGCAGTTCGCATGAATATTGATAAAAGACATATCTTTATTCAGGATTATAAAGAGAGTTTTTGTAATTATCTCTTCTATCAGCCGAAAGAACTGTGGCAGTATGATGCAGCATTGTTCTGCTGTGACCGTAATGAGATCAAAGCATATATGCTGCGCAGACTGAAGCCGGGACTTGGTGGTGGAAAGACTACATTTGTTACGGTTGATGAAGTTGCAAATGCACATATGAAAGAACTGGCACTTGTTTATCCGGTTTTGAATGAGGACAAAGCAAAAGAAGCCGATGCGATGTTCTGTAAATTTATACAGAGCGTGTTTGATAAGAGGATTGTTTCTTCCGTATTCCTGACAGGAGAAGGGTTCGAAAATAACTGGTATCCGAAGTCATTGCGGGTGCTTTGCAATGGAAGAAGAGCATTTATCGGAAATAATCTGTACAGCAAAGGAGCTTGCTATACTGCATACAGAAAATTGTATATGCATATAGAGAATCCGGTTTATCTATCGGAGACTAAGCTGACAGATCAGATTACAGTCAATATGCGTGTGGATGGTCAGGAAATGTGGTATCCGCTTGTTTCCTGGGGTGCACACTGGTATGAGTCAAATAATCAGTGGGAAGTGATCCTTGAAGAGGGTGATGATATAGAATTCCATATCGAGTCACTGGTTCAGGGAACGGTTAAGACCGAAAAAATCTCTTTGGAGAGACTTCCAAAGCGAGCAGAGTACTCTACAAGACTTCAGATAGAAACGATGTTTCAGGATGAAAAAACCTGCAAGATTACAGTACGTGATGTCGGATTTGGAGATTTCTTCCTGCCGACGGATTTCCGTGAGGAAAAGGTGATACATTTAGGAGGTAATGATGGGAAATTTAATTCTTTGTCATGACAGACACGCAGCACATCCTTATGAGATTTCCAGGATCCACTGCAGGATCTTTACAATAGAAGAATTGTGTTACTATCTGTGTAATAATTTATATCTGATCGATTATACGATCATGAATGAACCGCTTTGCACCTGGTTGGAAGAAGAGATCGGGATGAAAGAACTGGCAGAGCAGCTTCGAGATTTGATGCGTATGCGTGGATCTGTCGAGAACTTTGTTCTTACAATCTTGAAAGCTTCAAAGATCTATAAAGAATCGGAGATGATCCGAATTCAGAATGTTTTGGAACATCTGAAAAATCAGAAGGATGTAGAGCGTAAGAAGTATAAAGGCGATAATCTTCTTGAAAGCGGTGAGATTGAAGAAGCGATCATCGTTTATCAGGAAATCCTGAATCAGGAAAAAGATGAGAGTGTAGATGAAAAATTCTATGGAAAGATCTATGCATGTCTTGGAGCGGCATATGGACGATTGTTCCTTTATCAGGAAGCGGCCAAAATGTATGACAGAGCCTACCAGATCTGCGAAGATAAGGAATTACTAAAACCATATCTGTATGCGTCTTATAAGTATATGTCGCTGGAAGAATTTCACATTTTGCTTACAAAGCACAGTGAATATCAGGAAGTGAATGCACAGATGAGAAGCGAAATGGACGAAGTGAAGCAGAATCTTCAGATTGAGCCAAATGAAGTACTTTTGGAGAAGTGGAAGAGGAAACATAGAAGAAATCATACATAATACAGACTTTTTGTGCAGCTGTTCACAGAATCTATGAGCAGCTGCATTGTTTACTGTTCACACGATGTGCGACCAGCAACGCATCTCGCCATTTTAAATCGCCTTTGGCGATGGGGCGAGATGCATTCAAGTCAAAACGCGCATCCTCCGTGTCAATCAGCGGAGTGATTGACACGGGAGTGAACAGTAACCTGCATTGTTCTGTACCTTTTGGTTATTGTTTTTGGGGTTTGACATATATTGTATGCTATGGTAGAATACAACGGTAACTTTACCGTAGTACAGTGACTCATTGGTAGAGAATAAAAGCCAAACTCAATGATGGAGGGTGTTATTATGAAAAGAAAAGTATTAAGTGTGTTATTATGTGCAGGACTTGCAGTTTCTATGTTAGCAGGATGTGGTTCAGACTCTTCTAATGCGAATAAGAAAGCGGAATCAACAGGGAGTGATCTTGAATATGTGAAAGACAAAGGGACACTCGTGGTCGGTGTTACTGACTTTGAACCAATGGATTATAAAGATGATAATGGTGAGTGGGTCGGATTTGATGCAGACATGGCGAAAGCATTTGCAGAGAGTATCGGAGTTGAGGCAGAATTTGTAGAGATTGACTGGGATAATAAAGAGCTTGAGCTTGATGGAAAGTCAATCGACTGCGTATGGAATGGTATGACACTGACAGATGAAGTGGAAAGCTCTATGGAATGCACAGATGCTTATATGAATAACGCGCAGGTTGTAGTTGTACCGGCTGACAAAGCTGATAAGTATCAGGATGAGGATAGTGTGAAAGATTTAACTTTTGCAGTAGAAGCAGGAAGTGCAGGAGAAGAGCAGGTAAACAGAATCGGTGCTCAGTATACAGCCGTTTCATCACAGGCAGATGCATTGATGGAAGTTGCTTCAGGAAATTCAGATGCAGCTGCAATTGATGCTTTGATGGCAGCAGCTATGATTGGAGAAGGAACAGGTTATGCAGATCTTACTTACACAATAAGTCTGAACGATGAGGAGTATGGTGTTGGATTCCGTAAAGGATCTGATCTTGCAGCAGCTCTGAACGACTATTTTAAGAAGAGTATGGAAGATGGATCAATGAAGAAATGTGCTGAGACTTACAAGGTGCAGGCTGCATTGATTGAAAAATAAATTTAGGATGGAGCTTTAATAAAATGGAACTTATTATGGAACAATTTCCAATCGTTATTCACTCACTGAATGTGGGATTTTTACAGACGCTGAAGCTGTTTTTTGCAACGCTTCTTGGAGCTATTCCGTTGGGACTGGTTATTGCATTTGGATCAATGTCACATTTTAAACCGTTGAGTTATATCACGAATATCATTGTTTGGATCGTGCGAGGCACACCGCTTATGATCCAGATGCTGATCATTTATTATTTCCCGGGACTGGTCTTAGGAAACCCAATTTGGGGTGGCGGTGAAAGCGGAAGATTTCTCGCAGCTTCGGTTGCATTTATCTTTAACTATGCATGCTATTTCTCGGTAATTTACCGCGGAGGAATCCAGGGTATCCCACAGGGACAGACGGAGGCCGGACTTGTTCTTGGAATGACAAAGCATCAGATCTTCTTTAAGGTTAAGCTGCTTCAGATGGTGAAGAGAATTGTTCCACCGATGTCAAATGAGATCATTACGCTTGTAAAAGATACTTCTCTTGCACGAATCATTGCACTGCAGGAGATTATCTGGGCAGGACAGGCGTTCCTGAAAGGTTCTCAGGGAATCTCAGGTGCGATCTGGCCGATGTTCTTTACAGCTTTTTATTATCTGATCTTCAATGGTATTCTGACAGTCCTTCTTGGAAAGCTTGAGAAGAAGCTGGAATATTTTAATTAAATGGGGAGGAAGAGATAAATGGCAATACTTGAAGTAGAACATATTAATAAAACATTTGGACGGACAGAAGTATTGAAAGATATCAGCTTTTCGTTGGAACGTGGACAGGTACTTTCCTTGATCGGTTCCTCGGGAAGTGGAAAGACGACACTTCTGCGCTGCCTGAATTTTCTGGAGACACCGGATAAAGGTGTGATCCGTGTAAATGATGAATTATTGTTTGATGCTGCAAATCCTGTAACAAAACAGGAAAGTGAGATCCGTAAGAAAAGATTACATTTTGGACTTGTATTCCAGTCTTTTAATCTGTTCCCGCAGTATACAGCACTTGGGAATGTAATGCTGGCGAAGGAACTACTTGCAAAAAGTCAGCCTGATTATAAGGCGCGCAAGAAAGAGATACATGCAGAGATTGAAGCAGAAGCAAAGCGCCTCTTAGATCAGATGGGACTTTCAGAGCGTATGAATAACTATCCGCATCAACTTTCCGGAGGACAGTGTCAGCGTGTGGCAATTGCCCGTGCACTTGCACTCAGTCCGGATATTCTATGCTTTGACGAGCCGACTTCGGCGCTTGATCCGGAGCTTACAGGTGAAGTACTGAAAGTTATCAAAGGACTTGCAGATCAGAATACTACGATGATCATCGTAACGCATGAGATGGCATTTGCAAGAGACGTATCGGACAAAGTTCTGTTTATGGATGACGGTAAGATACTTGAGCAGGGAACTCCTGAGGAAGTGTTTGAGAATCCAAAAGAAGAGCGTACCCGTCAATTTTTGTCTCGTTATACAAATGGATAGTGATTTTGTAAATACTGGACAAAAAATGAAGGCGGTAATAAGATACGAAGAATAAAAACGACGAATATATTAGAAATACTAATATATTGGACGTGAATAAAATAATGAGCAGGAAGAAATACAAGGCGGAGGGAATGTTGATTTTCACTCCGCCTTATATTATAATCGGTTTTGTATGATACAGAAATCATGATAAAAACTAGCAGGAACTAGGTAAGGAGCATAAACTGACATGAGTGAATTTGAAAAAGCAGTGACGGGACTTGGGGAAGAATGCGGTGTTTTTGGTGCTTATGATGTGGATGGGCATGATGTGGCTGCATCAGTCTATTATGGCTTGTTTGCTCTGCAGCATAGAGGTCAGGAGAGCTGCGGTATTGCAGTGACAGACACTTATGGGAAGAGAAACGTCCTTTCAAAAAAAGGACTTGGCCATGTGGATGACGTGTTTGATGAAGAGGGCCTTTCAGAGCTGAAAGGAAATCTTGGTGTGGGCCATGTGAGATATTCAACAGCAGGCGCAACACGTGTAGAGAATGCAATGCCACTTGTTATAAACTATGTAAAGGGAACACTTGCGATTGCACATAACGGAAATTTAGTAAATGCAATCGAGCTGAGAGAAGAACTCAGCCAGACAGGTGCTATTTTCCAGACAACAATAGATTCTGAAGTAATCGCATATCTTATTGCGAGAGAGCGTCTTCATACACCGACAGCAGAAGAAGCAGTGAAGCGTGCGATGCAGAAGATCAAGGGTGCATACGCACTTGTTGTTAGCAGCCCGAGAAAAATGATTGGTGCAAGAGATCCATTTGGACTCAAGCCACTGTGCATCGGAAAACGTGACAATACATATTTCCTTGCTTCTGAGAGCTGTGCAATTGCAGCTGTAGACGGTGAGTTTGTAAGAGATGTTCTTCCGGGAGAAATCGTAACAATTACAAGAAAACATGGAATCCAGTCAGATACGAGTATGGTGATCGATTCGGAAAAACAGGCAAGATGTATTTTTGAGTATATTTATTTTGCGAGAACAGACAGTACAATCGATGGTGTAGGTGTATACCATTCCAGAATTCTGGCAGGAAAAGCACTTGCGGAATCTTATCCGGTAGACGCTGATCTTGTTGTAGGAGTTCCGGACTCCGGTCTGGTAGCAGCGAAAGGATATTCTGAGCAGTCAGGAATTCCGTATGGAATGGCATTTCACAAGAACAGCTATGTGGGAAGAACATTTATCAAACCGAAACAAAGCGAACGTGTTTCCAGTGTAAAAATCAAACTGAATGTGATTCCGGAAGTTGTAAAGGGAAAACGAATCGTAATGGTAGATGATTCCATCGTGCGTGGAACAACTTGTGCAAATATCATTAAGATGCTGAAAAAAGCCGGAGCAAAAGAGGTACATGTACGTATCAGTTCTCCACCGTTCTTACATCCATGCTTCTTTGGAACGGATGTTCCGTCAAATGAGCAGCTGATCGCACATACTCACACACAGGAGGAGATCCGTCAGCTGATTGGAGCAGACTCTCTTGGATACATGGAGATTGAGAAACTGAAAGACATGGTTGGAGATCTTAAGTATTGCGATGCCTGCTTTACAGGAAAGTATCCGATGGAAGTTCCGAAAGAGGATATCAGTCAGGCATTTGAACAAAATTGATTTTGAAGACTCAGTTTATGTGTTATAATAGATGAACAGTTACGATAAAGATATGAAACAAGGAGAAAAGAATTATGAGTAATGATCGTTATGTAAGCCCGCTTTCAGAGCGTTATGCAAGCCGCGAGATGCAGTATATCTTCTCACCGGACAAAAAGTTCAGAACATGGAGAAGACTTTGGATCGCACTGGCAGAGACTGAGAAGGAGCTTGGACTCAACATCACGGATGAGCAGATTGAAGAGATGAAGAGCCATGCGGATGATATTAACTTTGAGGTGGCAAAGGAACGTGAGAAGGTTGTACGTCATGATGTTATGTCTCATGTTTATGCATATGGTGTTCAGTGTCCGAAAGCAAAAGGAATCATCCATCTTGGAGCTACATCCTGTTATGTAGGAGATAATACAGATATTATTATTATGTCAGAAGCACTGAAACTGGTTCGCACAAAGCTTGTGAATGTAATTGCAGAGCTTGCGAAGTTTGCAGAGGAGCAGAAGAACCAGCCTACACTTGCTTTTACACATTTCCAGCCGGCACAGCCGACAACTGTTGGAAAGAGAGCAACTCTCTGGATGCAGGAGTTTGAAATGGATCTTGAGGATCTGGAATATGTACTTGGAAGCCTGAAACTGCTTGGATCTAAAGGAACAACAGGAACACAGGCAAGTTTCCTTGAACTGTTTGACGGAGATCAGGAGACAATTGACAAAATCGATCCAATGATCGCTGAGAAGATGGGATTTAAGGCATGTTATCCGGTATCCGGACAGACTTATTCAAGAAAAGTAGACACAAGAGTACTGAATGTACTGGCAGGAATTGCTGCAAGTGCTCACAAATTCTCTAATGATATCCGTCTGCTCCAGCATTTGAAAGAAATTGAAGAACCATTTGAGAAGACACAGATCGGATCTTCAGCAATGGCTTATAAGAGAAACCCGATGAGAAGTGAGAGAATTGCTTCCCTTTCAAGATATGTGATGATCGATGCACTTAATCCGGCAATCACATCTGCAACACAGTGGTTTGAGAGAACACTTGATGATTCCGCTAACAAGCGTCTGAGTGTTCCGGAAGGATTCCTTGCAATCGACGGAATACTTGATCTTTGTCTGAACGTTGTAGACGGACTGGTTGTATACCCGAAAGTAATCGAGAAGCGTCTGATGTCCGAACTTCCATTCATGGCAACAGAGAATATTATGATGGATGCTGTTAAAGCCGGTGGAGACCGTCAGGAGCTGCACGAAAGAATCCGTGAGCTTTCTATGGAAGCAGGAAGAAATGTGAAAGAGAAGGGACTTGACAATAACCTTCTTGAACTGATCGCAGCAGATCCGGCATTCAACCTGACTTTAGAGGATCTTCAGAAGACAATGAAACCGGAGAAATATGTTGGACGTGCAAGTGAGCAGGTAGATGCTTATCTTAAGAATGTGATCCGTCCACTGCTTGAAAAGAATAAAGAGATCCTTGGCGTGAAGGCTGAAATTAACGTATAGAATCCTTGGAATCTATCAGGACAAAGCGGAAAAATCAAAGGGATGTTGCATTTGGTTGCAGCATCCCTTTTTCTTTGATAAACTAAAATTATTTCGTATATTAAAATGTGGGGGAAAGAGAAAGGAATAAGAGAACATGGATATAGGACTGAATTGGAATGAATGGCATCAGGAAGCGGCGAGAAAACCATATGTCAGAGTGGGAGTGACTTTATTAAGTGGTGCGCTGATTCTGATGTCTGCACAGGAAATTGTTTCATTATATTTGGAAAAGAATCTGATTTCCGAAATAGAGGTCTGTGCGACAACAGAGGATATAAATGTGTCAGGAAATGATCTGCCGGAAAAAGTAACAATAACAAAACAGATAAAAGAACCGGAAAAAATGGATGAGCATTCTTTCTTATCAGCAGAAACTATCCAGACAGATGTTAATCAAGCAGATGTTATCCAGGTAGCAGCTGTTCCGGCAGAAATTTTAGTGGAAGAACCTATGGTAGAAGAAATTGCGGTGGAAGAACCAGTAGTAGAAGAGATTGTGGCAGAAAAACCAGGCGTGAAAAGAGATACAACTATAAATGTTGCAAGTGAACCGGTAATTACAAATCCTGATTCAATGGAAAATGTAAAAAATGAAAATGAGGATGAAGAAGGGTCGATAGCAGTGGGAAATACAGATACCGGATATTTTATTAATGCGGAAGGTATGATCTGTGGACTTTCAGGAGACAAAGAAGTGATAAAGGATGGAGTATTGTACTTTCCTGAAGAAGGATGTTCCGGAATTGCGAGAGGAGCACTGTCGGGTCTTGGTTCTGCTGTAGAAGAGATTGAAATTCCTGCTAATATAACAAATATTCAGCCAGGAGCGTTTGTTGGGCTGAGTAATCTGGGATGGATAGAAGCAGATGCAGAAAATCCAGCCTATGTTACGGTAGATGGTGTACTTTACACGGCAGATGGCACAGTTCTTCTTGCATTTCCGGCAGCGTGGACAGGAACCTTTCAGGTGCCGGAAAGTGTGAAAAGTTTTGCGGAAAGTGCATTTGATGGAACAAATCTGGAATGTATTGATGCAAGATCCTGTACACTTGAACAGGCGGGAAGTATTCCTGAAACGGTGAAACTTTTGGAGTAAAAGAAAAACATTGATTTTGTTTGTTGAAGAATCTGGGGACTTGCGCTATAATATGACGAGATTGAACAATAACAAACAAGAATTGGAGAAGATAGAATGAGTAAGAAAGTAAGAACAAGATTTGCACCAAGCCCGACAGGAAGAATGCATGTGGGTAACTTAAGAACAGCACTATACGCGTATCTGATCGCAAAGCATGAAGGGGGAGATTTCCTCCTTCGTGTAGAGGATACAGACCAGGAACGTTTTGTGGAAGGTGCACTTGATATCATTTACAGAACAATGGAGAAAACAGGTCTCATCCATGATGAGGGACCGGATAAAGATGGCGGATATGGACCGTATGTACAGAGTGAGCGTAATGCATCAGGACTTTATCTTAAATATGCAAAGCAGCTTGTAGAGCAGGGAGATGCTTATTACTGTTTCTGTGACAAAGAGCGTCTTGAGTCTTTAAAGACACAGGTTTCCGAAGGTGGAGTAGAGATTTCTGTTTATGATAAGCACTGCTTAAGTCTGAGCAAGGAAGAAGTAGAGGCGAATCTGGCAGCAGGTAAGCCATGGGTTATCCGTCTGAATGTACCGAATGAAGGTGAGACAACATTCCATGATGAGATCTACGGAGATATCACAGTTCCGAATGCAGAGCTTGACGATATGATCTTGATTAAATCTGATGGATTCCCGACATATAATTTTGCAAATGTAATTGACGATCATCTGATGGAGATTTCACATGTTGTTCGTGGAAATGAGTACTTATCTTCAGCACCGAAGTATAACCGCCTTTATGAGGCGTTTGGCTGGGAAGTACCAGTTTATGTACACTGTCCACTGATCACAGATGAGAATCATAAGAAATTGAGCAAGAGATGTGGACATTCTTCTTATGAAGATCTGATCGAGCAGGGATATGTTTCAGAGGCAGTTGTGAATTATGTTGCACTGCTCGGATGGTGCCCGACAGATAACAGAGAGATCTTCTCATTGGAAGAGCTTGTTGAGGCATTTGATTATCATCATATGAGTAAATCTCCGGCTGTATTTGATACAGTGAAATTGAAATGGATGAACGGAGAATATCTCAAGGCAATGGATTTTGATAAGTTCTATGCACTTGCGGAGCCTTATCTGAAAGAGGCAGTAACAAAGGACTATGATCTGAAGAAGATTGCAACACTTGTGAAGACAAGAATTGAGATTCTTCCGGAGATCAAAGAGCAGGTTGATTTCTTTGAAGAACTTCCAGATTACGATATTGCACTGTATACACACAAGAAGATGAAAACAGATCCTGAGAAGTCACTCGCACTTCTGAACGAGGTTCTTCCGGTTCTCGAGGCGCAGGAGGACTTTAGTAATGATGCATTGTTTGAGACATTGAAAGCATTTGCAACAGAAAAAGGATACAAAGTAGGTTATGTAATGTGGCCGCTTCGTACAGCAGTTTCCGGAAAGCAGAGCACTCCGGGTGGAGCAACAGAACTGATGGAAGTACTCGGAAAAGAGGAGTCTCTTAGAAGAATCCGTCTTGGAATCGAGAAACTTCAGTAAGGACAGCGAAAAGAGGTACAATGGGATTTAATGAAGCACAGGCGCAGGCGATTCAGCACACAGACGGCCCATGTCTTGTACTGGCAGGCCCGGGATCGGGGAAGACGCTTACGATTGTAAACAGAGTAAAATACCTTATAGAGAAACAGAAAGTAAGACCAGAAGAAATTCTGGTCGTTACTTTTACAAGATTTGCAGCGGCGGAGATGAAATCCCGCCTCTGTTTGGTTATGGGCAAAAGAGATCTTCCGGTTACAGTGGGTACATTTCATGGAATCTATTATGGAATCCTGAAATGGGCTTACCGGATGAATCAGGAAAATATTCTTTCGGAGACAGAAAAATATCAGATTTTGCGTGGCGTGATTAACAAGGAAAGAATGGAGATCTTTGATGAAGAAGATTTTATTCAGGATATTGCGGCAGAAATTGGAAAAGTGAAGAATAATCGAATTCCGCTGGAAGAATTTGTATCAGAAAAGTGTAGTGCGGATGCTTTTCGCAATATTTACCGTAATTATGAACAGCATAGAAAAGAACTGAAAAAGATTGATTTTGATGATATGCTGGTACTTTGTTATGAATTGTTCCAATCAAGACCAGATGTACTTGCACAGTGGCAGAAGAAATTCAGATACGTTTTGATTGATGAATTTCAGGATATTAATCGAATTCAGTATGATGTGATCCGTATGCTGGCCCAGCCGGAAAATAATTTGTTCGTAGTAGGGGATGACGATCAGGCAATCTACGGATTTCGTGGAGCTGATTCAGAATTGATGCTTGGATTTGGAAAAGATTTCCCTAATGCAAAACAAATTCTGTTGGGAATGAATTACCGTTCGACAGCAAATATCGTACAGAATTCTTTGAAACTGATTGAAAATAATGTGGAGAGATACAGTAAAAAATTGGAAGCAAACCGTGAAGGCGGTTCCTGCCTTCATATTCAGGAAGTGAAAGATCCGGTGGAAGAGGCAGAATATGTTCTTGAAGAGATACAGAAATGTAAGGAGAATGGCATAAAAGAAGAGGAGATTGCGATTCTGTTCAGGGTTCATACAGATGCGAGAGCAGTGGTAGAAACAATGGTGGAGCGGAAGATCCCGTTTCAGATGAAAGAACATCTTCCAAATATATATGAACACTTTATCGCAAAGGACATCATGGCATATTTCCGACTGGCAACAGGAGCTCGGCACAGACAAGATTTTTTACAGATAATGAACCGACCAAAGCGATATCTTGGAAGAGACAGTGTAGCAGGAGCGAAGGTTTCTTTTGAAGACATGCGGAAGTTCTATTGTGATAAAGACTGGATGATCGACCGGATTGATCAGTTTGAGTGGGATGTTAAGATGCTTATGAAGATGGCTCCATATGCGGCAATCCAGTATATCAGAAAAAGGATTGGTTATGACGATTTTCTGAAAGAGTATGCATTTACACATCAGATAAACAGATCTGATCTGAATGAAGTACTGGCAGAGATCGAAGAGGCGGCGAAAGCATTTTCAAGTGTTGAAGAATGGTTTGCACATGTAGAAGAATATACGGAGACTTTGAAAGTGAAGGAAAAGGAAAGAAACAGACCACGTCCGGGTGTCCGGCTGATGACGATACATGCTTCTAAAGGACTGGAATTCAAGCAGGTATTTCTGATTGCGGCGAATGAAGGAAGGATTCCGTATCAGAAGGCAAAGACAGACAAGGAGATCGAAGAAGAGAGAAGATTATTCTATGTGGCAATGACAAGGGCAAAAGATTTTCTGAAGATCTGTTATGTGAAAATAAAAAACGGGAAAGAAGTTACTCCTTCCCGTTTTGTAGACGAACTATTGAAAAGCTGACCGGATGTCAGTCACTTTGCTGACATCCTCAAGATTTAGTCCTCCAGGTCATCTAATGCATCAAGATCGATATCGCCGAAATCCTGTGTATCCAGCCATTCGTTGAATATAGCGGAAACACGGTCGAACTCTTCATCTTCTTCGATGTTCTCAAGTCCAGGTTCTTCCTCTTCTCCGTTATCAATGAAACGATACAGATAGATCTGACCGTCTGTGTTATCACCGTTTTCATCCAGTGGAAGAAGTGCGATATACTCCTTTTCATCTGCTTCAAAAATATTGAGAACAGCGCATTCAAGTTCCTCATTATTCTCCAGTGTCAAAGTGACTGTGAGGGATTCGTTTTCGTTCATAATCTTCTCCTTTGAATCTGTGTTGTATTTCATTCCGTATTGACCAGCCAGGTGCTCAAAACGAGAATGATCAGCTATCTTGATGGTAACAAAAAGGGGAGAAAAAAGCAAGATAAGATTGACTTTCGGGTTAAACAAGGTAGAATAAAAGTGTTACTGATAGAAGTGAAAGGATAATAGACAATATGAAGAAAAGATGGATACTGTGTACAGTGGCAGTTTTGTGTATAGCGGCAGCACTGCTTGGATGTGGGAAAAAAATGTCGGAACACCGGAAGATAATGCAGTAGTAGAAGAGGATGATAAGAAAAATGATAATACAGGGGAAGGTGGCAGACTGTTTGGATTTAGTGGGATTGATATGTCGAATCCTTTTTATGACACATTGAAAAATTCTGTCCAGACAGCATTAGAGGCTCAAGGTGACCGTCTGATGGTTCGTGATCCGGCATCAGATGCTGATTTGCAGAATGAACAGATTCGGGAGTTGATCAACGAAGGGGTACAGGCAGTATTTCTTTGTCCGGTAGATTGGGAGAAAATCACTCCCGCACTTGAAGCCTTAAAAGAGGCAGATATTCCGGTGATCAATCTTGATACAGAAGTAAAAGAGACAAGCCTTGTATCTGCATTTGTAGGGTCAGATAATGAGAATGCGGGATATGTGTGCGGGCAGGATCTTCTGGTCCAGAAACCAGATGGTGGCAAAATTGTGATTGTGGAAAACCCTGGGGTGAACTCAGTGAATGAGAGAATTACCGGATTTGAAGAGGCTATAACAAACAGTGGGTTTGAAGTGGTAAAGAGAATTGAAGCATTGGGAGACAGCAGTAATGTGAAGGACGAGATGACACAGGTTCTGAGCGAAAATAGTGAGATTGATGCTGTAATGTGTGGTAGTGATCCTATGGCAGAACAGGTGATGGCAGCGATCACAGAAGCGCAGAGAACGAATATCTGCGTGTATAGTGTGGATGGTTCCCCGGCGACAAAAACAGCACTGGTGAATGGCACTGGAGGAATGACCGGGATTGGAGCACAGTCCCCGATCAATATGGGAAAGACAGCAGTAAAGGTGGCGACAGCATTACTGGCAGACAAGGATTACGAGAAGGATAATTATGAGGAAACTTTCTTTATAAATCGTGATAATGTTGAAATGTACGGAACGGATGGATGGCAGTAATTTATTGATTGCTCAAGAAAGGGGTTAACTATGAGGAAGATAAAGGGGAGTCCGCAGCCATTTGGAGTGGATATCAAAGGCAAAAATATAAATTTTGCCGTTCAGGTAGCAAAAGGGAAGACATGTGAACTTTTACTGTATAAGAGAGGAAAAGAAGTTCCGGAATATCAGTTTGATATGCCGGAGGAAGAAGGCGTTGGAGAAGTACGTTTCTTATCTGTTGAAGGTCTGAAAGCAGATCGATATGAATACAATTTTCTGATTGATGGGAAAGTATGTGTGGATCCATATGCAAAAGAACTTGCAGGAAAAGAGAAATTTGGTGTAGAACGGAAACTTCAGGAACATCAGATTCGTGGGAAAATTGTTTCAATGGAGGACTATGACTGGCAGGAGGATCAGCGCCTACATCTTCCATGGGAAGATGTAGTGGCTTATGGTTTGCATGTGCGTGGATTTACAAAACATTCTTCTTCGAAAGTGGTGCATAAGGGAACATTCCAGGGGGTTGTTGAAAAACTGGATTATTTAAAAGAACTTGGAGTCAACCAGATTCAGTGTATGCCGGTCTATGAATTTGAAGAGTGCGGAAAAACAAAAGTGAACTATTGGGGATATGGTAAAGGTTTTTATTTTGCCCCTAAAAAAGCCTACGCATATGGGAAAAGTGCAGTTCGTGAGTTGAAAGATATGGTGCGCGCATGTCATAGTCAGGGCATAGAAGTTGTACTGGAGATGCCATTTGTTCCGGGAATATCAGCAAATTATGTAACGGAATGTCTGCGCTTTTATATGCTGGAGTATCATGTGGATGGATTTGTTCTGAATCCTTATAACGTACCGTGGGAGCAGCTGATAGAAGATCCGTTTTTGAAAGATATCAAGCTGATGCAGAAAGATGATGGTTTCCAGAATGTGATGCGTCGCTTCTTAAAAGGTGACGAGAATATGGTCAATGATGTCATCTGGGCATTGAAAAATCGTTCATCGGAAAATGGAAAATGCAATTATATTACAACACAGACAGGATTTACGTTATGGGATTTAGTGTCTTATGATTGCAAACATAATGAAGAAAACGGTGAGAAAAACCTGGATGGACCAGATTATAATTACAGTTGGAACTGCGGAGCTGAAGGACCGAGCAGAAAACGCGCAGTTGTCAATCTTAGAAAGAATCAAGTGAAGAATGCATTAGAACTCCTGTTGACGGCTCAGGGAACTCCATGCCTCCTTGCAGGAGATGAATTCTGTAATTCGCAGAGAGGAAATAACAATGCATATTGTCAGGATAACGAGACAGGATGGGTGAACTGGACACAGTTGAAGAAAGATGACTGGCTGTTTCAGTATACAAAGAAACTGATCGGGCTGAGAAAAGAACATCGTTGTCTCCACCAGAGTACAGCACTATCCGGAATGGATACCACGAGATGTGGCATACCGGACGTATCCTACCATGGAGAAAATGCATGGCAGGTAAAAGCAGAAGTTTCCAGCCGTCAGTTAGGTGTCTTGTATTCAGGAACGAAAGAAGGGGAGTTCCCTTGTTTTACAGCATATAATATGCATTGGCTGCCGCATCACTTCGCAATACCGTCGATTGGAAAGAACGTAGAATGGTATCTTGTTATGACTACAAAAGATGGCGTGCTTTGTGAAGCGAAAAAGCTGGAAAATCAGAAAGATGTATTACTGGAAGAACGTAGCGTAGCAATTCTGGTTGGACGTAGGATAGAAGAAAAGAAGAGTCGTTCAGAAAAGAAACCGATTCATACAGCTAAGACGCAGAATGTAAATAAAATAGAAAAACGGCAGGGAGCAGAAGAACTTTGTAAAGAAGAACAGCCGGCCAGAGAGGGAAAAGTATGAAGGCATTTGCACATTTTTGTACCATAACAAAACACAAAAAACTGGTATTGAAAGAGTGTTTTCGTGTTGGGTTGTACAAACAGGGACTGCTCCATGATATGTCAAAATACAGTTGGACAGAATTCCGTGTGGGATGCAGATACTATCAGGGGACAAGAAGCCCTAATAATGCCGAACGGGAAGAAAAGGGGTATTCTTCCGCATGGCTCCACCACAAAGGCAGGAACAAACACCATTATGAATACTGGATTGATTATAGTCTGGAGGGACCGAACCTTCTGGCGGGAATGAAGATGCCGGTGAGATATGTAGTAGAGATGTTTCTTGACCGCATTGCAGCAAGTAAAGTGTATCTCGGGGATGCATATACCTCTGATGCACCGCTTGCTTATTATGAAAACGGACGTGCAGATGAGCTGATGCATAAAGATACAAGAGAATTATTAGAAAAACTGCTTCATATGCTTGCGGAAGAAGGCGAGGAAACTACTTACAGATATATCAGGAGAGAAGTATTAAAAAGATAAGAAGAGGGAGTGTAGGCAGCAGTGAGGCTATATATTGTGCGTCATGGAGAGACGGATTGGAACAAGAAAAAACTGGTACAGGGACGAAAGGATATTCCCTTAAATGAATATGGGTGTCATCTTGCCCGGGAAACTTCTTATGGGATGAGACAATACCAGATAGATCTGGCTTATACAAGTCCCTTACGGCGTGCAAAAGAAACGGCAGAGATTCTTCTTGAAGGACGCAACATTCCGCTTTATGAAGATCAGAGAATCCAGGAAATTTCTTTTGGCTCGTATGAGGGAATGTCTTGTGTAGATAAGACGAAAGAAGAGAATCTTGCATTTCAGAAATTCTTTCAGGATACGGGAAATTATATTCCGCCGGAAGATGCTGAAAGTGTAGAACAACTTTATGAAAGAACCGGAGAGTTTTTAAAGAGTCTTGAAGAGAGTAAGAAGCTGAAGGATAAGAATCTTCTGATTTCTACTCATGGTGCTGCGATGACAGCAATGCTGAACAGGATGAGAGGCAGTCTTTCGGTAGAACATTTCTGGAAAAATGAAGTACCGCCAAATTGTTCTGTTACGATTGCGGAACTTGAAGGCAGTGGATTCAAAATTATCCAGGAAGGAATTATCTTTTACAAAGAAGAAGTGAAACACTGGAAAGCAGTGTAGTATAAAAGGCAGAATGTAAGTGCTGTGGTACTTGCATTCTGCCTTTCCTTATGCTATTCTTTAGTTGTCTGGCCGGCAGATCCTTAAGCCGGCAATGATTCACATGAACTTCAATTCTTCTGTTTCAGGAAGAGGATTCCATGGTATATCGTATTATTGCAACAAAATTAAGGGGAAGAATTATTGTTGACATTTTGAAAGAAGTATAATAAAATCTATTCATAGACGAACAACTGTTCGAAAAAGAGAGAATGGGTTTTATACACTAAGAGAGATAGAGAAGGAGAAAATTATGGCAGGCAAAGAGAGCGTTACAAAGCTGGCGAATAACGAAGAGAAGAAGAAAGCACTGGATGCAGCGATCGCAAAGCTGGAGAAAGATTTTGGTAAGGGTGCAGTGATGCGGCTGGGAGAATCAGGGGCGCATGTAGCTGTAGAGACAGTTCCTACCGGATGTCTGAGCCTTGATCTGGCACTTGGACTTGGCGGTGTGCCAAAGGGACGTGTGATTGAGGTTTATGGTCCTGAATCAAGTGGTAAGACAACTGTCGCACTTCATATGATTTCTGAGGTTCAGAAGAGAGGCGGAATTGCCGGATTTATCGATGCAGAGCATGCACTGGATCCTGTATACGCAAAGAATATCGGAGTAGATATCGATGAACTCTATATTTCACAGCCTGACAGTGGAGATCAGGCCCTTGAGATTGCAGAGACAATGGTACGTTCAGGGGCGATTGATATTATTGTCATTGACTCTGTAGCTGCACTTGTTCCAAAGCAGGAGATCGAAGGGGATATGGGAGACAGTCATGTTGGTTTGCAGGCAAGATTGATGTCACAGGCATTGAGAAAACTGACACCGGTTATCAGCAAGTCAAACTGTATTGTGATCTTTATTAACCAGCTGCGTGAGAAAGTTGGAGTAATGTTTGGAAATCCAGAGACAACGACAGGAGGACGTGCGCTGAAATTCTATGCATCTGTGCGTATGGATGTCAGAAGAATCGAGACTTTAAAGCAAAGTGGAGAGATGGTAGGAAACCGTACAAGAATCCGTATTGTGAAGAATAAGATTGCTCCGCCGTTCAAAGAAGCGGAATTTGATATTATGTTTGGAAAAGGTATTTCCCGTGCAGGAGATATTCTTGATCTCGCAACCAATATTGATCTTGTGAAGAAGAGCGGTGCGTGGTATGCATATGAGGGAGAGAAGATTGGCCAGGGAAGAGAGAATGCAAAGGCATATCTGGAATCACATCCGGAAGTGATGGAGACACTGGATCAGAAGGTGAGAGCACATTATGCATTATCTGGATCAGAAGAAGCAGAGAATGAGCTTCCAGATGCTGAGAAGAAGGCAGGGGCATCAAGTGATCTGAAGCTGACACCGGCTTCTAAAGTGGCTGATGAGGCAGAAAAGAAAGAATGATTGTTACTGGGATAGAAGAGCAGACAAAGACGAAGTTTAAAGTATATCTGGATGGAACATTTGCATTTGTGCTTTATAAAGGTGAGTTGAAGCGTTTTGGTATAAAGCAGGGAGAAGATCTCGCGCAGGAAAATTATGAAAAGATTCAGAATGAGGTACTGTTGAAACGCGCAAAGAAGAGAGCAATGCATTTGCTGGAGGATATGGATCGTACTGAGTCTGCATTAAGGGAAAAACTGAAGGCGGGACAATATCCGGAGAATGCAATCAGCGGAGCAATTGAATATGTGAGATCTTTTGGATATCTGGATGATGCAAGATATGCGGAAAATTTTGTTATGAGCCGCAAAGATACTAAAAGCAAACGGGAAATCAAGGCACTGCTGTCGCAGAAGGGAGTTTCTGATGATTTGATCTGCCTGGCTTTTGAACAGTGCTATAGTGAAGATTCTGAGGAAGAGGCAATCCGAAGGATACTGCGAAAAAAGAAGGTTGATCCGGAAAGAATGGAAGAGCAGGAATATCAAAAGATATTAGGATATCTTGCGCGAAAAGGATTTCGTTATGAGGTGATCCGCCATGTTATATCAGATTATGATAAACAGAGTAACTGTACACTCCCGTGTCAATCACTTCGCTGATTGACACGGGGGATGCGTGTTTTGACTTGAATGCATCTCGCCCCATCGCCAAAGGCGATTTAAAATGGCGAGATGCGTTGCTGGTCGCACATCGTGTGAACAGTAACCGGGTTATGTCATGTGATACAAAATAATAATTACAATGCTTGACATTGTTGTTGAAACAGTATAAAATTTAAGTGTTGTATTTGAGTAATATGTACAATGAAAATCGAATAAGGAGGTGCTCCTGTGCAGATAAGTCTAGGTTTATTTATAGGCGTTGCCGTGGCCCTCGCGTTGATAGTCGGAATCATTACTCACTTTGTTACAGTTTCCAATCTGAGAAAGAATGCGGAAAGCAAGATTGGGAATGCAGAAGCAAAAGCAAGAGAAATCATTGACGATGCTGTAAAGACTGCAGAGACGACGAAGAAGGAATCTCTTTTGGAAGTAAAGGAAGAGTCCATCAGGACAAAGAATGAACTTGAGAAAGAGACGAAAGAAAGAAGAGCGGAGTTACAGCGTTATGAGAAGCGTGTACTCGCGAAGGAAGAATCGGTCGACAAACGGTCAGATGTACTGGAACATCGTGAGAGCAAACTGACAGCGAAGGAAGAACATCTTCGCCAGCGTGAAGCCAAAGTAGAAGAACTTAGCCAGAAACGTGTGCAGGAACTGGAACGAATCTCAGGACTTACCTCCGAACAGGCAAAAGAATATCTGTTAAAAACTGTTGAAGATGACGTCAAGCATGACACAGCCAAGATGGTCAGAGAACTGGAAACTCAGGCAAAGGAAGAGGCTGACAAGAAAGCAAAAGAGTATGTTGTGAATGCAATTCAGAGATGTGCAGCAGATCATGTTGCAGAGACTACAATTTCTGTAGTTCAGCTTCCAAGTGATGAGATGAAAGGAAGAATTATCGGTAGAGAAGGAAGAAATATCAGAACACTGGAAACATTAACCGGTGTGGAACTGATCATTGATGATACTCCGGAAGCGGTTGTGTTATCAGGGTTTGACCCAATCCGCCGAGAAGTTGCAAGAATTGCACTTGAGCGTCTGATCGTGGATGGACGTATTCATCCGGCAAGAATTGAGGAGATGGTTGAAAAAGCTCAGAAAGAAGTGGATACAATGATCCGCGAGGAAGGAGAAGCTGCAGCTCTTGACGTTGGAGTTACAGGAATTCATCCGGAGTTGATCCGTCTTCTTGGACGTATGAAGTTCAGAACAAGCTATGGACAGAATGCATTGAAGCATTCAATCGAAGTAGCTCAGTTATCAGGTCTCATTGCAGGAGAAATCGGACTGGATGTCAGACTTGCAAAACGTGCAGGACTTCTTCATGATATTGGTAAATCAATTGATCATGACGTAGAAGGATCACATATTCAGATTGGTTCAGATCTTTGTAGAAAATACAAAGAATCAGCAACCATTATTAATGCTGTGGAGGCACATCATGGTGATGTGGAGCCGCAGAGTCTGATTGCTTGTGTTGTTCAGGCAGCGGATACTATTTCAGCTGCAAGACCGGGAGCAAGAAGAGAAACCATCGAGACATATACAAACAGATTGAAACAGTTAGAAGATATTACCAACCAGTTTAAAGGTGTAGATAAGTCTTTTGCCATTCAGGCAGGTAGAGAGATTCGTGTTATGGTAGTTCCGGAGCAGGTATCTGACGATGATATGGTGCTTTTAGCAAGGGATATTGCAAAACAGATTGAGTTTGAATTAGAATATCCTGGACAGATTAAAGTAAATGTTATTCGTGAGTCACGAGCAACAGATTACGCAAAATAAGAGAATCATAACAGAAGATGAAAGTTGGCCCTTGTCGAAAGACAGGGGCTTTTAGTTTACTGAGAAAGCTATTACAGGTAAGAGTAAAAGTCTTTGATATAGAATGCATACGGTGATGTAAGGTAAAAGAAGGGAGAACGGAATGAGCGAGAAGATTAAAAGAATTAACAGAGAATTGAAATTTAAAGGAAAGATTCTTGATTTTTATCAGGACACGATAGAAGTGGACGGGGATCATACCGTAGTATGGGATTTTATAGGTCATAAAGGAGCAGCAGCGGTAGTTCCGGTTACAGCAGACGGCAAGATTTTGATGGTGAGACAGTATAGAAATGCGCTGGATCGATATACATTGGAGATTCCGGCAGGAGCACTTGATGAAGTGGGAGAACCTGGTATAGAGTGTGCGTCTCGCGAATTAGAGGAAGAGACAGGGTATCGCAGCGAGAATCTGGAGTGGCTGATCACTTTACGGACAACAGTAGCATTTTGTAACGAACGGATTGAAGTTTATGTGGCACATGATCTGATACCGTCAAAACAGCATTTGGATGAAGATGAATTTATTGAACTTGGCGCTTATACAATAGAAGAATTGAAGGAAAAGATCTTTTCAGGTGAGATTGAAGATGCGAAGACAGTTTCTTCTTTGATGGCTTATGCTGTAAAGTATGGAAAATGATTGAATGCCGACAATAAGTAGCATCGCTGCCGCATGAGAAAAACCAGACACTCATATAATGGTGTGGAAGATTGAGGATAAAAATATATCCGCAGAACATTTTATAGGGTGGGAGGAATACTGGTGAAGGCATTTCGTACAGGTCATTACTTTCTGGCTCTGTTTTTTACAGGCTTTTTGACAGGAATCTTGATTGTCAATTATATATGGGGAGAACAGCTGAGCCTGATCGGAACTTTTACAGAAGTTTATCTTATGAGATTAAAGAATGAGAAGATATCTTTTCAACAGTACATTTGGTATTTGATTCAGGTACGGGGAATTTTTTTCCTGGTGCTGTTTTTGGCGATGGGAATCCGGATTAGAAAAATTGTGGCAGCGTTTTTTCTTCTGTGGACTGGGATGTCAGGAGGAATTTTACTGTCAGAGGCAGTGGCAGAATTAGGAATGAAGGGAAGTATTCTTTGTGTGGCAGGACTATTTCCACAGTTCCTTTTTTATGTTCCGGCAGTTCTTGTGCTTTTGCGCTTTTGTTGGAACTATCCACAGAATCAGTGGAACAGACAAAAAACGTTCTTTGTATGCGGTTTGTTTTTAATTGGGATTTTTTCAGAATCCTGTCTTAATCCGTGGCTGATTCAACAGATTGTAAATATTCTTTTTTGATTTCGTGGGAAAGTGTGAGTAATGCAACGAGGCAGACAGTTGATTGACTGATGAAAAGTCCCCATAGGTATCCTGTGATTCCATAGTGCGGGATTCCGAAATATACACTAAGAATGCGGATGGATAATCCAAGAAGATTGATCATCAGTGTCAGGGTTGTAAGTCCCAGTCCGTTGATTGCACTGAGAAGAGCGGAACTTGTGTACAGGAAAGGGCAGATCCAGGCAAGTGTTACGATGAAATTACCGGCTAAAGTACTGTGAAACAGGAAGTTTCCGAGAAAAGACCCGGTAAGAAGAAAGAAGACAGAACACAGAAGACCAAGGGAGAAACATCCCCCGGCAGCCTTTTTTATAAGGAGAAATGTCTCTTTTGAAGAGCTTTCAGCCTGCTTTTGTGCGACAGCAGGGATTAAAAGCAGGCTGACTGAGTTTGTGAGTGCACTGGGAAAAAGGATACATGGTAATGCCATTCCGGTCAGTACTCCATAAATACTGAGAGCTTCGGAAGCACTGTGAGATGCAAGCTCAAGGCAGACAGGGATTGAAGCTGCTTCAATTCCCTGCAAGAATGTAATTGCTGTGCGATTAACTGTCAATGGAACAGAGAGGCGTAGCAATTCAGAACAAGATTTTGAGATAGAAAGAATATATGGAGAATTGGCATCAAAACCCTTCTTCTTCAGTGAAAAAAGCGAGTAGCCTGCTGCTGCAAGTTCTCCGAAAATAATACCTGATACAGCCAATGGAATCTCTGGGTGAACTCCACGGTGTATAAAAATAAAATATAAAACAAAAACAGAAGAAATTCGAACAAATTGCTCGATTAACTGTGAAATAGCCGGGACAGAGGTTCTTTGCAGACCATAGTGATAACCACAGATACAACTGTGGACAGAAGCTGCCGGAAGTGCAAGAACGATCAGATATAATAGTGTTGCACATCTTGGATCTCCAAGAAAACGATTTGAAAGAAAAACGGAATTCTTCTGTACCAGAAAAGTACAAATCAGAGAAATCAGAACAGAAAGAATCAGACCTGTCTGGAAAATCAACTTTCCGTCCTGCGTTCGGCCAAGGGAGTGAAAGCGAGAGACACTTCTGGAAATGGCAGTTTCAAGACCTGAAGTACTCAAAGACAGGCAGAGTGCGTAGAAAGGGAAAATTAACTGATAAAGTCCGACCTGTTCTTCTCCAAAGGTATGGCTTAAGAAAATACGGAAAAAGAATCCGAGAACGCGGCTTACAAGACCGGCAGATGTGAGAATCAGTGTTCCTTTAATCAAAGAATGTTTTTTTCTAAACATAATACCCTCATGTCAAAATGATTGCTGCCACGTGCAACGCGGACAGTAACCAGAAATGAACTTATTTTTAAACAACATATTCAAGAAACATCCTTGACAGAACGTAAGACTGGTGATATCCTACAAAAGGAAACCCTAGTATAGTACTAGGAAAAGGAAAAGAAAAAGAAGGTGAAGATGTGAAACTGTCAACAAAGGGGAAATACGGATTGCGTGCCTTGATCGATCTGGCCCAATACAGTGAAGATTCTCCGGTTTCCATCACAAGTATTGCAAGACGTCAGGATATTTCAGAACGATATCTGGAACAATTGATGTCGAAGCTGAAAAAAGCAGGACTTGTCAAGAGTATCCGAGGTGCAAATGGTGGATATGTCTTAGCAAAGGAAGCAAAAGATATTTCTGTAGGAGATGTGCTTCGTGCACTGGAAGGAAATCTTGAACCAGTAGAATGCGCCGGACTTGATCCGGAAGGAGAATGCAAAGGTGCGGAGAGCTGTGTAACAAAGTATGTGTGGAAACGAATCAATGATAGTATTAACCAGACAGTAGATGAAATCTGGCTGAACCAATTGGTGACAGAAAGTAAATGTCTTGGACATACAGACAATCATCTGGATTATACAAAGTGTAAAAACTGAAAAGAATCATTGTCTACAATTATTTGTGAACGGTAAGAAAACAAAGCAGATAAAATAAAAGTGAGGTAACAGGTAATGGGAAAATTAATTTATCTTGATAATGCAGCAACAACAAAGACAGCACCGGAAGTTGTGGATGCGATGCTCCCATATTTTACAGAGCATTTTGGCAACCCATCCAGTGTTTATGGTTTTGCGGCTGCGAATAAAGAAGTGATCACAAAACAAAGAGAAATCATAGCAAAAGCACTTGGTGCGAAGACAGAGGAGATTTATTTCACAGCTGGTGGTTCTGAATCTGATAACTGGGCGCTGAAAGCTACAGCTGAGGCTTATGAATCAAAGGGAAAACATATCATTACAACAAAGATTGAACATCATGCAATCCTTCATACAGGAGAATATCTCCAGAAGAGAGGATATGAAGTGACTTATCTGGATGTAGATGAGAATGGTATTGTCAGTCCAGAAGCTGTTGAAGCAGCGATTCGTCCGGATACAATTCTGGTCAGCGTAATGTTTGCAAACAATGAGATCGGAAGTATTCAGCCAATCAAAGAAATCGGAGAGATTGCACATAAACATGGAGTACTTTTCCATACAGATGCTGTCCAGGCGTTTGGTCAGGTACCGATCAATGTAGATGAGATGAATATCGATATGCTCAGTTCCAGCGGACATAAACTGAACGGACCGAAAGGAATCGGATTCCTTTATATCAGAAAAGGAGTGAAGATCCGTTCATTTATTCACGGCGGAGCCCAGGAGAGAAAACGCCGTGCAGGTACAGAGAATGTTCCGGGTATTGTAGGATACGGAAAAGCTGTAGAGCTTGCTATGGCTTCCATGGAACAGAGAATGAAACATGAGACAGAACTTCGTGATTATGCAATTGCAAGAATTGAGAATGAGATTCCATATTGTAGATTAAATGGAGATCGTGTGAAACGTGTTCCGAATAACATTAACTTCAGCTTCCAATTTGTTGAAGGAGAATCTTTGCTGATCATGCTGGATATGAAAGGAATCTGTGCTTCCAGTGGTTCCGCCTGCACATCAGGTTCTCTGGATCCATCCCATGTCCTCCTTGCAATCGGACTGCCGCATGAGATCGCACATGGTTCCCTTCGTATGACACTTGGAGCTGATACAACAAAAGAAGATATCGACTATACAGTAGATCAGCTTAAAGAGATTGTTGCCCATCTGCGCAGCATGTCACCGCTCTACGAAGATTTTATAAAAAAGCAGCAGAAGAATGCATAAGTCAGAATGATTTAAAAGGAAAATACAGAATAATTTTTGAATAAAAAATAAACAAAATGGAGGAATTACATTATGTATACAGAGAAAGTAATGGATCATTTTCAGCATCCAAGAAATGTAGGAGAGATTGAGAACGCCAGCGGTGTAGGAACAGTTGGAAATGCAAAATGTGGAGATATCATGAGAATCTATCTTGACATTGATGACAACCAGATCATCCGCGATGTGAAATTCAAAACATTCGGATGTGGAGCAGCTGTTGCAACATCCAGTATGGCTACTGAGATGGTAAAGGGGAAGAGTGTTCAGGAAGCAATGGAAGTAACGAACAAAGCAGTTATGGAAGCACTTGACGGACTTCCGCCGGTAAAAGTTCACTGCTCTCTGCTTGCAGAAGAGGCAATCCATGCAGCACTCTGGGATTATGCAGAGAAACATGGGATTAAGATTGAAGGCCTGAAGAAACCAAAGTCAGATATTCACGAAGGTGAAGAAGCAGAGGAAGAGGAATATTAATGAGCAAAGGCAAAGTTGTTGTAGGTATGTCCGGAGGAGTTGACTCCTCTGTGGCAGCCTGGCTTTTAAAAGAGCAGGGCTATGATGTGATCGGTGTGACGATGCAGATCTGGCAGGATGAAGACAACGTCGTTCAGGAAGAGAATGGAGGCTGCTGCGGGCTCAGTGCAGTGGATGATGCAAGACGGGTTGCGGCGTCTATAGGAATTCCTTATTATGTAATGAACTTTAAACAGGAATTTCAGAAAAATGTTATTGATTACTTTACAGAAGAGTATCTCAACGGAAGAACACCAAATCCATGTATTGCCTGTAACCGCTATGTGAAATGGGAAGCTCTTTTGCAGAGAAGTCTTTCAATTGGAGCAGATTATATTGCAACAGGACATTATGCAAGGATTGATAAGCTCCCGAACGGAAGATATGCAATCCGCAGATCTGCAACGCTTGCGAAAGACCAGACTTATGCACTTTATAATCTGACACAGGAACAGCTGGAACATACATTGATGCCGGTTGGAAATTATTCAAAAGATCAGATCCGTGAGATGGCAGAAAAAATCGGACTGCAGGTGGCAAATAAACCGGATAGTCAGGATATCTGTTTTGTTCCGGATGGAGACTATGCATCTTTTATTGAAGAAAACGCAGATGCTCCGATTCGTCAGGGAAATTTCGTGACACCGGATGGGAAGATCCTTGGAAAACACAAAGGAATCATTCATTATACAGTAGGACAGCGTAAGGGACTTGGGCTTGCATTGGGGTATCCTGCATTTGTACTGGAGATACGTCCGGAGACAGATGAAGTTGTAATCGGAACGTATGAAGAATCATTGACGCATACACTGCGTGCCAATGAGTTGAATTTTATGAGCGTGGAAGATCTTACAGAACCGATGCGTGTGTTTGCAAAGATTCGTTATAACCACAAAGGAGCCTGGTGTACCGTGGAGAAGACAGGAGAAGATGAGATTACCTGTACATTCGATGAACCAATCCGTGCAGTGACACCGGGACAGGCAGTTGTTCTGTATGATGGAGAATATGTATTAGGAGGCGGCACAATATTATGATAAGATGTGATGCCCACATGCATACAAGGTTTTCTGAGGATAGTGATGCATCCGTACATTCTATGCTTGATGCAGCAATAGAAAGGGGAATGGAAGCAGTCTGTATTACAGATCATCTTGATAAAGATTTTCCGAAGACACCGGATTTTCCGGCGGGTGCATTTCTGTTTGATCTGGGAAACTATTTTCAGAGGCTGACACAGTTAAAAGAAGAATATCAGAAGAAACTGGAAGTCCGAATCGGTGTAGAGATCGGACTTCAGCCGCATCTGGGGGAATATTATAGAGAACTGACAGAAAAATATCCGTTTGATTTTGTAATCGGTTCAGTACATCTTATCCATGGACAGGATCCGTATTATCGTGGATTTTTTGAAGGACGAAGTGATGAAGAGGCTTATCATGAAGCATTTGAGGTGACAGTTGAAAATCTGAAAAAAATAGATTCCTTTGATAGTTTGGGACATTTGGACTATGTTGTCCGTTATGGCGCACATCAGGCAGAAGGATATTCTTATAGAAAATATGCAGACGAGATCGATGAGATACTAAAGCATCTGATCAGTCATGGAAAAGGACTTGAGATGAATATGGCAGGAATGAAATATGGTCTCGGATTCCCGAATCCACATCCGGATGTTATCAGAAGATACAAGGAGCTTGGTGGTGAAATTGTCACAATTGGTGCAGATGCACACCGTCCGGAACATGTCGCTTTTGACTTTGACAAGGCTGGCGAGATACTTATAAGCTGTGGTTTTAGTTATTATGCAGAATTTAAGGGGCGGAAACCGATATTTAAGAGAATTGTTCCATAAAAATCGAATTATATGGATTTAAGGGTTGAATTTTTGTTCCTGTTTTAGTACAATGAATCTAGTTGATGAATATTTAACAATTATCGCTTTGTTAAATTCATCGCCATGGCTGGAGATACAGTCATAAATTTTTTAAACTTTTTAGGAGGAATTAATCATGGCAGTAAAAGTAGCGATTAATGGTTTTGGACGTATCGGACGTCTTGCTTTCAGACAGATGTTCGGAGCAGAAGGATATGAGGTAGTAGCAATCAACGACCTTACATCTCCTAAGATGCTTGCTCACTTATTAAAATATGACTCAACTCAGGGAACATACGCTCTTGCAGACACAGTAGAAGCAGGAGAGGATTCCATCACAGTTGACGGAAAAGAGATCAAGATCTACGCAAAAGCTAACGCAGCTGAGCTTCCTTGGGGAGAAATCGGTGTTGACGTTGTTCTGGAGTGTACAGGATTCTACACATCCAAAGCAAAAGCTCAGGCTCACATCGATGCAGGTGCTAAGAAAGTAGTTATTTCTGCTCCAGCTGGAAATGACCTTCCGACAATCGTTTACAATGTAAACCACGAGACACTTTCAAAAGATGAGAACATCATCTCCGCAGCTTCTTGTACAACAAACTGCCTGGCTCCGATGGCAAAAGCTCTTAACGACCTTGCAGCAATCAAGTCCGGTATCATGTGTACAATCCACGCTTACACAGGAGATCAGATGACACTTGATGGACCGCAGAGAAAAGGTGATCTTAGAAGATCTCGTGCAGCTGCAGTTAACATCGTACCAAACAGCACAGGTGCTGCTAAAGCAATCGGTCTTGTTATCCCAGAACTGAACGGAAAACTTATCGGATCTGCTCAGCGTGTTCCTACACCAACAGGTTCTACAACAATCCTTACAGCAGTAGTTGACGGAGAAGTTACAGTTGATCAGATCAACGAGGCTATGAAGGCTGCTTCCAACGAGTCCTTCGGATACAACACAGATCAGATCGTATCCAGCGATATCGTAGGAATGAGATATGGTTCACTGTTTGATGCTACTCAGACAATGGCTCTTCCAGTTGGCGATGGTACAACAGAGGTTCAGGTTGTTTCATGGTATGACAACGAGAACTCTTACACAAGCCAGATGGTAAGAACAATCAAATACTTTGGAAAACTTCTTGAGGCTTAATTCTTTTTGAGGAATTAGAATCTCAGAGATTTATCTGAATTATTGACTCACAATGGGGTCCGGTCTTATTGTAGGACCGGACTCCATTTTCTTTGTGCAGAACAGATCCTGCACGTGAAAGTGACAGGAAATAGAAATACAGGAGGCTATGAAAAATGGCAGCACTTAATAAAAAATCCGTAGATGATATCAATGTAAAAGGAAAAAGAGTTCTTGTAAGATGTGACTTCAACGTACCGCTTCAGGATGGAAAGATCACAGATGAGAACCGTATCGTGGCAGCTCTTCCTACAATCAAGAAGCTGATCGCTGATGGAGGAAAAGTAATCCTTTGTTCCCACCTTGGAAAACCGAAGGGAGAGCCAAAGCCGGAGCTTTCACTTGCACCAGTAGCAGTAAGACTTTCTGAGCTTCTTGGACAGGAAGTAAAATTTGCAGCTGATCCGGAAGTTGTAGGACCGAACGCAAAAGCAGCTGTTGAAGCTATGAAAGATGGAGATGTTATCCTTCTTGAAAATACACGTTACAGAGCAGAAGAGACAAAGAATGGTGAAGCATTCAGCAAAGATCTTGCATCTCTTTGTGATGTATTTGTAAACGATGCATTCGGAACAGCCCACAGAGCACACTGCTCTAACGTAGGTGTTACACAGTTCGTTGACACAGCTGTTGTTGGATACTTAATGCAGAAAGAAATCGATTTCCTTGGAAATGCAGTAGAGAATCCGGAGAGACCATTTGTTGCTATCCTTGGTGGATCCAAAGTTTCCAGCAAGATTTCTGTAATCAACAACCTTCTTGACAAAGTTGACACACTGATCATTGGTGGCGGAATGTGCTATACATTTACAAAAGCTCAGGGCGGTAATGTAGGAAATTCCCTTCTTGAGGAAGATTACTTACAGTATGCACTTGACATGGTTAAGAAAGCAGAGGAGAAAGGTGTTAAACTTCTTCTTCCAGTAGATGCTGTTGCAGCAGATGCTTTCTCTAACGATGCAAATACAAAAGTTGTAGCTCAGAACGAGATCCCGGACGGATGGATGGGTCTTGATATCGGACCTAAGACAGCTGAGATGTTCGCTGATGCTGTTAAATCTGCGAAGACAGTTGTATGGAACGGACCAATGGGATGCTTCGAGATGCCGAAATTCGCTGAAGGAACAAAGGCAGTAGCAGAAGCACTTGCCAACACAGATGCTGTAACAATCATCGGTGGTGGAGATTCTGCAGCAGCTGTTAACCAGCTTGGATATGGTGATAAGATGACACATATCTCTACAGGTGGTGGAGCTTCTCTTGAATTCCTCGAAGGAAAAGAACTTCCGGGAGTAGCGGCAGCTAACGATAAATAATAAGAATCTGTAATTACAGATTAGAAGAAACCCGTGTTGTTACATTTCACACGGGTTCTGAATATAAAATTCAAGGAGATAAGAACAATGGCAAGAAAGAAAATTATTGCAGGAAACTGGAAAATGAACAAAACTCCAAGTGAGGCAGTAGCACTTGTAGAAGAGTTAAAACCACTCGTAGCTAACGAAGACGTAGATGTCGTATTCTGCGTACCGGCTATCGATATCGTACCAGTTGTAGAGGCTGCAAAAGGAACAAACATCCAGGTTGGAGCTGAGAACATGTACTTCGAGGAGAGCGGAGCTTACACAGGTGAGATTTCCCCGAACATGCTTGTAGATGCAGGTGTTAAATATGTAGTTCTCGGACATTCTGAGAGAAGAGAGTACTTCGGTGAGACAAACGAAGATGTAAATAAGAAAATCCTGAAAGCATTTGAGCATGGTATTACACCAATCATGTGCTGTGGAGAAACTCTTGAGCAGAGAGAGCAGGGCGTAACAATGGACTTCATCCGTCAGCAGGTTAAGGTTGGATTCCAGGGTGTTACAGCAGATCAGGCTAAGACAGCAGTTATCGCTTACGAGCCAATCTGGGCAATCGGAACAGGAAAGACAGCTACAACAGAGCAGGCTGAAGAAGTTTGTGCAGGAATTCGTGCTTGCATCGCAGAAGTATATGATGAAGCTACAGCAGAAGCAATCCGTATCCAGTACGGCGGATCTGTAAACGCAGCTACAGCTCCTGAGCTTTTTGCACAGGCTGACATCGATGGAGGTCTTGTAGGTGGAGCTTCCCTTAAGGCTGACTTCGGAAAGATCGTTAACTACAAATAATAAGATCTAAGGCTGTTTCATTATAACAGATAATTAAGAAAGGTCATCTGGTCAGAAAGATATTTATATTGCCGGGCACAGGTAGTGCAGACAGTAGCGATATAGATAGCAATTCTGACAGGATGGCCTTTTTTCTTGACTTTGAAAATCATTTGAGTGTATCATAGAGGAGATTGATAAAATAATGTAACAGCTTAATGAAGAAAAATAAAGCAATTAGAAAAGGGAATATAAAAGATAGGAGATTAAGAAGCTATGGTAGGAATTATCGGAGCGATGGAAGAAGAAGTCCGTGAGCTGATCGAGGATATGACAGAATGCGAGATGCAGGAAAAGGCATCCATGAAATTTTATAAAGGTCAGCTTTATGGAAAAGAAGCAGTTGTTGTACAGAGCGGAATCGGTAAAGTGAACGCTGGAATCTGTACACAGATCCTTATAGACTTTTATCAGGTGGATCAGCTGATCAATACAGGTGTAGCCGGTTCTCTGGATGCAGAGATCAATATCGGAGATATTGTTGTATCTACAGATGCAGTAGAGCATGATATGGATGTCAGTGCATTGGGAGATCCTGTTGGACAGGTGCCGCGTATGGATGTATTTGCATTTCCGGCAGATAAAGAACTTGTGAGAAAAGCAGTGGAAGCAAATAAAAAGGCGAATTCAGATATTCGTACATTTACAGGAAGAGTTGCAAGCGGAGACCAGTTTATTTCTGAAAAAGAAGTAAAAGAACGTATTGTTAATAATTTTGGTGCGAAATGTGCTGAGATGGAAGGAGCAGCAATTGCTCACGGTGCATATTTGAATCATGTTCCATGTGTGATCATTCGTGCAATCTCAGATAAGGCAGATGGAAGTGCACAGGTGGATTATCCTACATTTGAGAAACAGGCGATCGTTCATGGTGTAAAGCTGATGAAAGAATTGCTTCCGACATTATAAGATTTTTAATGTAGTGATTTTTACATGAATTCAGGCGAAAATCTGCTTATTTTCGGATATATTTGACCAGAGCTCTGACTTGCAAAATTGTGCTAAAACTAGTACAATAAAGCGTAGAGTTAAAAAATAGACAATCTTAATGCAAAGGAGATATTGAGATGAGCAAAAAACCAACCGTATTGATGATTTTAGATGGATATGGATTAAGAGATAAGACAGAGGGTAATGCAGTAGCACTTGCGAATACTCCTGTTATGGATAAACTGATGGCAGAGTATCCGTTTGTAAAAGGAAATGCAAGCGGACTTTCTGTAGGTCTTCCGGATGGACAGATGGGTAACTCAGAAGTAGGACATATGAATATGGGTGCCGGACGTATCATTTATCAGGAACTTACAAAGATTACAAAGTCTATCGAAGACGGAGAATTCTTTGAGAACAAAGCTCTTCTTGCAGCTTGTGAGAATGTAAAGAAGAATGATTCTGCACTTCACCTGATGGGACTTGTATCTGACGGAGGAGTTCATAGTCATATTACTCATATTTATGGAATTCTTGAGCTCGCCAAGAGACAGGGAATCGAGAAAGTATATGTTCATTGTTTCCTTGACGGCCGTGATACACCACCGGCATCAGGTAAAGAGTATGTAGAGCAGCTTGAAGCAAAGATGAAAGAGATTGGTGTAGGTGAAGTTGCATCTGTATCCGGACGTTACTATGCAATGGATCGTGATAACCGTTGGGATCGTGTGGAGAAAGCTTACAAAGCATTAGTTGCAGGAGAAGGCAATACAGCAGAATCCGCAACAGCAGGAATCCAGGCTTCCTACGATGAGGATGTAACAGACGAGTTCGTAGTACCATTTGTTGTAACAAAAGACGGTGCTGCAACAGCAACAATCAAAGAAAATGATTCTGTTGTATTCTTCAACTTCCGTCCTGACAGAGCAAGAGAGCTCACAAGAACATTCTGTGATGACAGCTTTGACGGATTTGAAAGAGGAGATAGAGTGAAGACTACATTCGTATGCTTCACAGAGTATGATGCGACAATCGAGAATAAGATGGTTGCATTTGTAAAAGAATCTATTACGAATACATTTGGACAGTTCCTTGCAGATAATGGACTGAAACAGGCTCGTATCGCAGAGACAGAGAAATATGCTCACGTAACATTCTTCTTCAATGGTGGAGTAGAAGAGCCGAATGAGGGAGAGGACAGAATCCTTGTGAAATCCCCTAAGGTTGCTACTTATGACCTGAAACCGGAGATGAGCGCTTACGAAGTATGTGACAAGCTTGTTGGAGCGATCAAGTCTGAGAACTATGATGTGATCGTGATCAACTTTGCAAACCCTGACATGGTAGGACATACAGGTGTTCAGGAAGCTGCAATCAAGGCTGTAGAAGCAGTTGACGAGTGTGTAGGAAAGGCTGTAGAGGCTCTGAAAGAAGTAGACGGACAGATGTTCATCTGTGCTGACCACGGAAATGCAGAGCAGCTGATCGACGAGGAGACAGGTGAGCCATTCACAGCTCATACAACAAATCCGGTACCGTTTATCCTTGTAAATGCTGATCCGGCTTACAAATTAAGAGAAGGCGGATGCCTGGCAGACATCGCTCCGACACTGATCGAGCTGATGGGAATGCAGCAGCCGGCTGAGATGACAGGAAAATCTCTGTTAGTGAAATAATTCATAAGTGTTGAATTTGGATTCAGGCAACTTGAATGATTCTTTCAAGAGAAAAGAATCCAGAAGAAAATTGTGTGAATTAAGATAGAAGTGAAAAGGGAAAGCTATTGACTGCGATAACAACAGTGCTTGTTTTAGTTTATCGTAATTGATAGCTTTCCTTTTCCCTATAGGTTGTTGTTCGCAGTAGATGTGTACAGCAATGCCTATAGTTCAGATAGGAAAGGAAAAGTCATGCGTGAAAGATTGACAAAAAATGATGTGGAAAAGATCCAGGCAGAGATTGAGCATCGAAAATTAGTAGAACGTAAAGAATTGATCGAAGCAGTGAAAGAAGCAAGATCTCATGGAGACTTGAGTGAGAACTTCGAATATCACGCAGCGAAAAAAGCGAAGAATCAGAACGAAAGTCGTATTCGTTATCTGGAAAGAATGCTCAAGACAGCTGAGATTGTGGAAGATCATTCGAAAGAGGATGAAATTGGCCTGAATAATACCGTAGAACTTTATTGCGAAGATGATGATGAAGTCGAAACATATCGTATAGTGACATCTGTAAGAGGAAGCTCTTTGAATGGACTGGTCAGCATAGAATCTCCGATTGGAAAAGCCCTGCTCGGACATAAAGAAGGCGAGAGAGTCTATATTAAAGTGAACGATGATTTTGGCTATTATGTGGTGATTCGTAAAGTGATAAAAACTGAAAGTGAAGAGGATGATCAGATTCGTAGCTTCTAAATCAAGCAGGTTAACAAGTGGATATTGAAAAAGATAATTTGATAATAGCAAATGAGGAAAAGAAGATGAGAATTAGTACCGTATTATTTGACCTGGACGGAACACTTACAGATTCGGGTCCTGGAATTATGAATTCCGTAAAATATGCGCTGGAGAAGGTGGGAGAACCGACACCTGACGTAGATGAATTACGTAAATTTATTGGACCACCGCTGAAGGGTCAGTTTATGGAACACTGTGGAATTGATGAAGAAAAAGCAGCAGAGATGGTTACTCTTTATCGAGAATATTTCACAGTGACAGGTATTTTTGAAAACAGTGTGTATGATGGCGTAGAAGAGATGCTCAAGACATTGAAACAAGCGGGAATCAAGATTGCGATGGCGACATCCAAGCCGGAAAAATTTGCTAAAATCATCGCAGATCACTTTGAACTGGCTCAATATTTTGATGTGATCGGCGGGGCATGTATGGATGAGACACGTACAGAAAAACAAGATGTTATCCGTTATGTCTTGGAACAGTGCGAAGAGAAAGAACTGGATAAAATCGTAATGGTCGGAGATCGTTCATATGATGTAGTTGGAGGTCATGCGGAAGGTCTGAAAGTGATCGGTGTTCTATACGGATATGGAGATTTAAAAGAACTTTCAGAAGCAGGAGCAGATGCTCTGGCAACAACACCACAGGAAGTGGCCGAATTGGTAATTGGTTCTGGAAAGCGAATAAAGTAAATCGATTTAACAATAGTTTGATTTATTTTACATAGATTTAGCATTGGAAGAAAATGAGACTTTACAAATACCCTCTATACTAAGAATTGTCAAAAGGAAAAACACTTAGACATTTTTAGTAGAAAGAGGGTAATTTTTATGTATGGAAAACTTTGGAGTTTTGTAAATCATTATATAGATGCAGATCATGCACTTGCAGTATATCTGCCAATTTTAATTGTAGGATGGACAATCATAGGAACACTGTTTGGATTAGGAATATGTTCTGCAATCAGGATAGATCTGATACAGAGTCTGGCAGATATCCTCTGTGCAGGAGGATACGCAGGAATTTTCCTGGGACTTTTCGGGGGAATCCTTTACTTGTATCGTAAATAAAATTTAGTGTAGAGATTCTTATTCGAGTATCGGACGAAATCAGATAGCGCTTATAAAGTTTATTCCTAATAGACAGACATGGAGGGATTGCTTCATGCTCCGGGTTCTGTATACAGGAAAGACTAAGAAAAACGAGAGATTACTAAAAACAAAGCAATGCTCGGCAAACTCGCTGCCGCTTCAGACAGCTGCCTCGCATTGCTTCAACGTAATCTTTCGTTTTTTAAGTCTTTCCAAGCACACAGAACAGTCCCCTGAATCAAACCCTCGATGTCTGTCTATCGGTAAGTTTTCAGCGATATCAGATTTCTACTTCCTCGAAAGAAGAATTCTACTTGAGAGGTAGACGCACCGGAAGTCCTATAGAATGATACCTATTTTCCAAACGTGTTTACGCTTAATAGAATTTGACGTAGAAGAACTATCATTTCCGATAAGCAGAAAACAGCGACTATGAAATCGAAAAATTGTCATGTTAGAAGATGGAGGCAGGGACGAAGATGAATGTGGAGCATGCTTGCTCATACTTGAAAAACAATAGATTGCGTTAAAGAAAGGATTGACAGCTGTCTGAGCGGCAGCGAGTTTGTCAATCCTTTCTTTGCTTTTAGCAGTCTGTTGTTTTTCCTAGTATGAACAGTATGCGTAACCCTGAATCAGCGTTCCTGCCTCCATCTTCTAACAAGTAATTATGCTTAACATCATAGTCGCTGTTTTCGTCCGCATATCCGAAAAACAATCTCTACGTCAAATTTCTATTTCTCCAGATTTTTAAACGCCGTCGAAAGCATCAGTTTAATACGATTCAACTGATTTACTTCACTTGCGCCCGGATCGAAGTCGATTGCTACGATGTTGGATTCAGGGTGTCTGCGGCGGAGTTCTTTGATAACTCCCTTACCTACAACATGGTTTGGCAGGCAGGCAAATGGCTGGGTGCAGACAATATTTCCGGCACCGCTGTGAATGAGTTCGAGCATCTCACCGGTCAGGAACCATCCTTCACCGGTCTGATTTCCGAGAGATACGATCTCTGAAGCCATTTTTGCAAGATCTTCAATGTGAGCCGGCGGATCAAAGTGTTTACTTTCTGCAAATGCTTTGGAAGCCGGAGCACGGAACCATTCCAGAGCTTTGATTCCAAGATTTCCTGCTGTTGCTTTGGACTTCTTCATTCCCAGATGGGAAACTTTGAAGTTCTGATTGTAGAAGCAGTAGAGTAGGAAGTCGAGAAGATCCGGAACAACTGCTTCGGCGCCTTCACTTTCCAGAAGCTCTGCCAGATGATTGTTGGCAGCCGGAAGGAATTTAACAAGGATTTCTCCAACGATTCCAACACGTGGCTTCTTGATATCAAGTGTCTCGATATTATCAAAATCATTGATGATCTCTTTACAAAGCTTCTTAAATCTCTTACGGGATGGATATCCTTCGGACACAAACTTCTTAACAACTTCAGCCCATTTGCGGTGAATCTTATTTGTAGTTCCCGGTACGGCCTCATAAGGACGCATACGGTAAACGCATTTCATAAAGATATCTCCGAATACTGCTGCGTAGATTCCGCGGAGAACCAGTGCAGGAGAAAGTTTGAATCCAGGATTATCTTCCAGTCCACTTAAGTTAAGTGAGATAACCGGAATATGCTCCATGCCGGCTTTCTTAAGTGCACGACGGATAAATCCGATATAGTTCGAAGCACGGCAGCCACCACCAGTTTGTGTGATGATAACAGCTGTATGATTCAAGTCATATTTTCCGGATAACAGTGCATCCATGATCTGACCGACAACGATCAGAGAAGGGTAGCAGGCATCGTTATTTACATATTTTAATCCCATATCGACAGCCTGTTTGTTATCGTTAGGAAGAACATCGATGTTGTATCCGGCAGCGCGGAAAGCAGGCTCAAGTAGTTCAAAATGAACCGGAGACATCTGCGGACAGAGAATTGTATAATCCTTACGCATTTCTTTTGTAAATGTAACCTTTTCGATAGAAGCCGGACGAATGGTACGTTTTTCCTGTTTCTTTTCACGCACACGGATTGCGGCGAGAAGAGAGCGTACGCGGATTCTTGCAGCTCCAAGATTATTTACTTCATCAATCTTCAAAGTTGTGTAGATCTTATCTGAATTTGTAAGGATCGCAGCAACCTGATCTGTTGTAACAGCATCCAGTCCACATCCGAAGGAGTTGAGTTGAATCAGATCAAGATTCTCTGTTGTTTTTACATAATTTGCGGCAGCATACAGTCTGGAGTGGTACATCCACTGATCCATAACATTCAGAGGGTGCTCTGCCGGATTCAAATGAGAGACAGAGTCTTCTGTAAGTACTGCAATATTGTAGGATGTAATCAATTCAGGAAGACCATGATTCACCTCCGGATCGATATGGTATGGACGACCGGCAAGTACGATACCGCGGTTTCCTGTTTCATTTAAGAAACGGATTGTTTCTTCCCCTTTATTTCTCATATCCTGACGACAGGCAGCAAGTTCATTCCATGCGTCATGGACTGCTGACTTGATTTCGCTTTCGGAAAGAGAGAACTTCTTACTTAATTCTTCTACAAGACGATAAGAAATCGTCTCTTCACTTTCAAAATTCAAGAATGGATGGATAAAATCAACTTCTCCGTTGACGATCGGGTCCATGTTATTCTTGATGTTTTCCGGATAAGAAGTAACGATCGGACAGTTGTAGTGATTATCAGAATCAGCAAATTCTTTCCGCTCATACGGGATTGACGGATAGAAAATGTGTTTCACTCCCTGATTGATCAGCCACTGTACATGTCCGTGCGCCAGTTTCGCCGGATAACACTCGGATTCACTTGGAATAGATTCAATACCAAGTTCATAAACCTTTCTTGTGGAAGCCGGTGACAGAACAACACGGAATCCAAGTTTTGTAAAAAATGTGAACCAGAACGGATAGTTCTCGTACATATTCAGCACACGAGGAATACCGATTGATCCGTGTTTTGCCTCTTCTTCGGAAAGCGGTTCATAATCAAAATAGCGATGCAATTTATATTCAAATAAATTCGGCATCTGATTTTTTGATTTCTCTTTTCCAAGTCCGCGCTCACAGCGATTTCCTGTGATGAATTTACGTCCACCACTGAAATGGTTGATCGTCAGACGGCAATTGTTTGTACATCCACGACATTTTGTCATTGTTGTGGAGTATTCAAGGGAACGGATGTCATCAATGGAAAGCATTGTTGTGCCTTCGCAGTCAACATAACGTTCACGGGCAATCAGAGCTGCACCGAATGCACCCATGATTCCGGCAATGTCCGGGCGGATCGCTTCACAGTTCGCGATTTTCTCAAAGCTTCGAAGAACTGCATTATTATAGAAGGTACCTCCCTGAACAACAATATGATTTCCAAGTTCGGATGCATCAGATACTTTGATTACCTTGAACAGGGCATTCTTGATAACAGAATAAGCAAGTCCGGCTGAGATATCAGCAACAGACGCCCCCTCTTTCTGTGCCTGTTTTACTTTGGAGTTCATAAATACAGTACAGCGTGTTCCGAGATCGATCGGGTTCTGTGCATAAAGTGCTTCGTGAGCAAAATCCTCTACAGAATAATTCAGAGATTTTGCAAATGTCTCAATGAAAGAACCGCATCCGGAAGAGCAGGCTTCGTTCAGCTGAACACTGTCGACAGTCTGATTTTTGATTTTGATACATTTCATATCCTGACCGCCAATGTCCAGAATACAGTCTACATCCGGCTCAAAGAAGGATGCTGCATAATAATGAGAAACAGTCTCAACTTCTCCTTCATCAAGCATCAGAGCAGCTTTGATCAGTGCTTCGCCGTATCCTGTGGAACAGGAATGAACAATCTCTACACCCTCAGGGAGTTGATCGTAAATATCTTTGATCGCTGTGATCGTTGTACCAAGCGGATCCCCGTCGTTGTTGTGATAGAAGGAATAAAGAAGTGTTCCGTCTTCACCAACGAGAGCTGCTTTTGTAGTTGTTGAACCGGCATCGATTCCAAGAAATGCTTTTCCTTTGTATGAGGCAAGATCTTTTACCGGCACCTGATGCTTTGCATGGCGGGAAATAAATTCCTCGTAATCAGCAGTTGTTGCAAACAGTGGATCCAGACGTTCCACTTCAAAATCCATTTGGATTTTATTCTCGAGACGATTCTGCATATCACGCAGTTCCATCGGAGTATCTTTTTTGGAATTCAGTGCGGAACCAATCGCAGCAAACAAATGTGAGTGATTTGGTGCGATAATATGTTCATCATCCAGTTTTAATGTGCGGATGAATGCTTCTCTTAATTCTGAGAGGAAATGAAGTGGACCTCCTAAAAATGCAACATGACCACGGATCGGTTTTCCACAGGCAAGACCACTGATGGTCTGATTCACAACAGCCTGGAAAATGGATGCGGCAAGGTCTTCCTTAGCAGCACCGTCATTGATCAGTGGCTGGATATCTGTCTTGGCAAATACACCGCAGCGCGCAGCGATAGAGTATAATGCTTTGTAATTTTTAGCGTATTCATTCAGACCGGAAGCATCTGTTTGAAGAAGAGATGCCATCTGGTCAATGAAAGAACCTGTACCACCAGCACAGACACCATTCATACGCTGTTCTACATTTCCACCCTCAAAATAAATGATCTTCGCATCTTCTCCACCAAGCTCAATTGCTACATCTGTCTGAGGAGCGTAATCCTGTAGTGCAGTGGAGACTGCAATTACCTCCTGGACAAATGGAACACCGAGATGTTTGGCAAGTGTCAGGCCACCGCTTCCTGTGATGACAGGAGAAACCTGGATTGGTCCAAGCTTATAAAGCGCACGGCCGAGCAGATCGGAAAGCGTCTCCTGGATATTAGCGAAATGGCGTTCATAATCAGAGAAGAGGACTTCATTTTCATCATTAAGAATTGCAATTTTTACTGTTGTGGAACCAATGTCGATTCCTAAAGTATGTAGATTTTTTGCGTTCATAATTAATATCCCCAATCTTTTGTAATTCAGTTAATTTGTCAAATTTATATGAGTTACTACCTATTAAATGCGTTTGTTAGCTCGCAATAAATAACATTATACGACAAGATTCTCAAAAAGACAATGGTCATTGTAGTGTAGTAAGTGTGAAGAAATGAGCTGTAATATGGCAAAATGTCTAAGTAGAAAGGAAAGGAAAATATCATATTCTTGTTAAAAGTGTATTAATATAAAAACAATCGTTTGACAAAACAAGTCTTCCCTTGTACAATTACTGCTATACAAAGATGTGAGTGCTGACCACATGTAGTGGACAGTAATATAAAATGAAAATAGAAGGAGAATACAAGTTGAACTGGCTTGACAAATTAGAAAAAAAATTAGGTCGTTTTGCAATACCGAATCTTACCGTGTATCTGCTGGCCGGGTATGTGATAGGTTTCGCTATTTATTATTTAGCACCGGGACTTTTAGGATGGCTTACACTGGAACCGGCATATATTTTAAGAGGACAGATCTGGAGGATTATTTCCTGGGTATTGATCCCACCAACAGGAAGTTTGATTTCTTTACTGTTCCTAGTATTATTGTACTATTCTCTTGGTTCTGCACTTGAGAGAACCTGGGGAACATTCCGTTATAATATATACATTTTTTCAGGAATACTTTTTACAGTGATCGCAGTATTCATACTGTATGGTGTGTTTTATCTTATCTATGGAATTGAACTTCCACTTTCAAGTATCGGATTGATCAGCACGAACTACATTACAATGTCTATCTTTTTGGCATTTGCTTCCATCTATCCGGATATGGAAGTTTTACTCTATTTTATTTTACCGATTAAGATGAAATGGATGGCTTTCGTATATGTAGCAATGGCACTGTATTATTTCTTTACAGGAAGTCTCGCAACGAAAGTTGCGATTGCGGCATCCCTATTGAACTTTGTTATCTTTTTCCTGTCCAGCAGAAATATGAAGCGTTTCAGTCCGAAAGAGCAGGCGAGAAAAGCAAAGTTTAAACAGCAGACGAGACCACACATGACTTATGCGAATGGGGCAAGACATCGTTGTGCAGTCTGCGGACGTACAGAACTTGATGATCCGACATTGGAGTTCCGTTTCTGTTCAAAATGTAATGGAAACTATGAGTATTGCCAGGATCATTTATTTACACATGAACATGTAAAGTAGAAAATGAGAATTGTGTAACGCATATTTTTCATAGTTTACCGGAGATGAGGTATGGCAGTGCAGTGTATCAGATCAGAGTTGCAGCCGAAAGTGATACAGTGCAGCTTCGCTCCAGGTGTATAGGAACTTTATGGTTATATTTTTTAAAGGAGAGATTGACTTAGTATGAAAAAAACAAAAGTAGTATGTACGATGGGACCAAACACAAATGATAGAGAACTGATGAGAAAACTTATCCAGAATGGCATGGATGTAGCTCGTTTCAACTTCTCTCATGGTGATCATGAAGAACAGAAGGGTCGTATGGATATGCTCAAAGAGCTTCGCGAGGAAGAGCATGCAACGACAGCTATTCTTCTGGATACAAAGGGACCAGAGATCCGTACAGGTGTTCTGAAAGACGGAAAGAAGATTAAGCTTGAAACAGGGAAGACCTTTACACTTACTACAGAAGATATTGTTGGTGATGAGAATAAAGTATCTATCACATATAAGGGACTTGCAGAAGATGTAAGTGAAGGGAAGATTATTTTGATCGATGATGGTCTGATCGGACTGAAAGTAATCGGAAAAACAGACAAAGAAATTCATTGTGAGATCATCAACGGTGGTGAACTCGGAGAGAAAAAGGGCGTTAATGTACCGGGAGTACCGGTAAGACTTCCGGCAATCACTGAGAAAGATAAAGAAGATATTAAATTCGGAGCAGAGCAGGGGATTGATTTTATCGCTGCATCTTTCGTAAGAAATGCAGAGTGTATTCTTGAAATCAAGGCATATCTGAAGTCTCTCGGAGCTCCTTACATTCCGATCATCGCAAAGATTGAGAATGAAGAAGGAATCAGCAATATCGATGAGATCATTCGTGCAGCAGATGGTATCATGGTTGCCCGTGGAGACCTCGGAGTTGAGATTCCGGCAGAGGAACTTCCATATCTTCAGAAGATGATGATCCAGAAATGTAACGATCAGTTCAAGACAGTTATCACAGCAACACAGATGCTCGATTCTATGATGCGTAATCCACGTCCGACAAGAGCTGAGGTAACAGACGTTGCGAACGCTGTATATGATGGAACAGATGCTGTAATGCTCTCAGGAGAGACAGCACAGGGTAAATACCCACTCGAGGCACTTCAGATGATGGTTCATATCATCGAGCAGACAGAGAAACACCTTGATTATGATAGCATGCTTGAGAAAGAGCACGGTCATTTAAGAGGCGGAGTATCCAGTGCAATCGGATATTCATCCGTGCTGGCAGCAGCAAACCTGAATGCAAAATGTATCATTACACCATCTGTATCAGGAGCAACTTCAAGAGTTGTATCCAACTTAAGACCAAGACAGGAAATCCTTGGTGTAACTCCGAACGAGAGAACACTGAGAAGAATGTCTATTTACTGGGGCGTAAGACCGCTGAAGTCTCTTGAAGTTGATACAACAGAAGATATCTGTGAAAATGCGATCGAACTGGCACAGGTAAAACAGTATGTTGAGCCGGGAGATGTTGTAGTTATCACAGCTGGAATTCCTTCGACAAATGTAAGCAAAGAGAGAAGCTTTACAAGTAATATGATGAGAATTGTGACAGTAGATTAAATTAGAAAAACTTTTAATAAGAGCCAGAACAGTTACCGTGTGAGGTGCCCGTTCTGGCTCTTATTAAATACAATCAATATATTGACATCCAACAATCAATGCTGTATAGTGTTCCTGTAAAGAACTACTAATCAGAGGGATGGTGCTATGGACGAAAGTAAAGCAATTGAATATCTGATGCATTTTGGAATGTCCCGGCAGGAAGCAACTGTTTATCTTCGGCTGATCGAAGCAGGAAAGCAGACGGGGTATGAAATTGCGAGAGATACAGGAATCTCAAGGTCGAATGTGTATGCATCACTGGCAGCTCTGGTTGAGAAAGGGGCTGCATATCTGGTAGAAGAGGATGCCAAGCGATATATTCCGGTTCATGTTCAGGAGTTCTGTGGTAACAGAATCCGCAGAATGGAAGAAGAACAGAAGTGGTTGGATATGAATCTTACGGGAGAACAGAAAGAAGAAGAAGGATATGTTACGATCGATGGTCAGGAACATATTTCAGATAAGATCCATAATCTTCTGGCTAATGTGGAAGAAAGAGTGTATTGTTCCTGTTCCGGTGTCTGTCTGGAACAGTTGAAAGGACAGTTAAAGGAACTGACAGAAAAAGGGAAAAAGGTAGTTCTTGTGACAGATCATCCATTTGAACTTTCAGGGGCGATCATTTATGTGACGAAAGAAAAAGGAAATCAGATTGGTCTGATCACAGATTCTAAATATGTACTTTCGGGTGAGTATGGACAGGAGAGCAGAAACACCTGTGTCTATTCCGGACAGAGAAATTTCGTTACGCTGTTTAAAACAGCACTTGCGAATGAGATAGAATTAATCAAAATACGCGAAGGAGAAAATGAAAATGAGTAAGAAACCATTTGTGACAAAAGAACAGGTTGAAGAGATTGTAAAAACATATCCGACTCCGTTCCATCTTTATGATGAGAAAGGAATCCGCGAGAATGCAAAAGCATTAAAGGAAGCATTTGCATGGAATCCGGGATATAAAGAGTATTTTGCTGTAAAGGCAACTCCGAATCCGTTCCTTTTACAGATCTTGAAAGAGTATGGATGTGGTTGTGACTGCTCCTCTTATACAGAACTGCTTATGTCAGATGCAGTTGGAATTGATGGTCATGATATTATGTTTTCCTCTAATGATACACCAGAGGAAGATTTTAAACTTGCTGATAAACTTGGAGCAATCATCAATCTGGATGATATTACACATATTGACTTCCTTGAGAAGACAATCGGACATATTCCGGAGACAATCAGCTGCCGTTATAATCCGGGTGGAATATTTAAGATCAGCAATGATATTATGGATAATCCGGGAGATTCAAAGTATGGAATGACAACAGAGCAGATCACAGAAGCATTTAAGACACTGAAGGCAAAAGGTGCAAAAGAATTTGGTATTCATGCATTCCTTGCCAGCAATACAGTGACAAATGATTATTATCCAATGCTCGCAAAAGTTCTTTTTGAACAGGCAGTACGTCTTCAGAAAGAAACAGGAGTACATATTAAGTTTATTAATCTTTCTGGTGGTATTGGAATTCCTTACACACCGGATCAGGAACCGAATGATATCCGTGTGATCGGAGAGGGTGTCCGCAAGGTTTATGAAGAAGTACTTGTTCCGGCAGGAATGGGAGATGTTGCAATCTACACAGAGCTTGGTCGTTTTATGATGGGACCTTATGGCTGCCTTGTGACAAAAGCAATCCATGAGAAGAATACTTATAAGAACTACATCGGAGTAGATGCGTGTGCTGTTAACCTGATGCGCCCGGCAATGTATGGAGCATATCATCATATTACTGTTCTTGGAAAAGAAGATGCACCGTGCGATCACAAATATGATGTAACAGGTTCTCTGTGTGAAAATAATGATAAGTTTGCAATTGACAGAATGCTTCCGGAAGTTGATATGGGAGATTACCTTGTAATCCATGATACGGGTGCACATGGTTTCTCTATGGGATATAACTATAATGGTAAATTAAAATCAGCAGAGCTGCTCCTGAAAGAAGATGGAAGTGTACAGATGATTCGCCGTGCAGAGACACCGAAAGACTATTTTGCAACATTTGATTGTTTTGAGGTTGGAAAGAAACTTTGCAAATAAAAAACAAACAAAATCATAAAAAATAGTTGAAAAATGTGACCGGATATGGTAACATAAAAAAGCTGATTCGGACAAGAAGGTTTTCTTGTCCGACAGAATAAGCCGCTGTGGCGGAATTGGCAGACGCACTTGACTCAAAATCAAGCGGTTAGTAGCCGTGCCGGTTCGAGTCCGGCCAGCGGCATCGAACTTAATCTCTGAATATCTTACAAATTCGATGTTTGCAAGATATCCAGAGATTTTTTATATATTAGGAAAGTGCTTTCCTAATATATAAAAAACGCTCCGCTAAGGATGCGCACTGCGGCGTACAATGTAGATGTCGCAAGCGGTCTACGTTTCCACTTCGGTCCTTGCTAAACAAGCGCCACTGGCGCTTAGCAACGCCGCAGGCGCAAGAATGTACAATGCACATTCTTTGTTCTTTGTAATTTCACTTTTTCCCACGTCCAACAAGATAATCGATTGAGACTGTATAATAATCAGCAAGTTTGATGAAGACATCAATAGGAACGTTGATTTTTCCAAGTTCATATTTAGAATATGTAGTCTGTTTGATGTTGAGGTATGCAGCAACTTCTTTCTGCGTTTTATCATTATCTTCTCGCAAATTTCGTATGTTTTCGAATTTCATAATCCCATCCTCGTACCTTAAAGCCGGTGTGCGAACTTAACCGGAAACAAGCTATCATTCACAGCATCCAGTGAACAATAATCTGATCTCTTTTGTATTTTTGGATTATTATATAAAAGTCCTGACACGACTATTGAATTATAGTCGTACTACGACTATAATTGATAAAAACATGAAGAAATGTGCGAGAAATGAGACAGCATAAGAACTAAGGGGAATGGGAGAAAGTGATGAATAAAGAAAAAATAGATGATATGGATTATTATGAAAAATATCTGTTGAATGCGACGAAAGAAGAAAGGGATTGCTATATAAAAGAACATCCCGATTTTATGAATGAATATCCAGTATCGTATGAACATCGGGAACTGCTTCAGGATAAGATTTATCGTGGATTGATGCGTAAGATCCGGGATTATGAAAAAAGTCGTGAGCAATAAAAAACTGACAGATCACAACAGAAACAGAATGAAATTCTTAATGGATAGAAAATGTTTCGTGTGGTTTGTCAGTTTGTTTTAAATAAACAGAGATGTTAATCAAGCTCTCTTAAAATGTTTTTTAATTCTGAAAATGAATGTATCGTCGGATAATCTTCCTTAACATCTCCAAGTCCATATTCAGCAAAGATAAAAGGGACACCGGCTTTTTTGCAGGAATCAGCATCGCCCTGGGTATCTCCGACATAGACAGGGGATGTCAGGTTATTTTTCTCCATTAATTTCAGAATCGTCTGGTCTTTGGAAGTCTGCGTCTGGCCAAAACAAAGGAAATCTTTGATATATGGTTCCATGCCTGCGCCTTTCATCATAACTTCAATGTATCCGCACTGGCAATTGCTTACAATAAAAAGAGGATATTCCAGAGCCAGCTCTTTGAGTGTGTCTATAACGCCTTCGTAGTAAACACCGGGATGTGTTTCAAGATATCTGTTTTCATAATCAAAACAGATATCCATCAGTTTTCTTCGAGAGTCCGGGTCGAGATCGGGAAAAACTCCGGCAGCAATTTCGTCCATTGTCTTTCCAAACAGTCCCTGAAGAATTTCACGGTTTAAGTTTGGCTCAAGATCAGAGTTCTCTTTTATTGCAAGATTCCAGGATTCGGCTACAACTTCAACAGAATCCCAAAGTGTTCCATCTACATCAAATATAATTCCATCCATAATAATTCTCCTGATAGTATTTTTGAAAATATTGTTTACAAGATATTGGAGTCAAAAGCCCTAAATAATGATACCATAAAATGAACCTTTAAAAAAGAAGTTAATTAGTGTATACTTTAATAATGGTTAAAATTAAATGCAACAAAAAGCAAGAGATAATAGGAGAGAATCTGATGAGAGATAAAATTGTACTGATCGATGGACACAGTATATTGAACCGGGCGTTTTATGGAGTTCCGGATCTGACGAATTCGGAAGGACTGCATACGAACGCAGTTTATGGATTCCTGAATATTATGTTTAAGATATTAGATGAAGAGAAGCCGGAATATCTGACGGTTACATTTGATGTGCATGCGCCGACATTTCGCCATGAGATGTTTGCAGATTATAAGGGCACGAGAAAGCCGATGGCAGAGGAACTGCGTCAGCAGGTGCCTGTGATCAAGGACGTTCTGCGTGCGATGCATATAGAAGTGATTGAAAAGGCCGGACTTGAGGCGGATGATCTTTTGGGAACCTTGTCTCATCGTTGTGAGGAGAAAGGAATGGATGTTTCCATCATTTCCGGAGACCGTGATACGCTTCAGCTTGCGACAGAGCATATTAAGATCCGCATTCCAAAGACGAAGCAGGGGAAGACGGAAGTAGAAGATTATTATGCGGCAGATGTGCAGGAACGCTATGGAGTAACACCGAAGGAATTTGTTGATGTAAAGGCCTTGATGGGTGATACTGCTGATAATATTCCTGGTGTTCCGGGAGTTGGCGAAAAGACAGCGACAAAGATCATTCAGCAGTACCAGACGATTGAAAATGCATACGAGCATGTTGATGAGCTGAAACCGCCAAGAGCAAGCAAGAATCTGAAAGAATTCTGGGAGCAGGCACAGCTTAGTAAGACACTTGCGACGATTAAACTGGACGCAGATATTACCTTTGAACTTGAAAATGCCAGACATGAGAATCCTTATACAAAAGAAGCTCATGAATTATTCCAAAGACTGGAGTTTAAAAATCTGCTTGGAAGATTTGATGTAGAAGCGTCAGTGAATGATGTGGAAAAATATTTTCGTGAGGTAACAGGAAAAGAAGAAATTGAGAAAGTCTTTAAAGAGGCGGAGAAAGCAGAAACCGTTGGTGCGGCATTTTCTAAAGATGCTGGAAATGTTCTCCCATTGTTTGCGCATGCTTCAGGATACGGAAGGATTTCTCTTTGCTATGAAGCAGAAAAGATTGTTACGATTCCTTGTGATATGGATGCTGATTTTGAATATCTGACAGGAAAGTTGTCTCACCTTGCAAAAAGTGTGAAACGTTTTTCAATGTGTGGATTGAAAGAATATCTGGAATGGTTGCCGGAGCTTACAAGTGAGAACGGGTTTGATGCAATCGTAGCAGCATATCTTCTGAATCCTCTGAAAAATGATTACAATGCAGAAGATGTGGCAAGAGAACATTTGAATCTTTTAATTGATGAAAAACTTGATGAGGGTACAAAATCATGTTATGAGGCATATACAGCTTATGCCTGTGTCCCGGTTCTTGAGAAGAAACTGGAAGAGAATGGAATGTTCCGTTTGTTTAATGAAATTGAAATGCCGTTAGTATTTACATTGTATGATATGGAACAGGCCGGTGTTAAGGTTGAAGGTGAAGAGCTGAAGCGTTACGGAGAAGAGCTTGGAGCAAGAATCGTTGAGCTGGAAAAAGAGATTTATGAAATGGCAGGGGAAGAGTTTAATATCAATTCTCCAAAACAACTTGGCGTGATTCTTTTTGAAAAACTGGAAATGCCTCATGCAAAGAAGACAAAGACCGGGTATTCTACAGCAGCGGATGTGTTAGATAAACTTGCACCGGAATATCCGATCGTAGCAAAGATTCTGGAGTATCGTCAGCTTGCAAAACTGAAGTCAACATATGCAGACGGACTTGCAAATTATATAGGGATGGATGGAAGAATTCACAGTAAATTCAATCAGACGATCACGGCAACCGGACGTATCAGCAGTACAGAACCGAATCTGCAGAATATACCGGTTCGTATGGAGCTTGGACGTCTGATCCGTAAAGTATTTGTACCAAAAGAAGGCTGTGTCTTTGTGGATGCGGATTATTCTCAGATCGAGCTTCGTATTCTGGCGCATTGTTCCGGTGATGAACAGCTGATCCAGGCATACCGTGAGGCGCGCGATATTCACCGAATGACAGCTTCCCAGGTATTCCATGTACCATTTGATGAAGTGACAGATCTGCAGAGAAGAAATGCAAAAGCAGTTAATTTCGGCATTGTGTATGGAATCAGTTCTTTTGGACTGAGCCAGGATCTGAGTATTTCGAGAAAAGAGGCGGCACAGTATATCGAGCATTATTTTGAATCCTACCCGGGAATTAAGACATTTCTTGATAAATGTGTGAGCGATGCGAAAGAAAAAGGATATGCAGAGACTTTATATGGAAGAAGAAGACCGATGCCGGAATTAAAATCCAGCAATTTTATGCAGAGAAGTTTTGGGGAGCGTGTGGCAATGAATGCACCGATCCAGGGAACTGCTGCAGATATTATTAAAATAGCAATGATTCATGTAAATGAAGAACTGAAGAAGAGAAATCTGAAATCACGGATGATCCTTCAGGTGCATGATGAACTTTTGATCGAAGCAGATGAAACAGAATTAGAAGAAGTACAGCAGATCCTTCAGGATAAGATGGAACACGCAGCAGAATTGTTAGTTCCGCTTAGTGTAGATATGCATACAGGGAAGAACTGGTATGAGGCAAAATAAGATGAAAGTAATTGGAATCACGGGTGGAGTTGGCTCCGGAAAAAGTGAAGTTTTAAAATTTCTTGAACAGGAATACGGTGCGGTAGTCTGCCAGATGGATGAAGTTGCAAAGCAGATCCAGAAGAAAGGGACACAGGCGTTTTCGAGAATCGTACAGGAATTTGGTGAACAGATTGTCGGAAACAATGGTGAACTGGATCGCATGAAACTTGGAAGCTGCGTATTTGCAGATGAGAAGAAATTACAAAGATTGAATGATATTGTACATCCGGAAGTGCTGGAATGGGTTCGGAAAGATATCTTGAAGAAAAAAGAAGAGTGTTGTTCTTATTATATTGTAGAAGCAGCACTTCTTCCGGAAGTAGGGAAGGAACTGTGTGATGAGCTGTGGTATATTTACACAGATGAAGCAGTTCGGAGAGAACGACTGAAAAGTTCCAGACATTATACGGATGAAAAGATCACCAGAATGATTGCTTCACAACCGGTAGAAGAAGTATTTCGAAAGGCATGCACAGTTGTAATTGATAATAGTGGAGACTTTGAAGCAACAAAGAGACAAATAGGAGATAGATTGAACAAATGAGAATGTGCAGTATTGCAAGCGGCAGCAGTGGAAACTGTATCTATGTAGGAAGTGATAATTCCCATCTTCTGATTGATACGGGGATTAGTAAGAAACGAATTGAAGAAGGTCTGAATAAGTTGGAGATTAAAGGGGACGAACTCGATGGAATTCTGATCACACATGAACATTCGGATCATATTAAGGGACTTGGTGTGTTCAGCAGAAAGTACGAGATACCAATTTATGCGACTCCGGGAACGATTGCAGGAATCAAAGAGTCTTCCAGTCTTGGAAAGATGCCGGAAGGACTTTTACATCCGATTAAGGCAGATCACCCATTTCAGCTTGGTGAACTGGACGTACACCCATTTGCTATTTCCCATGATGCAAATGAACCGTCCGGATATCGTATTGAACAAGGTGGGAAGTCCGTAGCAGTTGCAACAGATCTTGGAAAATATGATGATTATACAGTGAAGAATCTGAAAAATCTGGATGCGATCCTTCTGGAAGCAAACCATGATATCCATATGCTGGAAGTCGGAGGATATCCATATTATTTGAAGCAGAGAATTCTTGGCGATCGCGGTCATTTGTCAAATGAATTGTCAGGACAGCTTCTTTGTGATATACTACATGATAATCTGAAACACATTATGCTTGGTCATCTGAGCAAGGAGAACAATTACGCAAGACTTGCTTATGAGACAGTGAAGTTGGAAGTTACGCTTGCAGATAATGAATATAAAGGGGAAGACCTGAATATGTTCGTTGCAAGCCGGGAATCAGTTTCGGATATTATTAATGTATAAAATTGAGTGAATCAAAGCGGAGGTACAGAAAGAATGAAGAAATGTATTGTCACAGTACTTGGAGAAGACACAGTAGGAATTATTGCAAAAGTATGTACATATCTTGCAGAAAATGAAATCAATATTCTTGATATTTCACAGACAATTGTTCAGGGATATTTCAATATGATGATGATCGTAGATGTTGCGAATCTGAAGAAAGATTTCAAAGAAGTTTGTGATGAGATGGATGTACTTGGCAAAGAAATCGGTGTAACAATTCATTGTCAGAGAGAAGAGATTTTTGAGAAAATGCACCGTCTGTAAGAAGTCGGAGATAAGGTGAGGATAAGACTATGATTAATATGTATGAAGTATCAGAAACCAATAAGATGATCGAAAGCGAGAATCTTGATGTCCGTACGATCACTCTTGGAATCAGTCTGTTGGACTGTGTGGATTCTGATCTGGATGAACTGAACCGTAAGATTTATGAGAAGATTACAACAGTTGCAAAAGATCTTGTATCTACAGGAAAAGACATTGAGAAAGAATTCGGAATTCCGATCGTAAATAAGAGAATTTCAATTACACCTGTATCGCTTGTTGGAGCAGCAGCGTGTAAGACTCCGGAAGATTATGTGACAATCGCACGTACACTTGACCGCGCAGCGGAAAAAGTAGGTGTAAACTTCATTGGCGGATACTCCGCGCTTGTGTCGAAAGGAATGACACCAAGTGAAGAGAATCTGATCCGTTCAATTCCGCAGGCACTGGCTGAGACAGAGAGAATCTGTAGTTCTGTCAATGTGGGATCAACAAAGACAGGTATCAATATGGATGCAGTCCGTCTATGTGGACAGATTGTGAAAGAAGCGGCAGAGGCAACGAAAGACAGAGATTCTCTTGGTTGTGCAAAGCTTGTTATTCTTTGCAATGCACCGGATGATAACCCGTTTATGGCAGGTGCATTTCTCGGTGTGACTGAGGCAGATACGATTATTAATGTAGGTGTCAGTGGACCGGGAGTTGTAAAGAAAGCGATTGAAAAAGCACGTGGAAAAGGTTTTGAAGAACTCTGTGAAACAATTAAGAAAACAGCGTTTAAGATTACACGAGTAGGACAGCTTGTTGCAGGAGAGGCTTCTGCACGTCTTGGAATTCCATTTGGAATCATTGATCTTTCTCTTGCTCCGACTCCGGCAGTTGGAGATAGTATTGCAGAGATCCTGGAGGAAATCGGACTGGAGCGCGTTGGTGCACCTGGAACAACAGCAGCACTTGCAATGCTCAATGACCAGGTGAAGAAGGGCGGCGTTATGGCATCTTCTTATGTAGGTGGACTCAGCGGTGCATTTATTCCGGTCAGTGAAGATCAGGGAATGATTGATGCAGTAAATGCAGGATCTCTTACACTTGAGAAGTTAGAGGCAATGACATGTGTATGCTCTGTAGGACTTGACATGATCGCAATCCCTGGAAAGACATCAGCAGCGACAATCTCTGGAATCATTGCAGATGAGATGGCAATTGGTATGGTTAACCAGAAGACGACAGCAGTGCGTCTGATTCCGGTCATCGGTAAAGACGTTGGAGACGTGGCAGAATTTGGTGGACTGTTAGGTTATGCACCGATTATGCCGGTGAATGAATTTGGATGTGATGCGTTTATCAACAGACAGGGACGCATTCCGGCGCCGATTCATAGTTTTAAGAATTAACGAGGGAGAAATTTGATGAGTAAAGTTGCAATTGTAACGGATAGTAATAGCGGTATAACACAGGAACAGGGAAAAGAGCTTGGGATTTTTGTTCTTCCGATGCCATTTTTTATTGATGGAGAACTTTATCTGGAGGATATCACACTTTCCCAGAGTGAATTTTATGAAAAGCTCGGAGCAGATTCCGATATCTCAACATCACAGCCATCCCCGGGAGAGGTCATGGATCTCTGGGATAAAGTTCTGGAAGAATATGATGAGCTTGTATGTATTCCGATGTCCAGTAGCTTGAGCAGCACATGTGCAACAGCAATTACTCTTGCAGCTGAATATGACGGACGCGTCCAGGTGGTTGATAATCAGAGAATTTCAGTTACACAGGAGCAGTCTGTTCTGGATGCAATGAATCTGCGTGAAGAAGGAAAGAGTGCAGCAGAGATCAAAGAAATACTGGAGAAAGAAAAACTTCAGGCAAGCATTTATATTACGGTGGATACTTTAAAATACCTGAAAAAAGGTGGAAGAATCACACCGGCGGCAGCGGCAATCGGAACTGTGCTTAACTTAAAGCCTGTTCTTCAGATCCAGGGAGAAAAGCTGGATGCATTTTCGAAAGCAAGAGGCTGGAAAACGGCGAAGAAGACAATGCTCAATGCAATCGAGAAAGATCTGAATGGACGCTTTGCCGATGTTAAGGATCAGATGGCTCTTGGTATGGCTTACACATGCAGTAAAGAAGAAGCACAGGAGTGGAAAGCAGAGATCGAAGAAAGATTTCCAGGATATGAGATTATGGAAGGACCATTGTCATTGAGTGTGGCCTGCCATATTGGTCCGGGGGCACTGGCGATTACTTGCATGAAGAGATTGTAAACTGGTAACTGTGACGAAATGCGTAGCATTTTGGAAGTTGGCTCTGAACAGTTACATAATCTGTATTGGTGAGAGGTGGTACTGTTCACACGTGGTGTGAGCAGTACTCTGCTTTTTTAGGAGAATATTATGAAAATCGTTGGTCTTATTACAGAATATAATCCATTTCACAATGGACATCTTTATCATATTAAAGAATCTTTGCGTGTAACCGGTGCAGATGCAGCCGTTGTTGTTATGAGTGGTGACTATGTGCAGCGGGGAACACCTGCAATCATGCCTAAAAGGATACGTGCAGAGATGGCACTGATGTGTGGTGCTGGAGCTGTCTTTGAACTCCCGGTCTGTTATGCGACGGGATCTGCGGAGCTTTTTGCACTTGGATCCGTATCTCTTTTAGAGTCTCTTGGAATTGTTGATTCTATCTGTTTTGGCAGTGAATGTAATGATCTCCCAATCTTGGAACAGCTTGCAGAACTACTTCTTGAAGAACCTGAAGCCTACCAGATTCTGTTGAAAGATTATCTGAAACAAGGGATGTCTTTTCCACGCGCCAGACAGGAAGCAATTCTTTCTTATACAGAAGATCCTCGGTTTGCAGAGATTTTAAGAAATCCGAACAATATTTTGGGGATTGAATATTTGAAAGCAATCAAAAAACTTGGAAGCAGGATGGAACCTTATACGATTGCAAGGCGTGGTGCACAGTATCATGATGAAGAACTGGACAGTGATTACAGTTCCGCTACGGCAATTCGTTCACTGCTTGCTTATTCAAGTTCATCTTTCAATACAGAACCAGTAGAAGGAAATTACGATGAGCTTTCGTTTTCGGGAATACTGTCAGAGTTGGAAAACCAGGTTCCAAAATGTTGTCTGGAACTTTTGAAGGATTATCATAAAGTACAGTATCCGATTTCACAGAATGATTTTTCTCTGATTTTGAAATATAAACTGTTAAATAAACAGCCAGAAAGTCTGGTTCGATATGTGGATGTCTCTCCGGAGATTGCATCCAGAATTGCGAATCAGTTAAACAATTTTTTTAATTATAAACAGTTCTGTGATTTGTTAAAAACACGAGAACTTACGCAGACCCGAGTTAACCGGGCATTGCTTCATATTATGCTTGGAACGAAAAAGGCAAATGTGGAAGAATATATTGACAATGGCTATCATATGTATGCACGTCTGCTTGGTTTTCGAAAAGACAATGCAAAGCTTTTGACAGCTATGTCGAAGGAAAGCAGTCTTCCGGTTTTGACGAAAATGTCTGAAATTGACGATCTTCCGGAACTTGGTCAGAAAATGCTCAGACATGATATGCTTGCTTCAAATCTGTATACCTCAGTGGTGACGGATAAGTTTAAGACGGCGTTTCAGAATGAATATAAGCAAGGGGTTTTGAAGGTGTAAATTTTAATACGAGCCAGAACAGTTGCCGTGAGAGGGGACTGTTCTGGCTCGTAATGTTCTTAGAAAAAGACAATGTTTGATAAAATTGTAACAATCTTACAAATATCCTATTACAAAGTTCGGATTGTATTTGAAAATGCACATAAAATGACTTGTATACAAAAAACGATTGAGTTATAATAGGACTAAGTGAGATAAAAAGAAAGGTGGCATTAAATCATGGGATTTATTGATGAAATCAAAGCAAGAGCGAAAGCTTGCAAAAAGACAATCGTTCTTCCGGAGACAGAGGACGAAAGAACTTACAAAGCAGCAGAGACAGTACTGAAAGAAGGACTCGCTGATCTGGTGCTTGTAGGAAGCAAAGAGGAGATTGAGAAGAACAAAGGTACATACGACATCTCCGGTGCAACAATCGTAGATCCTGCAACAGATGCAAGAACAGAAGGATATATTGCAAAACTTGTTGAGTTAAGACAGAAAAAGGGAATGACTCCTGAGCAGGCAAAAGAACTGCTTCTTAGTAATTACTTATACTATGGTGTAATGATGGTTAAGATGGGTGATGCAGACGGAATGGTATCCGGAGCATGCCACTCTACAGCAGATACACTTCGTCCATGCCTTCAGATTCTGAAGACAAAACCGGGAACAAAGCTCGTATCCGCATTCTTCCTTATGGTAGTACCGAACTGCGATATGGGAGCAAACGGAACATTTATCTTTGCTGATGCAGGACTTGAGCAGAATCCAGATCCGGAGAAACTTGCGAACATCGCTATTTCATCCGCAGATTCTTTCAAACTGCTTGTTGAGAAAGAGCCAGTTGTTGCTATGCTTTCTCACTCAACAAAGGGAAGTGCTAAGCATGCAGATGTAGATAAAGTTGTTGAGGCAACAAAGATCGCTCAGGAACTCGCACCAGAGCTTGCTCTTGACGGAGAACTTCAGCTTGATGCAGCTATCGTTCCATCCGTCGGGGAATCTAAAGCACCGGGAAGCAAGGTTGCAGGACATGCTAACGTACTTGTATTCCCAGACCTTGATGCTGGTAATATTGGATACAAACTTGTTCAGAGACTTGCTAAAGCAGAAGCTTACGGTCCTCTGACACAGGGAATCGCCGCTCCGGTTAACGACCTTTCCCGTGGATGCAGCGCTGAAGATATCGTAGGTGTTGTAGCTATCACAGCTGTACAGGCACAGGCTGAATAATTGTAATTGTTTACAGATTTTTTAAAATAGTTACGGGTAATCAAAAGAAACAAAGAGGGTAGTGTGAGCTGCTCTCGGATAATAATAAGGTTTTTTCAGGAGGAAAAAAGAAAATGAACGTATTAGTAATCAACTGCGGAAGCTCATCTCTGAAATTCCAGCTGATCAACGCTGAGACAGAGAAGGTACTTGCAAAAGGACTTTGTGAGAGAATTGGAATCGACGGACGTCTGACATATCAGCCGGCTGGCGGAGAAAAAGAGAAATCTGATCTGGCTATGCCAACTCATACAGAAGCAATTCAGTTTGTAATTGATGCTTTGACAAATGAGAAGACAGGAGTTGTTAAGAGCCTTGATGAGATCGGAGCAGTTGGACACCGTCTCGTACATGGTGGAGAGAAGTTTGCTTCATCTGTAGTAATCACAGACGAAGTAAAGAAAGCAGTAGAAGAGTGTAATGATCTTGCACCGCTTCATAACCCGGCAAACTTGATCGGTGTTGCAGCATGTGAGAAACTGATGCCAGGAACACCTATGGTTGCAGTATTTGATACAGCTTTCCATCAGACAATGCCGGAGAAGGCTTATATGTATGGACTTCCATATGAGTACTATGAGAAATACAAAGTAAGACGTTACGGTTTCCACGGAACAAGCCACAGCTTCGTATCTAAGAGAGCAGCAGAAGTAATGGGAAAATCTTACGATGAAGTAAAGACAATTGTATGCCACCTCGGAAATGGATCCAGTGTAAGTGCTGTTCTTAACGGAAAATGTGTAGATACTTCTATGGGACTTACTCCACTTGAAGGACTTGTAATGGGAACACGTTCAGGTGATATCGATCCTGCAATCATGGAGTTCATTGCTAAGAAAGAGAACCTTGACATTGAAGGTGTTATGGAAGTACTGAACAAAAAGTCTGGTGTATTTGGAATTTCAGGCGGACTTTCAAGTGACTTCCGTGACCTGACAGACGCTATGAATGCCGGAGATAAGAAAGCTAAGATCGCTATGGATGTATTCTCATACAGAGTAGCAAAATACATCGGATCTTACGCTGCAGCTATGAATGGTGTAGATGACATCGTATTTACAGCTGGTATCGGTGAGAACGATGATTATGTAAGAGAAGAAGTATGTAAATACCTTGGATACCTTGGAGTAGACTTCGATTCAGAAGTGAATAAAGGACTCAGAGGAAAAGAAGCTGAGCTTACAAAAGAAGGATCAAAGGTTAAAGTATTCGTTATTCCTACAAACGAAGAGCTTGCAATCGCCCGTGAGACATTAGCGCTTGTAAAATAATTGAAGAAATCTTAATTTGAGAAAGTGTATACGATAGTGATCTGTAAAGATTATATCGTATATGAGCGCAGGACTGAGGTGCCAAGAAAGCAGTTCAGTCCTGCTTTTGCGCATAGAAGAAACAAAAATGTATCCAATACATTTTGCTCTTCATAATATTTTTGATAGAAATTATAAATATCTGTTGACAAACATTTTTTCCATGATATAATAGTTTAGGTATGAATAGGAGAAATACATTATGTTGATTAACCTATCAGACGTTTTGTCAGACCAGCATAAGACGGTTGAAGAAACTGTGCGGCTGGAGATGGAAGAGATCCGGTTACAATCCGGAACCTACCCCATTATCAGCAAGGAGCCGGTTCATGTTAAAGTAGAGCATATAAGGGGAAAAGAACTGCTCATCACAGCTGAGACCAGATTGAGTGTCATGATTCCATGTGACCGTTGTCTGGAGGATGTGAAACGGGAGTTTGAACTGAATTGTGTGAAACATGTGGACGTAGGCCTCTCCGACGCAGAACTGACAGAGGAGCTGGATGAATCAAACTTTATTGACGGATATCATCTTGACGTGGACAAACTGCTCTTTCATGAGATTTTGTCGAGCTGGCCGACGAAAGTACTTTGCAGGGAAGACTGCAAGGGATTATGCAATGTATGCGGTCAGAATTTAAATACGGGGTCTTGTAACTGTGAAGATACAGGGCTTGATCCGAGAATGTCAGTTGTCCGTGACTTATTTAAGAATTTTAAGGAGGTGTAACCTATGTCAATCTGTCCAAAGAATAAATCTTCAAAAGCAAGAAGAGATAAAAGAAGAGCTAACTGGAAGATGAGCGCACCGAATCTGGTGAAATGCAGCAAGTGCGGCGAGCTTATGATGCCACACCGTGTATGTAAGGCGTGTGGATCTTACAACAAGCGCGAGATCGTTTCAGTTGACTAATGATCAATAAGATATTGAGTGTACTGCGAACAGAACACTTGAGGGCGTAAAAACTTTGTGTTTTACGCCTTTTTTTATTGATTTTTATACTGATATCCAGTAGAATAATTTCAGTAGCGCAAGGAGGAAATGATATGTCAGAGATTACAAGGGTTGCTCTTGATGCCATGGGTGGAGACAATGCACCAAGAGAGATGGTAAAAGGTGCCGTAGAGGCAGTGCGGAAGAGAAAAGATATCAAGGTACTGCTGACAGGTAAGGAAGATGTGATTCGCAAGGAACTCTCCGCTTATACGTATCCTGAGGAGCAGATTGAGATTGTGAATGCTACAGAGGTTATTGAGACGGCAGAACCTCCGGTGAAAGCAATCCGTGGTAAGAAAGATTCATCCATTGTTGTTGCGATGAAGATGGTGAAGAAAGGGGAAGCAGATGCTTTTGTATCTGCAGGAAGTTCAGGAGCTGTTCTTGTTGGAGGACAGGTTCTTGTAGGCAGGATCAAAGGTGTTGAAAGACCACCGCTTGCACCACTGATTCCTACATTAAAAGGTGTTTCACTTTTGATCGATTGTGGAGCTAATGTAGACGCGCGCCCATCTCACCTGGTACAGTTTGCAAAGATGGGATCCATTTATATGGAAAGCGTTATGGGAAAGAAGAATCCGACAGTTGGTATCGTGAATATCGGTGCTGAAGAAGAGAAGGGAAATGCGCTGGTGAAAGAGACATTCCCACTGTTAAAAGAATGTCCTGACATTAATTTCATTGGAAGTGTTGAGGCACGAGATATTCCTTACGGAGCAGCAGATGTCATTGTCTGTGAAGCATTTGCAGGTAATATTATTCTGAAGCTTTATGAGGGTGTTGCAGGAGCACTGCTTAAGAAAGTGAAGAAAGGAATGCTTTCTTCTTTGCGTAGTAAGATAGGGGCACTGCTTGTGAAACCTGCTTTAAAGGGCGTACTGAAAGATTTTGATACAAGTGAGTATGGCGGCGCACCGCTTCTTGGCCTGAACGGACTTGTAGTAAAGACACATGGAAGTTCAAAGTCAAAGGAGGTATGCAACTCAATCATTCAGTGTGTTGCATTTAAGGAGCAGAAGATCAATGAGAAGATAAAAGAGGCAATTCAACAGGAGACCCTGGAAGAAAAGAAAGAAGAGAAAGAAGTCGAATAAGACAGGAGGAGTTTTACAATGACAGAATTTGAAAAACTGCAGGCAATTATTGCGGACGTACTTAATGTTTCACCGGAGACAATCACACCGGATACTACATTCGTAGATGATCTTGGAGCTGACTCTCTGGATATTTTCCAGATCATTATGGGAATTGAAGAAGATTTTGACATCGAGATCGATAACGAAGAGGCAGAGAAGATCACAACAGTGCAGGATGCTGTTGATCAGATCCAGAAAAAGAAGGCTAATGAATAATCAGATAGTGAGATGAAAAAGCCCGTTTGGGCTTTTTCGTTTATTAACACGAAGGAGGCCATTTAAATGGACAGAGTAAAAGAACTGGAACAAAAGATCGGATATGTGTTTAAAGACAAAAGCCTGATCGAACGTGCATTGATGCATAGTTCTTATACAAATGAGAAACATTTGAAGAAATATGAGTGTAATGAACGCCTGGAGTTTCTTGGAGATGCAGTATTGGAATTGGTATCAAGTGCTTATTTATTTAATGAATTTCCAAAGGTATCTGAGGGAGAACTGACAAAGACACGTGCAAGTATGGTATGTGAACCGTCTCTGGCAATGTGTGCAAGAGATATCGGACTTGGAGATTACCTGCTTCTTGGAAAAGGAGAAGAGGCGACCGGTGGAAGAAAAAGAGATTCTATCACATCTGATGCGATGGAAGCATTAATCGGTGCTATCTATCTCGACGGTGGTTTTACTAATGCAAAAGAGTTTATCCATCATTTTATTTTGACAGATTTAGAGGATAAAAAACTCTTTTATGATAGTAAAACGATCTTACAGGAGATCGTGCAGGCGAATATGACGGGGAATGTAAGTTATGAACTGATTGATGAACAGGGACCGGATCATAATAAGATTTTCGAAGTGGAAGCAAGAATCGGGGGAAAAGCCTGGGGACGTGGAAAAGGAAGCTCGAAGAAGTCAGCAGAACAGCAGGCAGCTTATGAGGCAATTCTGAATCTCAGAAAGAAAAAGTAAAGAGGACTTTATGTATTTAAAGAGTATAGAAGTGCAGGGATTCAAATCTTTTGCCAATAAGATTAAATTTGAATTTCATAACGGAATTACAGGTATTGTAGGACCGAATGGAAGTGGTAAGAGTAATGTCGCTGACGCCGTCCGCTGGGTTCTTGGAGAGCAGAGAGTGAAGCAGCTGCGTGGAGGTACCATGCAGGATGTGATTTTCTCGGGAACCGAGAACCGGAAGCCACTTAGTTATGCTTCGGTTGCAATCACATTGGATAATTCAGATCATAAACTTCCGGTAGAGTACGAAGAAGTCACTGTTACACGTAAATTGTACAGATCCGGAGAGAGTGAGTATCTGATCAATGGTTCAGCCTGCAGACTGAAAGATATCAATGAGATGTTCTATGATACAGGTATCGGTAAAGAAGGCTATTCGATTATCGGTCAGGGACAGATTGATAAGATCTTAAGCGGTAAGCCGGAAGAGAGAAGAGAACTTTTTGATGAGGCCGCCGGAATTGTAAAATATAAGAGAAGAAAGTCCCTTTCTTTGAAAAAGCTGGAGGATGAACGGCAGAATCTTACCCGTGTGAATGATATTCTTGCAGAGCTTGAGAAACAGATCGATCCTTTGGAAAGACAGTCAGAGACAGCCAGAATCTATCTGAAGATGAAAGAAGAATTAAAAACATATGACATTAATATGTTTTTGCTGGAGGAAGAGCGGCTGCAGGAACGTATTCGTGAAGTCAGTGGGAAATATGAGATTGCTTCTCAGGAGATGCAGGAATCAAATGCCCGTTATGAGAAGATGAAAGCAGAATACGAGGCAATCGAGGAAGAAGTAGATCAGATTGATCTTGCAATTGAGACTGCGAAGAACCAGATGAATGAGACGAATCTTTTAAAGCAACAGCTGGAAGGTCAGATCAATGTCCTGAAAGAGCAGATTAATACAGCCCGTATGAATGATGAGCATTATGATCATCGCCTGAGTACGATCGTCAGTGAGATAGATACAAGGCAGCAGCAGAAAAGAGAGCTTGAAGAAGAGAAGAAAAGAATTTCAGAACAGTTAGAATCAGCTAGTGGACAGGATACGGAAGCACAGCAGAGTTTAATTGAGATTCAGTCAAAGATTGCAGAACACAGTACTGAAATTGAGCAGAAGAAGCGGGAGATCATGGATCTGCTTGGAAATCGTGCTTCAACAAAAGCTAAGATTCAGCATTTTGATACGACGAAAGAACAGATTCAGACACGGAAGGCTGTCGTTGCCAGAAATATTCTTGAGATTTCGACGGTAGCAGAAGGACAGAACAACAGACTTAAGAAGTATGAAGAAGAACTTGGTCAGATCCGTGAGCGTATTCAAACCTATAAGGGTAAGATTTCCCTGAACGAACAGGAACTTGGCAAGCTTCAGAATGAGCTGAAAGAGAAGCAGGAAAAGTTACGGATCGGACAGACCGCTTATCACAGAGAGTCTTCCCGTCTGGAGTCATTAAAGAATATTACAGAGCGCTATGACGGATATGGTAACAGTATCCGAAAGGTAATGTCGAATAAAGAACGTGAGAAAGGTCTGATCGGTGTTGTAGCGGATATCATTAAGGTTGATAAGGAATATGAGATCGCTATTGAGACAGCACTTGGAGGAAGTATTCAGAATATCGTTACAGATAATGAAGATACAGCCAAGCGTATGATTGATTTCCTTAAGCGTAATAAATTCGGAAGGGCAACATTTCTTCCGCTGACAAGTATGCATGGCGGCGGAGGAATCAGGAATCCGGAAGCACTTAAAGAGCCGGGAGTGATCGGACTTGCGAATACACTGATCCATGTGGAATCAAGATTTGATGGACTGGCAGATCAGCTGCTTGGGCGTACGATCGTAGTAGACCACATCGATCACGGAATCGCAATTGCGAGAAAATACCGCCAGTCTCTGCGTCTGGTCACATTGGAAGGTGACCTGATCAATCCGGGTGGATCTATGACAGGTGGTGCATTTAAGAATTCAAGTAATCTGCTGAGCAGACGCCGCGAAATCGAAGAATTCGAAAAGACGGTTGATATGCTTAAGTCTGACATGGACGAGCTGGAAAAAGAAGTTACAGAGGCGAAGAACCGTCGTGCAGCATGCTATAGTGTGATCGATGAAGTACAGGAACATTTAAGAGAAGAATCGGTGCTGGAGAATACTGCACGAATGAATGTTGCGCAGGTACAGAGAGAACAGTTAGAATCGAAACAGCGTTACGAAGGATTTCTGAAAGAACAGAAAGCATTGCTTCAGGAGCTGGATGAAATCAATGAGAATGAAGATTCTATCCAGATGGAACTTGAGACATCAGAGAAGTTGGAAAAAGAACTGAATGAACAGATTGAAGCTTTGCAGATGCAGTTGGAGAAAGAAAGAGAGGATGAGGCTGTCCAGATGAAACAGTCTGAGGAAGTCCATCTCTCACTGGCAGGCCTGGATCAGCAGAAAATCTTTATTGTAGAAAATATTTCCCGTATAGATGAGGAAATCACCAGATATGAAAAAGAGCAGGAAGAACTTGCCGAAAATCGTGGAGATGTATCTGAGGAAATTCTGCAAAAAGAAAATGAAATCGAAGGACTCAGGAAAACGATTGAAGATTCAAAAGAACTGTTTACAGAGATTGGTGAAGAGATTAAAGTACAGAGTAAAAAACGCGAAGAACTGAATCAGAAGCACAGAGATTTCTTACGACAGAGAGAAGAACTTGCAAAGCATGTGTCAGATCTTGATAAAGAATGTTTCCGTCTGAACAGCCAGAAAGAAGGCTATGAGGAAGCGTCAGAGAAGCAGATGAATTATATGTGGGAAGAGTATGAACTCACTTACAATCACGCGAAGGAACTTCGTAATGAGACACTGACAGATCTGGCATTGATGAAGAAAAAGATCCAGGAGCTTAAGAATGAGATCCGAAAGCTTGGTTCGGTCAATGTCAATGCAATTGAGGATTACAAAAATGTATCCGAGCGTTATACATTCTTAAAAGGTCAGCATGATGATCTTGTAGAGGCAGAAGCATCTCTTGAACAGATTATTGAAGAACTGGACGTGGCGATGCGTAAGCAGTTCACAGAACAGTTTGCAAGAATTGCGACAGAGTTCAATGATGTATTCCGTCAGCTTTTTGGAGGCGGAAAGGGATCGTTGGAATTACAGGAGGATGTGGATATTCTTGAGGCAGGAATACGCATCATCGCACAGCCACCTGGAAAGAAACTGCAGAATATGATGCAGCTTTCAGGTGGAGAGAAGGCGCTGACTGCAATTGCATTACTATTTGCAATCCAGAATCTGAAGCCATCTCCGTTCTGTCTCCTTGATGAGATTGAAGCGGCACTGGATGACAACAATGTAGATCGTTATGCGAAATATTTACATAAGCTGACAAAATATACACAGTTCATTGTCATTACCCACAGACGTGGTACAATGGCAGCAGCAGACCGGTTGTATGGAATTACCATGCAGGAAAAAGGAGTATCTACACTTGTTTCTGTGGATCTGTTGGAAGATGATCTGGAAAAATAAACCTGTTTTTATTGTAAACAGGGTATTAAGAGAACAGGAGGCTGAAAATGGGAGAAGAAAAAAAGGGATTTTTTAAACGACTTGTATCCGGTCTGACAAAGACAAGAGATAATATTGTGTCCGGCATGGACAGTATTTTCCATGGATTTTCAAAGATTGATGATGACTTTTATGAAGAACTGGAAGAAACTCTGATCATGGGAGATCTTGGTGTCAGAGCAACAATGGATATCATTGAAGATTTAAAGGTTAAAGTAAAAGAGCAACATATCAAGGAACCGATTGAATGTAGACAGCTTGTGATTGACAGTATTCGTGAACAGATGGATGTCGGAGAGACAGCATATGAGTTTGAGAATCGTCAGAGTGTGGTTTTCGTGATCGGAGTAAATGGTGTTGGCAAAACAACAACGATCGGTAAACTTGCAGGAAAGCTGAAAGCACAGAATAAGAAAGTGATCCTTGCGGCAGCGGATACATTCCGTGCGGCAGCAGGAGAGCAGTTAAAAGAATGGTCCAACCGTGCTGGTGTTGAGATGATCGGCGGTCAGGAAGGCGCAGATCCGGCATCAGTTGTATATGATGCGGTTGCTGCTGCGAAAGCGAGAAGGGCAGATGTACTTCTGTGCGATACAGCCGGAAGACTTCACAATAAGAAGAACCTGATGGAAGAGCTTAAGAAGATCAATCGTGTAATTGACAGAGAGTATCCGGATGCGTTCCGTGAGACGCTGGTTGTGCTGGATGCAACGACAGGACAGAACGCACTTGCCCAGGCAAAGGAATTCAATGAAGTAACAGATATAACAGGAATTGTTCTGACAAAGATGGATGGAACAGCCAAAGGAGGAATTGCAGTAGCAATCCAGTCTGAACTTGGTATCCCGGTAAAATATATCGGTGTAGGAGAAACAATTGATGACTTGCAGAAATTTGACTCAGAGGAGTTCGTAAACGCGTTGTTTTACAGAGAGGAAGAAAGACCATGATGACATTAGAGAAATTTGAAGAAGCTAGCGAACTGGTAAAAAGGGTAACAAATCCTACAAAACTCATTTACAGTGAATACTTAAGTGCACAGACAGGAGCAAAGGTTTATTTAAAACCGGAAAATATGCAGCACACAGGAGCTTATAAGATCCGTGGTGCATATTACAAGATCAGCACACTGACAGACGAAGAAAGAAGCCGTGGACTGATCACAGCATCAGCAGGAAATCATGCACAGGGTGTTGCATTTGCAGCAAAACAGTTTGGATGCAAAGCTACGATCGTTATGCCTACAGTTACACCGCTGATCAAAGTAAACCGTACAAAAAGCTTTGGAGCAGACGTAGTACTTCATGGTGATGTTTATGATGATGCTTACGCATATGCATGTAAACTTGCAGAAGAGAACGGATATACATTCGTTCATCCGTTTAATGACCTTGATGTCGCTACAGGTCAGGGAACAATCGCAATGGAGATCGTTCAGGAACTCCCGACTGTAGATTATATCCTTGCACCAATCGGTGGAGGCGGACTGATCACAGGTGTTTCCACACTTGCCAAGATGCTGAATCCAAAGATCAAAGTAATCGGTGTAGAGCCGTCAGAAGCGGCCAGTATGACAGCAGCCCTGAAAGCAGGAGAGCCTGTAAAACTTCCATCTGCAAATACAATCGCAGACGGAACAGCTGTAAAAGAAGTTGGAGATAAAGTTGTTCCGTATGTGAAAGAGAATGTAGACGATATTCTTCTCGTAGATGATGATGAACTGATTGGTGCATTCCTTGACATGGTAGAAAACCATAAGATGATCGTAGAAAATTCAGGACTTCTTTCCGTAGCTGCATTAAAGCAGATGGACATCAAAGGAAAGAAAGTAGTCTGTGTATTAAGTGGTGGAAATATGGATGTTATCACAATGTCCTCGATCGTCCAGCACGGATTGATCCAGAGAGACCGTATCTTCTCCGTATCCGTACTCCTTCCGGATAAGCCGGGTGAACTCGCACGTGTGGCGCAGACAGTCGCAGACGTACAGGGTAACATCATTAAGCTGGAGCATAACCAGTTTGTAAGCACAAACAGAAACGCAGCAGTAGAGCTTCGTATCACAATGGAAGCATTCGGAACAGATCATAAGAAAAAGATTCTCGATACACTCGATAAAGCAGGATTCAGACCAAAACTGATCAGTGCGAAGCTGTACTAATTGACGTGTGTTTGTTGAACTTGGATTCACAACTATTTAAACAAGTACTTTTTAATAAAAACAGACGTGAGGGAGTTACTGTATTGCATCGGACACCGGCCCGCTTTACCTCATCCCTTTGACAATCTGTAACGAAAAAGCCAGAACACTCACCGTGTGTGATTCGTGTCTGGCTTTTTCTAACAGATTCTGCAAAGTGTATTCGGAACGCTCCTGCCTTAAATGTGTCCTCAACAACACAGTAACTTCCTCACTTGGCTTTTCAAAAGAGTAAGTGCTCATTCCAAATGAAATGAATCCAGAAAACAAAATACAAATTTAGTATGTGTGTAAAAAGGGAAGATTATCTTAGTCGATAAAACATCCGTTTACGTTTATCTACAGATTCTGTGATTTGTTTTCTGGATTCGTTTGATGGGAATGAAAGATCTATTTGGAATACGTATGCAAGGACAGTCCTGCTGTTGCCATGAGTACATGTAAGGCAGGAGCGTTCCGAATACACTTTGTTCAGTATGTTAATAAGAGCCAGAACAGGCACCACACACGGTAACTGTTCTGGCTCTTATGTTACATACTTTCAAAGGGATGAGGTAAAGCGGGCCGGTGCTCGTGGTAATAGCAGGGCTGGCCTTGCGACCCATTCGAAAACATTTTATGCTGATTTATTCGAATCCAAGTTTAACAAATTACAACACCCCTACAAAACGATGGAATGCCTCCAGTCCTTTTTCATCACACTTATAAACTCCGGCATCTTCGAGTACTTCGCAGAATACTTTTCCGACTTCCTGCTGAAGGATCTCTTCAACATTCTCCTCTGTGATGGATGTGTAATTCGGAAGAAATTCATCTACCCAGTCAGCGTGTTTTGCAATCTGTTCATTGCTGCGGATATCTTTTCCTGTCAAGATGTAATCTTTCAGAAGTTCCATCTCTCCTTTTAATCTTGCAGGGAGAACAGCAAGTCCCATTACTTCGATAAGACCGATGTTTTCTTTCTTAATATGGTGCAGTTTAGCATGTGGATGGTAGACACCAAGCGGGTGTTCTTCTGTGGTGATATTATTTCTCAATGTCAGGTCGAGTTCGTAGAGATCTCCACGCTTTCTTGCGATCGGTGTGATCGTGTTGTGCGGTGTACCGTCTGTCTCAGCGAAGATGAAAGCATCTTCATCTGTATAAGATCTCCATGCATTTAAAATGTGTTCAGCCAGATCAATCAGAGGTTTTACTTCTTTGCTCTGAAGACGGATAACAGACAGAGGCCATTTTACGATACCGGCAGTTACATCTTCGTAACCTTTCACAGTGAAGTGTTCAATGATCGGAGCTTTAGCCATTGCGAAAGTATAATTTCCACCCTGGAAATGATCGTGGCTTAAGATAGAACCGCCAACGATCGGAAGGTCTGCATTGGATCCCAGGAAGTAGTGTGGGAAAAGTTTGATGAAATCAAAAAGCTTTTCGAAAGCATTGCGGTCGATCTTCATTGGAACATGCTGTCCGTTGAATACGATGCAGTGCTCGTTATAGTATACATAAGGGGAGTACTGGAATCCCCAAGGGTTATCCTGAATTGTGATCGGGATGATTCTATGGTTCTCACGAGCCGGATGATCAAGGCGTCCTGCATATCCTTCGTTTTCCATACAGAGCTGACATTTTGGATAGGAAGAGGATTTTGCTTTTCCTGCTGCTGCAATCGCTTTTGGATCTTTCTCTGGTTTGGAAAGATTGATTGTAATGTCAAGAGTGCCGTATTTTGTGTCAACCGTCCATTTGCGATCCTTAGCAATACGGTATCTGCGGATATAATCACTGTCCTGGCTTAATTTGTAATAATAATCAGTAGCTGTCTCCGGAGAAACTTTGTATTTTTCCCAGAAAGTCTGCTGGATCTGTGATGGGCGTGGCATCAGGGTATTCATCAGTTTGGTGTCAAATAAATCACGGTAGCCGATGCTGTTTTCAATGATTCCGCGTTCTGCGGCGATATCTAAAAGTTCTGCAAGAATGTCTTCCAGAACAAGATTGTTCAGATCACAGTCAACATCTTCATAGTTATCTTCGTGGAACAGATCCAGAAGAAGATTCGTTGTATAAATTCTTTCGGATTCCGGAGTGATTCCGGTATTGATTCCGTACTGTACTAATTTTTTGATCGCATCATAAAGCATATGTCAAGGACCTCCTTAAATTAAGGAATGCCAATGGCATTCCTATAACAAAATATACGTTACTTCATATCTGATCTCAGTAGAGACGAGTATTAGTCGAGACGAGAAGCACCGTCTCCGATATCTACTGTGTAGAACTCGGCTTCATGTCCTACTTTTTCAAGATATGTTTTTCCGATGGTTTCGATAAATGTATCTATGGATTCATTTTTTACGATGCTGACTGTGCAACCGCCAAATCCGCCGCCTGTGATACGGGAACCAAGAACACCAGGAATCTTCCATGCAAGGTCTACAAGGATATCAATCTCTTCACAGGATACATCATAATCATCACGCAGTGAAATGTGAGACTGATTCATTAATTTTCCGAATCTTTCAATGTCTCCAGCTTTCAGTGCTGTAACAGCATCGATTGTACGCTGGTTTTCGTATACAGCATGTTTTGCACGCTGTAACTGGATCTCATCTTTGATCAAGGATTTGTGTGCCTCGAATTCTTCAGGAGTAAGATCGCCAAGTGCCTGAATGTCAAGTTCGCTCTGAAGTGCTTTCAGTGCAGCAGCACATTCGTTTCTTCTGTCGTTATAAGCAGAATCAACAAGACTATGCTTTACTTTACTGTTTGTGATCACGATCTTGGCACCATCAAGAACGCAAGGTGCATATTCGTAGCTTAAATCACTTGTGTCAAGGAAAATTGCGTGGTCCTTTTTACCCATGGCAACAGCAAACTGATCCATGATACCACAGTTGCATCCATTGAAGTTATTCTCAGAATACTGGCCGATCAGTGCAAGATCTGTCATGGAAAGATCTTTGATCTCGAACAGGTCTGTCAGGATCACACCAGTGAGAACTTCAAGGGAAGCAGAAGAGGAAAGTCCGGAACCGTTCGGGATATTTCCCCAGATTACCATATCAAAACCACTTGTGATTGTATGTCCTTTTTCTTTGAACGCCCACACTACACCAAGCGGATAGTTTGCCCAGTTGTATTCTTTTTTATTTGTCAGATCATCAAGAGATGCTTCTACAACACCAAAGGAGTCCAGATTCATGGAATAAAGATGGATCTTGTTATCCTCTCTTTTGCGTGCGGCACCGTAAGTACCAAGTGTCAGTGCACATGGAAATACATGTCCACCGTTATAATCTGTGTGTTCACCAATCAGATTCACGCGTCCAGGAGAAAAGTAAAAACGAGCTCCTTCGGAATCACCAAAAAGTTCTGCAAACATATCAAACAATTTTTTCTTCATCATTATTTACCTCCATTTAAAGTAATCGTATCGATCTGATTTATTTATATTTATTATAGCGTTAACGAGTGGAAACGTCTATAAAAAATACGTGCTGTGGTATGTAATAATGTTGCATTAAAAAGACGAGATGTTATAATAATGATGATGAGGATTGCGGGAATTGCATAGCAATGGAGCAATCCGGTTACAGCAGTGAGTGGCAAAATTTTCTTTTGGCACTCACATCATAGATCACAGGATACGGGAAAGGAGCCGGAAGATGGCAGAGACTTACAAACATTCGTATAAGTCAGGAGAAATTCTGATGACTTCGCTGTCTGTATATAACACGGGATATCAAAGGTGTGAAGCAGGATATCAGTGGGGACCCGGAGTCAGGGATCATTATTGTATCCATCATATTTTATCAGGAACAGGATACTATACAGTTGGAGAAAAGACATGGAAATTAGAAGCCGGAGATACTTTTATCTTATATCCGGGCGTGGAAGTAAAGTATTATGCCGATCAGCAGGAGCCATGGGAATATGCCTGGGCAGGATTCATGGGGACGGATGCGGCATCGATCATTCGAAATACAGGTTTTTTGAAAGAACGTCCTTTTTTAAAAAGAGGAAATGTGCCGGATGACCAGATTCGGAATGGATTGGAACAGATTTATAATGCAAAGGGCAATGGGTATGAAGAAGCGGTTGCCATGACAGGAGCACTTTACAGTCTTCTGTCAGTCTTTATGCACTATCATGAAGGGGAAGATCAGGAAAGAGATGCAAAGCTTTTGTATGTAGAAAAGGCAGAAAACTATATAGAAACCAATTATTCTTATCCCGTGACGGTGGAAGATATTGCAGACTATGTAGGAATCAGCAGAAGTCATCTGTTCCGCTCTTTTCAGACCTATATGAATTGTTCGCCAAAAGAATATCTGACAGAATACAGAATCCAGCAGGCTTGCCGTCTGTTGAAAGAGACGGGGCTGTCGGTTTCGGCGATTGCATATTCTGTTGGTTTTGAGAATAATCTTTATTTTTCGAAGGCATTCCGGAAAGTGAAGAAGACAAGTCCGACGGAATACAGAGAAAAGCATAGAAAAAAGAAGGAATGATGCCGAGGTGCAGGACATAAGAATAGAGTAAGAATGTCAAAGGCGGGAAGCTGTCATGATGTCTGGAAAAAGATGGGGTTATGTAGTACAGTTTTTCTGTCTTCTGGTGTTTTTGGGTATGTCCCCATTTCTGATAAAGATGGATGGGAGAAAAACAAGGAGCGTTTCATCTGATTCAGTGCGAAGTCAGAATGTATCAGATGAGGTAAAACCGGTTGTTGCGCTTACATTTGATGACGGGCCAAATGCATCCTCGACCCCGATTCTACTGGATGGATTGAAGGAACGTAAAGTGCGGGCAACCTTTTTCCTGATCGGCGAAAATGTAGAAAAAGACGAGAATGAAAAAATTGTGAAAAGAATGTATGAAGAAGGTCATTTGATCGGAAATCATACTTATACGCATTGCAATCTGTCAAAGCTGGAAACGGGAGAAGCAAAGAAAGAACTGGAACAGACAGATACAGTGATTGAAAAGATAACGGGAAAACAACCGGTGTTCGTAAGAGCGCCTTACGGGGAACTCCCGGCGGACAGCGAACAAGATCTGAACAGAATATATATCGGATGGACGGTGGATCCGCTGGACTGGATGACCGAAGATGCAGGGGCGGTTGTAAAAACAGTTGTGGAAGAGATAAATCCGGGAGATGTTATTTTATTACATGATTGTTATCCTTCTTCTGTGCAGGCAGCTATACGGATTGTAGATTTGCTGCAGGGAAAAGGCTATGAGTTTGTGACAGTGGATCATCTGATTATGGATTGAAGATGTGAATATAAGATTGAAAACAGGAGAGAAACATGGATTTATTTGATTATATGAGAGAGACAAATAAAGAGAAGGAATCCCCGCTTGCATCCAGGATGCGTCCGGTGACACTGGATGAAGTAGTGGGACAGAAGCATATCATAGGAAAAGATAAATTGCTTTACCGGGCAATTAAGGCAGATAAGCTGAGTTCTTTGATTTTTTACGGACCTCCGGGAACAGGAAAGACAACACTGGCAAAGGTGATCGCACATACAACCAGCGCAGAGTTCAAACAAATCAATGCGACAGTTGCCGGAAAGAAAGATATGGAAGAAGTAGTGAAAGAAGCAAAAGATCTGCGGGGAATGTATGGAAAGAAGACGATTCTTTTTATTGATGAGATTCATCGCTTTAATAAAGGGCAGCAGGATTATCTGCTTCCATTTGTGGAAGATGGAACGTTGATCCTGATTGGCGCAACAACGGAGAATCCTTATTTTGAGGTAAATGGAGCTTTGATTTCGAGATCAAGTATTTTTGAATTGCGTCCACTGGAGAAGACGGATATTAAGGAACTGCTTCTCCGTGCAGTGAATGATACTGAGAAAGGTCTTGGAAGCTTTCATGCAGTGATAGAAGATGATGCACTTGAATTTTTGGCAGATGTGTCAGGTGGAGATGCAAGAAACGCACTGAATGCGATTGAACTGGGTGTACTGACAACGGACAGAAGCGAAGATGGACAAATTCATATTACTCTGGATGTTGCGTCAGAATGCATCCAGAAACGAGTGGTGAATTATGACAAAAAAGGAGATAACCATTACGATATTATCTCTGCATTTATTAAGAGCATGCGCGGCTCAGATCCGGATGCAGCGGTCTTTTATCTTGCAAAGATGTTGTATGCAGGAGAAGATGTGAAGTTTATAGCGAGAAGAATTATGATCTGTGCATCTGAAGATGTTGGAAATGCGGATCCGATGGCACTTACTGTTGCGGTTGCGGCTGCACAGGCAGTTGAGCGGATCGGAATGCCGGAATCTCAGATCATTCTTTCACAGGCGGTGACTTATGTGGCATCTGCACCAAAGAGTAATTCTGCCGTTAATGCAATATTTGCAGCGAATGATGCAGTACGGAACAATAAAACAACGGTTCCGACACACCTTCAGGATGCACATTATAAAGGTGCACAGAAATTAGGACACGGAATAGGATATAAGTACGCACATGATTATCCAGATCATTATGTGGATCAGCAGTATCTTCCGGATGAAATAAAAGACGCCAGGTTCTATGAACCCGGCGACCTTGGTTATGAGAAACAGATCAAGGAGCGTTTACAGAAGCTGCGAGAGCAGTAAAGCGTAAATCTCCTGATTCTTTCGATTCCAGTTATTTACAATGGCTTCTGCCTCAGTCTGAGTTGGCACAGTGAGTGTCATATCGATGAGGTGGGAGCCATTTTCTAAAATCTGGCATTTTACTTCATATTCATGGTTTGTATTCAGATAGTAATCTGATTTAACAGAAACCTCTTCTTTCAGATCATATTTTTTCTCATTGATAAAATTATCAATTTCCTGACGAATCTCAGGAGAAATTTTATTTCTGAAATAGTTGATCGTAGCAGCCCCTTCTTCTGTGAGATTATAAAGCGTACGATTATGTGTCAGCTCAATTTTCAGAAGCCCGGAATCCGTTAATTCTGCAAGTGCAGACTGAAGACGGAAATAAGTTGTATACCCTTTGTCCAGAATGAATTCTGATATCTGGGAAGTTGTAAGCGGAAAATCGACTCTATCCAACATGTACAACACGATCAGTTTATATAATGTAAATGTTTCAGCCATAATACTCCTTTCCCTGGTACAAGTCATGATCTTTCATATATTTGTGGATCTGATTTAAAACAGTTCGTTTTGCGCCTGTCCACAGAGGTGCGATCAAGAGATCCTTCGGTCCGTCACCGGTCAGTCGGTGAATGACGATTTCCGGACGTAAATGCTGGACACATTCAGTGAGCAGACGGATGTATTCGTCCGCATCCGGGATATGAAAAGCAGGACCGGTATAGGCAGGATCTGAAAGACTTTTCTGATACTCAACTGCAAGATCAGTTCCTTTCAAAATGTGGAGAAGCTGTAGCTTGATTCCGTCAATATCTGAATGATTCAGATAATCGATCGTCTCAAGCATCATTTCGTGAGTCTCTCCGGGCAGAAATAAAATGACATGTACGATAACAGTCAGATTCCGGCGTTTCAGTTCATGCACAGCAGTATCAAATACCTCTAAAGGATAGCCTCTGCGAATGTATCTGGCGGATTCTGGGTGAATGGTTTGAAGACCAAGTTCAACCCAGACAGGCTTAATCTGATTCAATTCATCTAAAAGTTCCAGAACATCAGAATCTAAACAGTCAGGGCGGGTTGCGATTGCAAGTACTTTCACATCGGGGTCCTCAATTGCTTCTGTAAAAACTTTCCGCAAATATTCTATGGGGGCATAGGTACTCGTAAAGGCCTGGAAATATGCGATATAAGCATGCACCGGACGCTTTCTGGCAAGAATGGCTTTCCCTTCTGCAAGCTGTTCTGTAATTGTTTTGCAGGCAGAACCGGCAAAATCTCCAGAACCCATACCACTGCAGAAAATACAGCCACCATATCCGATCTTACCATCACGGTTCGGACAAGTCATACCGCCGTTCAATGCAATGCGATATACTTTCTCTCCAAACTGAGATTTCAATGCATAGTCAAGAGAGTGGTAGCGCTTCTCTCCCCACATATTAGATTAAATCCTTAATTGCTTTGCTTACTGTGTCTGCTACACGAGGATCAAAGGCTTCCGGAAGAATGTTGTTTTCGTTCAATTCTTCTTCCGGAACAAGACCTGCGATTGCATTGGCAGCGGCAAGTTTCATTTCTTCTGTAATCTGTGTGGCACGTCCTTCTAATGCACCTTTGAAAATACCAGGGAATGCAACAACATTGTTTACCTGGTTCGGGAAGTCAGAACGTCCTGTTCCGACAACTTTGGCACCTGCTTCTTTTGCAAGGTCAGGCATGATCTCCGGTACAGGGTTCGCCATGGCGAACAGAATCGCATCCTTATTCATGGAAGCAACCATCTCTTTAGAAACAATATTCGGAGCAGAAACACCAACGAAAATATCAGCACCTTTTAATGCATCGGCAAGTGTTCCTGTGCGTTCTTCCAGATTTGTAACTTCAGTCATCTGCTGCTGCATCCAGTTCAGGTTCGGTGAGTTCTTGGAAATGATTCCGTTGATGTCACACATTGTAATATGAGGGAAACCATAAGTGAGAAGCAGCTTTGTGATAGCAACTCCGGCAGATCCGGCTCCATTCACTACAATACGGCAATCTTCCTTTTTCTTTCCAGTTACTTTCAGGGCATTGATGATTCCGGCGAGGACAACGATAGCTGTTCCGTGCTGGTCATCATGGAAAACCGGAATGTTCAGAAGTGCTTTCAGGCGTGTTTCGATTTCGAAACAGCGTGGAGCTGAAATATCTTCCAGGTTGATTCCACCGAAAGCCGGTGCGATGTTGACTACAGATTTAATGATCTCTTCTGTGTCCTGTGTATCCAGACAGATCGGAACTGCATTGACACCACCGAATTCCTTGAACAGGACCGCTTTTCCCTCCATAACCGGCATAGCAGCAAGTGCACCGATGTTTCCAAGACCAAGAACAGCACTTCCGTCAGATACAACAGCAACTGTATTGGCTTTCATAGTGTATTTATATGCGGCTTCAGGATCCTGTGCGATCACCTTACAAGGTTCAGCAACACCCGGAGTATAAGCGATGGCAAGATCTTCTCTTGAGTTGACATGCGCCTTTGCGGTTGTCTCTATCTTACCATTCCATTCTTCATGCATTTTTAAAGCTTTTTCATTGTTTGTCATGATTTTATACCTCTCTGATTTGATTGAATTAATGATACCACTGAAAAAGGAAACACGCAAGTACAGGAAAACAGAGAAAAGTTCAAAAAGTTCTTTCTTTTTAGAAAAATATACTGTATAATAACACCATATTTAAAGCAAATTTCCATTAAAGTCGAATCAGACTTGTATTCCCGAAGTATGAATGAATAATCCAGTATGTGAAAAGGGCACATGTGAAGTGGATTGACAGAACAAATTTACCTGAAAAGAAAGGAAAAGAATATGACACGAGAAAAATATGAATCATTGCCGCTGGCAACATTGAAAGAACTTGCAAAAGCAAGAAAGATGAGAGGTGTTTCTACATTAAAGAAAGGCGATCTGATCGATGCAATGCTTGAGCTGGATGAGCAGGAAGAGCAGAAAGAGGCAGCAGAAGAAGCGAGAGAAGAAGTAAAAGAAGAGAAAAAAGAAGAGACAGATATTGAACAGTTGGACAGTGGTTTTACAGCAAACGGAATCCTTGAGGTGCTTCAGGATGGATATGGATTCATTCGTTCTGACAATTATCTTCCGGGAGATGGAGACGTCTATGTTGCTCCTTCCCAGATTCGCAGATTCGGACTTAAAACAGGCGATATCCTGACAGGAAATACAAGAGTTAAGACGCAGGGAGAAAAGTTCAGTGCACTTCTTTATGTGTCTACGATCAATGGACTGCGCCCGGCAGAGGCAATGAAGAGAAAGAACTTTGAAGACCTGACTCCGATTTTCCCGAATCAGAGAATCCGTCTGGAGAATCCGGGCTGTACAACAGCAATGCGTATTGTTGATCTTGTTTCCCCTATTGGAAAGGGACAGAGAGGTATGATTGTATCTCCACCGAAAGCAGGAAAAACTACATTATTAAAAGAAGTTGCATTATCTGTACAGAAGACAGAACCGAATATGCATCTTCTGATTCTGTTGATCGATGAACGTCCGGAAGAGGTAACTGATATTCGTGAGGCAATTGAAGGTCCGAATGTAGAGGTGATTCATTCTACATTTGATGAACTTCCGGAGCATCACAAACGAGTATCAGAAATGGTTATCTCAAGAGCAAAACGTCTGGTAGAGCATGGAAAAGACGTTATGATTCTTCTTGACAGCATCACAAGACTTTCAAGAGCATATAACCTGATCGTTCCACCATCAGGAAGAACACTTTCCGGTGGTCTTGATCCGGCAGCACTTTACAGTCCAAAGCGTTTCTTCGGAGCAGCAAGAAATATGAGAGAAGGTGGAAGCCTTACGATTCTTGCAACAGCACTGGTTGATACAGGAAGCAAGATGGATGATGTTGTTTATGAAGAATTTAAGGGGACAGGTAACATGGAACTGATGCTTGACAGAAAGCTTCAGGAGAAAAGAGTGTTCCCGGCAATTGATATTCCAAAATCAGGAACAAGAAGAGAAGATCTTCTTCTTACAAAGGAAGAACAGGATGCAGTTTATATTATGAGAAAAGCAATGAACGGCATGAAATCAGAAGAGGCAGTGGACAATCTTTTGAATATGTTTTCCCGTACAAAAACAAACGAAGAGCTTGTTCAGCAGATTATCCGTCAGAAATTTATCTAAAAAGGTATTGCATTATTAAAAAATGTGTGATACAATTAGAAAGCTGTTTAGAGAAAATAATAAGTAATTTAAAAATAGAGAGGTGAAAATCATGCGCGAAGGTATCCATCCTAATTATTATCAGGCAACTGTAACATGCAACTGTGGAAACACATTTGTTACAGGATCTACAAAGGAGAACATCCACGTAGAAATCTGCTCCAAGTGTCATCCATTCTACACAGGTCAGCAGAAAGCAACACAGGCTCGTGGCCGTGTTGATAAGTTCAATAAGAAATACGGTATTAAATAAGAAATACGAAGTGATGAGGGCTGAGGTGGAAATCTCAGTCCTCTTTGTGTTTAGGAGAAATATATGAAATCATCGAATATAGGCGGCCAGGCAGTGCTGGAAGGCATTATGATGAAGAATCGGGAAACATATTCTGTTGCCGTCCGGAAACCAGATGGAGAGATTGAAGTTGATATTCAGGAATACAAAGGAGTTCTCCCATGGAAGGCACCGCAAAAGATTCCTTTCATTCGGGGGATTTTTAATTTTGTGGATTCTCTTGTGCTGGGAATGAAGACATTGACTTATTCTGCAAGTTTTTTTGAAGACGAGGAAGAAGAAATTCTTACAGAAGATGAGGCAAGAAAGCAGGAGAAGAAGGAAAAACTGATCATGAATCTGACAGTTGTGGTTTCTGTCTTGATTGCGGTTGGTATTTTTATGGTTCTTCCGTATTATCTGAGTAGTATTATAGAAAAGCATACCTCTTCACATCTTGTAATGACTGTTTTAGAAGGTGTGATCCGCGTTGCTATTTTCCTGATCTATATTGTTCTGATTTCCAGAACAAAGGATATTAAGAGAACATTTATGTATCACGGGGCAGAGCATAAATGTATTAATTGCATCGAACATGGATTGGAATTAAATGTAGAAAATGTACGGAAGAGTTCCAAACAACATAAGAGATGTGGAACGAGCTTCCTTTTCTTTGTCATGATCGTAAGCATTATTGTCTGCTTTTTTATTACGGCAAAGTCCCAGATTGTGAGAGTACTTCTTCGGATCGCCCTGCTTCCGTTGATTGCAGGAATCTCTTATGAATTGATCCGTCTGGCAGGAAACAGCGATCATCCGGTAATCAATGTACTTAGTAAACCGGGACTCTGGGTTCAGAATCTGACAACAAAAGAACCGGATGACAGTATGATCGAGGTTGGGATCAAAGCAGTGGAAGCAGTGTTTGACTGGAAGACATGGCAGGAGGAGAACCTGAAGCAATGAGAACAGAATCAGACAAGAGGACAGTGTATAAAACAGATTGCAGCGATTCAATAAGTTTGAAAAATGCATATAAAGAAGGAAAAGAAATTCTTGCGAAAGCAGGAATTACAGAGGCAGATCTGGATGCGTGGTATCTGTTGGAATTTGTGACAGGGATTACGAAAGCTCGCTATTATATGGATCCGGATCAGAGCATGGATCCGGAAGCATGGGAAAAGTATAAAGAATATCTTGAAAAAAGAAGAAATCATATTCCATTGCAGCATATTACAGGAAGTCAGGAATTTATGGGGCTTGAATTTCTGGTGAATGAACATGTGCTGATTCCAAGACAAGATACAGAAGTGCTTGTGGAAGAGGCACTGGAGATAATGAAACAAGAGATATTCAGATCAAAAGGTTGTTTGCAACTGTTGGATATGTGTACCGGGTCAGGATGTATTCTTCTGAGCGTAATGCATTATGCAGAACAAAAGGGTATATTTATAGAAGGAACAGGTGTTGACTTTTCGGAGCAGGCTCTTATGGTAGCGCAGAAAAATGAAAAACATTTGAGAAGCACGAAAAAGGATGAGAATGGAAAAGTGAACTGGATTTTGAGTGATCTTTTTGAAAATGTCAGTGAAACCTATGATATGATCTTATCAAACCCACCTTATATCAGAACAGCAGAAATTGAGAAGCTTCAAGACGAAGTGAAACTTCACGATCCATTCAGTGCATTGGATGGGAAAGAAGACGGATTGTATTTCTACCGGAAGATTGTTACTGATGCAAAACAATTCCTGAAAACAGGAGGAATACTTGCTTTCGAGATTGGATATGACCAGGGCAAAGAAGTTTCTGATCTTATGAAAAAAGCAGGATATGACAAGGTGTTCGTAAAAAAGGACCTGGCAGGACTTGACCGCATCGTCTGTGGCGTGTACTATTAAAAAGATAAAGAAGATAAAAAATAGAAGAGGATATAGAACTATGTTTGACAGATTAGAGGATTTGGTAATTCGTTACCAGGAAGTAATGGGTGAACTTCAGGAGCCGGATGTGGCAAATGATCCGGAACGTTTCCGTAAGCTGATGAAAGAGCAGAGTGATCTTGCACCAATCGTTGAAGCTTATCAGGAATATAAGAACTGTAAGCAGAATGTAGAAGAGAGTCTGATGATCCTGGAAGAAGAATCAGATGAAGAGATGCGTGAGCTTGCAAAAGAAGAGTTGAATGAATCTAAAGCCAGAATTGAAGAATTGGAGCAGGAACTTAAGATTCTTCTTCTTCCGAAGGATCCGAATGATGATAAGAACGTTATCGTTGAGATCCGTGCCGGTGCAGGTGGAGATGAGGCTGCACTTTTTGCGGCAGAAATTTATCGTATGTATGTGCATTATGCAGACAGCCGTAGATGGAAGACAGAGATGATCTCTCTGAATGAGAATGGAATCGGCGGATTTAAAGAGTGTGTATTCATGATCACAGGACAGGGAGCATATTCCCGTATGAAGTACGAAAGTGGAGTACATCGTGTACAGCGTGTGCCGGAGACAGAAAGTGGCGGAAGAATTCATACTTCAACAATTACTGTAGCCGTAATGCCTGAGGCAGAAGAAGTTGATGTTGTAATCGATGAGAAGGATATCCGTATCGATGTAATGCGTGCATCAGGAAATGGTGGACAGTGTGTCAATACAACGGACTCTGCGGTACGACTGACTCATTACCCGACTGGAATCGTGATCTACAGCCAGACAGAGAAATCACAGCTGCAGAATAAAGAGAAGGCATTCCGACTGCTTCGTTCCAAACTGTATGACCTGGAGCTTGAGAAGAAACAGGCTTCTGAGGCAGCAGAGAGAAGAAGTCAGATTGGTACAGGAGATCGTTCTGAGAAGATCAGAACTTATAATTTTCCACAGGGAAGAGTAACAGATCATAGAATCAAGCTGACACTTCATAAACTGGATAGCATTCTGAATGGTGATCTGGATGAAGTGATCGACAGCCTGATTGCAGCGGATCAGACAGCGAAGCTTGCAAAGATGGAGGAGTAGTACAAGGATGATACCGGAATTCAAACGACCGGAACTGGAAGACAAAGAACTGATTGACTATTATTTTGCACAGGCTCCAAGCAGAAGCTGCGAGAGAACATTTGCGAATGTATATCTCTGGTCCAGACAGTATAAAGTGAAATATGCAATCCTTCATAATGCACTTGTATTTCGTGATGAAGGAGATGGGCATACTTATGCTTACCCTGTAGGAAAGCCGGAAGCCGTCAAAGCTGCACTGGAAGAATTGATGAAGATCTGCGAGGATGAAGACTGTGAATTCGGTCTTTACTGTGTGACACCGGAGAATTTTTCACAGATGGAAGAGTGGTATCCGGGACAATTCCGGATTGAATATGACAGAGATCAGGCAGATTACATCTATGAGACGGAGAAGCTTGCAACACTTGCAGGAAAGAAACTTCACGGAAAGCGAAACCATATTAATAAGTTTAAGCAGCTTTATCCAGACTGGTCTTACGAATCACTCAGTGATGAGAATGTAGAAGCGTGCTTTCAGATGGCTCTGAAGTGGAGAAATTCGAATGGATGTAATGATGATCCTGAGAAGAACGCAGAGATGTGCGTTTCGTTGAATTCCCTCCGTTTATACAAAGAACTCGGCTTTAAAGGCGGAGTGTTGAAAAATGGCGAAAAAATTGTTGCTTTTACAGTAGGGGAAGAACTGTGCAAGGATACATTTGTTGTTCATATTGAGAAAGCATTTGCAGATGTACAGGGAGCATACCCTATGATTAATCAGCAGTTTGTTGAACATGAATGTATGGATTACACTTATGTGAACAGAGAAGATGATGCCGGGGAAGAAGGACTTCGTAAGGCAAAATTATCTTATCGCCCGGCTTTTTTGGAAGAGAAAGGGTTTGTGACGAGAATAGGAGGACAGCAATGATTTCAAAAAAAATGGAAAACATGGTAGCGAACAGTTCTGCAATCCGTGCAATGTTTGAAGAGGGCAACCGTCTTGCAGCAAAATACGGAGCAGAGAATGTATTTGACTTCAGTTTGGGAAATCCGAATGTTCCGGCACCGGAAGCGGTAAAGAAAGCAATGATCGAGATCCTTTCCGAAGAGGATCCGATCGTGCTTCACGGTTATACGAACAGCAATGCAGGTTATGAGGATGTGAGACAGGCAGTTGCTGATTCTTTAAATGAACGCTTTGGAACAAACTTTGCTTCCCGCAATATTACGATGACAGTCGGAGCAGCAGGAGGTCTTAATGTGATTTTGAAATCACTGCTGAATCCAGGTGATGAAGTTGTTGTGTTTGCTCCTTATTTTGGAGAATACAGAAGCTATGCGGATAATTATGACGGTGTGATCGTGGAGATATCTCCGGATACAGAGACATTCCAGCCAAAGCTTGATGAGTTTGAGAAAAAGCTGTCGCCAAAGACAAAGGCAGTCATCGTTAATACGCCGAATAATCCGACAGGTGTTGTTTATTCCGAAGAGACGATCCAGAAGCTGGCAGCGATTCTTGAGAAGAAACAGAAAGAATTTGGAACAGAGATTTATCTGATTTCAGATGAACCATACAGAGAACTTGCTTATGACGGAGTGGAAGTTCCATATCTCACAAAGTATTATGCAAATACAGTTGTAGGATATTCTTTCAGTAAATCACTTTCTCTTCCGGGAGAACGTATCGGTTATCTTGTAATTCCGGATGAAGTGGCAGACAGTGAGAAACTGAACGCCGCAGCTAACGTTGCAACGAGAATTCTTGGATTTGTCAATGCACCGACACTGCAGCAGAAAGTGGTGAAGGCATGTCTGAATGAGAAGACAGATATTTCATATTATGACAGAAACAGAGAGACTCTTTATAATGGATTGAAAGAACTTGGATTTGAGTGCATCAAACCGGAAGGAGCATTTTATCTCTTTGTAAAATCACCGGTTGCAGATGAAAAAGAATTTTGTAATACCGCGAAGAAATACAATATTCTGATCGTTCCGGGAAGCTCTTTTGGATGTCCCGGATATGTCAGAATGGCGTATTGTGTAGCATATGAAACAATTGTAAATGCACTTCCCAAATTTGCGGAGCTTGCGAGAGAGTATAGATAGAGGTAGTACCATGGCTGTAAGAGAAGAACTTTTGAGAAATATACGTAGCGTAGAACCATATGTACCGGGCGAGCAGCCACAGCATAAGGTTGTGAAACTGAATACAAATGAGAATCCATATCCACCGGCACCGGGAGTGGAACGTGTTCTGAAAGAGATGGACACAGACCGTTTTCGCCTGTATCCAGATCCAACTGCGGACGAACTCGTTGGAAGTCTCGCAGATTATTATGGTGTAGGGAAAGACCAGGTCTTTGTAGGAGTTGGATCTGATGATGTGATTTCGATGTGTTTCCTTACATTTTTTAATTCAGATCTCCCAATTCTCTTCCCGGATATTACATATTCGTTTTATAAAGTCTGGGCAGAATTATATCGGATTCCTTATCACTGTCCAGAACTTGATGAAAACTTTAAGATTGTGAAAGAGGATTATTATGCTGAAAACGGCGGAATTATTTTCCCGAATCCAAATGCGCCGACAGCAATTTATGAAGATCTTGAATTTGTAGAAGATATCTTAAAGCAGAACAGGAATTCTATCGTGATCGTAGATGAGGCGTATATTGATTTTGCGGGAAGATCTGCGATGGAACTGATCGATAAATATGATAATCTTATTGTGACACAGACTTTCTCAAAGGCAAGAAGTATGGCTGGTATGCGAATCGGATATGCAATCTCGAATCCAGATCTGATCCGCTGCCTGAATGATGTGAAATATTCTTTTAACTCTTATACGATGAATCAGACAGCTCTTGCCTGTGGTGTGGAAGCGGTTGAAGACAAGGCATATTTTGAAGAAGGAGTTCGTAAAATAGTTGAAACAAGAGAATGGGCAAAAGAAGAGCTCAGGAAACTTGGTTTTGTTTTCCCGGATGCAAAGGCGAATTTTATTTTCGCAAGACATCCAGAGGTTGATGCGAATGAACTTTTCCAGGCTTTGAAAGAGAATAATATCTTTGTCAGACATTGGAATGCACCACGAATCGATCAGTATCTGAGAATTACAATTGGTACAAGAGAAGAGATGGAGAGGCTTTTTGATTTTTTGAGAACATATATAAAGGAGAAATAACTGAATGAGTGAAGCTTTGATCAACTGGTTTATGGTGACACTGGGCGGAAAGGTCGGTAAGGAATTTATTCTCTTCCTGATCTCAATGGTTCCGATTCTGGAATTGCGTGGAGGACTGCTTGCAGCAGGACCGGCATTTTTGAATGTGGAACTTGCAAAAGCAGTACCTATCTGTGTGATTGGAAATCTTGTTCCAATTCCATTCATCCTTTTACTGATTACAAAGATCTTTGACTGGATGAAAGGAACGAAGCGTTTGAAGCCGATGGTGGAGAAGCTGGAGAAGAAGGCAATGAGTAAAAGTGACAAGATAGAGAAATATGAATTCTGGGGTCTTGTACTTTTTGTTGGAATTCCTCTTCCTGGAACAGGAGCGTGGACAGGATCACTGATCGCAGCTCTGCTTGGAATCCGCTTTAGAAAAGCTTTTCCGGCAGTTGTTGTTGGTGTCTGCCTCGCAGCATTTATTATGTCAGTCATTTCCTATGGAATTATTGGCGGTATTTTTGGATAAGATAAATATGCAAAGGAAGTGATTCTTATGTTACTGAAAGATAATGAAGAAAAGAGAAATATAGCCTGGAGAACAGTTATGACGGTTACTTCAGTTCTGATTATTCTGATCGTTGTTTTTTTCGCTGTGAAGCTTTTTACTTCCAATCCTCTGACAGGAAATTGGGAGAACACAGATGATGGAATGAAGTTGACGATCAAGAATAACGGAACAATGGATATTGTGCAGACTTTGGACGAGAGTACAGTCAGCGTTCCTGTTGATTATACAATTGATATGGAACATAAGCGTTTTGCAATTCATGTGAACGAAGAAAAGATAGCAAAACAGGCTGAAAAAACAAAAGACTGTTCCAAACAGGAGCTTCAGGATATTGCGGATGTGATGGAAGGAGCTTACGAATACAGCGTGGAACAGAACGTACTGACACTGACTGATTCAGAATATGGAAGTCAGAAGACATTTGAAAAAAGTGGAAAGTAAACGGTGATTCTGCCTCAGCAGATGACACAGAAAGAACTTGCAGAGCAGTGGAAACAGGGGGTACAGATCATGTACAGAAATCAGACGAAAGAAGTAAGAATTGGGGATGTTGTGATTGGGGGAGACCATCCGATAGCAATCCAGTCTATGACAAATACAAGGACAGAAGATGTAGAAGCCACAGTGGAGCAGATCCTGCGTCTGGAAAAAGCAGGATGTGAGATCATCCGCTGTACAGTTCCGACAATGGAGGCTGCAAAAGCAATCAAAGAGATTAAAAAACAGATTCATATTCCGCTTGTTGCAGACATTCATTTTGATTATAAGATGGCAATCGCAGCAATTGAGAATGGAGCTGATAAGATTCGTATCAATCCGGGGAATATCGGTGCAAAAGAACGGGTACAGGCAGTAGTAGACAAAGCGAAAGAGTACAATGTTCCAATCCGTGTCGGCGTAAACAGTGGTTCTCTTGAGAAACATCTGCTTGAGAAATATGGTGGTGTTACTGCAGAAGGGATCGTGGAGAGTGCGTTGGATAAAGTTCATCTGATCGAGTCTATGGGATATGACAACCTTGTTGTCAGCATTAAATCTTCTGATGTTCTGATGTGTGTGAAGGCGCATGAGCTGATCGCTAAGGAATGCCCATATCCGCTTCATGTTGGAATTACAGAGTCTGGAACTGTATATTCAGGAAATGTGAAATCTTCTGTAGGACTTGGAATCATTCTCCATGAGGGAATCGGTAATACAATCCGTGTTTCCCTGACAGGAGATCCGGTAGAAGAGATCCGTACAGCAAAACTGATTCTTAAGACACTTGGACTTCGCAAGGGAGGTATTGAAGTTGTATCCTGTCCGACTTGTGGAAGAACAAGAATTGATCTGATCAAGCTTGCAAACCAGGTAGAAGAGATGGTAGCAGACATTCCGCTTGATATTAAAGTTGCAGTTATGGGATGTGTTGTAAACGGACCTGGAGAGGCAAAAGAAGCCGATATCGGAATCGCAGGAGGTATTGGGGAAGGACTTTTGATCAAGAAGGGTGAGATCATCAAGAAGGTAAAGGAAGAAGAACTTCTTGATACTTTAAGACAGGAGTTATTGAATTGGAACAAATAAAGAATGAAAAAACATTTTTTCATGTATTTCCCACATTGAAAGTAGAAGAGGAATTTAAAGTCCTCTTTGCTGATGTGGAAGTTAAGAAAATCACGACTAATTCCGGTCGTGATTTTCTGCATGTACATTTAAAGAGTCATCATCTGATCCCAAAGAAGAAAATATGGCAGATGGAGCAGCGGATCAAAGAGCAGCTCTTTGGAACATCTTCTGTAAAACTTCAGATTCTTGAAGAGTATGAGCTGTCTGAGCTTTATACACCGGAAGCGGTGATGGAAGAGTACAAGGAGAGTTTGATTCTTGAACTGAAAGAAATCAGTGTCCTTGCTGCAAACATGTTTTCACAGGCAGAAGTGAACTATGAAGAGGGAAATGTCGTCCGTCTGGAGCTTCTTGATACGATTGTTTCCGAAGGAAGAAAAGAAGAAATCATGAATCTGCTGGACGATGTATTCAGGAATCGTTTTCATATGAATGTTGATATCCGGGTTACATATAAAGAAAACGAGGGTCAGGGAAGCAGAGAATATGACGAGCAGAGGATTCAGCAGGAAATTAATGCAATCTTTGAACGGCGCGCGAAACAGAGAGGCGAATATGAGGAGCGAAAGTCTGCTGTGGAGGCAAAGAAGAAGTCATCCGAATCAGGAAGCTCGTCTTCCGGAGAAAAGAAAGCAGAGACTTCAGGGAAATCTTCTTCAGGAAATGCATCCGTTTCGGGCGGAAAGAAAGAGTTCAAAAAGAAGGAATTCCGCAAGAAGGATTATGTGCGTCCGGTGAAGATCGGAGACGATCCGAACCTGATCTACGGAAAGAATTTTGAAGATGAGCCAATCAAATTGGAACAGGTTGTTTCTGAGATGGGTGAGATCACAATTCATGGTAAGATTATCAATTTTGATACACGAGAGATCAGAAATGAGAAGACGATCATTATCTTTGCTGTGACTGATTTTACGGATACAATCACGATCAAGATGTTTGCCAGAAATGATCAGTTACCGGAGATTCTCGGAGATTTGAAGAAAGGTGCTTTCGTTAAAATCAAAGGCGTGACGACAATTGATAAATTCGACGGTGAGCTGACAATTGGTTCAATTACCGGAATCAAGAAGATTGGAGACTTTACGGTCTCAAGGCAAGATCTCAATCCAACGAAACGTGTAGAACTTCATTGCCATACAAAGATGAGCGATATGGATGGAGTTTCTGAAGTAACAGATATCGTCCGCAGAGCACATGACTGGGGACACCCGGCGATTGCAATTACAGATCATGGTGTAGCCCAGGCGTTCCCGGTTGCAAATCACTATATTGAGACATTGGATAAAGATGATCCGTTTAAAGTTCTATATGGTGTGGAAGGCTATGTGGTCGATGACTTAACTGAGATTGCAGTTAATGCAAAAGATCAGACATTGGATGATACCTATATTGTTTTTGATATCGAGACAACAGGATTCAGTTCTATCCGTGACAGAATTATTGAGATTGGAGCTGTGAAGGTTGAGAATGGGCAGATTGTAGACAAGTTCAGTACCTTTGTAAATCCGGAACGCCCGATTCCTTTCGAAATTACAAACCTGACAAGTATTACAGATGAGATGGTGCTGGATGCTCCGACAATCGAGGTTGTGCTGCCACAGTTTCTCGAATTTATTGGTGAGGGCACATTGGTTGCGCATAATGCAGGATTTGATGTTGGGTTTATCGAACAGAATTGTCGTGTGCTTGGTCTGGAACAGGAATTCACAGCTGTTGATACAGTGGCTCTTGCACGTGTGCTGCTTCCGACCCTTTCGAAATATAAATTGAATCTGGTTGCAAAAGCACTTGGAATTTCATTAGAAAATCATCATCGTGCGGTTGATGATGCAGGGGCAACAGCAGAAATTTTTGTAAAATTTGTTGAAATGCTCAAAGATCAGCACATCATGAACTTAAAAGAAATGAACAAGTTTGGGGATCGTAATGTTAATGCAATCCGTAAGATGCCGACACATCACATTATTTTGATCGCACAGAATGATATTGGAAGATATAACCTGTATCAGCTGATCACGGCATCTCATATGACATATTATGCAAGAAGACCGAGAATTCCGAAAAGTCTGATCAATGAACACAGAGAAGGAATCATCATCGGAAGTGCCTGTGAGGCAGGAGAATTATACCGTGCGGTTCTTGAAAAACAGTCGGCACAGCAGATTGCGAGACTGGCAGATTTCTATGATTATTATGAAATTCAGCCAATTGGAAATGATATGTTTATGCTCGAAGATGAGAAAACGCCGAATATCAATACAGAGGAAGATCTGCGTAACGTAAACCGGGAGATTGTTGAACTTGGAGAGAAATTCGGTAAGCCGGTTGTAGCAACCTGTGACGTTCATTTCCTTGATCCGGAGGATGAAGTTTATCGCCGGATTATCATGGCAGGAAAAGGATTTAAAGACGCAGATAATCAGGCACCGCTGTTCCTTCGCACAACAGATGAAATGTTGGAAGAGTTCGCATATCTTGGTTCTGCGAAGGCAAGAGAAGTTGTTATAGAAAATCCACAGAAGATCGCACGTATGGTAGAGAAAATCTCACCGGTAAACCCAAACAAGTGTCCTCCGGTAATCGCGGATTCCGATCAGGAGCTTCGAGATATCTGTTATCGTAAAGCACATGAAATGTATGGAGAAGATCTTCCGGTACAGGTGTCTTCCAGACTTGAGAAAGAGCTGAATTCTATTATTTCCAACGGCTATGCCGTTATGTATATCATTGCGCAGAAACTGGTATGGAAGTCCAATGCGGATGGGTATCTTGTTGGTTCCCGTGGATCAGTAGGTTCGTCTTTTGTTGCGACAATGTCCGGAATCACGGAGGTTAATCCGCTAAGCCCTCACTATTACTGCAAAAAATGTCATTACAGTGATTTTGAGTCTGAAGAGGTTCGGGCATTTGCTGGAGGCTGTGGTTACGACATGCCGGATAGAAATTGTCCTGTGTGCGGAGAAAAACTGGTCAAGGCCGGGTTTGATATTCCGTTTGAAACATTCCTTGGTTTCAAGGGAGATAAAGAGCCGGATATTGACCTGAACTTCTCCGGAGATTACCAGGCGAAGGCTCATAAATATACAGAGGTTCTCTTTGGTGAGGGTCATACATTCAAAGCCGGAACGATCGGTACGCTGGCAGATAAGACAGCATATGGATTTGTGAAAAACTATTATGAAGAACGTGGTCAGAGAAAGCGTGGCTGTGAGATTGAACGAATTACAGAAGGATGTACCGGAATCCGGCGAAGTACCGGACAGCATCCGGGAGGAATCGTAGTACTTCCGCACGGACACAGCATCAATGAGTTTACACCGGTGCAGCATCCGGCCAACGATATGGAATGTGGCATTACAACGACACATTTTGATTACCATTCCATTGACCATAACCTTTTGAAACTTGATATTCTCGGACATGATGATCCTACGATGATTCGTACATTGGAAGACTATATTACCTCCGATGCAATGGAAAATGAATATAATGAGGAGCATCCTTTCGTTGCAACGGAGATTCCGCTGGATGACAAGAAAGTAATCGAACTATTCCATGGTACAGAAATTCTCGGAATCAAACCGGAAGACATCGACGGCTGTAAGCTTGGATGTCTTGGAATTCCAGAGTTTGGTACAGATTTCGTTATTCAGATGGTGCAGGATACAAAACCTCAGACGTTATCAGATCTGATCCGAATTTCCGGTCTGTCTCATGGAACGAACGTGTGGCTCGGAAATGCACAGGAACTTGTAAAATCCGGAAAAGCAACCATTTCTACGGCAATCTGTACCCGTGACGATATCATGATCTATCTGATCAATAAAGGAGTGGAGAGTGCACTGGCCTTTACAATCATGGAGAGTGTGCGTAAAGGAAAAGGATTGAAACCGGAGTGGGAAGAAGCGATGAAAGCCCAGGATGTACCGGACTGGTATATATGGTCCTGTAAGAAGATCAGCTATATGTTCCCAAAGGCTCATGCGGCAGCCTATGTTATGATGGCTTATCGTATCGCTTACTGTAAGATCAATTATCCGCTTGCTTATTATGGAGCATATTTTGGAATCCGTGCGGATGCATTTTCTTATGCAATCATGTGTCAGGGCAAGGATAAACTGAATTATTACATGAAAGATTATAAAAAAAGAAGTGATACTCTGACGAAAAAAGAACAGGATGTCATGAAGGATATGAAGATTGTCCAGGAAATGTACGCGCGAGGACTGGAGTTTATGCCGATTGATATTTACCGGGCGAAGGCGAAGATGTTTCAGATCATTGACGGAAAACTGATGCCGTCTCTTGCCAGCATCGAAGGAATGGGAGATAAGGCGGCGGAAGCTGTGGAAGAAGCTTCAAAAGACGGTCCATATCTCTCGCTGGATGATTTCCGTCAGAGGACAAAAGTAAGTAAGACAGTGATTGATCTGATGGCAGAACTGGGATTATTTGGGAATCTTCCACAGAGTAATCAGCTTTCCTTGTTTGATTTTTCGTAGGAAATGCGCTAGACGGATGTAAAGTGCTGTGCTATAATGACTACAACGCTTTGACGTGGTAAAGCTTTAATGGAGGAAGAGATAATGTACGATTTCGATGAGATTATGAACACAGACCCAGAGATAGCAGATGCAATAAAAGCAGAGATGGAGAGACAGAACTCCCATATCGAGCTGATCGCCTCTGAGAACTGGGTGAGCAAAGCAGTCATGGCAGCTATGGGAAGCCCTCTGACTAATAAGTATGCAGAAGGATATCCGGGAAAGAGATATTATGGCGGATGTCAGTGTGTAGATGTAGTAGAAGATCTTGCAAGAGAAAGAGCAAAGAAACTGTTTGGATGTGAGTATGTTAATGTGCAGCCACATTCAGGAGCACAGGCGAACATGGCAGTTATGTTTGCCATGCTTGAGCCGGGAGATAAGATCATGGGGATGAACCTTGATCATGGCGGACATCTGACACACGGTTCACCGGTTAATATGTCCGGTAAATATTTTGATGTAGCACATTACGGAGTGAATGCAGACGGCGTGATCGATTATGATGAAGTGCTTCGTATTGCGAAGGAACATAAACCGAAACTGATTGTTGCAGGAGCAAGTGCTTATGCAAGAACGATTGATTTCAAGCGTTTCCGTGAGATCGCAGATGAGGTGGGAGCATATCTGATGGTAGATATCGCACACATCGCAGGACTTGTTGCTACAGGACTTCATCCAAGTCCGATTCCGTATGCGCATGTGACAACAACAACAACACATAAGACACTCCGTGGACCAAGAGGTGGAATGATCATGTGCAGCGAAGAGATGAATAAAAAATTCAATTTCAACAAAGCTGTATTCCCGGGAATTCAGGGAGGTCCGTTGATGCATGTGATCGCCGGTAAGGCAGTTTGCTTCAAGGAAGCACTTGAGCCTGAGTATAAAACATATATGGAGCAGGTTGTTAAAAATGCGAAAGCACTCTGTAACGGTTTGAAAGCACGCGGAGTTAAGATTGTTTCGGGAGATACAGATAACCATCTGATGCTTGTAGACCTGTCGGGAACAGAGACAAGCGGAAAAGAGCTGGAGAAGCGTCTTGATGATGCTCATGTAACAGCGAACAAGAATACAATTCCGAATGATCCTCGTTCACCGTTTGTAACAAGTGGTGTAAGACTTGGAACACCAGCGGTTACAACACGTGGAATGAAGGAAGATGATATGGATAAGATCGCAGAGATTATTGCAATGGTAATCGAAAGTGAAGAAAATGTAGAGAAAGCAAAAGCAATGGTTGCTGAGCTGACTGCAAAATATCCACTTTGTTAATAAAATAATTATATCCGGCAAAACTGCATTTCGCGTGTAAGCGTAATGTAGATTGCCGGGGTGTGCAACAAAAAAAGAGCTTAAAAAAGCTCTTTTTTGTTAATCGAATTTCTGTATTACTTTTAAAAATTAAATACGGTCTATTTATTAATTAAAAGGTACATAAAGTCTTGATTAAAGTTTCACTACGTTAACAGCCTGAGGTCCTTTAGCGCCTTCTGTTACTTCGAACTCAACAGCCTGGCCCTCTTCGAGAGATTTGAATCCATCCATTACAAGTCCTGAATAATGAACAAAAATGTCATTGCCTTCAGCGTCAGAGATAAATCCGTAACCCTTCTGGTTATTAAACCATTTTACTGTACCTGTCATTGTGTTGCCCTCCATTAAAAGAATATAAGTTGTTAAATCATCACAGTTTACAATGCGCTGAAAACTGTAATATTGTGTCAGTATAAATTCATATTGACACTTTGTCTATTGTAGCATGTTTAACAAAGAAAGTCAAATGTAATCTTTTTTGATTTGTAGAAAAATGACAAAAACATGTGAAATGACGTAAAATCGATTTCAACAATTTGTAAATACCATTTAGCATATCGGATTTATAAGATTGGTAAAAAATAGAAGTGCGAGGAAAGATTATTTTACGAATGGATTGGAAAAATAAAGGATGTCGATTGAAAAAAGAATTGAAGTATTATATAATTTAACCAATGTCTATGAAATATTTTATTTCAAGGAGGATTTGTGTATATGATAACGATTGAAGGAAAAAGCGTATTTGGTGGAGTATCCATTGGAAAGCTGATGTTCTATAAGAGAAACGAAAAGGTGATCAGAAGAACACATGTAGATGATGTGGATGCAGAATGGAAGAGATTCGAAGAGGCTAAGAATACAGCAATCGACCAGCTGAAAGTTCTCTACGACAAAGCCATTGAAGATGTAGGTGAGGCCAACGCCATGATCTTTGAGATTCACCAGATGATGCTTGATGATCTGGATTATCTGGAATCTATTGAAGGAATTATCCGTACACAAAGTGTAAATGCAGAGTATGCTGTTTCAACAACAGCTGATAACTTTGCACAGATGTTTGCATCTATGGATGATGCATATATGCAGGGACGTGCAGCAGATGTGAAGGACGTTTCCGAGCGTGTGCTTGATATTCTCTGCGGAGTGAGCAACGGAACACGTGAGATGACAGAACCTTGTATTGTTGCTGCAGATGATCTCGCACCAAGTGAGACAGTACAGCTTGACAAAGAGAAGGTACTTGGATTTGCTACAATGTATGGTTCTTCTAACTCTCATACAGCGATCCTTGCAAGAACAATGAATATTCCGGCTGTAATCGGAATGGGCGAAGCTCTTAATCCGAAATATGACGGAGAGATGGCTATCATTGATGGATTTACAGGAACACTCTATGTGGATCCAGATGAAGAGACACTTGCAAAGATGCAGGAGAAGCGTGCGAAAGACCTTGAGCAGAAAGAACTTCTGAATCAGCTTAAAGGAAAAGAGAATGTGACAAAGAGCGGACAGAAGATCAATGTCTATGCGAACATTGGTAACGTATCTGATCTTGGTGCAGTACTTAAGAATGATGCAGGCGGAGTAGGTCTGTTTAGAAGTGAGTTCCTTTATCTTGAGAACAGTACTTATCCGACAGAAGAACAGCAGTTTGCAGCTTACAGACAGGTTGTAGAAAGCATGGCAGGAAAGAAAGTCATCATTCGTACACTTGATATCGGAGCAGACAAGCAGGTTGATTATTTCAATCTTGCAAAAGAAGAGAACCCGGCACTTGGATACAGAGCAATCCGTATCTGCCTGACAAGACCGGAGATCTTCAAGACTCAGCTTCGTGCACTTTATCGTGCATCCGTATATGGAAACCTTTCCATTATGTTCCCGATGATCATTTCTGTAAAAGAAGTTCGTAAGATCAAAGAGATCATCGAAGAAGTGAAGGCAGAGTTGAGAGAAGAAGGACTTCCATTTAAGGAAGACGTAGAACTTGGTATTATGATCGAGACACCGGCATCAGTTATGATGAGCCGCGAACTTGCGAAAGAAGTTGATTTCTTCAGTGTTGGAACAAATGACCTGACACAGTATACACTGGCAATTGACCGTCAGAACCTTGCGCTTGATGAGTTCTATGATCCACATCACCCGGCAGTGCTTGCTATGATCAAGATGGCAGCAGATAATGCACACGCAGAAGGAAAATGGATCGGAATCTGTGGAGAACTTGGAGCGGATCTTGAACTGACAGAAGAGTTCCTGAAGATGGGACTGGACGAACTGTCTGTATCTCCGGCGATGGTACTGCCGCTGAGAAAGAAGATTCGCGAGTGTGAGTAATTTGTGTTTTTGAGGGGATTTATATGGGGAATGAGCACTTTATAGAATGGTCGCAAGACCAGTCCTGCTATTACCACGAGCACCGGCTCGCTCTACCTCATCCCTTTGAAAGTATGTAACGTAAGAGCCAGAACAGTTACCGTGTGTGGTGCCTGTCTGGCTCTTACTAACATACTGAACAAAGTGTATTCGGAACGCTCCTGCCTTACATGTGCCCATGGCAACAGCAGAACTGTTCTCGCTTACACTTTCAAAGAGGGGGGCTCATTTCAAGAGAAGGAATCCACTCAGAAATACAGAATTGAAAGTAGGAAAGAAAAAGGATACTTATCGACTAGGATAATCAGTGTATTCAAAAATGAAAGGGGGCGGATTTTTTGGAGAGGGAGATTTTTTTGTGGCTGGGGCTTATGGTAGTGTTTTTGATTATTGAGCTTGCCACGGTTGGTCTGACTTCAATCTGGTTTTCGGGCGGTGCGCTGGCGGCGTTATTAGTTTCGCTTGCCGGAGCGGGAATGGTGATACAGATTGCTGTATTCGTAGTTATTTCAGCAGTGCTTGTGATCTTTACCAGACCTTTTGCAGCGAAGTATGTTAATGTGCATCATGTGAAGACAAATTGTGATGAATTGATCGGAAGTGTTGTTAAGGTAACAGAGACGGTTGATAATTTTGCACAGACCGGTACTGCAATTGCGCAGGGAAAGGAATGGACTGCAAGGTGCAAGTCAGACAAGGACAGAATTGAGAAAGATTCGCTTGCCAAAGTAACAGCAATTTCCGGAGTAAAACTGATTTTAGAGAAATGTAAGGAGGATGAGCTATGATATTTGGACTTATTATTTGGATGATCATTATTATGATCGTGGTGTGGCTTCTTGTGTCGAATATCCGTATTGTTCCGCAGGCGCATGCGTATGTTGTAGAGCGACTTGGCGGATACAAGGAGACATGGGGCGTAGGATTACATTTTAAGGTGCCGATCCTTGACCGTGTGGCAAAAAGAGTTTCCTTGAAAGAACAGGTTGTTGATTTTGAACCACAGGCAGTGATCACGAAGGATAATGTTACCATGCAGATCGATACGGTTGTATTCTATCAGATCACTGACCCGAAGAAGTATGCATACGGAGTAGAAAGTCCGATTGCGGCAATCGAGAATCTGACAGCAACAACACTCCGTAATATCATCGGAGATCTGGAATTAGATGAGACACTGACTTCCCGTGAGACGATCAACTCCAAGATGCGTACGATCCTTGATATTGCAACAGATGAGTGGGGAATCAAGGTGAATCGTGTTGAACTGAAGAATATCATGCCACCGAAGGCAATCCAGGATGCAATGGAGAAGCAGATGAAAGCAGAGCGTGAACGCCGTGAAGCAATCCTGCGTGCAGAAGGAGAGAAGAAGTCCACGATTCTTGTTGCGGAAGGTGAGAAAGAATCTGTAATCCTGGAGGCAGAGGCATCTAAGCAGGCAGCAATCCTGAAAGCAGAAGCTGAAAAACAGAAACGGATCAAAGAAGCAGAAGGACAGGCAGAAGCGATCCGTTCTGTACAGAAGGCTACAGCAGAAGGTATCGAGTATATTAAGAATGCCGGAGCAGATGATGTTGTTCTCACATTAAAGAGTCTGGAGGCATTTGCCAAGGCGGCAGACGGAAAAGCGACGAAGATCATCATTCCTTCAGAGATTCAGGGAATTGCAGGACTTACGAAAACAATCGCAGAAGTTGCCCGTACAGAAACAAGCGTTGCAAAAGAAAAAGAAGTAAAGTAAAATAAAAGATGTATTTCAGCGTGCCAATCTGTCAAAAGATTGGCACAATGTGTTTTACAACGATAATATTTTGGAGTGCAAATGAAATGGAAACAGAGAAAATCATCAGGTTATCGGTTCGGAATCTGGTTGAATTCATATTAAAAGAAGGTGACATTGATAACAGAATTTCAGGTACGCTGGATAAAGATGCGATGCTGATGGGAGGACGCCTTCACCGAAAGATCCAGCGTATGATGGGCTCAAACTATCAGGCAGAAGTTTCCTTAAAACTGCAGCTTCCGTGTGACGGATTCCAATTAAAACTGGAAGGACGTGCGGATGGAATTCTCCTTGAATCAGAAAAGACAATAATAGATGAGATCAAAGGTGTCGTGCGTTCCCTTGATCGAGTGGAGCGTCCTGTGCCGGTTCATCTTGCTCAGGCAAAATGTTACGCATATATTTATGCCAGACAGCAGGGATTAAAGCAGATCAGTGTTCAGATGACCTATTGTAATCTTGATACTGAAGATGTGAAAAGATTTCGGGAAGAGTATACATTTGAAGAATTAGAAAAATGGTTTCTTGATCTGGTTCATCAGTATGAACGTTGGGCAAAACTGCAGATTGAGTGGGAAAAGAGAAGAGATGCTTCGATTCATCAGACCGAATTTCCATTCGCATATAGAGAAGGGCAGTTTGACCTGGCAGCTTCCGTATATCGTACAATTTATCACAAAAAGAAATTATTTATCCAGGCTTCAACAGGAACCGGAAAGACGATGGCAGTATTGTATCCGGCGGTGAAAGCAATCGGAGAAGGATTAGGGGATAAATTATTCTATCTGACAGCAAAGACGATCACAAGAACCGTGGCGGAGCAGGCATTTTCTATTCTTGAAGAAAAGGGTCTTGCCTTTCGTTCAATTACATTGACTGCGAAAGAGAAGATCTGCTTTTGTGAGGAGACAGAATGCAATCCGGATGCTTGTCCTTATGCGAAAGGTCATTTTGACCGGGTGAATGATGCAGTTTATGACATGTTAGAAAAGCAAAAGAAGCTGACACGGGAATCGATTGAAAGACAGGCAGAAGATTTTCATGTATGTCCGTTTGAACTATCTCTTGATCTGTCAGAATGGGCGGATGGGGTGATCTGTGATTATAATTATGTGTTCGATCCGACGGCACATTTGAAACGATTTTTTGCAGACAATGTCAGCGGAGATTATTTGTTTCTGATCGATGAAGCACACAACCTCGTGGAACGTGGACGGGAAATGTACAGTGCTTCCATCTATAAAGAAGACATTCTCGAGGTGAAAAAACTGATGAAGGACCGAGATAAAAAACTTGTGAAGAGTCTGGAATCTGTCAATAAACTGATGCTTGAGATGAAACGCGAGTGCGAGAATTATCGGTTGGTGGAAAGTGTTTCTCCATTTGCAGTAAAACTGATGAATCTTCTGACTCAAATGGAAAGATATCTTGAAGAAGAGCAGAATGCAGGAAATGCAGAGCAGCCGGATGCATTTATGGAACTATTTTTCCAGGTAAGGCAGTTTTTGGAAATTCATGAACTGTTGGATGAAAATTATATACAGTATACAGAACTGGAAGGAAACGGAAGATTCAAAATAAAGTTGTTCTGTGTAAATCCGGCGGAGAATCTGAATCAGTATTTAAAACTTGGGAATTCTACAATATTTTTCTCGGCAACATTGCTTCCAATCGATTACTATAAACAATTACTATCTGTTGAGAAGGATGATTATGCAGTCTATGCTGAATCTAAGTTCCCACAGGAGAACAGGAAAATTCTGATCGGAAGTGAAGTAAGCACAAAATATACACAAAGAGGCACAGAAATGTATCGCAAAATTGCCGATTATCTGAGAAGCACAGTGGATGGGAAGAATGGAAACTACATTGCATTTTTTCCTTCCTATCAGTTTATGGAGGATGTTTTGGAAGAGTTTGAAAAACTGGCATCCGGAGTAGAACTGGTAATTCAATCGCAATTTATGTCAGAAAATCAGAGAGAAGAATTCTTGGAAATGTTTGAAGAAGAAAGAGATCATCCGATGCTTGGATTTTGTGTGATGGGTGGTGTATTTTCAGAAGGAATCGATCTTACACATGACAGATTGATCGGAGTGATCGTTGTCGGAACAGGAATTCCACAGGTGTGCAATGACAGAGAAATCGTGAAAAATTATTTTGACCAGAGAGGGATGCGAGGATTTGATTATGCGTACCTTTATCCCGGAATGAATAAAGTACTTCAGTCCGCAGGAAGAGTGATCCGCACCGAAGATGACAAAGGAATTATTCTTCTGCTTGATGACCGTTTTCAGAATCGACAGTATCAGCAGCTATTTCCGAGGGAGTGGAAGGAATATGAAGTGTGTGGGCGGAAAGAGATAAAAGAAAAGATGGAAGAATTCTGGGAGAATCGATAAATGAAAAATGAGAATCGTTATTGGATAAAGAAGAAGTGATTCAAGAATATTTGCAACTGTTCAGAGCCAGATGAAATTTCATAAAACAGGTATAAAATGCTTGCATTTTAAGGCTGGTTTTAAAATTCTGCTTGGCTCCGAACAGTACAAAATTTTACTGTTCTTTAAAATAGTTCAAAAATTCCTGTGCAGGCTTAGCCAGAGGGAGCTGCTCGTTGTAAGCAATCACAAGAGAACGCTCCGGCATCTCTTCTTCCATATCCAGCTTGAAGATACCATCATTGTTCTCAGAAAGACAATAATCCGGAATGAATGCGATTCCAAGCCCAATTCTTGCAAGATCGATCAGAAGATCATTGCTTGTAAGTTCGATCTCAGGAACGAGATCAAGCTGATGCTGCTGGAACAGGCGATGAAGAAACTCGTTTGTCGTACTGTTCTTATCCAGCATCAGGATCGGATAGTGGAGCAGATCGGCAAGTGTAAGTTTCTTTTCCCTTAATTCAGGATAATTGTTTCCGGCAATGAAAACATCATGGAAATTTTTGATCTTCATAGAGGCAGAAATATTGTTGAGCGCTGCGTTCGGATAATTGACAACAATCAAATCCACCAGTCCGTTCTTTAAAAGCTCTGTACATCTTAAAGAAGTCTGGTTGATAACTTTAATATGTACATTCGGGAAAGTCTTATGGAATTTCTCAAGGTATGGAACAAGGAAATATCTGCAGATCGTGTCACTTGCACCGATGCGGATCTGTCCACCGGTAGAAGCGGCATCTAAAAGCTGAGCCTCACCTTTCTGGATCAGATTCATGGCCGGTTCAATGTGGCGAAGGAGAATCTCTCCTTCCGGTGTGAGCTGGACTTTCTTTGTGCTTCGGATAAAAAGCGTCTGATCCAGTTTTCGTTCGAGTGTTTTGATCGACTGGCTGACAGCAGACTGTGAAATAAACAGCTGCTTGGATGCCTCTGAGAAATTCAATGTGGTGGCGACGTGATAAAATACTTTGTATAATTCGTAGTTTATATCCATCATTTTATTAGACCTCCTAATAAATATTCATCTTATTATAAGATAAATAAAGGGAAAATACAACAGAATAAAAAAATCCGTTGCACAAAATATGAAAAAGTAGAGTAAATATTGCTGACTCCGAGAAAGATACGAGAAAACGACAATCAATTAGCGGTGCTTATCAGATTGTTTAATTTTATTAATTATACTAATGAAGAAAACTATGGTAGGATAAAAACAGATAATGTAATGAAGGTAGTATCGTGTTTTGAACACGTAATACAGAAAGAGGAGATTATATATGAGTAATGTGAAGCGCGTATATGTAGAAAAGAAACCGGAGTTTGCTGTTGCGGCGAAGGGCCTTAGACATGAGATCCGTCATTATCTTGGACTTCAGGATGTGACAAATGTACGAGTTCTGATTCGTTACGACGCAGAGAATATTTCAGAAGAAACATTTGAAAAGGCATGCAATGGTGTGTTCGCAGAGCCGCCGGTGGATTTCCTTTATAAAGAAGAATTCCCGAAAAATGAAACAGATAAATGTTTTTCCGTAGAGTTCCTTCCGGGACAGTTCGACCAGAGAGCGGATTCCGCAGAGCAGTGTATCCGTTTTATTAAAGAAGATGAGACTCCTGTAATCCGTACAGCAGTTACATATGTAATTGAAGGCGGAGCTTCAGACGAAGAACTGCAGGCAATTAAGAATCACTGCATCAACCCGGTAGATTCCAGAGAAGCTGCAGCAGAGAAACCGGAGACACTGGTGACAGTATTTGATGAGCCGGCAGATGTAAAGATTTTTGACGGTTTTAAAGATATGCCGGAAACAGAATTGAAAGAGTTATATGATTCTCTTGGATTGGCAATGACATTTAAAGATTTCCTGCATATCCAGAACTATTATGCAGGAGAAGAGCACAGAGATCCGACGATGACAGAGATCCGTGTTCTTGATACATACTGGTCAGATCACTGCCGTCATACAACATTCTCTACAGAATTAAAAGATGTGAAGTTTGATGAAGGTGACTACAAAGAGACAATCGAAGCAACATATAAAGAATATTTGAAAGATCACAGCGAGATTTTCAAAGGAAGAGAAGATAAATTTGTCTGCCTTATGGACCTTGCACTGATGGCTATGCGCCGCCTGAAAAAGGAAGGAAAGCTTGCTGATCAGGAAGAGTCTGATGAGATCAATGCATGTAGTATCGTAGTTCCGATCAAGGTTGACGGAGTAGAAGAAGAGTGGCTGATCAACTTCAAGAATGAGACACATAACCATCCGACAGAGATCGAACCATTTGGTGGAGCTGCAACATGTCTTGGAGGAGCAATCCGTGACCCACTGTCAGGACGTACTTATGTATACCAGGCAATGCGTGTGACAGGTGCCGCTGATCCGACAGTATCAGCAGATGCAACTCTGAAAGGAAAACTTCCTCAGAAGAAACTTGTTCGTGAGGCGGCTCATGGATATAGCTCATATGGTAACCAGATCGGTCTGGCCACAGGACTTGTAAAAGAGATTTATCATCCGGATTACGTTGCAAAACGTATGGAGATCGGTGCTGTACTTGGAGCTGCTCCAAGACGTGCGGTTATCCGTGAGAACTCTGATCCTGGAGATATCATCATCCTTCTCGGTGGACGTACAGGCCGTGACGGCTGTGGTGGAGCAACAGGTTCATCTAAGGTTCATACAGAAGAGTCTATCGAGACTTGTGGTGCAGAAGTTCAGAAAGGAAATGCACCGACAGAGCGTAAGATCCAGAGATTATTCCGCAGAGAAGAAGTCAGCCATCTGATCAAGAAATGTAATGACTTTGGTGCAGGCGGTGTATCTGTAGCAATTGGAGAACTTGCAGACGGACTTCGCGTTGAACTTGATAAAGTACCGAAGAAATATGCAGGACTTGACGGAACAGAAATCGCAATCTCTGAGTCTCAGGAAAGAATGGCAGTTGTTGTAGACCCGAAAGATGTAGATGAATTCATGGGATACGCGAAGGAAGAAAACTTAGAGGCAACAGTTGCAGCAGTAGTAACAGAGGAGCCAAGACTCGTTCTTGTATGGAGAGGAAAAGAGATCGTAAATCTTTCCCGTGCATTCCTTGATACAAACGGTGCTCATCAGGAGACAAATGTTGAGGTTGAGATTCCTTCTAAGAAGGACAGCCTTTTTGTAAAGAAAGAAGTAGGAGATGTAAAAGAGACATGGCTTTCTATGCTCTCTGATCTCAATGTATGCTCTCAGAAAGGACTTGTTGAGATGTTCGACGGTTCTATCGGAGCAGGTTCCGTATTTATGCCACATGGTGGAAAATACCAGATGACAGAGACACAGGCAATGGTAGCGAAAGTACCTGTTTTGAACGGAACAACAGACAGTGTATCTATGATGAGTTACGGATTTGATCCATATCTGTCAAGCTGGAGCCCATACCACGGAGCTGTTTATGCGGTGACAGAGTCAGTTGCCAAGATTGTGGCAGCAGGTGGAGATTATAGAAAGATCCGCTTCACATTCCAGGAGTACTTCCGCAGAATGACAGAGGATCCGAAGAGATGGAGCCAGCCATTTGCAGCACTTCTTGGTGCTTATGCAGCACAGATTGGTTTTGGACTTCCGTCTATCGGAGGAAAAGACAGTATGTCAGGAACATTCCAGGATATTGACGTACCTCCGACACTTGTATCCTTTGCTGTTGATATGGCTCTTGAGCAGGATATTATTACACCTGAACTTAAGAAAGCTGGAAACAAACTTGTATGGCTCAAGATCGAAAGAGACGAGAATGATCTTCCGATTTACGATGCAGTAATGGATCAGTACGGCAAATTCATGGAAGATGTACAGAGCGGAAAAATTGTATCTGCATATGCACTGGATCGTCATGGAGTTGCAGCAGCAGTCAGCAAGATGGCATTTGGTAACCGTAAGGGTGCCAAAATCGAGCACAATGTAGATAAGAGAGATCTGTTTGCTCCTGCATTTGGAGATATTATCGCAGAGGTTGAAGACGGAAAGGTTGGAGAACTCGCAATCACTTATACAGAAATCGGTGAAGTAACAGAAGAGCCTGTACTTGCTTACGGTGATGTGAAGATCGCACTTGCAGACGCACAGGATGCATGGACAGGAACACTTGAGAAAGTATTTGCTACAAAATCAGCAGCAGATTCTGATGCCAAGGTTGAAGAGAAGCTCTTCAATACATCCGATATTCATATTTGCAGCCATAAGATCGGACAGCCAACAGTATTTATTCCGGTATTCCCTGGAACGAACTGTGAGTATGACAGTGCCCGTGCATTTGAGAGAGCAGGTGCTAAGGTTATTACAAAAGTATTCCGTAACCTTGATGCAGAAGACATCCGTGGATCAGTAGACGAGTTTGAGAAAGCAATCGGACAGGCTCAGATGATCATGTTCCCAGGTGGATTCAGTGCCGGTGATGAGCCGGATGGTTCAGCTAAATTCTTTGCAACTGCATTCCAGAATGCGAAGATCAAAGAAGCTGTTGAAAAACTTCTGAATGAGAGAGATGGACTTGCACTTGGTATCTGTAACGGATTCCAGGCTCTGATCAAGCTCGGACTTGTACCATACGGAAAAATCGTTGGACAGACAGATGATGCTCCGACACTGACATACAATACAATCGGACGTCATATCTCTAAGATGGTTTATACAAAGGTTGTTACAAACAAATCCCCATGGCTTCAGGGAGCACAGCTTGGCGGAGTTTATACAAACCCGGCATCTCATGGCGAAGGAAGATTTGTTGCAAGCGAAGAGTGGCTTGATAAGCTGTTCGCTAACGGACAGGTGGCAACACAGTACTGTGATCCGGAAGGAAATATCAGCATGAACGAAGAGTGGAACGTGAACGGATCTTACCGTGCAATCGAAGGTATCACAAGCCCGGATGGACGTGTCCTTGGTAAGATGGCTCACTCTGAGAGACGTGGAGATCATGTTGCTATTAACATTTATGGAGAGCAGGATCTGAAGATTTTTGAATCAGGTGTAAAATACTTTAAATAAAATGGTAACTGTACACTGACGAAATGCGTAGCATTTTGGAGGTTGGCTCTGAACAGTTACAATAAAATATAAAATAAAATAAAAAAGTTGTTGACATCTGATAGGTGTTAAGTATATAATAATCAAGTCGGTTGCGACAAAGCGTAAGTGGAAGATGCAACCGACATATGAATATGGGATCTTAGCTCAGCTGGGAGAGCATCTGCCTTACAAGCAGAGGGTCACA